>Ga0310345_10001862_pt1 | contig 22460 bp, 22 predicted proteins | sample HC15DNA20500_MG_FD_204667 | JGI IMG/M metagenome (GOLD analysis project Ga0310345, IMG submission 204667) | Marine microbial communities from station ALOHA, North Pacific Subtropical Gyre - HC15-DNA-20-500_MG | ecosystem: Environmental > Aquatic > Marine > Oceanic | place: Pacific Ocean: North...
CTCAGTTCGACAGCCTTCACCTTGAAATCCGCCGAGTACTGCCAGGTCTTCCTAGGATGCTTATATCTGGGCATTGCCCACCTCCTCTCGTTAGGAGAAGGTGTCCACTAAAGCGGGGGAACTACAGAACGGCACCTTTCGTCTTGTTAGGCAAATTCGGGTAGCGTAGTGCTAAACTGGACCGCTTTTTCGACGCAGTATATCTTCAAATCTGCCGCCGGGCTTAGGCGTTAAGTTTCAAGGGTATATATGAGTCTTCTGCAAGAATTACAAGAGTCTGTAATCCAAGAAAATGTGGAGCTCGGTCCAATCCTTCTCAAATTGAGATTGTTGGCATCTAGACTGGGTAGCTCGGAATTAGAAGATTGGGTTAGATACGAATCTGAAGGTTATCCTACTGATGTTCCTTTGCCAAATTACAGAAAAATTGGAGTTACTTATACGGGGACGTTTTCAGGAGCATTTGGCTCTGGGATAAGGAATGCGCCTATTCCGTCATATCTTGTAGAAAAATACGCCGGTAAAAACTGGACGAACTACAATATCAGACAAAGCATTGCTGCCGTTGATGAGCTTATCGAGAGTTCAGCGGGCAGTGGGGGATCTTTGCAGATAAACGCATCAAACTTGATTCTACTTATCCAGGGGAATGTTTACGAGGACTACGCCTGCAACGATATCAAAGGAACTATATCTCGCGCCTCGCTCGCCGAAATACGGCACGCAGTGAAAAGCAGGATACTGGAATTAACTATTGAGCTTGAGAAAACAATTCCGGGCTCTGCCGAAGTCACTTTCGGGAATCGTCAGCACGCTTCTAGTGAAGTTTCAGAAAAGGTGACTCAGATTTATCATCAGGTATTCTACGGAAATGTCACTTCTATAAACAGTTCTGGAAGCGTAGGCACTATTAGCGTTTCCTTCAATACCGGTGATTCTAGAGCACTCGAAGAATATTTGTCAGCTCAAGGTATATCGTCTGATGACGCTCACGCTTTAGCCGAGATAGTCGCATCAGAAGAGCCCGGTGGCAGCGAAGAGCCGCTGGGAGAGAAAGCTAGAAAATGGGTTGCTGAAAACATAAGAAAAGCTGCAGATGGAAGCTGGAAGGTTGGTATTTCAGTTGCTACTGAAGTCATTAAAAAAGCCGCGCTTAGGTACTATGGCCTTGATTGAATACGATCCTGCTGTCTGCGTTAGGTCAGATGGCGTTCCAAATCAATCCGTTACATTGGCGTTATGTGTGAGTGAGCATGGATGCGAGCTGAGAATATGAGTGAAGAAATGCATATCGGTATTTCGTATCAGGAAGACATTCCTAAAGACTTCATAGATGAGTTTTCTGAAACAGTTTATGAGCCGCGCCTTCAGCTCAGAGTTGAATCTCGGCCTCGTGGTTTTTACGCCTCTATCGAATGGGCTTTGCCAACCTTGGTAATCGCATATCTAGCAAAACCCTACTTCGAAGGATTCCTTCAAGAGGCCGGGAGAGATCACTATCAGGCTCTGAAGAAAGGGATCTTGCAGCTTACCAGCAGGCTATACGGTAAAAATCCAGAACGCAGAGATCGCAAGAGGTCATTACTATTTTCAGCCATGGCATCTTTGCAAGATGGAAGGTCCCTCAAGTTTGTTTTTCCAGAAGGCGTGTCGGTTGAAAAATATGAAGTTGCGGTTGATTCGATGTACAGCCTGTTGTCAGCACACTTCCAGTTTTACCCTGTCGATAGCGTGACCGAAATCGCGGAGAAGCTGAGCACTCCTAGTAGGTCACTCTATTTCGAGTTCGACCCCGAACAAGAAACCTGGATACTACTTGACCCTTTGCTCGAAGCTCAGAAAGAGCATGAGAAGCAGATAAGATAACGGTGATTTGCACAGCGACCGATTTTCCGTCGCTTCGCGCTTTAAATCGGAGCATGAGCCGTGCGTTAGGCGACAAGGCCCCGAAATTCTTCGAGGCCCGCCTTTCAGCCTCAGCTACTGCAATCTCGAACAATCGACAGCCGCCCATCCTCAACCGTAATCGATACTGGTGTGTCGATGGAAAAGCCGGCTTGTTCCAGCCAGAGACCTTTCAAAAGAATGAATGGTGCCACGCGGTTCCCGCTGGAGGGAGTACGTTTTGGGATATAGTCCCAGTGGCCTTTGCGGACTTTGAGGGTGCGGTTGTTCATGGTTATGCTCCTGTTGTGCAATTTCTAGGTTGCGTAAGTAGTCGCCCCTGAACAATTCCCAAGCCTTTGATTTCATTGGCGAATCGGCCCTGATAGGCTATCCGGAATCGCCAGAAACCGTATTTTAACGGTTCGTTTTCTTGCAATACCGAAGAGGGTTTTCGATGGCACATCGACGCTCGCCCGCCGAGGGCGCCGAGAATCAGGAGCGAGATCTGTTCCGTGCCCGCCTGGATGAAATGATCGATATGAGCCACCCGCTGGTACGCGTCAGTCAGGCGATGCCCTGGGAGACGTTGATTGACTCGGTGGGCGAGTCGTTGCCGTTGGTGCCGGCGGGCCCGGGTCGTCGTCCGCTCCCCGCGCGGTTGGTGCTGGGGCTGCTGTATTTGAAGCATGCCTACGATCTGTCCGACGAGGCGGTGTGCGCCCGCTGGCTGGAGAACCCCTATTACCAGTACTTCTGCGGGGAGGTGTTCTTCCAGACTCGGTTGCCGTGCGACCCATCGTCGCTGACGCGGTATCGCAAGCGGTTGGGCGAGGCCGGTGTGGAAGAGCTGCTGGCGCAGACCATTGAAGCGGCGAAGCGGCTCAAGGCGGTACGCCGTTCCGATTTAAAACGAGTGGTGGTGGACAGCACCGTTCAAGAAAAGGACGTGGCGTATCCCACCGACAGTCGGCTGTTGGAAGTGGCTCGCCAGAAGGTGGTGGAAGCGGCGAAGCACGAAGCCATTCCTCTGCGGCAAAGCTACGCCCGGGTGGGCCCGAAACTGGCGATCCAGGCCGGGCGTTACGCGCACGCGAAGCAGTTCAAACGGCTGCGGCGGGTGCTGCGCAAGCAACGCACAATCCTGGGCCGGTTGCGGCGTGACATCGGCCGCAAAGCGAGTCCGGAAGCCTTGGAACGGCTGGCCCCGCCCCTGGAGAAAGCCGAGCGCCTGCACCGTCAGACGCCGAAAGACAAGAACAAGCTCTACGCCTGGCACGCCCCGGAAGTGGAGTGCATCGGCAAAGGCAAAGCCCGGCAGCCCTACGAGTTCGGCGTCAAGGTGGGCATCGCGATCACCGCGAAGAGTGGGCTGATTGTGGGCGCACGCAGCTTCCCGGGGAATCCGTACGATGGCGATACCCTGGCGGAACACCGGGAACAAACCGGCATTCTCACCGGCGTGGAAGCGGAGACGCTGATCGTGGACCTGGGTTACCGGGGCCGGGAACTGGACGGTGCCCGTGTGCTGCACAAGGGCAAACGAAAAACACTGACGCCGAGCGACTGGCGCTGGCTGAAACGACGACAGGCGGTGGAACCGACCATCGGCCATCTGAAAGCGGAACACCGGATGCGGCGTTGCCACCTGAAAGGCCAGCTCGGAGACGCGTTGAACGCGGTGCTCGCGGCTGCCGGCTACAACCTGCGTTGGCTGATGCGGTGGTTGATGCTTTTTTACGCCTGGATACTGGCGTCTGTCATGAGCTGGAGCGATGGGCAGGACGGCGAAACCCCGCTACTGCCAGCCTAAACCGGCTCCGCCGTCGCCTCGCATCGACGAAACGAATGGCGGAGCCGCTTTGTTCAGGGGCGACTAAGTAAGGCGGTCGGGAGGCTAGAAACAGCAACAGGTACTGCTCCGACTATTTCCTGCAAGCAGGTGTTCTATTCGTCGGACCTCCCGACCATTACATTCCCGGATTTCGGGCACAAAAAAACCGCAGTACTTCCGGGGTGCGGTTTTGCCCGCCTGTTGGAGTTTCTAGGCTCCTTCTCAAACTCTACCTGGATTTGCGATGCTGTCAATATGGACAGTGCCAGGAGGATCATCGTTTTCTTCAGCGCGGTACAGCGCGTACCGGCGCGCTATCAGCGAGCCCCCCGCCCGGCTAACCTCTAAACCTGCGCGTATCCCCCGTCAACGAACACCTCGCTCCCCGTCATAAAGCTGCTGTCGTCGGATGCCAGGAACGCTACCGCGCCTGCGGTTTCCTTGGGATCGCCCAGACGCTCAAGCGGTACGGTCCGTTTCATTTCGCTCAGGGCTTCGGACGGGAGCAGTTCCATCAGCTTGTCTGTTTGGGTCGGGCCTGGGGACATGACGTTCACGCGAATGCCGGTGCCCCTGAGATCATGGGCCCAGCTGCGCACCAAGTTTCGGATGGCGGCCTTGGAGGCGCTGTAGATGCTCATGGCGGGGGTGCCCATGCTGCCGACCGTGGACCCGGTGAGGATGATCGAGCCGCCGCTCTTCATCAGGGGCAGGGCCTTCTGGACGGTGAAGAGGGTGCCTTTGACGTTGATGTCGAAGATGTAGTCGTAGTGCGCCTCGGTGATCTCTCCCAGGCTGGCGAATTCGCCGACGCCCGCGTTGGCCACCAGGACGTCCAGGTGGCCTTTTTCTTTCTGGATCGTGCCGAAGACGCGGTCGAGATCCTCCGGCTTCGTCACATCCGCCTGGACGGCCCGGGCGTTGGATCCCAGTGTCTCAGCCGCGTTGTCGAGGACGTCCTGGCGCCGTCCGGTAATGAAGACGAAGGCGCCTTCTTCGATAAGGCGTTGGGCCGAGGCCAGGCCGATGCCGCTGGCTCCGCCTGTGATCAATGCGATTTTACCGTGTAGCCGACTCATGGTGGGGTCTCCGTATGTGTTGACTCGATTCGCCTTCACGATATATAAGCCACTTACAAATATTCAAGTATGCACCTTTTGGTAAGTACCCGTTATGGCGAACGAACACTCAGAAACCCCACGTTTCATTTGCGGCCTGGACGCGACGCTGCACGTGATCTCCGGGAAGTGGAAGCCTTTGATTTTGTTCTTTTTAAACAGGGGCCCGACGCGTTACGGCGAGCTCAAGCGAAGCGTCCGGGGCGTGAGCGACAAAATGCTGATCCAGCAGTTGAAGGAGCTGGAGTCCGACGGCATCGTCCGGAGAACCGACTATGGGGAGATACCGCTGCGCGTCGACTACTCGCTAACGCCCTTCGGGGCGAGTCTGGTGCGGGCCATGGAGCCGCTTTGCGGCTGGGGCGAGACGTACGAAGAGGACATTGCCGCGGCGATGGATCGCCGGAAAGCCAGCCGGTAGAAGCGACGCCCGGCGGCGGTTACCGCAAAAAGGTGTTTTATTCGTCGAACCTGCTGACCTGGATTGATATGGAAATCGAGTACGCCTACAGCTTTACGGAGAATGTTTTCTACACAGGCCTGGGTATGTTGCGCTTTTACTTCTGGCTCATTCCCTTCGGGTTGCTATACAGCTATTTCAACCATGGAAGGTCTCTGCTGAAGCTTCTTTCGGCGCTGTTGGCAGGCTTGGCGCTTTTTTGTTGGGAGTATGGCTCTCTTGGCGACAGGTTTGGCCGAATCTCATATGACGAAAGCGGAGTGACTCTGGCGAGAAAGAACGGAGAGGTTGTTTCGCTGGCTCCAGAGCAAATCGACCGGTTTTGGTCGATATCCATCGGCCGAAGTGGCGGTTGGTCCTGTTATCTACTGGTCAGGGCAAAGGACGGCGATTATGAGAGCTTTATTGTCCGTAAACGTGAACATTCTTGCGAGAGTGATGCAAAATCGCTGAATTCCTACTTTGGTAAGAGATAGGCTTTTAGGTGCCTGGTCGGTTCCGAAACAGCAAGCACGCCGCCGGGCGCCGTGCCCACTATCGCCATCGACTCTCAAGGAGGAAATATGGCTTGCCCCAAAGACCAGATATACCTGATCGGAACCCTGGCGTTCAGCCTGCTGGCGCTCGCGCTCATGGCGGGGTGCTCTGCTCCTGTTCCAGGACCGGGAGAGTTGGCCGCGCCAACTCGGGGAGGCGATGGCTCGGAGATCACATTAAACGCGCTGACTGCGGAGGATATCAGCGGGGCCAACCTCTCCGGTGAACTGGCGTGCCAGTTCATAGCGGAGCAGGCGGGTCCGCTGCTATTCGCCCGGGGTAACGTCGATTCATCGGATGCGGCCCAGGGTGTGGTCAAGGTCGCCGGCTATGTCGAGCGCGTGTCCGCGCCTGGTGGCTTCGATGGTATGACGGCGTCGCCGACCTTCAGCGGTAAGGGCAAGACGGTCCACATCGAGGTCACCGGTGAACCCACCGAAGGCGGGGAGTCGCCGCCCAGGCCGGCAACGTTGACGTATGACCGGGCCGACGGCGCCCAGCGTGACTGGCAGGGTGAGTGGCGTTGCGGGCCGTAGGACGATGAACCGGAGGTTCGTGGTGACCGGTGGGCCCGGGGGCGGTAAGAGCACGCTGCTTGAGGCCTTGGCGGAACGGGGCTATCACGTCGCACCGGAGGCCGCCCGGCGCCTGATGAAGGAGCGGCTGTCCTCAGGGCTTCCGCCGCGACCGGATCCTGTCTCCTTCGCACGCGCCATTCTGGACTCGGATATGGAGCAGTACCGGGCCGCGACGAACAATGAAGGCATCACCTTCTTCGACCGGGGCGTGCTGGACGCGCTTTACATGCTGGATCTGGAATCCGCGCTCTCCCGTGACGAGATCGCGAGGCTTGTTCAGGCGTTCCCCTACAACGACACCGTGTTCCTCCTGCCGCCCTGGGAGGCGATCTACGCCACGGACTCGGAGCGCGATCAGACGTTCGAGGAGTCCGTGGCGGTGTTCGAGGGCATGAAGCGCTGGTATGGGCGGTGGGGTTACGAGACGGTGGAGGTGCCACGCGCCAGTGTCGAGGTGCGCGTTTCGTTTATTCTGGAAGCTATTGGTCGCCAATCCGCCTAGGCGGCCACCCGCTGCAGTGGCGCTATGCCCGAAATTGACGTTATGACGTCATAACGTCAAAATGTCGTTTATTGTCAGCCTAACCGGAGGCGGCCATGAGCGGCACGTCCAAGCGTTCAACCATCTACTTCGATCCCCAGTTGCATGCGGCGCTGCGTCTCAAGGCGGCGCATACCAACCGCAGTGTGTCCGATATCGTCAATGACGCTGTTCGCGAGGCGCTGGCCGAGGATCAGGAAGATCTGGCGGCGTTCGAAGACCGCGTCGCCGAGCCGACCATGAGCTACGAGGCCTTCCTCAACGAACTGAAGGCCGATGGCAAGCTATAAGCTGGTCTTCAAACGGTCCGTCGCCAAGGACTTCCGGCCGATCCCAAGGAAAGACGCGGCCCGCTTGCTGCGCCGCATCGATACGCTGCGGGAGGAGCCGCGTCCGGTGGGCTGTGAGAAGCTTTCCGGGCTGGAGCGTTATCGCATCCGCCAGGGCCGGTATCGGGTAGTCTACGAGATCACCGATGAGTGCCTGATTGTGGCGGTGGTGAAGGTGGCGCACCGGAGGCATGTCTACCGGCGATAGTGCGGCCCGGGGTGAGTGGTGATTTTGCCCGAGGAGGGTATGGATGTGAGCCTGCTGCATGTTCAAACCATGGCGCGGTACAACCGCTGGATGAACCAGAAAGTTTACGACGGCTGCGCCGGCCTGTCGGATGAAGACCGGAAGCGTGATATGGGCGCTTTCTTCAGGTCGATCCATGGCACGCTCAACCATATTTTGCTCGCGGACCGGATTTGGATGGGGCGGTTCACCGGTGAGCCTTTTTCGGCGCGATCCCTCGACCAGGAGCTGTACGCGGACTTCAGCGTGCTGCGGGATGAGCGGGCGGCGGAGGACGAACGCATCATCGACTGGGTGGCGTCACTTTCGCCGGAAGACATGGAGGGCGATCTGGTGTACACCAGTATTGTGAACCCGGAACCGCGCCGTTATCCGCTCTGGCTTGCGCTGTCTCATTTCTTTAATCATCAGACGCACCATCGCGGACAGATTACCACCCTTCTTACCCAGCTCGGCGTCGATGTGGGCGTTACCGACCTTATCGGAATGAAACCATGAACCAGCATCAAGCGAATGCGTTCGCGGCGGAGTGGGTCGAGGCGTGGAACGCCCACGATCTCGATCGCATCCTTTCTCACTACACCGATGATTTCGAGATGAATTCGCCGTTGATCGCCAAGCGGCTCGCGGTGCCGTCAGGGACGCTGAAAGGCAAGGCTGCGGTCGGTGAGTATTGGCAGGGCGCGTTGCGCGCTTACCCGGACCTCCGCTTTGAGCTGCTCAAGGTGCTGCGGGGCGTCTCCTGGGTCACGCTCTACTACCTCGGCGCAACAGGCAACGAGGTGGCGGAGACGTTCCTGTTTGACGGCAACGGTAAAGTCACGCAGGTGTTCGCGTCTTATGCCTAGACCTAGAGTAATGGGCAGCGGGGCACCCTTCTATATCGGATCTGGCTAGCCGATATCGAGACATTGGATCTTGTCGCCTCAATGGTTGGACGACCAAATGGTACGATCCAGGCGTATGTAACAGGGAGGACAACGATGATGATTAATAAACTAACCGCCATTGTGGTGGTTTTCATGGCAAGCACGCTATTCTCGGCGCCCGCGTTCGCTGATGACAAGCGTATTGGCATACTGGTCTTCGACAAGGTTCTCACCAGCGATGTCATAGCGCCGGCCGAAGTCTTCGGGGTTGCGACGCGAAAGTCGTGGTTCTCTGATTACGAAGTTGTGTTTATTGGCGTGGAGCGGAAACCGGTGATTACCACCGAGGAAGGAATCCGTTTGCCTGTCGATGCAACTATATACGACGCCCCCAAGCTGGATGCGTTAATCGTTGCCAGTGCCTACGATATGGATTGGTTATTCGAGAATGAGGATTTAGCCGCGTTTCTACGAAGCCAGGCGAAGACCGCTGCATGGTTGGGAAGTAACTGTTCGGGGGCGTTTCTGTACGCACACGCAGGACTTCTGGATGGCTACCGTGCCACCACCTGGGCGGGCGGAGAGAAGCAGCTCGAACGTGAGTTTCCTGAGATCGACGTGGTCTTTGATCAGAATGTGGTGGTTGATCGAAACCGTATCTCCAGTAATGGCGGCATTCCTTCCTACCAGTCCGCTTTGGTGATGCTGTCGATGATGGCTGGAACCGGCAAAGCAAAGACCGTGTTTGAAACCATTCAGCTTAACCGCCTGATTCCGTGGTCTGATATTGAGGCCTACGTACCTGAAGACAAGACCTGATGCATGGAAGCTGGCTACGACGTAAGCGGAGGTGGGAGAGGATGAAGATCAGATGTCGACCTTGAGCCTTACGGATGGGTCGGAGCCCTTCCAGGTTACGGTGCTTGAATCCGCGCCCGGCGCCCCTGTGTTGCTCTTTGCAGTAGGGGCGGGCGGCAACCCGGAGCGCCATCTTCCGCTTCTCACCTCTCTCGCCGAATCCGGATACTCGGTGGTCGCACCGCATTTCACCGGGCTGGACGCGTCGATGCCCAGGGAGGACGAGTTACGTCTTTGGGCGCGGAGGCTGACCCTTGCCCTCGATAGCGTTGCTCCGTCCGGATCGACGGTGGTGGGCGTGGGTCACTCACTCGGTGCGGCGGCCCTGCTCGCGTTGGCCGGTGGTCAGATCTGGTTGGCCGCCGGCCGCCATGTCGAGATCGTGCCTGACGGGCGACTTACCCGGCTGGTTCTGTTGACTCCGCCGATGGGCTTTTTCCAGGTCGAAGGGGCGCTGGATGCCGTGCAGACGCCCATTCTTGCTTGGGCAGGCTCGCGGGATTCGATCACGCCGGCCGCCCAGGTGGACGTTCTGGTTCGTGCCTTGAGCGGCCGCTTACCGTTGGATGTACGCGTGACGGAGGGGGCCGGGCATTTCTCTTTCATGGACCTGCCACCGCCGGATGAGGTGGAGCCGTTGGCCGATCGGCAAGCATTCCTTGATGAGCTTGCCGAAGAGGTCGGGAGGTTCTTGAAAGGGTGACGAGAAGGACGTTCGAAGTTGAGTCTCCCGGCTATTGCAAAGCGCGCCCTCTAGGCGATGATGACCAAGATCGACATCGTGGCCATTGAGGCGGCCTGTCGCGTTTGATGGAAGGGGGCGGATCGCAGTGACCTACGAGGAATTCAATCTCTTCTGCCGCTCGTTGCCGGCCACAACCTATGTGGTTCAGTGGGGTGGCGCTCACGTCTGGAAAGTGGGCGGCAAGGTGTTCGCTATCGGGGGTTGGGAAAAGGCCGGTCAACCCGCCTTTACGTTTAAGGCGTCGGAACTCAACTTTGAGATTCTGCGGGATCAGCCGGGTTTCCGGCCGGCGCCCTATCTGGCGTCCCGGGGCATGAGGTGGATACAACAGTACGATGCGCCTGAAGAGACGGATGAGACGCTCCAATACTACCTCAAGGAGTCCCACCGGATCGTCTCCGAGGGGTTGACCAAGAAGCTGCAGCGGGAACTCGGCCTGAACCAGAAATAGCCGAAGCGACGCCCGCCGCTACACGGTCAGGTACTTCTTCACCAGATCATCGCTGAGCGCGCCGATGTCGTCCTCGGCCACCTTGCTGCCCCGGTCGATGATGGCAAAGCGGTCGGCGGTGGCGCGGGCGAATTGGAGTTTCTGCTCCACCAGCAGCACGGTGAGGCCTTCTTCCTTGTTCAGGGTTTTGATCACCTTGCCGATCATGTCGACGATGTTGGGCTGAATGCCTTCGGTGGGTTCGTCGAGGATCAGCAGGGTAGGGTCCAGGGCCAGCGCCCGGCCGATGGCGAGCTGCTGTTGCTGGCCGCCGGACAGGTCGCCGCCGCGCCGGTGGCGCATATCGTGCAGCACCGGGAACAGCTCATAGATACGCGCCGGGATCTTGCGACTGCGGTCAGCGCGCGCCTGCAGCCCCGTTTCCAGGTTCTCCTCCACGGTAAGCAGCGGAAAAATCTCCCGCCCCTGCGGCACATAGCCAATACCCGCCCGCGCCCGCTCCTCGGCGGCTTTCTTGCTCAGGTCCTTGCCGTCGAATTCAATCTTGCCCGTAGCGGCGGGCAACAACCCCATCACCGACTTCAGCAACGTGGTCTTCCCCACGCCGTTCCGCCCCATCACACAAAGACACTCGCCTTTCTCCAGGTTCAGGTCGACATCCCAAAGGGTGTGGGATTCGCCGTAATATTGATTCAACCCACTCACACTCAACATGCGCTGTTCTCCCAGGCGACCCCAGGCCGCCCGCTATTAACTGTTAACTATTCACTCTTAACTGAATTACCCCGTTTCCCCGAGGTACACCTCAATCACCTTCGGATCATTTTGCACGTCCTGCATCTTCCCCTCGGCCAACACGCTGCCCTGGTGCAGCACTGTGACGGTATTGGCGATCGAGCGAATAAACTCCATATCGTGCTCCACCACCATCACCGAGTGTTCGCCGACCAGGCTTTGCAGCAGCTCGGCGGTGCGTTCCACTTCCTGGCGGGTCATGCCGGCGATGGGCTCGTCCACCAGCAGCAGCCGGGGCTTCTGCATCAGCACCATGGCGATCTCCAGCCACTGCTTCTGGCCGTGGGAAAGCGCGCCGGCGAGCTGGTCTTTCTGCGCAAGCAGGCCGACGGTCTCCAGGGTTTGCGCCATCCAGTCGTACTGCTGGCCGGTGACCGGCTGCAGCAACGCCTGCCAGGTGCCCTTGGGGCCGGCCATGGCCAGCTCCAGGTTTTCCAGGGCGGTGTGTTCCGGAAACACGGTGGGCTTCTGGAACTTGCGGCCGATGCCGGCGGTGGCGATCTCCGTTTCGGTCATGCGCGTCAGGTCCATAGTCTGGCCGAAAAAGCAGCTGCCGGTGTCGGGCCGGGTCTTGCCGGTGATCACGTCCATCAGCGTGGATTTGCCGGCGCCGTTGGGGCCGATGATGCAACGCAGCTCGCCGGGCTTGATGTAGAGCGTCAGGTCGTTGAGCGCCTTGAAGCCGTCGAAGCTGACGGTGATGTCTTCCATATAGAGGATGTGCTTGCCGCCGGTGTCCAGTTGCCCCGGGCGCACCGGGCGGGTGCCCGGCCGAAGGGGGGCGAACACCTGGTCGCGGCGGAAGGTGTCACGCAGGCTCATGGTCGGCCTCCTTATCGGTGGCGTCGGGTTGCCGTTTGCGTTTGAGCAGGCTCTTGGCCAGGCCCACCAGCCCCTGGGGCAGGAACACGGTGACCGCCACGAACAGGCCGCCCAGGGCGAACAGCCAGGCTTCCGGCATTACGCCGGTGAACACGGTCTTGCCGTAGTTCACCAGGATGGCGCCGATCACCGCGCCGTAGAGCGTGGCGCGGCCGCCCACGGCCACCCACACCACCAGCTCGATGGAGTTGAGCGGCGAGAATTCGCCGGGGTTGATGATGCCCACCTGGGGCACATAGAGCGCCCCGGCGATGCCGGCGAGTATCGCGCTGACGGTGAAGATCCACAGCTTGTAGTGCTCGGTGCGGTAGCCCAGGAAGCGGGCGCGGGATTCCGCGTCGCGCACCGCCATCACGGTGCGGCCCAGGCGGGTGCCGGTGATCCAGCGGCTGAGCACGAAGGCGCCGCCCAGGGCCACCGCCGAGGCGACCAGCAGCGCCACCCGGGTGCTGTCCTCGCGCAGCGAGAAGCCGAGGATGTCCTTGAAGTCGGTGAGGCCGTTGTTGCCGCCGAAGCCCAGCTCGTTGCGGAAGAACGCCAGCATCAGCGCGTAGGTGAGCGCCTGGGTGATGATCGACAGATAGACGCCGGTGACCCGCGAGCGGAACGCCAGCCAGCCGAACACGAACGCCAGCACGCCGGGCACCAGTGCCACCATCAGCATGGCGAAGCCGAAGCTGTCGAAGCCGTGCCAGTACCAGGGCAGCTCCTCCCAGTTAAGGAACACCATGAAGTCCGGCAGCGTGGGGTGGCCGTAGACGCCCCGGTCGCCGATCTGGCGCATCAGGTACATGCCCATGGCGTAGCCGCCCAGGGCGAAGAAGGCGCCGTGGCCGAGGCTGAGGATGCCGCAGTAGCCCCACACCAGGTCCAGCGCCAGCGCGAGCAGGGCGTAGCATAGGTACTTGCCCAGCAGGCTGACGGTATAGCTGCTCACGTGCAGACCGGATTCCGCCGGCACCAGCAGGTTGAGCAGGGCGACGATGAGGACCGCCCCGAACAGAATGCCCAGGAAGGTCTTGGCGGTGCGGTCGGTGAGCGCGGTGGTGAGATCCGAATGTCGCATTATTCCTCCGCGGCCCGGCCGCGCTGCGGGAACAGCCCGCGCGGTTTGCGTTGAATGAACAGGATGATGAACACCAGCACCATGATTTTGGCCAGCACGGCGCCGGCCATGGGCTCGATGATCTTGTTGGCGATGCCCAGGCTGAAGGCGGCGGTGAGCGTGCCCCACAGGTTCCCGACGCCGCCGAACACCACCACCATGAAGGAGTCGATGATGTAGGCATGGCCCAGGTTGGGGCCGACGTTGGTGAGCTGCGCCAGCGCCACCCCGGCGATACCGGCGATGCCGGAGCCCAGGCCGAAGGTGAGCGCGTTGACCCGTTCGCTGCGGATGCCCATGGCGCGGGCGGTGCCCCGGTTCTGGCTGACCGCGCGCACCTGCAGGCCGAGGCGGGTTTTCTTCAGCACCAGTTGCAGGGCGAAGAACACGATCAGCGCGAACACGATGATGTAGAGCCGGTTATAGGTGAGCGAGAAGATCGGGTTGATCTGCAGGGCGCCGCTCATCCATTCCGGCGTCACCACGCTGCGGTTGAGCGGCGAGAAAATCACCCGCACCGCCTGCTGCAGAATCAGGCTGACGCCGAAGGTGGCGAGCAGGGTCTCCAGCGGCCGTCCGTACAGAAAACGGATCACGCCGCGCTCGATGACGATGCCGACGACGGCGGACACCAGGAAGGCGGCGGGCAGCGCCACCAGCAGCGACCACTCGTGGCCGTCGGGAAAAATCTGCTGCACCACGAAGGTAGTGTAGGCGCCCAGCATGATCAGCTCGCCGTGGGCCATGTTGATCACACCCATGACGCCGAAGGTGATGGCCAGGCCGATGGCGGCCAGCAGCAGCACTGAGCCCAGGCTGAGCCCGAAGAAAAGGGTGTCGGCGGTTTCGTAGCGTTCGGTGCGCAGGTCGATTTTCTTCAGTGCGCGGTCGGCGGCGTTGCGTTCGGCGGCGGCGTCGCTCTGCGCCAGGCGGTCGCGCAGCACGTTGCGCACCGCCGGCTCCAGGCTGCCGGCGACCGCGTCGATGGCGTTCAGGCGCTCGTTGAGCTGGCTGGCCGGGTCGCGCAGCACGGCGATGTTCAGGGCCGTGTCGATGACGCCCTTGACCAGCGGGTTGGCCTCTTCCGCCTGGCGGGCGCGCAGCGCGTCCAGCACCACCGGGTCGGTGTTGCCGACCAGGCGCTGGGCCGCTTCCCGGCGGGCGAGCGGATTGGGGTTGGCCAGCGCGGTGACCGATTTCAGATCTCGGATCTGCTGGCGCAGCCGGTTGTTGATGATCACCGGTCGCGCGGCGCGCGCCTCGGCGCTGCCCACGTCCTCTTCGCTGATCGGGTCGCGCAGGGCCCAGCCCTGTTCGCTCTGTTTGCCCAGCACAATGCGGTCGCCGGCCAGGTCGTGCAGCAACTCGCGGTCGAGCAGGGCCTGCAGCAGCGCTTCGCCGCGCTCGTGGCCGGAGCGGGCGATGGTCTCAATGGCTTCGGCTTTGACATCGAAATCGCGGCTCTTGAACTTCGCCAATGACGTTCGCAGCGCTTCCTCCTTGGAAACGCCGGGCGCCACCGACTCCGATGGGCGGTCTTCGCCCTCGGGCGACGCCATCGTGGTCTGCCCGGCGTCATCGGCCGGCGCGGCGCTGGTTTGCGCCACCGCCGTACCGCTCGCGCCGAGTAGCATAAAAATCAGTAGTAGAACCCTTGGCATGGTGGTCCCTCGGTTTGGTCCTGGCCTTCGCGGAGATAAAGGCGGGCCGGCGCACCGGCCCGCCGAGCGGGGGTGACCCGCGGCTTACTGGGCGGTCTGGCCGCCGCAGGTTTTGGTTTTGGTGTTGTAGTTGCCGCAGTTGACCGGGTCGGTCCAGTCGGCGATCAGGTTTTTGGAGTCGGGCAGGTAGTCGGACCAGGCGTCGCCGGGCACCACGCCGTCGGTCTGCGAGACCACCGCGAACTGACCGTTGTCCTGGATTTCACCGATCAGCACCGGCTTGGAGAGGTGGTGGTTCTTGTTCATCACCGCGGTGCCGCCGGTGAGGTTGGGGGTTTCCACGCCGATCATCGCCTTGGCGACTTTGTCGGTGTCGGTGGACTTGGCTTTCTCCACCGCTTTCACCCACATGTTGAAGCCGATGTAGGTGGCTTCCATGGGGTCGTTGGTGACGCGGTCGTCATCGCCGATGTAGTCGTGCCACTGCTCGATGAACTGGTTGTTCTCCGGGGTGTAGACGCTCTGGAAGTAGTTCCAGGCGGCCAGGTGGCCGACCAGCGGGCCGGTGTTGATGCCGGACAGTTCCTGCTCGCCCACGGAGAACGCGATCACCGGAATGTCGGACGCGTCCATGCCCTGGTTGGAGAGCTCTTTGTAGAAGGGCACGTTGGCGTCGCCGTTGATGGTGGAGACCACGGCGGTCTTCTTGCCTTCGCCGCCGAACTCCTTGATGCGCGACACGATCGACTGCCAGTCGGAGTGACCGAACGGGGTGTAGTTGATCATGATGTCGTCCTCGGCGATGCCCTTGGACTGCAGGTAGGCCTCGAGGATCTTGTTGGTGGTGCGCGGGTAGACGTAGTCGGTGCCGGCGAGCACGAAGCGTTCTATGCCCAGGTCGTCGAGCAGGTAGTCCACCGCCGGGATCGCCTGCTGGTTGGGCGCGGCGCCGGTGTAGAAGACGTTCTTGGAAGATTCCTCGCCTTCGTACTGCACCGGGTAGAACAGCAGGCCGTTGAGTTCTTCCACCACCGGCAGCACGGACTTACGGGATACCGAGGTCCAACAGCCGAAGATCACGTCGACTTTGTCCTGGGTGATCAGCTGGCGGGCTTTCTCCGCGAACAGCGGCCAGTCGGAGGCGGGGTCCACCACCACCGGCTCCAGCTTCTTGCCCATGACACCGCCTTTTTCGTTCTGCTTTTCGATCATCATCAGCACGGTGTCTTTCAGTGTCGACTCACTGATCGCCATGGTGCCGGACAGCGAGTGCAGCACACCCACCTTGATGGTGTCCGCGGCCATTACCAGGCCGCTGTAGGAAATGGCGCCGGCGGCGATGCCCGCCTGGGCCAGACGTTTAAGACTGAGCTTTTTGGTCTTCATGGTGTTCCCCTTTCTGTTTTCCGATCCGTAAATGGTTAGGTCTCACTGGAAATTATTATTGGCGGCTTCGGGCTCGCGGCCCTTGGCACGCGCTTCATGCAGCATGTGCAGCGTGATTTTTCTGACTTCGTTGCGGCTGGTCTCGATGTGCGCCTTGAGCATCATCAGCGCCTGCTCGGTGCGGTGATGGGCAATGGCGTCGAGAATGCGGCCATGTTCGTCGTAGGTGGCGTCGACGCGCGGCGGCTTGGTGAAATCCAGCCGGCGGATAATGCGCAGCCGTTCGGTGAGGTCGTGGTGGATGCGCGCCATCTCGGTGTTGCCGGCGGCCTCCACCAGGGTTTCGTGGAAACGCTCGTCCAGGCCAGACAGGGTGCTGACATCGCGCAGCCGCTCGGCGGGCGGGACCCGCCAGATGCGCATCAGGTCCTCGAGCAGGATTTCCGGCTGCTGCAGGTCGCACAGCCGGCGCACCGCCGCGCATTCCAGCACGGTGCGCACGTCGTAGAGCTCTTCGAAATAGTCGAAGTCGAACGGTTTCACCTGCCAGCCGCTGCGCTGCAGCACCTGCACATAGGTTTCCCGCTCCAGGCGGAACAGGGCTTCGCGGACCGGGGTGCGTGAGGCGCCCATGCGCTCGGCGATCTCGTTTTCGCTGAACCGGTCGCCGGGCAGCAGCCGGAAATCGAAGATGTCTTTCTTCAATTGCCGGTAGATGCGCTCGGCCAGGTTCTCGCCGCGGCCGCCCTTGAGCCCGATCTTCATGCCGCGCTCTCCGTGTCGATCACTACCACCGGGTCGCCGGCGTTGATCACGGTGCCGGGTTTGCAGTGCAGCCCGGTGACGGTGCCGGCGACGTTGGCCGTGATCTCGAACTCCATCTTCATGGCTTCGACGATTACCAGGGTCTGGCCGGCTTCCACGCTGGCGCCTTCTTCCACCAGCAGCTTCCAGACGTTGCCGCTGATTTCCGCGCTGACCAGATGGCCGTCCACCTCGCCGATGTCGGCTTTGCTGCCCATCAAGGCGGATTCGATCTGTTCGTCTTCGTTCTGCCAGCGGGTGACTTCGTCCCGGTAGGCGGCCTGCTGGTGCTCGCGGAAGGCTTCCATTTCCGGCTCGATGCTTTCCAGGAAGCGGCGATGCTCGGCCAGGTTGAAGGTCTCCTCGGTGATCTCCACTTCCAGGCGCCCTTCGCGGAAGGCGTCGCGCATGCCCGCCAGTTCCGCTTCGCTGACCGGGTAGTAGCGCACCTGGTCGAAGAAGCGCAGCAGCCAGGGCTCGCCGGGCTGGAACTGGCGGTTTTTAAGATGCTTGTTCCAGATCGGCAGGGTGCGGCCGATCAACTGATAGCCGCCCGGCGAGTCCATGCCGTAGATGCACATGTAAACGCCGCCAATACCCACCGTGCCCTCGGCGGTGTAGGTGCGCGCCGGGTTGTACTTGGAGGTCATCAGCCGGTGGCGCGGGTCCACCGGCACGGCGCAGGGCGCGCCCAGGTAGACGTCGCCCAGGCCCAGCACCATGTAGCTGGCCTTGAACACGATGTCCTTGACCTGCTCGGTGCTGTCCAGGCCGTTGATGCGGCGGATGAATTCCACGTTGTTGGGCAGCCAGGGCGCGTCCGAGCGGATGGTTTCCTGGTAGCGTTGCACCGCGTCCAGGGTGGCGCTGTCCTCGAACGCCAGCGGCAGGTGCAGCACTCGCGAGCGCACTGCCATGTCGTCCACGGAGCCGATGGCTTTCTCGCGTTCGAGCAGGGCGGTCACTAGATTGGCCTGGCCGATCAGCCGGGAGTCGTAGTGCACCTGCAGGCTGCGCACACCGGGGGACAGTTCCAGAATGCCGGGCACCGGCTCGGCCTTGAGGTTTTCCATCAGCGCGTGCACGCGAAGCCGCAGGGCCAGGTCGAGCACGTTGTCGCCGTACTCAATGAGAATGTATTTGTCGCCGGCCTGGCGGTACGTGATGCGCGGCACATGGCCGTTCGCGTCCAGCTCGGCGACCATGGTGGCGGAGGTAAAGGCAGGATCGGTCGCATCGTGCAGATCCGGTGATACCACCGGTACTGGCGCCAGCTTGTCCACGGCGGCGTCCTGGGCCTGTTCCAGCGCCAGGGCTTCGGCGAACGCCACCGGCGTAAAGCGGATGCTGTCACCGGGCTTGAGCTGGCCCACTTTCCACAGCTCCGCCTTGGCGATGGTCACCGGGCAGACGAAGCCGCCCAGGCTGGGCCCGTCCTTGGTGAGGATCACCGGGAAGTCGCCGGTGAAGTTGATCGAGCCAATGGCGTATTCGTTGTCGTGCAGGTTGGACGGGTGCAGCCCGGCCTCGCCGCCGTCGGTGCGCGCCCAGCTCGGCTTGGGGCCCACCAGGCGGATGCCCAGGCGATTGGAGTTGTAGTGCACCTGCCAGTCCGCTTGAAAGAACTGTTCGATGGCCTCTTCGGTGAAGAAGTCCGGCGCCCCGTGGGGGCCGTACAGCACTTTGATTTCCCACTGTTGCGGGTAGTTCGGAATCATCGCCTCGGGGGCCGGGGCCGGCTCATGGTCCGGTGCCGGCGTCGGGCAGCCGGCCAGCTGCGGCTGGCAGATCGATAGCACGTCGCCCTTGCGCAGGGTGCGGCCGCCGTGGCCGCCGAACTGGCCGAGCACGAAGGTGGCCTTGCTGCCCAGGTAGTCGGGCACGTCGATGCCGTTGCGCACCGCGATATAGGTGCGGCAGCCGCTGGAGGCCTTGCCGGTGGCCAGCGTCTGGCCGGCTTCCACCGGCACCGGCCGCCACATGGGTACCGGCTCGCCGTCCAGGGTGGCGTCGCAGGCGGCGCCGGTGAGCGCCACCACGGTGTCGCTATGGAATTTCAGCGACGGGCCCACCAGCGTGGCCTCCAGGCCGGCGGCGCTGGCGTGGTTGCCAACGATGCGGTTGCCGAGCCGGAAGGCGTAATCGTCCATGGGGCCGGACGGCGGCACGCCGATGTCCCAGTAGCCGGCGCGGCCGGGGTAGTCCTGCACTGTGGTGTAGGTGCCGGGCTCCACCACCTCGAAGGCGGTGGGGGTGTACTGGAAGCTTTCCAGGTAGCGGGTGGAGACCTTGCCCGCCACCACGTTCGGGTCGATCAGAATGCGGCGCAGATAATCCAGGTTGGTGGCGATGCCGGAAAGCCGCGTGGCGGCCAGGGCGTCCTGCATTTTCTTCAGCGCCGCCGGGCGGTCGTCGCCGTGCACGATCACCTTGGCGAGCATCGGGTCGTAGTGCGGGCTCACCCGGGTGCCGGTGTCCACCCAGCCGTCCAGGCGGATGTCGTCCGGGAACGACACCTCGGTGAGCTCGCCGGGGCTGGGCTGAAAATCCTTGAGCGCGTCCTCGGCGTAGATGCGCACTTCCATGGCGTGGCCGTGGCTCCGGTAGGCCGCGTCCAGGGGCGGTTGTTCGCCGCCGGCCAGCATCACCATCCACGCCACCAGATCGACGCCGAACACCGCCTCGGTGACGCCGTGCTCCACCTGCAGGCGGGTGTTCACTTCCAGGAAATAGAACTCGTCGCGCTCGTCGTCGTAGATGTACTCCACGGTGCCGGCGGACTGGTAGTTCACCGACTCGCCCAGGCGCACGGCGCTGGCGTGCAGTTTTTCCCGGGTGGCCTGGGGCAGGTTGGGCGCAGGGGTTTCCTCCACCACTTTCTGGTTGCGGCGCTGCAGGGAGCATTCGCGCTCGCCCAGGGCCAGCACCTTGCCGTGACCGTCGCCGAAGATCTGCACTTCCACATGGCGGGCGCGGGCCACGAAGCGTTCGATGAAGACGCCGCTGTCGGAGAAAAAGTTTTCCCCCATGCGCTTCACCGATTCAAAGGCGTCCACCAGCTCCTGTTCGTTATCGCAGCGGCTCAGGCCGATGCCGCCGCCACCGGCGGTGCTTTTCAGCATGATCGGGTAACCGATCTCCGCGGCGGCGCTTTTCGCTTCGTCCAGGCTTTGCAGCAGGCCGGTGCCCGGCGCCAGCGGCACGCCGGCGGCTTCCGCCAGGGCGCGCGCTTCGTGCTTGAGGCCGAAGCGGCGCAGCTGGTCCGGGGTCGGGCCGATAAACTGAATGCCGGCTTCCGCGCAGGCTTCGGCGAAGTCCGCGTTCTCGGACAGAAAGCCGTAGCCGGGGATGATGCCCTGGGCGCCGGTGTCCTTGGCGGCCTGCAGAATCAGCTCGCCGCGCAGGTAGCTCTCGGCGGCGGTCTGGCCGCCCAGCGCCACCGCTTCGTCGGCGGCGCCGACGTGCTGGCTGTTGCGGTCCGCGTCGGAGTACACCGCCACCGAGGCGATGCCCATCTCCTTGAGCGTGCGGCAGATGCGGACCGCGATCTCCCCCCGGTTGGCGATCAGAACTTTTGTCAGCCCTTTTTCATGCATTGCTCAAACCTCTTATGTAGTGCCTCCACCCCCCAAGGGCGGTTATGTCGGTGGCGTCGTCGATGGCCCAGCCTTCGCAGATGAAGCCTTTCACCTGACGGCCGTCCTCGGTTTCCAGCGTGCCGATGCCCAGCGGTGCCGGGATCAGCGCCACGAAGCTGCCGAATTCGCTGACCGGCAGCTTCCACAGTTCGATTTCGATGGCGGCGCCGTCGGCGCCCTTGATCAGCCCGGGCTTGGGCGGCGTGGTGTTGGCCAGGGCGTAGAGCCGGTAGCAGGGCGCGGTGCGGGTGCTTTCCAGCAGCACGGCGCCGCGGTCGGTGAGCTGGTGATTGAGTGGCATGCCGGTGAGGTGGGCGCCCACCACCGCCACGGTGACCATGCCGTCGTCGCTGCCGGCTTCCGGCTCCGCCGGCGCGGGCAGGGCGTTGTCGGTGGCGCCGGCCTTCCAGGGGCGGTGGCGCTGCCAGCGGCGACCGAACTCGGCCAGGGCACCGTCCTGCCAGGCGGCGCCGATCAGGGTGATGCCCACCGGCAGGCCGTCGTCGCGGAAGCCGCCGGGCAGGGCCAGGGCGCACATATCCAGCAGGTTGACGAAGTTGGTCCAGGTGCCGAGCTGGCTGTTGAGCTTGACCGGTTCTTCGGCCACCGCCGCACGGGTATGGATGCCCGGCGTGGAGGGCACCACCAGGGCGTCCACCTTCGCCATCAGCTGATCGGCCTCGCGGCGCAGGTCGGCCAGGCGGTACTGGGCGCGGAAGCCGTCGGCGGCGCTCATGTCTCTGGCGGGTAGAATCACATCGCGGATCACCGGCAGCAGCGCGTCTTTTTCCAGCAACGGCTCGGCCACGGTGTAGCGTTCCGCGACCCAGGGGCCCTGGTAGAGCAGCTCGGCGGTTTCGCGCAGCACGCCGGTATCCAGCGGAATCAGCTCGGCAATTTCCGCCAGCTCTTCCAGGTGGCGCTGCCAGGCGGCGGCGGCGCGCTGGTCGCCGAACCAGGGCGTGTCCTTGGGAATGCCCAGGCGCGGCCGCTCCGGCAGGGCGGCGGGCAGCGGCTGCGGCGCCGGGCGCGCGTAGCCGTCCAGCTCGTCGTAGCCACGGAAAAGGTCGTAGACGCTTTGCGCGTCTTCCACGCTCAGCGCGAACACGCTGATGCAGTCCAGGGTGCGGCAGGCGGGCACCACGCCGCGCGTGCTCATGCTGCCCTTGGTGGGCTTGAGGCCGACGGTGTTGGTAAACGCCGCCGGCACTCGGCCGGAGCCGGCGGTGTCGGTGCCCAGGGCGAACGGTACCAGGCCCAGCGAGACCACCGCCGCCGAACCGGCGCTGGAGCCGCCGGAGATATAGTCCGGGTTAAACGGGTTGGGCACTTCGCCGTAGGGCGAGCGCACCCCCACCAGGCCGGTGGCGAGCTGATCCAGGTTGGTCTTGCCGACCAGGATGGCGCCGGCGTCGAGCAGCGCCTGCACCGCCGGCGCGGTTTCCTTGGCGGTGTAGGTGTAGGCGGGGCAGGCGGCGGTGGTGGGCAGGCTGCCCACGTCGATGTTGTCCTTGACCGCGAACGGCACGCCGTACAGCGGCAGGCTGGGATCACTCAGGCGCTCCGCCTGGGCCAGCAGGCTGGACTCGTCCAGCAGGTGGATCCAGAGGGCCCGCTCGCTGTCCTGCAGCTGAGCGGAAAGAGCTTTCATGGCCGATACCGGAGTGACGTTCTTCTTCCGGTAGGCGGCGCGCCATTGATCGATGGTCCAGCCAAGCACGATCGCATACCTCGTTGT
>Ga0310345_10001863_pt1 | contig 22448 bp, 15 predicted proteins | sample HC15DNA20500_MG_FD_204667 | JGI IMG/M metagenome (GOLD analysis project Ga0310345, IMG submission 204667) | Marine microbial communities from station ALOHA, North Pacific Subtropical Gyre - HC15-DNA-20-500_MG | ecosystem: Environmental > Aquatic > Marine > Oceanic | place: Pacific Ocean: North...
TCCTGCGATGGCTTCAGTCTAACGAGACACCGTAAGGTATGGCATCGGAGCAGATCGCCGACACCTGGGGTCAACAATCACAAACGGGCCACACATGACAATAGAGTTGCTGTGGTGCGCCAGACCTGCGTTCCGCACTGTCGAGCCCATCAGATTCCAGACCATCTGCTACGACAACAGACGCGCCTGAACCATCAACTTAGTTAACAGAATCAAGACCGTGTCGATTCAAAAATCGAAACACCTTGCTGTAAATCTGCAACGTTTGGTCTCGATTGAAGCCACCGTGACCACCGCCCGGAACAGTATGCAACTCGTTCGGTACCCCGACACCATCCAGCGCCGCGTGTAAACGAGTCGCTTGCTCATACGGCACGAGCGGATCAGCATCCCCATGAATACTCAAGATCGGGGGGAGCCCCGTCCGCACGTAAGTCAGAGGTGAAACGGCCTTCGCGATCGCCTCGCGATTAAAGAGCCCCCCCATCCATTGAACTGCGTAGCCCTTCGTATTTGGTCCTCTTGTCAGATCTGTAACGTCGGTAATGCCATACCAGTTAATGATCGCTGAGACTGGTACCGTTGGAATCGTCGGCGGCCCACTAAAACTCCCAGCTACACATTGACGTCCGAGTCCAGTAGATGCAGGAACCATCCCACTCGTTAAAGCCAGATGCGCCCCCGCAGAAGTGCCGGTCGTGACGATACGTGTCACATCAAAGTTGTATTGCTCAGCATTTCGAGCTATCCACTGTAAGGCGCATAAACAATCTTCAACCGCTGCCGGTGCCCGTGCTACCTGCACAAGACGGTAGGAAACGTTCACCACCGCCCAGCCCATCTCGAGATAGGGCAATAGAAGAAGAGATGCCCCTTCCCTAGTTCCCGCCACCCATCCTCCACCGTGGATCATCATTAATACGGGTGTCGGACCACTAGGATTCCTAGGTAGATATAAATCAAGAGTATTCTCGTGGTTGCTCGCCACGTGATACACCACGTCCGGAACTACGCGGTACTGATTTGAGACATCAGCGAGAAAGGATGTCGTATCACTTAGTTGCGCTCTTGCCGAAACTGACCCTACCAACACTATTCCGATTACTAGCACAAGAGCACGCGAGATCGACTGTCTGTTTTTCAACATCTTGCCTCCCAAGGTAAATTGTCGGACAACATCAGATTGAGAGCATCACAACAAAGTGCATAGGTAATTTTCATTATTACGGTTAATCGCATCGCTCGCAAAGTTTAGAGAGGGGGGTGCCTCACGTGATGATCGGTTGTCGCTTGGAACGCATCTGCTAACAGCAAGATTTCCGATTCACCAAAGAGCTTGCCCGTTAGGTGTAGCCCGGTGGGTGATTCTTGAAAGAAACCGTTCGGTAAACTAACAACCGGATGTCCGGTTCGGTTGGTCACAGCTTGATTGCTACCGATAAAAAGGTCGAGACCGTCCATGGACTCATCAATCTGTTCCATCACCCGCATGCGGAGGCGGTTGCCTTGAATGAACTCCACGGCAGGAATGAAGTGTGCGGCACGGATTTCATTCGGCCGGCTGCTCTGTTCGGGACCCTCTTCCACCTGAGTGAGTAGTCCTCTTCGTGTCACGTCATCGAAGGCCGCGGCCGTTTCCGCGTACCGCATGAAGTCGATAGCCTCGACCGGCACCTCAGGCAGATCGAACGGCACCACCTCAACGCCAAGCGAACGGATCACCCGTAACGCTTCTTCGTTGTTTCGACGGATCTGTCGTTGACGGGCAACACTCTCTCGGTCTTGAGTGTTTACCGAAATCTCACCTTCGAAAGCGTCACGCAAATAACCGACACGCAGGCTAGCCAGGTCGGCCGTCCCGTCCCAATTAAAGGGCACGTCGAGCAGCGTGTTGTCCTTCCCATCTGGCCCGTAGATCGCGTCGAACACCAGGGCGCAATCCTCGGCCGAGCGACACATCGGGCCGATTGTGTCTTGTGTCCAGACCAACGCCATAGATCCGTAGCGACTGACCCGCCCGAACGTCGGCCGTAGACCGGTAACGCCATTTCGCGTCGACGGTAAGATGATGGAACCCCCAGTGTCGGTCCCAATCGAAAAACCTACCAAACCAGCCGCCGTCGCCGAGCCGGGGCCAGCGGAGGAACCCGAGGCGTCTTGCTCCGTGTTCCACGGATTTCGAGTCAGTCCGCCGAACCATCGTGCCGAAACCGCCAGCGCACCGGTCGAGAGCTTGGCGATCAGGATCGCGCCAGCCTCAGACAACTTGCTAACCACCGTGGAATCGATGTCGATAACGCGATCCGCATAGGGTGACATCCCCCAGGTCGTCTTCGTCCCTCGCGCAGCCAACAGATCTTTCACTCCCCAGGGAATACCGTGTAGAGGTCCCCGATATGTGCCAGCGGCAATCTCCTCGTCAGCCCGTTGCGCCTGACGGAGTGCAAGCTCCTCAGTCAGAGTGACGACTGCGTGCAGCTTCGCGTCATATTGTTTCAGGCGTGAGAGATATAACGTGGTTAGCTCCGTCGGCTTAATTTGCCGGCTCTCGACAAGCTTGGCTAGATGGGTTACGGGGAGGAACGCCAGTGCGTCGTCTGTCGCCGGCATCGAAACTTCGAACTCCCGTCGCTTCAGTGGTATGCGATCGCTTGGAAGCGTCTTGCCAGGAGGAACGGGATTAAAGACGATAGCCGGCTGGGTATCGTTACCAAGGTTCGCAGCTCGCAATGTGTCGAACGCCTGAATCGGACTACGCGCGCCGTTCAGTCGTTCGACGATGCGTTGCTGTTCGTCGCGTGTAAAGGACAACCCGGCAATCCCCTGAGCAGTCTCGATCATATCGAGTGTGATGATCTCAGCGTCCTGTGCCACCGCCGCGAGTGCACCAGGCATGAGTGTCGACCCAAGACCAGCCGCTGAAAGGCAGGTGAGAAAGCGACGGCGGTTCATCGCGCACTGTTGGTCATCCATCACAGGCCTGAAGAAGATGTGCTGCGTCTAACGCCTTGAAACAGTCGTGAGAACGACCCTATCGCTGACTGGATAGCTTGGAACGACATCATTGTGAGCATGTCTTTTTGCAGTAACAATCGCCATACCTCGGAGAATGATCGTCACTCCGTCATTAACTAGTTTGTCTCTCCCCCACAACCCGACAACCGTCTCCAAGTCGTACGGTCCACTAGTTCTGAACGATTTCTAGCAGCTCCACCTCAAAGACCAGCGCCGCGTTGCCAGGGATCCCTGGCGGTCCTTGCGGGCCGTATGCCAGATCGGGCGGACAGATCAGCCGGCTCCTACCACCCACGCTGATGTGCTGCAGACCTTCAGTCCAGCATGGAATCACGCCAGTCAGAGGGAACGTGGCAGGTTCACCTCTATCCACGGAGCTGTCGAATACCGTTCCATCACGGAGCATCCCGTGGTAGTGCACTTGCACAGTGTCTTCGGCAGTCGGACTGGCCCCTGTGCCAGCCGTCATTTCCTGTATGACGATCCCTGACTCCGTACGCTCCGCCCCCTCCACACCGGCCTGTTCTTCCATAAATGCGGTCGCCTCGGCTAACTCGCCCTCCATGGCACCCGCAACTCTCTGTTGCATAAACACTTGTATCTGGGGACCATACTCACCTAAGTCTACGAGAGCGTCCTGACCAAGAACCGCGTCGCTCAGGCCTCGCTGTATGAACGCGAGCTCCTCCGCCGATAAACCGGCGCTGACGAAATTTTGGGCGATCGCCTGACCCAGGGCGTTGAGAATCTTCCGGTACAGCACCGGTGGTACCCAACGACTCTGGGGTGGAACCCGTACCTGGCACGGAGTCCGACGCACAGGTGGACAACACACAGCACACCGTAAAGACGAGCAAACAACGAACTACTACTCGCACGATGATTCCTTTCGACAGCCAGAGATGGCGCGCTCACAATGATTCGGACTTGTAACCATCATTATCAAAGTCACACTGAAACGTTTCCCAACCAGTCCGGTTAATTCTTATTCTTAGAACGAACACACACGCAAGTCCCAGACATTCTAGCTTGTCCACCGGTGTCCGTCAGTTAGGGTGTCCAAGTATCACGGTGGTCTCACGCCTAGCGGCGGGCGGTTCAACGACGACGGGCTGACGGACGGGAACGGATGTGCGGCATCCCACTCAAAGACAAGGCCTTGCGCTTCGAGAAGCTGCTCGCTAGTCAAATACCCCGCGGTTTGTTCGCGGGCCCCAATAGCACTATCCCGAACAGGGCCTGTTGCCCGTGTCGCCGCAAGGCTAAACCACATGTAAGCGGCCACATCGTCCATTGGTACTCCCTCACCCTGAAAGTACATCACCCCAAGGTTGTACTGCGCAGGGGCATACCCTTGGTCGGCTGCCAACCGGTGCCATTGCACCGCAACGGCATAATTCTGCGCAACGCCTACACCGTCGCGGTAAATTACCCCAAGGCTGTACTGCGCCACCGCATCTCCTTGGTCCGCCTTCGCGCGCAGCTCGGCGACCGTCTCCTGCTGTGCAAAGATCAGTGCAGTACACGTCGCGACGAAAATCGGAACCGTAATGAAGCGTAGGTAGCCAGTCATGAGCGTCCTCACACCACAACAAGCAACAGTCTAGTATCTAGCCTAGCGCGCGGCGACAGTCGATTCAATGGAACAGACTAACGGCTCCCGCTGGTGCTTGGCGTCGAAATTACAGCCGGGGCCGTGACAGGAAAACCAGAGCTTGATTGGAGCGTTCCGCGTGCGCTAAATTATTAGGGTTGAGCTAATCATGCGATCGGTTTCTCAGGCTACGTATGCCATTCTTCGTCCCCACCCCGATCCTCTCATGTTGCTGCGCTGTCATTCTGCATTCTGAGCTTCTCAAGTAATCCCGTGCGACGGGGCGGGCGCTGTTGGCAGGCAGCTCTTAATGCCACGACGCCGGCCACGAGTACAATTCGCGATCTCGCCCGCGTCACGCCAGTGTAGAGGAGCTCAGGCCCGACGAGTTCGTGCGCCTGAGAAGGAAGCACCAATAGTACCGAGTCAAATTCGCTACCCTGCGACCGGTGAACGGTCATAGCCCAGGATGTTTCGTGGCTGGGTAGTGCAGCCAACGGTACACTGCGCGGTTCACTGAGGCCAGAAAACCAAGCTGTAACACCTTGCCCATCTTGACCATTCAGAAGCACGCCAACGTCGCCGTTGAAGAGCCCACTGTGAGGGTCGTTGGCTGTCACCAGCACGGGACGGCCATGAACCCATTCGCCGGAAGGCAGCCCCTCATTGTGCAGCCTGGCCTCGACCCTGGCATTGACGCCCTTCACTCCGTAGGGACCATGGCGTAAAGCACACAGGACACGTACCTGCGCGAGTGCCGCCAGCGCCACATCAGGATCGGATGCCCGGACGACGTCTACAACCTGTGGCCAGACCTGTTCCAACGCGTCGCCTACCTGGTCAGATGAGTAATGGAACAGTTCTTCCCGATAATCTTCGTTGGCTAGTGCCTGCACCGCGGCATCACCGTCGTAATTGCGAATGGCATCCGCTAGGTCGCTGATGCCAGGGTGCGACTCAAACCGGTAGTTGCGGTCCAACTCAACATGACACGAACCTAGACCACCCCCATCAGCCGCCGCGATCATCTCTGCCAGCACTCGGCCCGGTTGCACGCTTTCCAGTTGGTGGTGGTCACCGAGTACGACGAGACGGGTTCCGCGTCCCAGGGCTGACAGCAGACGGTCCCAGAGAGCCAAGTCCAGCATAGAGGCTTCGTCGACGACCACCACGTCATAAGGCAACGGGTTGCCGGCATGAAAACGGCAGCGGTTCGTGTAAGGGTTCCAACCCAGAAGTCGATGTACGGTCCGTGCCTGAAGAGCTGCCCGCTCAAGACTCGGACGCACGCCCACCAGACGTCCCGTGAGTTCCTTGGCGGAATGGTCGATCGCTTCTCCAAGGCGGGCCGCGGCCTTGCCAGTAGGTGCTGCCAGAGCCACGCGGATACCGGTTTCCCGGTTGGCCAGCAGGACCAGCAGTCGTGCTACTGTGGTGGTCTTACCGGTTCCGGGGCCGCCGGTCACCAGGGTAAGAGTTCGCTGAAGACCCAGCACCGCTGCATAGCGTTGGGCCGAGTGCGGGTCAGGAAAGAGCTGTGCAATGTCGTAAGAATTGCCCGCGTTGTCCGTGACCCCGCCGGGTACTCCGACATCCTCGTTAGCCAGTTCGCACAACTTGGCAGCCACCCTGACCTCCGCCTGATCGAATCGCCAGGACTGCAGACGGTTGCCCCGCAACACCAGAGGCGTCGGACTACCACCCCACCTACCATCAGCGACGGCGGCACTACCTGCAAACAGCTTAACTTCTTCACTACTCAGCTCAAGTGAGGTATGTCCGGCAGCACACGAGGTGAAGAAGCGATCCAATACGGGAACGGCCGCGTCAGCAAGACCCCACCGACGCTGCAACATGTGAATTGCTCCCCGGCTCACACGGTCACCCCGCCGCCAGAACTCTCGAATAGAGTTTCAAGCTCGTCCAGCAAGGCCTCGGACGGTGTGATCTCAAGTACGCCCTGGTCAGTTTGCGGGAGTACGCCACGCAAGAACAGCAGACTGCCTGACACGACGTGGTTGAGACCACCAGGTTCATATAGTTTCAGGTACCGGCGTAGGGCGACCAGATACAGATGGATCTGCAGCAGGTAGTGCTGACCAGACGCGCATCGCCACATGTCCGATCGGCTATAGTCAGCGCGACTCGGTCCTAGGTAGTTACTCTTCCAGTCCACCACACCCCAGCAATCATCGACCCGTACCAGGCGGTCGATATACCCGGTCAGCATGCCCGACAGCGTCTGGCCAGCCAACCCGGCCAGATCAAGCGCATAGTCGCGTTCATCTTCGTTACAGGCATGGCGGGTGAAGATACCAGACAGAGCCTGTCCGGTAATGCCCGCCTGACCCAACGGTAGTAGAAATTCCCATTCGGAAAGACTCCTATCCGAGGCAACCGTCTCAAGATTAGCGTCCAAGCTGTGCAGGCGAGTGGTCTTGAGATCGTCAAGCGTATGCCGTACCGCCCTCGCGGCATCGTCGGAATAGAGCCGATGCCTCCGCAGACCACGTTCAACCAACGTCGTGGTGTTCTCTTGAAAATCCCAGCACTCCAGTATTTCGTGCAGGCAGTTGCCGGCATGGGCCCCGCGAGCGAAGTCTGCCAGCGGTACGTCGGTGCAAATGACTTCAGTGGTGTCACTAACCTCATCGGTAGCGCTGCGCTCTTGGCGTTCGACCATCGCGTCGCGGCGTTCTCGCTCTTGGTGCCGTCCATGAGCCAGCCCAGAGAAACTCGTCAGTTGCCAATCCCGCAGGTCGAGTGCGGAAACGGTGCGCGTATGCATTGGTGTGTCGGCATGATCACCGGACCGCCAAACCGTCTCGCTGGGCGAGGGCGGTTCAGACACAGTTATCACATCCGGATACTTCTCTTGCAGGCGACGCAGGGTTTCGCCGTGTTCGCACCCTGAAGCACTTGTCTTCCGTTTCGCAATCGACACGTACCACGCCTCTACGTTGTCGGCTCCTTCGTCAGTCCTCAGCAGCCAGTCGAGCGCGGTCGGAGGCAGCGTCGACCTGCTGGTGTAGCCCAAGGGACCGGCGAGCAACGTCACACGCCGGCGGGCGCGGGTCAGGGCCACGTAGGCCATGCGCAAGTCTTCCAGCAGGCGCTCAACTGTACGGGCCCGATGTTCGGCGTGGGTATCTCTCTGTGCGCCGTCGGTCAGCACCCAGCCGTCGTCGTGGCGACTCAGTAGACGTTGATTAACACTGCGGTCCGTCATCACTGACCAGAGGTAGGGACAGAACACGAAGTCGAATTCCAGTCCTTTAGCGCGGTGTATCGTTACCACCTGTACTGTGTCTCCGTCTTGTTCTAGCCGGCACAGACGTTCATCTGACAAACTACTCTCCGACATCCGCTCGCCCTCGAACCACTGCAACAGTTTTTCAGGCGAGCGCTGAGTCTCTGACTCCTGAGCTTGCAGTAGTTCCACGAGATGCCTCAGATCGGTCAGATGTCGTTCGCCAAAGGACCCACGGGCCAGGCACAGATTTACCTCGGATTCAGCTTCAAGTCCGGCCATCAGCGCGGTAATCCCTCGGCGACGCCACAGATCCCCCCATTTCGAGAAACTGACCAGAAGTTGTTCCGCTTCAGCACTGGACAGCTCTGCCAACTTGGCCGAGTTGTATCCAAAAAGGCGCGTCGCCATGGCGGCACGGCGCCACCCGGGATGGGCAGGCGAGAGTAATGCCTTGAGCACACAGGCAAGGTCAGACGCCATGTCAGTCTGCATCACGTCCGTGTCGGCGCGGATCACGGCCGGGACACCCCGTGCACACAGCGCTTGGTAGACCAGCCTAGCTTCGTGATTGGTACGGCTTAGCACGGCTACGTGAGACGGATTCACTTTGTTCGCGTCGGCTCCCATGGGCCGACCGAGCAGGTCTACGATCGCCGTAGCAGTGCAGACTGCCGCACGTTTCCTACGTGCCTCGGCAAGCCGCCACTCTTCTATGTTTTCGTCGGGCAGCACCCATGCCACCAGCCGCCCCTGGCCATCGGTCGGCAGAGGCAGATCTCCTTCCTCGCAGGCGGCTCTCGCGTCCGGATACGCTAGGGCGACGTTGCCGAAAGCGCAGGCGCGCCCGAACAGAGCATTGAGAGCCACGACGAGGCCATGAGCCGCCCGATAGTTCGTGGCCAGATCGCTCACGCGCGAGGTATTTACAGTTTCCCGGGCAGCAAGGTACGCGTCGAGATCTCCTCCACGAAAACTGTAGATCGCCTGCTTCGGATCACCTACGAGGACAAGTCGCCCCGACCCAGTTGCGCGGTCAAAGATGGCTCTGAAGATATCGAGTTGCTGCTGATCGGTGTCCTGGCTCTCGTCAATCAGGCCTACCTTCCACTTTTCCGACAGGCGCTGGGCAAGAACTGCTTGGTTCGGTCCTGAACACAGAGCTGTGTGTAATTTCTCTATCAAACCAGCGTACGTGACGACGTTGTTGCGTCGTAGGCTTTGCTCATAGCGTTTGCCTGCCGCCGCGCGCAGGTGTGCCAGCCAGGCCCAACCCGTGATGTCGATGCTAGCGTCGACCGCCGTGGCTGCGACCACAATTTCTAACGCAGACACCTCGGACACGGCGGCCTTGCCGACTGCACCTGTACGAGTAAACCATGACGCCGCTCCCGCCAGCTTACGGGCAACATCAAGAGCTTCCACCGAAAGTTCCACCGAGGGCTGTTGCGAATCCAGTACTTCCAACAGATCGTGCCAAGCGTCGAGCTGCGCAACGGAATCTTCGCCGGGACTCTTTGCCGACTGCTTCAGTCTGACCTTGTCCCGGGTGGCAATACCTTGGAGAAGACGGATTCCGGCGCGGGCATTCTTCAAGACCTCAAGCGCGTGTGTCAGTTGGTGTCGTGCGTCCTTTAGCGAGAGCGGAACCGGTTCCATGCGAGTGGACGGCCGCTGGGTTAGCTCACGCCAGGCCTTAAGATCGTCTTTCACCGACCACTTACCAAGTGTTGCCGCCGCGGCCAGTAACGAATCGGACGCGAGATCAGTGCGCCAGGTATCTTTGACGGCATCCGACTTCAGCTCTTTTGGATCAGGCAGAACTTCGAAGCCGGCTGGCATACCGCACAGGAAGCTCTGCTGGGCCAGCACCTGCTTGCAGAAGGAATGAATGGTCGAGACGGTAAGATGGTCGCTTTCGTCCAGAGCCAGACGCAGACGCAGTACGGCCGAATCCCGCTTCGGGCCGGTGAGCGCATCGAGACGACTGAGCAGCATACGAATACCCTGTTCATCTGCTCCAAGTTGAGGACCGCCGTCGACACGGTCCATCAGGGTCGCAAGCGTGCGGCGGGTCCGTTCGCCCAGTTCGCGAGCCGCGTCCTCAGTAAAGGTGACTAGCACTACCTCAGCGATGTCGCTAACAATCCCGTCCACCAGGAGCCGTGGCAACAAGTGCGCAATGGTCCAGGTCTTCCCGGTACCCGCACTGGCCTCAATGATCGACAAGCCGGCGGGAACACCGGTGGTGTGCAGGTCGAAGTTAGCCACCGGCCACCCGATTCTTCGACGTAACAACCGTGTTCATGAACCAGTCCGTTATCGGCGCAAAGACCTCTACGGCGAGCCGGCGCCATTCATCGACAATCCCCTCGGCGAACGGGTCTTGACCGCGCCAGGCCAGGCGAGCCGATGGTCTATCACCCTCACCCGGTGGGCCTGTGTGTTGTTGTTTCCACGCGTGCCGGGCCCTGTTGATATCGTCCGCCCCACGCCGACCAGCGTCGTAGATCGCCCAGCTAGTCTTTGGTCCGAACGGCAACGGACGTAGCCGCGCCTGCTTACACAGAACCAGCAGATGGTCAAATGCAGATCTTGCCTTTGTCGGGGCCACCGGCCGCATTCGGTCGACCTTGGTGCTCTCTCCATCCTTGGAGATAACTACGGTGTCGCCACTCATTCCACACGCGGCTGCAAAGATGACGTGGACCCACACGTCGAGACGATGATGTGGCCCTTTCTTCAACTCGGTGGGCCTGACAAGCACGTGCAAGCTGCGATCGGCATTGACGGTGATATTCCCTGCGACCTGCAGGCTCCCGTCCCGGTATACGAGTCGATGGGGCCGGAGCGGGCCACCCGCTTCCTTCATAGCGCGTTCGGCCAGTGACACGGCCTGCTGCACGATTCCTCTACCCATCACCGTACCGAGGTCGCCATAGGGGATCAGGCGATCGGCAGCCAGGCGTTCCTCCAAAAAGGCGGTCCGGCCTTCCAGTACGGCACGGATGACCTCGGTCTGAATCTGCCATCGGTTCAGACCAGAAGGAGCGGCCACCGGTTCCCGATCCAGAGCAAACGGATCGTCCCCGTCCTGGGGAATCACAATTTTCAGCGTGTCCAGCCACGCCGAGCAGGGATCTTTCAGCACCCGGATCATCTCGTGGAGATAGAAGTCGGTCGATTGGATCTCTTCGGAAGGTTGCTGCGCCTCTGCCTGGAAACAGACAGCTTCGGTCTGCTGCTGCTGGCATGCCCGAGCAATCTCAAGACTGCCCATGTCGAACGAGGCTCTCTCACCGGTAAAGCACGTGGGATTGAAAGGCTGCAGCGGGTGGTCTTCAATCAGCTTTCGATAGATGAGCTTCCTGGTGTCGGGAATACTCGATGCGGTCTTGGCCGCCACCCGTAAGAACTCATCCACACAGGCCGAGACCGGTTCATCCTTGTTGCTACGGATGTTGCGTGCCGTGGCCGTCAAGATCACCCTATCGTCGGCCGCCAGAATGGCGTCCAGGAAAAGCTGCCGGTCTTCCCGCACCGGATCCCGGTCGCCGGGGCGCGGTGCGGCTCCCAGTAGATCCCAGGCTGGTGCCTGGGCCCTTCGAGGAAAGTCGGAGTCCTGCAGTCCCATCACGACCAGCACCCGACAGGGGATGGCACGCATCGGCTTGAATCCACCCATGGCCATACTGCCGCCCACCCTGGAAACCGTCCGAATCTCTTCCTTGGCAGCCTTTTCGAGCCAGTCGACCACACCGGCGGCGGTCATCGGGACTCCGCACGCATGTTCGGTTTCAGCAGCGCGCAACTGGTCGATGAGATCCACAGCAGCTGTCGAGTCAAACCGTTCGTCTCTACCCCCGAGTACCTGGTCGAGTGCTTGGTCACAGCGATCCGCCCACTGGCCCGGACTGGCCTCAATCTGCCAGTCTTCGAGTAAACCAACCAAACCGTCTAACCAGTCGAGTGACGCACTCATCGACGCGTGATCGACTCCCAGGTCACCGGAGACCGGAAGGGCCGGGTGACACCGGGCATCTAATGCTGTTTCCGCACCACCCAACCACAGACCGGCTAACAAGCGGTCCAGGCCTTCCCGCCAGGTACCGGTGCCCTGGTCGCCAGCGGCCATCTCCTGGCGATGAGCCGCGTTGAGGCCCCAAGTGATACCCGAAGCGCACAATTGATTAGCGAGCCCTTGTGGGTCGGCACCGAGCGATTCGACGCACGCCGTAACAACGGGCAATTCAAGTACGGCCAGACCATCACTCAGATGGGCGCGACCAGCAGCCAGGCGTAGCGTCATGAGCATGCCACGCACCAGTGGATCGCTGCGATCAACACGTCGCTCCGACAGGCGCAGCGGCAGCGACGGATCACTGTCCCTCAGAATCGCCACGGCCAGAGGGCCGTACGTATCTAGGTTGGGTGCTAGAATCAAGACCTCGCTCGCCGTCAATCTAGGAAGGTCCGTAAAGGCATCCAGCAATTCATCGCGTAGTACTTCCACCTCCCGTCGGGCGCTGTGACAACGATGGACGCGCACCGAGCGGTCCTGATCGAGCGGTGAAACGAGATCCTCGGGCCCTGGTTGACGCGCGGCGCGAATATCCGCCTGTAAGCGAGCCAACAGCGTATTCGACCGAGCCTCGGGTACCGCGATGACATCGTATTCCTGCCCTTCCGTGACGAGTTCATCCTCAAAACTACGAAACCCATCCACGGCTTGCTTCCCCAGGTGAGACAGGAGTGGATGTCCTTCCCAGGCAGGGTCTACTTCCTGACCCGCCCGCATTTGTGCGCGGCCGCCGCGAATGTCACCGAGATACTCAGTAGACGGCAGTAAGGCGCGTAAACAGACACGAGTTCTTGTTGCCAGTGAACGAAGTAGTGGCAAGAGGGTCGGGGGTAAGGGCCCGGTGGCGAGTACTTCCAACGACGCCGGTAACACGCCGTCACCGCCTTGAACGCGCGCAACCAAATCCTGTAGGCGCACGGCCGGATTGGGATGGTTCGCTAGTCCGTTCGACAGGCGTTTCCACAGTTCCCGTTGCCAATCCTCATCATCACCTTTGACTGACTCGGGCAAGCCATCCCATGCTTCTCCTCGGTCCCAGGCAGCGATCATCTCGGGTCTGAAGTACAGGTACTGATCAAAGCGGTCAGCCACCTCCGCGGCTAGCGCCTGCCGTGCCCGGGGATCCCCGCACGCCGCCTGCAGGCGCGGGGTATCGCGATCTTCGACCATCGTCGCTAAAAGCGGTATCAGTCGCCAAGCCAAGCCCCGCGGTTGCCAGGACGAGTGGACCGGCTCCAAACCCACCAACTGAGCGATATATTCGATGAACGACCCAGGCAACAGAAATGACACGCCCATCGCCACTCCGTAACGTCGCGCCAACTCGGCCTTGATGCGGTCGACCATGGGCAACGACGGCATCAGTACGGGGATTACGACCCCAGCGGGACTTCCCGGTTTGCCCAGTGAGTCCACCAGATCGTTCAGCAGCACCGTCGCCCCCGATGCATACTTCAGCTGGAGTGCCACTACACAGCGCCCCACTCGGGCGAGGTCACTGTCGAGTAGTTTTCGAAATGATTCGAGTCAACAGATTCGAGACCAAGATTGACCGATCGCAAAAACCAATCGTGGTTCCCGTACTTCTGACGCCCTACGATGATGTTTCCAATGAAAGAGGTCGTGCTATCCTCCGATCAAAACTCCGAACGGCGAGATGGCTAGCCTAGCGCGGAGCGGCTGATGGTTCAACGGGGGCGGCGGCAGTCTCTAGCCGGTCAACATCAAACCGTAACAGCTTCTATAGAAGATTAAGCGCCATCGGCGCCTCCTATCATGCCAAGACCCATGAATCCGGCATTTATGGCAGTAAGCCCACAAAACCACGGTGGTACGTTGCAGCCTGCATTAGAGTGAACTCTAGAGGGGAGAGAGTTACCATGCGACAGTTGATACTCATGACCGCTGGCCTCATTTGCGCCTTTGCCCTTGGCCATCTGTGGGCACAGAACGTTGAGCCGTCCTGTAACATGTGCCCAGCGACATACGTGGCGGCCGAAGAACTAGCTGAGTACGCGTTCGTTGGACGCCAATCAGGATTTGTCGACCAGCAGGTCCGGTCGATCGATATTGGCAAATCGAAAGTACAAATTGCGGTCGCCTATCGCGGTGCGCTTGAAGAGCGGCGCGGGCGCGTCGCCGAACACGACCTGGTCACCGAAGTCTATGTGGTTCTGAGCGGAAGTGGGACGATCCTGACTGGTGGGGATCTGATAAACAAGGTGCGCGGCCATCTGACAACCGTGCGGTGCAGTTTCTGAACGGCCCGGGCAACAACGCTGAGGACGTTCGCGACGGTGCGACACACAAACTCAAGCAGGGCGACGTCTTCGTGATCCCGGCTGGAACCGGTCATGAATTCACGAAGATCGACGATCACATTACATACATGATGGTACGTGTCGATCCCGACAAGGTCGTACCATTGATGGACGACGCCGCGTCCCAGACCTACTTGGCAGACCACCGGTGACACCATATGCGCGCGGTTCTAGCCTCGGTTGAGCCACGCAGCAATGTTGTCAGTCGAGGGTCAGATGCTGTCATGATCGCTATCGGTCCGTTTCTGGTGGTCGTCACAGCGGCAGACAGCTAATATCGTAACGCCTCGCACGTTCCCGTCCAGGGATGACGCGCGGTATGGAGGTAATAGAAACAATGAAAGCTACAACGCGACCCGGTCAAGCCCAACTTATTCTGAATGCCGTGCTCGTGGCAGCCTTGACGACGACGCTTGCGTGCGGCGGTGGTGCTCCAACTCCAATACCCACTGAAGACAGTGGAACCGACGCCATGACAGACACCCCTATCGGCGATGGCACCAATTTCGAGTTCGACCCGATGTGGCCGAAACCGCTCCCAAATAACTGGACGCTCGGCAATGTCGTCGGGGTCGACGTCGATTCGAACGACCACATTTGGGTCGTTCACCGTCCGAGAAGTCTGACAGCCCAGGAAGCGGGCGCCGACGCAAATCCTCCACTCGCAGACTGCTGTCGTCCCGCACCACCTGTCATCGAGTTCAATCAGGAAGGTGACGTCGTGCAAGCATGGGGTGGCCCCGGGGACGGCTACGAGTGGCCTGACTCCGAGCACGGCATCTTCATTGACCATTTGGACAACGTCTGGCTCGCCGGAAGCGGCGGCGATGACGCGCAGATCCTCAAGTTCACAAAGCGCGGCGACTTCCTGATGCAAATCGGTGCGTATGGACAGGGACAAGGCAGTAATGACACCGCCAACTTCGGCCAGCCTGCCGAGATTGATGTCGACCCAGAGACGAACGAAGTGATCATCGCCGACGGGTACGGCAACAGGCGCGTCGCCATCTTCGACGCCGATACCGGCGAGTACAAACGACACTGGGGCGCATACGGTAACGTCCCGACTGACGACCCGTATACGTACGACCCTGATGCCGAGCTATCTCAACAGTTCGGTCGCCCAGTACACTGCGCGACGCTGTCGCATGATGGCCTGCTCTATGTCTGTGACCGGATCAACGATCGGATTCAGGTGTTTGAGCGAGACGGCACCTTCATCAATGAGGTGATGATGGCTCCGCGGACGCTCGGCTTCGGGTCAGCATTCGACGTCGACTTTTCGCCAGACGCTGACCAGCAGTACCTCTACAACATCGATGGAATGAATGCGAAGATCTGGGTAATCTCGCGCGAAGATCTATCGATCGTTAACTCGATTGGCTTTGGTGGGCATCAGGCCGGCGGTTTTACTGCGGCGCACAGCTTAGCGGTTGACTCGGATGGCAACATTTACGTGGGAGAGACGCTCGAAGGGAAACGAGTGCAGCGGTTCGTGCGGCGGTAAAGCAGAGAGAAACGATACACGATGAGGATGATGTGACCGAGGAGCCGTTGGACCAAGACCACAACGACCTCTGGCTCAAGTGGAACGAACCCTAGCCACCAGGGACGGAACTATTCGTAGAACTGCGGCGCCGTCCGCAGAGTCTCGAACAACGCAAGCTCGTGTTCGATCCAGAACGTCGCATTCTGCTCAGCCACAAAGGTCTCCACCTTCTCCATCGACTCGAGACTCATCTCCGCATCGACGTTGAAAACTGGCACGCGTCGATCCTCACGGCTAAGGCGGAAGTGATAGAGATCGCCTGAAAGAACTAGCGGCCCGGTCGCAGCGAGATCGAGAAACAGCACCTGATGCCCAGGCGTGTGGCCGGGTGCAGAAATGATGCGCACGCGGCCGTCGCCGAAGACGTCCTGGTCCCCGGTCAGAACCATCCGATCAACGCCGCGAAGATTCGTCAGAAGCTCTGGTTGCACAGCTGGCACAGTCACCGGATCGGCAAACGCGGCGGCGTAATCGCCCTGCTGGACCAACCAAGTGGCACCGACGATCTCATTCGCCACCCCGACATGGTCGTAGTGAATGTGCGAAAACGCCATATAGTCGAGTGAGCTTAGGTCGAACCCAATTTCGAGTTCAGCGAGCTGTTCGGCAAGCGTCCGATCGAGTCGTACAGTCCGACCAATGCGCGCATTAACGTGCCACCCTTCGACATCCGCGACATAAGACGGTAACCCGCCGTCCCAAAGCATACGACCGTTTGGGTGGTCGACGATATAGCATGGCACCACAAGCTCACGCACATCCGTTTCGCTATCTTCGATACTGAAGTTGACGACGGTATCGAAACGTAAGCGTCCACACTCAAAGACGTACAGCTTGAGAGATGGCTCAGGCGCCACGAGTTCCGGTTCGACATCTTCTGGTGCGGGAAATGACTCTCTCCCACTGCACCCGGTAGCCATGGTGACTACCAAGACGCATGGCACCCAGCAGAAAATACGGCCGTGCCAATTCGACATTACTGACCGGCTTCTGCCTCTTCTTCCAGTCTCGCACCACCGAGAATGCCAGGCATCGCGTAATTTCCTTCGTGGCAGGCGTACTCGAAAATCGGGTCCATGGTAGCCGTGTGCAGTAGCTCGATCGTCCACGGCTCTGTCCAGGTGTGGGGATCGTTGAGTGTAATCTCGTGCTTCAGGACGTCTGGACTGATCCGAGTGTAGCGCTCAACGAGATGAAGGGTTTCCGATGCGCCGTTATAGCGACTCTCCGTTGAGTAGTTCCTAGTCTCGACGACAAGCGTCTCACCTTCCCATCGTCCGCGGGCGTCACCCACCCATTGACGAATGTCCTCACTGATGTGGCCACGGCCATCGAGTGGAATCGTCCGAACCTGGTGCCCCATCTCTTGGATAATCGCCACGTGTTCGGCCGTCTGGAGGATCTGCATGTAACTGTTGTATCCGGAGCCAATCCGAGGCGCCGCGAAGTGCAAACATCGATCACCTAGGGTCCGATCCTCCGGACCATCCGATGGATGTGCGGCTGCGTACGTGCGTCGCTCCGCGGCACGCTGCTGCGCAGTTGTCGTGAGCGGCGGTATCTTACCGTTCGGCGGGTCAACAATGAGCGATGTCCGATTATCGAGCGCCCGTTCCACCAACCAAAACGCGTTGTAGTTACCGGTGACGACATCAAAATCCTGGAATTCGGAATTGCCAAGCGCCTGCTGAACCAGCCGATCGCCGAGCAGATCACCAGCCTGTTCGGCATCTCGAAATTCTTGAATCTTCGAGTTTAGTTCGGCGAGTTCTTCTTCGGACAGCACGGTCTTGCCGGTAAGCTGCTCTGGACGCTCCAGCGGTGTAGCGCGGTTGTTGGCCCAGATGCCCGATAGATCGGGCTGCCCATCGGCGTTGCGTGGTGCCATCCAACCGTCCTGCGCAAACACTGGCCCTACCACCCATCCCATCCCGGCGAGTAGGAAAATAACGACTGCAAATCTACGGCGATGCATGGACACCTCCTGTGCTAGCTCGATACCAGCCCACAATAAACCCCTCGTCTAGCCGAGCGCAAGGTAAGTCATAAGGCGTGGATAGAAGGAACGAAGCAAGCAGCACGCTATTGAGCTACTGTTAACTGTTCTATAAGGCATAGAATGAGGTCCTTCTGCACTGGCGGTACCACGCTAGCCTAGATGCACACCAACAACACCGTTGTGACTGGCGGATGCAAGCGTCTGCCCCCCGTTGGTGTGTCTGTTACGGTAAACTTCGAGTCATGCTGAATCCAGCCTCTGTCACGAAGTTCACGTGGGACTCCATGCCCAAAGAACGGGTCACTAATCGTATTGATCGCCGGATTGTTTGCGGCGAGAAAACAATGGTGGCCCACGTCTACTTACAGGAGGGTGCGATCGTGCCTGAACATTCGCACCAGAACGAACAGCTCAGTTACATCCTGAAGGGTAAGCTTCGGTTTTGGGTGGGTGCTGATCTCTCGCAAGTGTTTGATGTCGGCACAGGGGAGGTGTTACACCTTCCATCAAACGTCCCGCACAAGGCCGAGGCTCTCGAAGAGACATTAGACGTCGACATCTTTAGTCCACCGCGACAGGACTGGCTCAACCACACCGACGGCTACTTCAAAGACCAGTGAGGACGCGCTAGCTGTATCGGAGAACCGTGACTGGCCCCCAGCACAACGAACGGTCCGGACAGCACGTTCGAAAACCTCTCCACCGATTTAGATGCGATCGGGAAGAAAAGCGTATTCGAGGTTGTCGCTGTTTACAGGCCTTCGGATCTTACGTCGCTCAGGGCAACTCAACAGGAACAAGAGTCCAGTGATTCGCTGCTGCGCTAGCGCTTAATGTCTATATCCTGACGAGCATCTGCGTTCTCTGACAGTGGGAACATCGGCTCAGCGCTAGCTCCCTCACGTGGCTGATTACCAGCGCATACCATCTGCGTCGCCAAGCTTAGGGTTTGGGGTGGTCGAGCAGCCACTCCACGATCTGTTGACTGAACGTTTCAGAAATATCCGGTGAATGGGAACCGCCGGCGATCGTCCAGAGCTCGCTTGAACCACCATTCCTACAATCCTTGATATACTGCGTGCCCGTCGTTTCTGCACCAGCAATTCTCTTGTCGAGGTCGCGATCTCTCCCCGAACGTCCCTCGACAGCGCAACCGTTGTATATAGCCCAGCGCTCTACGGTTTCAACCGCACCAGGATAGGGACGCCCCTCAGTCTTGCCATTAGTGTTGTCTCGAATATCACCACCTTCGTAGGCAATGACCGAGTCTATGGTGCCGTGTATCTGCAGAACATGAACAGGATGAGGTAGTGCAGGACCGTCCGTGATTGTCGCTGCGCCGGCCACGCTGACGATCGCAGCGAACGTCTCCGAATGATCATAGGCCGCACGGTAGGACATAAAGCCTCCGTTGGAATGCCCAATCAAATAGATACGCTTACGATCAATGTTGTACTTCTCGGTAAGACCTTGAACAATTGAAACGATGTAAGTCGAATCGTCGACATCACTCCCAAAGAAATTACAGCAGGTGTCCGATGCGTTCCAGAATTGATTCTTGTCACCTCCCGATTCCCTAGTGCCATCTGGATAGGCCAGCACGAATCCATATTGATCAACAAGGTCTCCGAATCTCCATTCCGATTCCCGAAAGCGCCCCGTGTGACTGTATCCATGCAGCAACACAACAAGCGCCATTTCGGCATCAGGGCCAGAATTCGATGGAACGCGAAGCTGAATATCACCGCGACCGACATCAATCGTTTGAGCAACGACAGCAGCCCAACCAACGCAGGAGAGCCCAGTAACGACCGCGATGAGCATCCTACACATTCCAACACCTCTTTTGGCCGGCGCTCTTAATTCACCGTGAGCAGCACCGGAACAGACGGTCAGGTTTCACAACCAACATAAACCTGTTTAACTCAACGCGGCATGACGGGTGGTTCAACGAGGATGAGCCTTACGGATCACGTGGGTGCGCGGCCTCCCACTCACGGGCGAGGCTTTGTGCTTCGGCAAGCTGTTCGGGTGTCATCCGCTGCGCAGTAAGATCGCGATTCTTGGCGCTATCTGCCCACTCGGACTCTGAGCTTCGAGACGCCGAGAGGCTGTACCACATATGAGCCTGCACATAGTCCTGCGGCACACCGTTTCCGTCGCGGTAACTACAGGCGAGGTCGTGCTGCGCGTCCGCACGTCCTTGCTCTGCCGCCAAAATGAACCACCGTACTGATTCCTCGTTGTCCTGTGGAACGCCCTTGCCATCACGGTAAACGCACCCGAGACTCTGCTGCGCCACGGCATCCCCTTGGTCCGCGGCCAATCGGTACCACCGTGCCGCTTCCGCGTCATCCTGCGAAACGCCCTCACCAGTGTGGTAATGCCACGCGAGGGTGACCTGAGCTACAGCATACCCTTGGTCCGCGGCCAACCGGTACCACCGCACGGCCGTCATCTCATCCTCTGGGATACTGTGACCTTTGTTGTACATCCACCCGCACATGAACTGCGCTGGCGCATGCCCTTGGTCTGCGGACAACCGGAACCACCGGATTGACTCGACGTCGTCTTGTGGCACACCATCGCCATCGCGGTAAGCTACCCCAAGGTTGTACTGCGCTTGAGCATGCCCTTGACCCGCAGCTAACCGGTACCATCGCACCGCCTCCTCATCATCATCTTGCGGAACACCCTCACCAGTGTGGTAATGCCACCCCAGGATGACCTGGGCCTCAGCATACCCTTGGTCGGCGGCTTTTCGGTACCACGCCAACGCATTCGCATGTTTACCGGCGTCATCGAACTGCAAACCGCGGTCGAAACACTTCTCCGCAGATAGGCGAACATGCGCCGCCAGGCTTTCACTGGAACCGTTGTTGTGCAGGTCAGTCCTGCTCGTGTCGGATGAGACTTGGGTGTCTGTCTTCTGATCGGTCATGGCGAAGTGTCTAGCGTAGAGCAGGACGACGAGTGGTGCAACGGAGGATGGGTACTCGTCACGATACTCGCTGCCTCGCGCCGAATATCGTTTCTAAGATGCTTGCGAGAACGGGATCGAGTCCAGTCGATGTACTACGCCTGTTGTTGACGGCTGTGGAAGGCTAAGTTGCAGTGCTCAAACCTGTGAGGACCAGAAACGACGTGTTATCAGTAGGTTAGGAAAACGTGTTGCGCACGTTCGCCCCCCGCTTCATCCACCACCTTCACCATGAGAATTAGGCAATCTTGTATTCATGCCCGCTTCGTTTTCATCAATGCTTTACTCTCCCACACCAACACCCATCTTGACCGAGCAACCAAATGGTACAGTCTCGGAGGACACGGGTGCCGCACTAGTGGCTCTTACACGTCAATGCCAACCAACCGTCCCACCCGTGCATTTCTTGAGCCGGTTACGGCATCTGACAGCTGAAATTAGCGGCGTCGTCGGTGCTTCCGCTGCCATTGTAGACCGCGAGTTCAGGATACGGACAGAGCGGTCTCGTCCGATCGACGACACCGTCGCGCTGCCGCGACGCAATGAGTTGATCTGGGGCACGCCCCTCTTCGACCCACTCTTCGAGAGTGGTAAGCGTGTCAAAGGTATTCGGGCCTTCACCACCGCCGCAGTGTCCCATGCCAGGAGCCATGAACAGGCGATACGAGTCGTGCACAGTATCCCGGTCGCCGATCGTCTCAACGACTCTTTCGTAGTATTGCGTCGCGTTCGCCGGCGAGATCTGTGCATCGCTCCAACCGTGGTAGGCCAGAAGTTTTCCGCCGTTGTCCATGAACGGCTGAAGATTCGGATCGAGCGCATTGAGCGTGCTGTCGTCGGTCTCCTCGGCGCGGACGATATCACGCTCAAACTCGAACCGATCGACCGACCATCCCGGATTCTTATCCACGAGGTACTTGAACTGCTCCACCCCCGTGGTACGGGCTGAGCGCGTCCACCCATAGTCGGTCCAGTCGAGTTCGCTCCCAGGCAGCAGCCCAGTTATCGCGCGCCCGGTCTTCGGATTCTTGGGTGACGAATAAAGCATGCGGACCGTCTCCACCTGCGCACCGGTGAGACACGACGAAGTGTCTGTCCCGTCGCAGAGCAGCACAGCGGGATCAAAATCGCACCGCTCCGGATCGCCGACAACACCATCAGTCACACCGTCGGCCGCGTCACATGTCTCGAGCACCGCCTCATGAACTAGCAACCGCTTATCTTCCAACAAACGACGCTGGCTGTCGTACTCGAGCGGCTTGGCAACCCGCAACGCCGCCACCGATCGACCGGTCCAGTCGTTGCCCGGTGCTCCGGCAATGATGCCATCGAAGTCTTCCGGGTACCGCTGCGCCTGTTTTAATGCCTGGCGACCACCGGCCGAGCAGCCATTCCAGTATGAATACTGCGGCGCCTCGCCGTAGTACGCCGCGATGACCTGCTTTGCCGTAACGGTCATCTCATGCGTGGCGCGCCAACCGAAGTCGATCACCTTCTCAGGGTGGCCGAGGCCAAATCTCGCACTCCCACCTTCGTGCCCCGTGTCGGTTGAGGTGCTCGCGTAGCCGAGGGCGAGTCCATAGGCGAGCGAACGACCGCCTCCGTAGCGAATGCTTCCGGTGAACGCACCATTGCCGACCGCTTGGAGCTTGCCATTCC
>Ga0310345_10001864_pt1 | contig 22438 bp, 19 predicted proteins | sample HC15DNA20500_MG_FD_204667 | JGI IMG/M metagenome (GOLD analysis project Ga0310345, IMG submission 204667) | Marine microbial communities from station ALOHA, North Pacific Subtropical Gyre - HC15-DNA-20-500_MG | ecosystem: Environmental > Aquatic > Marine > Oceanic | place: Pacific Ocean: North...
GATGGTCAGCGGTTTGCGAGTACGCTCGAATATGGTACCCGCCGCCACGGAGATGTGGTAGCTGCACGAAGCACAGACCAGCAAACCACGAATGGGCTCCCATACCTCGCGACACTCGCAACGCGGGCAAAAAACTCCTTGCGGCCAACGCAACTGCAGAAGATACTCCCGGCAAGCAGCTTCGGACGAGAACCGCGCCTCGAATTCACCGAGTGTCTTCGGGTAGTCTTCCATACCTCAAGACACGACGCCCTGGGGTTACTTGAGTCAACTGAATACCAACAATTCTTCTTTTCGAGCCTTTTCCTCGATACGCGGCGGCCTGGAGCCCACCGTTACGCCGGACCCGAAGTTTCCTTGTAAATGATCCGGCTCGCAACCGGGGACGTTGCTAAGCTGAAACTAGAAACATTCCTCGAGGATCACAGAGGTTTGATGATTGGGGTTTGAGATTTGTTTGTATCTTGTATCTTGTATCTTGTATCTTGCGTACCATGAAAAGGGCTCTGATCACTGGAGGAGCGGGCTTCGTTGGATCTCATCTGGCGACCACTCTGCTCGAAAAAGAGTGGAGTGTGAAGATCATCGACGACCTCTCCACGGGCAGCCTCGATAACGTCGCTCACCTAAAGGAATACCCTCAGTTTACGTCGATCATTGACAGTGTGATGAACCATTCCCTGATGGAGGAACTCGTAGACCAGACCGACATGGTTTTTCATCTAGCGGCAGCCGTGGGCGTGCGCCTGATCGTGGAGCAGCCGGTCCAGACCATCGAGACCAATATCAAAGCGACCGAAGTCATCCTGGAGCTAACGGCCCGAGACCGCAAGCCGATACTGCTCGCTTCGACTTCAGAGGTCTACGGAAAGCTGGATCGCCCACCTTTCAACGAGGAAAACGATCTCGTCCTTGGTGCGACCTCACGTGTGCGTTGGTGCTATGCCGCCTCCAAGATAATCGACGAGTTCCTGGCGCAGGCCTACTACCGGGAAAAGGGGTTGCCGATTGTGGTTGTCAGGCTGTTCAACTCGATCGGGCCTCGCCAGACCGGACAGTATGGGATGGTGGTTCCTCGTTTCGTTCAACAGGCCCTCCAGGGAGAACCCATCACCGTCTATGGAGATGGCACCCAACAGCGCTCCTTCACCTGGGTCGGCGATGTGGTAGGCGCCATGATTGCCCTCGTATCTCACCCCGGCGCCCATGGAAAGATCTTCAACGTTGGCCATGGCAAGGAAATTTCCATGTACGGCCTTGCGGAGTTGATCAAAAAGATGACTAATAGTGAGTCCGAGATCAAACTCGTTCCCTACGATGAAGCTTACGAGGCGGGGTTCGAAGACATGCAGAGGCGTCTGCCAGATCTCAGCAAGATTCGGCAACTGATCGGCTACGAACCCACGCTGGACTTGCCCGAAATCCTGGATCGGACTATTCAGCATGAGCGCGGGAAGGCCGCTTCCAATGATGTGCCACTTTGACGGCTCCCCTTCCCCGCGCTGATAACACGCACCGACCCCTTCCAGCTTCCTCGATACTCAATTCGCTGGCGTCGCAGGAGGCCTCTCGACAAGGAAGGTGAGATGGAAAGAACCTGGTTAAAACACTACGACGAAGGGGTTCCTCACACGATTGAATATCCCGCAATCAACCTCTATCAACTTTTTCGGCAGAGTGTAGAAAGAAATCCCAGCGGCCTGGCCACTCTATTCTTTGGCGCCCGCATGAGCTACCGGTCTCTGGGAGAGAAGGTCGACCGGTTCGCGTCAGTCTTGGCTGGGCTGGGAGTCAAGAAGGGCGACCGGGTCGCGCTGATACTGCCCAATCTACCGATCTACCCAATCGCGCACTTCGGAGCCCTCAAACTCGGGGCGATACTGACCCCTACCAATCCGCTCTACGTCGAGCGCGAGCTGGAGCGACAGCTGGTCGATTCGGGTGCTGAAACCGTCATCATCCTGGACCAACTCTATCCGCGCCTGGCCCAGGTGCGGGCGAATACCCCGGTCAAGCGGGTCGTGGTCGCCGGAGTCAAGGAGTTTCTTCCCCCAACGGTGGGATTCCTCTACGGATTCAAAAACAAATCCACTCTGACGACACAAGAAGAGGAAGGACTCTACCTCTACCGCGACTTGATGCGCCGCAAATTCCCGCCGGCTCCCGCCGCAGAGGTCGATCCGGACGAGATCGCCATCCTGCTCTATACCGGCGGCACCACGGGCATCTCCAAGGCCGCCACCCTTTCTCACCGCAACCTGGTGGCCAACGTTCACCAGACTCAAGTCTGGCTATCGGACGTTCGAGAAGAAAAGGAAATCTTCCTCTGCGTCCTTCCCTTCTTCCATAGCTACGGAATGACGACCGGACTCCATCTTGCCGTCCAATCTCGCTGCACCATGGTCCTACTTCCCCGCTTCGAGCTCAAGGATGTCGTCAAGCAAATCCGGAAGTACAAAGCCACCATCTTCTGCGGCGTTCCGTCTATGTACAATGCCATCAATCACTATTCCGGACTGAAGAGCTCTGATGTTGCTTCGATAAGACTGTGCATCAGTGGGGGAGCTGGGTTGCCCGCCGAAGTGCAGGAGAGCTTCGAAAAGCTGACCGGTGGAAAGCTAGTCGAGGGATATGGACTTTCGGAAGCCTCTCCGGTGGTTCTGGTCAATCCGATTCACGGTTACCGCAAGATCGGAACGATTGGGGTCCCTATCCCCAACACCGATGCCAGAGTGATTGATCCAGAGACCCACGAGTCTCTGGGAATAGGTCAGGTGGGAGAGCTTGACGTCACAGGTCCCCAGATCATGAGCGGCTACTGGAACCGTCGCCAGGAAACAGATCTAGTCCTTCGCGACGGATGGCTGCACACGGGAGACATGGCGGTAATGGACGAGGAGGGGTTCTTTTCAATAGTTGATCGCAAAAAGGACCTCATCCTCAGTGCTGGTATGAACATCTATCCACGTGAAGTGGAAGAAGTCCTTCACCAACATCCCGAGATAGTCGAGGCTGCCGTAGTCGGGGTCCCCAGTCCGGTAAGGGGAGAAACTCCCAAGGCCTTCATTGTGACGACGGAAGGCAGCAGCCTGGGGAAGCGGGAAGTGATGCAGTTCTGTCAGGACAAGCTTTCCCGGTTCAAGATTCCTAAGGAAATTGAGTTTCGCAAGGAACTGCCAAAGAGCGCGGTAGGAAAGGTCCTGAAACGGGTACTCAAAGAGGAAGGCGGCTAGGCAAAATGTACACGCTTGAGCAGCTTGCCGAGTTGGTTGACGGCCAGAAAGAGGGGGATGGATCTGTAAAGATTTCGGGAGTCCTTCCTTTCGAGGATGCGAGACCCGGGGACATCACGGTAGCCGCCACGCCGAGATACTGGAACAATCTGAAAGCGACGCGCGCCTCGGCGGTCATTGCACCTTTAGCACTACAGTCGGCTTCTCTGCCCCTGCTGCGGACCGCAGATCCCATGCTGGCATTCGCCCGAGTCATTTCGCTCTTCCATACCAAGCCTTTCCACACTCGGGGCATCTCATCCCGAGCCGAAATCGGCAAGGATTGCCGCATCGCCGAGCCTGTCTCAATTCACCCGTTTGTCAGCATCGGAGACGGCGTGACCCTCGGCGAAGAAGTCACCCTCCACTCTGGAGTCAGCGTGGGCGACGGATGTCACATTGGCTCCGGCACGACCTTACATCCCAACGTAGTGATCTATCCTGGAGTTCGCCTGGGAAGACGGGTCATCGTCCACGGCGGGAGTGTTATTGGGGCGGACGGCTTCGGGTACGTCTTCGATGGAGAAAAGCAGGTCAAGATCGAACAGACTGGGACCGTCGAAATCCAGGACGATGTCGAGATCGGAGCCAATAGCTGCGTAGATCGTGCCACCTTCGGATCTACAGTGGTGGAGAAACACGCTAAGCTCGACAACCATGTACACGTCGGCCATAATTCCCGCATCGGAGAAAACACAGTAGTGGTGGGATGCGTCGGCATCTCGGGAAGCGTCACCATAGGGAAAAACTGCATTCTCGCAGGCCAGGCCGGCGTCATCGATCACATCAATATCGGTGACGGAGTCACAGTGATGGTGAAAACGGCCGTCACCCGCGACATACCCTCGAACATGACCATCTCAGGCCAGCCGGGGCGCGATCACCGTCAGCAGCTGAAAATCCAGGCGGTCATCCGAAAACTGCCCGAAATGTACAAAGACTGGAAACAGCTGAAGTCGCTCCTCACGAAACGGAGCTAGATCCTAATGGGAAGGCTGTTTCAAGATCGAGCAGATGAATTCGTATCAAGTAGTCAGTGTCATCGTTGGCTGCAGATCGGGGTCCTCCTACTACTTTCGGCCGTTGCTTCTGACATCGCCATCATGCATTCCCGGGCAGCAGTGCTCCGGAAGAACCTGCCCCCCGCCAAGGGAACCTTTCTGGTCGCCAGTCCCAGAATGGCAGATCCCCGATTTAGCTACTCCGTGATTCTGCTACTCAAGCACGGCAAGGATGGAAGTCTGGGCCTGATTATCAACCAGGCCACCAAGATCCCCCTGTCTAGAGTGCTCCCCTATCTGGACGACGGCGGCAACGATGAGCACCAATTGTACCTGGGTGGTCCGGTGGGACGAAATCTGCTGATCTACCTCACCCGCCGCGAGGAGCCTCCCGAACGCTCCTCGCACTTGATGGGAGACGTGTATTTCGGGGGTGACAAGGTCGTGCTGGAACAACTTCTCAAGGAGAAGAAAGACGACAACGAACTGCGGCTTTTTTCTGGCCATTCGGGGTGGGCAGCGGGCCAACTGGCATCTGAACTAGCCCGCAAAGACTGGAAGGTGCTTCCCGCCGATGCCTATACAGTGTTCGATGGAGACCTCGACCATCTCTGGCTCGACCTGATCAAGTACCTGCTTCCCCGAGAGGACGTGGTCCGCGGCAACAGCCTCCCCGAGCGTCTCCGGTTACAGGTTTCAAGTTACGGGTTCCTTGATCGTCTGTCTGAAATGGAGCACTAAGTACACTGGAACACTGCTGTTCGGTTTAAAGTCAAATGATATCAACTGGTTAGCGACTCGACCTATTTGTTTGAAAGCGCCAATGCCTAAGTGCTTGAAAAATTGGGATTCCCCTAAGAAGCGTAGCCTTCATCGTGTGCGGGTCATTGCAATGGCTGGGGCGCGAGGCATCTACTTAGGGTCTGCGCAAAAATAACTTGGCGTTTTGGCATCTCATCTTCACACCATCTTCGGCCGCTCCTCAATCGAGAAATCCTCAACGCAGACCCGGCTACGCCTGCGGTTTCGCTCAATCGTTCGCGGTCAAATCTGGTGCAAATCTGAGCGCCAATTCTACCAAGTTATTCTTGTGCAGACCCTAAGAGATGGCGATCGGTCTGAGCGTGAATCCTGCCACCGCCCCTTTGATCTTGTTGACGGTAGAGACATAGCAGAATTCGTACACCCTGTCCCGCGCTAGTTCCTCCAGGTTGTGAAACTCGGCAATGTGTACTCCTTGTTGGATCAACAAATAGTTGTGGACTGGCATGAAGGATCCGTACTTGTCGCGGTAGGCCTTGTTGTCTGCTGCTGCCGGCTTGTACTCGACTCCGCTGGTGTCTCCTCCAACCATCATCGAGCCCTGCTCTTCGACCAGCCATTTCGCGGAAGCTAGATTGATCCCCGCCGAGTCATGGCTATCGATGGTTGCGTGATCTGATCCGGTCTCTCCCCAGAAACGAAGCGTGCCCGTTCGAACCAGAACCACGTCCCCGGGACGGAGTGTAGTCTTCTGCTTTTTCAGGGCCCCCTGAAGATCCTCCGGGGTGATCACGTAGTTCGAAGGCAGCGCCTCCACCCCTCGATAGCCGGCCACATCAATCAGAATACCCCGAGAAACCACGGGAGGAATGGTGGTCGCGTCGCACTTTCGGACACCCCAGTCTCCGCCCCAGTCAGCCTCCTTGAAGCCGTTGTACCAGTGGTTATCCGTTCCTTCAGTTGCGTGCCCAAGGCCATCGATCTGAGTGGCCACATTGTCGTTGATGAAAAGGGCACAACTGTGCCAGGCAGTCCGAGTAGGGTTGTCCTGGATCACCCCAGGAATGTCTTCCTGGCGCTTTACCCCCTCCGGGGAGCGAAACATCATCACCTCTGCCGGGCTGTGACCCGGCCATTTATAGGAAGTCCGATCGTAGACGATCCCGAGATCGTAGACTTTCCCTTGATCGGCCAGACGCAGGGCCCCGAGCCGGGAGGCATCGGTCATCTCGTTAAGGGCACCAACCTCGTCTTTTGCCCCCCAGACCCAGCCCCACCCTTTACCCTTCTGCCACTTCTTCATCCCCGGCGACTCCGTCAGAACAGTCGCAGCTGCCATAGCAAAACCCACAGCGATCGTAAAAACGATCAGAAGAACTTTCCTGTGTTTCATGAATTTCTCTCTCCTGTTTCAGACATCACCCGTCAAACTTCCTCTCCTGAACAACGGCCTCCAAAGCTGGCCCTAATTCGGGAAGACGAAAGCCGAAGCCGGCTTTCTGGAGCCGCCCTGGCAGGACGCGCTTGCTGGAAAGAAGCTCCGCGGCGAAGCCGCCCAGCACAATCTTCAACATGAAGACGGGCGCAGGAAGGAATGCGGGGCGAGACAACACCCGACCCAAAGCCTTGGCAAAATCCCTTTGTCGACTCGGGTTGGGAGCCGTTGCGTTCACAGGTCCCTGCAGCTCCTCGTCCTCCAAGCAAAGGCGGGCAGCGGCTACTAGATCCTCTAGATGGATCCAGGACCACCACTGTCGTCCTGAGCCGAGAGGCCCTCCCAGGCCCAGGCGGGCCGGGAGCAACATCGCCTGCATGGCACCTCCTCCTGAACCCAGTACAATTCCAATCCGGAGCTGCACTATCCGGATACCCAGATCCTGGGCGCGAAGGGACTCACCCTCCCACGCCCGACACACGTCCGCCAGGAAATCGTCCCCCGAGGCCGAGTCCTCCCGGAGTTCCAGATCATCACGATCACCGTAGTAGCCAATCGCGCTGGCGGCAACCATCGACCTGGGTCGGGACTCGCTCTGAGCAAGCGCCTTCATCAGGTTTCTGGTTCCCCCCACGCGACTGTCCCTGATCGCCTCCCTTTTTCGGGAAGTCCAGCGCCCCGTGACCGTCTCTCCTGCGAGGTGAACCACTGAATCCACCCCATCCAAACTCTCCGAGGTCGGGACGTCAGAGATGGGGTTCCAGGCAAAAGCCTGTCTCAACTCCGGCACCCTCCTGCGGGCCAATTCGGGATCTCGAGACAGGGCTACAAGCTCATACCCAGCCTGAGACAGGACTCGGCAGAGCCGTCGACCTACAAAACCCGTCGCACCGGTTACTAGAATTCGCATCTCCGATTCCCCTTTCCATCTCCCCAGCCGTCGAGGTGGGGGTGGCCTCCGGGCCGCCGTGCTCAAACCAAAAGCTCGCGAGAAGAATACGGCGGCCCGGAGGCCACCCCCACGGTCAGGACTCGATCAGATCACCCAACTCCTCTGCTACCCGATCCCAATCCTGGTACAGTTCGCCCAGCTGGAACTGGATTCTCTGGTGCTCTTGTGCCAGGGCTTGCAGCTGAGTGAAGTGCTCGTCCGTCACCTGCAGGCTCTCTGAGATCTCCTCCTTGCGCTTTTCCAGGGTGTCGATCTCCGCCTCCAGCTGCGACACCCGTAGCTGCCTGCGCCGCCTTTCATTCTTGGAGAGCTCTCGCGAGATAACAGGCACATCGACTTTCTTCCTGGCGGACATGCTCTTTGAGGCCTTCCCCTGCTCCTCTTCCGCCCGACGGCCGAACAATTCATCCAGGTCCTCGATGGGGACCAATCTCTGGTTCTCGATCAGGTAGAAGCGCTTAGCCACCCTCTTCAGGAAGTAGAGATCGTGTGAAACGATCAACAGCGTGCCCGAGTAGCTCGACAAGGATTCCTCCAAGGCTTCACGGCTGCTGATATCCAGGTGATTCGTCGGCTCGTCCAAGACGAGGACGTTCGAAGGAAAGAAGAACAAATGGGCCAAAGCCAGACGACTTCGTTCTCCTCCGCTGAGCTGATTCAGTTTCTTGAAAATATCGTCCTGGGAGAACAGGAAACGTGCGGCCAGGCTTCGGATGTCTTCATCCGTACAGTACGTGTCCAACTCCCTGAGAAAGTCGTACACCGTACGTTCGCCATCGCCGATCGAGGAATTCTGACTGTAGTACATGAAGCTATTATTCAGGCCCGCATCGAGCCGGCCGGCCAACAGAGACAATTCGCCCACCAGGACCTTCAACAGGGTGGACTTCCCGCTTCCGTTTCCTCCCAAGATTCCGACCCGATCGCCACGAGCAATTCTCAAGCTCAGGTTGGTGAGAAGCGGCTTCTCCGGATACCCGACCTCTCCCTCTTCGACCGACAGACTCAAGGCGCCGCCGCGAGCCGATTCCCGAAGTTGAATCTTCAGCGATCGGGTGTCCTCAAGAGGTTTCTCCAGTGGATTCAGCTTCTCCAACATCTTTCTCCGGGACTGGGCCTGCTTTGTCTTCTGCCCCATGATGTTGCGACGAATGAAGTCCTCGGTACGAAGGCGCAGTTCCTGTTGCCGGAGATACTCCTGCTCCTTCAAGGTTCGTCGCTGACGGCGCAGTTCCCGAGACCGGCTGAAAGACGCCGGATAGTCGTGCAGGAATCCTCCTTCCAGTTCCCAGGTTCGGGTCGTCACCTGGTCCAGGAGATGCCGATCGTGACTGACCAGGACAAAGGAAGTTTTCAGCGTCTGAAGGAACCGGGTGAGCCAAAGAATCGCACTCAGATCCAGGTGGTTGGTAGGCTCATCCAGCAACATCATTTGTCCCGGAGAAGCCAGGGCCTTTACCAGTAGGATTCGGGTCTGTTGACCGCCGCTGAGGTTCCGGCAGGGCATTTCAAATTCGGCTGCCGAAAAACTCAATCCGAGGAGCATGCTTTGGGCGCGAGCCTTGAAATCGTAACCACCCTGCAACTGAAACCTCAGCTGCAAACCCTCATAGGCCTCGGCTGCTTTATCGAAGGCTTTACCTCCAACCTCAGACATCTCCGCTTCCAGTTGGTGCAGCTCCTCCTGTATCCGGCTGAGAGGCGCAAACACCTTGAGGACTTCGTCGAGAATGCTGAGGTCGGGATCCAACTTTGCTGACTGTTCTACGGATGAGATCTGGAGGGGCCGTGCTCTCTGGACTCGACCCTCGTCAGGCTCGAGACTCCCAAAGATGAGCGCCGTCAGGGTGCTCTTCCCACAGCCGTTGCGGCCAATGAGCCCGATCCGCTCTGAAGGATTGCACTGGGCCGAGATCCCCCGAAAAATCCAGGTGCCCCCAAATTCCTTGCCCACATTGTCCAGTCGAAAGACCATTCTCTTCCTTCACGCTCCCTATTAACCTGGACAAATGGGTCGGATTGTCGGCGAAAGCTTCCGTTCGACGCGACCTGATTCCATGCCCCAGCGGCAGGCGGCGTGCTAGCCGATCTCCCCGTCCGGCTCCAAGTCTGGCGCCGGCTCCGAAAATTGGATGAACCCCGGGTTGAGAATTCCGCTGGGATCGTAGAAAGTCTTCCACTGTAGAACCTTCTCCCAGGTATCGCCATAGTGCTGCTTCCACCGGGTGTAATCGAAATCGAGCCACCCTGAAAGATAGCGCTTCCCGCCGATCTGGGTACAGAGATCGCTGGCGGTCCTCAGAAGAGCCAGAGATACTGGCAGGAACTGTCTCGAAACCGCTGGCAGGATACCGAACCCGATCATCGAGTCTCCGTCAGGGCGTTTGAGTAGGGGGGAGTCAGAGCTGCTGCTCCTACAAGGCCACAGTGAGACGAGTCCGCCTATCAGAAGGTTGGGAGGAACACTTTTCAGGACACCCCGGACGTAGGCGGCCGCCTGGTCCCAGGGCAGCAGAGCCTCCATCCAGGGGTGGCTCAAATTCCAGGTACCGGTTTGCTTCCAAAGAGAAACAACCGCGTCATTTCGGCTCAAAAACTCGAGCAGCGTTGAATCTTCTGTGTGTACTTGACGATAGAAACTCAAACCGGCCAGAGACTCCGGTCCGGGGGGGTCGTCGTCGCCATACTCGAGACTGACGTGCATGGGGTAGAACCACTCTGCAAAAGGGATCTTTATGTCGCCGAGTTTTCGCATTCCCTGCGAACAAGGGGCACACCAAGACTCGACGTGATTGAAGCGCTCCCCTCTGAGGATCTTCCTCTGATCCCGCATCAAGGTTTCAAGGTTATCGTAGAGCAGGAAGTAGGTGCGTACTCTGGGAGCAGACCTCCGGAGACGAATGCGTGCCTTGACGATGATCGAGAACTGGCCGAACCCGCAGCGGGAGCACTGAAACAGGTCTTCGTTCTCCGTTGGGGAACAACGAACCAGATGTCCTTCGCCAGTGACCACCTCAAGTTCTTCTACCTGGGATGACAGGGTTCCATGCCGATGAGAAGCGGCTCCGAAACCCGCGGTAGACAGGGCTCCCCCGACCGTAACATCGAGACTGCCGGTAAGAACGCAAGGGATCAATCCCTTCTCATGGGTCTCCCTCACCAGGTCCCGCAAGAGCACCCCTGCTTGAACCAGGGCCGACTCTGTATCGATACTCTCGACGCGATCCAGGGAGCTCAAATCGATCAGGATGCCACCCTCGGATAGCGACTGTCCACCCTGCGAGTGGGCGGAACCACGAACTGAAACGCTCCAGCCCTCCTGGGCCGCAATCTTTACGACGTTCTGCACGTCTTGCGGAGACGCGGGCACGACCAGGGCCTTGGGAGTCCGGCGGACGATCCTTCCGAAATCGGTTTCTACCTCCTTGAGGGTTTCCTCGTCCTCGTAAACCTTTCCCTCAATCGCCTTCTGCAATTTGGCTATGTCCATCAAACTGCTCTTCTGCCGTCTCCGCCCACCTTACTTCGTCGAGTCTGACGCTGGGAGTGGGCCCCCCGAAGAGTCAATGGTGGCCAGAAAACCAGCGACTACTTGCTTGACCAGTTTACGCTCGCCATCGACTTGATAGTTCATGATCCGCATTTGCTTTTCCGAAATCACCTGCTTCAAAGCCAAAAGCGCAGCAAGAAGTTCGGGGTGCTGCCTCAGGGTTTCGCTACGGACGACAGGTGCCGCGTAGTAGGGGGGGAAGTACTTCAGATCATCCTCCAGAATGAAGAGATCCAGTGCCGCCACCAGGCCCTCAGTGGAGTTGCCGGCGATCAGGTCGACACTTCCTGCAGCCAGAGCCCGATACATCAGCCCAAGTTCCATGACCTTCGTATCAGCGAAGCTCAGTCCGTAGGTCCGGGCGAGTCCTTTGAAACCGTCTTTGCGCTCCATGAACTCGTATCCGAAACCTGCGACCCACTCGGGAGCAAAGGAAACGGCCTCCGAGAGGCTCTTGACTCCCAGCTTCCGAGCCTCGTCAGCACGGATCATGATCGCAAAGGTATTGTTGAATCCCAGAGGCTCCAACCACTCCAGATCCCGCTTCTGGTAGTCCTCTTTGACGTGCAGGTAGACTCTCTGCGGATCGCTGACCGGCTCTTGTTTGAGAATAGCTGTAAAGGCAGTACCCGTGTATTCGACGTAGGCATCGATATCCCCCAAACGCAAGGCAACGTCACAAATAAAGGTACCGCCCAGATTGAATCGCCGATCCACCTCAAGTCCTGTCTTGCGTTCGATCTGCTGAGCAAGAATCTCGCCCAGAATGATCTGCTCCGTGAAGTTCTTGGAGCCGATGACCACCTCATCAGAACCACCACAACCCGTCGCAAGAGTGAGCAAGAACAGCAGAGTCCACCTCATGACACGACTCCCTTCGCATTCCCACGTCTTGCTGAATCGCCTCTTACTTCTTAATTAGCACCTGGGGGAGACAAGTAGCGTTCCAGCTGATTCAAGCCAAAGTCCATCAGTAGGGCCAGCAGAGCGGCGGGGATGGCACCTGCCAGAATCAGCGTCGTGTTGACACTTGCCACCCCGCGGAAAATGTAAACACCTAGTCCCCCTGCGCCGATTGCGGCGGCGATCGTCGCTACGCCCACCGAGGTTATGGCCGCGACTCGGATTCCGGCCAGGATGATCCCAAGGGAGAGGGGCAACTCCACCTGAAGCAGGAGGTTCCGGTCGGTCATTCCCATGCCGAGGCCTGCCTCCCGGATCGCGGGGTCCACCTTCCGAATCCCGATAAAGGTGTTGCGAACAATAGGAAGCAAGGCGTATAGGATCAGAGCCACGATCGCCGAACTCGCCCCAATCCCGCCAACTATTGGAACCAGAAGGAGAAATCCGAACAGCGCCAGGCTTGGAATGGTCTGGACCACGTTAGCGAAGCCCAGAATCCCCTTCTCGAGTCCGGGGCGCCGTGTCATCAGGACGCCGGCAGGAATCCCGATTGCTGCCGCAATCAATACCGACACAAAAACCATCCAAAGATGCTGGCCCGTCAGGGACAGCACCTCATTTCCGTTTTCGAGCAGGAACTGCCAGAGACTCATCTTGTTGCTTTCAGTTACCTCGAAAACTCAGCGTCTCACCTAGTTCTACCAATGCGCTTAGAGGCTCCAGAAACAACTTGATCTCAGGATCATCGGAGACCAGAAGTTTGGAAGCCGTTCCGCTCACCTTGAGGGCTCCGTCCTTCATCAGACCGATCCGGGTACCCAGGCGTATAGCCTCCGCGAGATCGTGCGTGACAAAAAGTATCGTCTTGCCCAGACGTTGTTGAAGACTCTGAAACTCTTGCTGGATTTCGCTTCGCGTCAGCGGATCCAGGGCTCCAAAAGGCTCGTCCATCAGCAAAATAGGCGGGTCAGCCGCCAGTGCTCGCGCTACGCCAACACGCTGCCGCTGTCCCCCCGAAAGCTGCCAAGGGAACCGGTCTCCGTAGTGTTTCGGTTCCAAGCCCAGCAGGGCAAGCAGTTCTTCCACTCGATTCCGGGTTCGGGCTTCGTCCCATTTTTCGAGCGACGGTACCAAGGCGATGTTCTGAGCGACGGTCCGATGAGGGAAAAGACCCACTTCCTGTATCACATATCCGATACCTCTTCTGAGCCGGATCGGATCCCAATCCCGGGTGGAACGACCTTCGACGTTGACCCGACCGCTGCTAGGATCGAGCAAGCGGTTGACCAGCTTGAGCGTGGTTGTCTTTCCGCAGCCGCTCCTCCCCAACAAGACAAAGGTCTCGCCCCGATGAACTTCCAGGTTCAGGTCGGAAAGCACCCGGTTCCCAAGAATGGTGTGGGAAACCTGAACGAACTCGATGACTGCGCCAGACATAGAATCTAGGTTACAGGGTACAGGTTGCGGGTTGAAGGGAGCAAGGGGAATGTCTGAACGTCGCACGTCCCTCAGCCGGCAACAGGCAGTCTTGGAACTGACAGCTGCGGAAACCTGAAAGTTAGGGAACTCATCACCGGTGAGCTACTACCTGGACGTTCAGACGTGCGACCTGTTGTCGAAGCTTCAGTCTTTGATGACACCTCGGCTATAATCACCGCTAAGGAGAAAAGAACTATGCCCTTCGACATGAGACACAACAGCCGCATTCTCTTGGACGGTCCCGATCGTGCGGGAGCCCGGTCCTTCTTTAAGGCGGTCGGCTTCACCGACGAGGACCTTCAGCGACCCATTGTAGGAGTGGCTCACTGCTGGATTGAAGTGACACCCTGTAATTTCAACCATCGACGCCTGGCAGAGAAGGTCAAAGAGGGTATCCGGGCGGCCGGAGGCACACCGATCGAGTTCAACACCATTACCGTAACCGATGGCATCGCCATGGGGACGGAGGGGATGAAGGCCTCTCTCGTGAGTCGGGAAGTGATCGCCGACTCGATCGAGTTGGTCTGCCGAGGACACATGTTTGACGGGCTCGTCGCCATCGCAGGCTGCGACAAGACCAGCCCCGCCGCTGCGATGGCGATGATGAGGCTGAACATCCCCGCTTTGGCCCTCTACAGCGGTTCTATCCAGCCTGGCGAGTACAAAGGACGCAAGCTGACCATCCAGGACGCCTATGAGGCGATCGGGGCTTACAACGCAGGACGGATCGACGAGGATGAGCTCTACGGCGTCGAGAACCATGCCTGCCCTGGAGCTGGCGCCTGTGGCGGTCAATTCACCGCCAATACCATGTCGACCGCTTTCGAAATGCTGGGGATTTCTCCGATGGGCTACAACGGTGTTCCGGCCACTGATCCCAAGAAGGATGACGTCGCTTTCGAATGTGGGCGGATCGTGATGAAGCTCCTGAAAAAGGGAACACGTCCGCGGGATTTGCTGACACGCAAGGCACTTCTCAACGCCATTGCCGGTACCATGGCGACCTCAGGCTCGACCAACGCGGTCCTCCACCTATTGGCCATCGCCAGGGAGTCCGGAATCCGACTGAGCCTCGACGATTTCGATCGGCTCTCTCGCAAGACTCCTGTCCTGGCTGATCTCAAACCAGCAGGGAGATTCACGGCGCCTGACATGTATGAGGCTGGGGGCATGCCCTTCCTGGGCAAACTCCTGCTCGAGGCAGGCGTGTTGCATCCGGAGCAGTTGACGGTGACCGGCAAGACCCTCGGGCAAGAGCTGGCAAAGGGCAAGGGTCGTCGGGGCCAACAGGTCATCCACCCGGTTTCGAATCCGATCAAGCCCAGCGGAGGCCTCGTCATCCTGCGCGGCAACCTCGCCCCCGAGGGCTGCGTGCTCAAGATCTCTGGCGTCAAGCAAGAGGTCCACCGGGGTCCAGCCCGAGTCTTCGACCGAGAGGAAACGCTATTCGCCGCCATCAAGGCTGGCAAGATCAAAGCCGGAGATGTCATTGTTATTCGCTATGAAGGGCCCGTAGGAGGACCCGGAATGAGGGAAATGCTCTCCGTCACCGCGGCCATTCAGGGAGCCGGTCTGGGAGACAAGGTAGCCCTGATCACGGATGGTCGGTTTTCTGGAGCTACACACGGCTTCGTCGTCGGTCATATCACCCCTGAAGCAGCCTTGGGCGGGCCCCTGGCAGCCGTAAAGAAAGGCGACATCATCACCCTGGACGTCAAGAAGCGCCTCCTTCAGCTGGAAGTGTCCAAGAAGGAAATAAAACAGCGACTCAAGAAGTGGAAGGCTCCCAATCCCCTCTACAAGACGGGTGTACTGGCAAAGTATGCGAGAACGGTTTCCTCCGCATCCGAAGGAGCCATCACCGTCTGAGGGCCTGGGATGACCCATTTGGTATTCTAAAAAAGGGAGGAATCGTTCCATGAAGCGTTGCTCGCTACGGTCGCTCTTGACTGCGTCCCTGCTACTCCTGGCCTTTTCAACCAGCCCCGCTACGGCACAGGAAGAATCCGAGCAAGGAGAGGTCGAGAAGCTCAAGAAGCAGGTCGAGGCCTTGCAGAAGGAGCAGATCAGACTCCGAAAGGATCTGAACGCGGTCAAGAAACTGCTCGCGGCTCAGAATCAGGCCAAGAAAAAGGATCCATCTCAAGGCAAGTTGGTGAAAGTTTCCGGGCCCTCCAGGGGCAGGCCGGACGCGCGCTTGACCCTGATCGAGTTCTCGGACTACCAATGAGGCTACTGTGGAAGACACGTCCGTGAGACGTACCCGCAAATCGAAAAGCACTACATAAAGACTGGCAAGCTCAAATATGTGGCCCGGGACCTGCCTCTCGTAAGCATCCATAAAGAGGCCTCCAAGGCCGCCGAGGCGGCTCACTGTGCTGGGGCCCAAGACAAATTCTGGGAGATGCACGATCGCTTGTTCGCCAAAGGTACCCGACTGGACGCGAAGACCTTCACTAGCCTGGCTCAAGAACTGGGGTTGGATATGACCCGTTTCGAAAGCTGTATGAAAGAAGACAAGTTTGCTCCTGAGGTCAAGAACTCACTCGCCGTGGCACGTCAAGCTGGCGTGACCAGCACGCCGACTTTTCTGCTCGGATATACGGTGCCCAAGAGCGACGAGATCCAGGTAATGATGTCCATACGCGGTGCGCAAGGCTTCAGCAACTTCAAAAGAGCTATGGATTCTTTGTTGCGAAAGACCAGCAAATGACTTCATCGTCACATCAGGTCCTCAAACACTCGAACCGGGCTTCGTCCACCCGCGACTTCATTGCCGAGCTAGGTGTTCGCCCTGTTCTCAACGCTTCGGGGACCTACACCAAGTTGACAGGATCCCTCATGCCTCCGGAGGTCACCGAAGCCTGGCGGCAGGCGGCTCAAAACTTCTATCGCCTGGACGAGTTCCACGACGCAGTAGGAGAGCGCATCGCTTCCCTGGTTGGCGCCCAGGCAGCCATGGTATCCGCGGGAGCCGCCTCGGCACTCACCCTGGGGACAGCCGCCTGCATCACCGGCAACTGCGAAGAACGCATTCATCGGCTTCCCGATACCTCTGGAATGCCTAATCAGGTGATCATTCAGAAGTCTCACCGATTCAACTACGACCATGCCGTTCGTAACTGCGGAACCACATTCATTGAAGTTGAAACCGTCGAGCAGTTGGGGGCGGCTGTCAACCCGCACTCCGCCATGATGTTGTTCTTCAACGCCGCCGATCCGCTGGGACAGATCCACGCCGCAGATTTCTCCAGACTAGGTCGGGAGCACGGTCTTCCCACCTTTATCGACTGTGCGGGTGACGTGCCTCCGGTTGAGAACCTGTCGCGCTTCTTGAAGCTGGGATTCGACCTGGTGACGGTTTCGGGAGGAAAAGCGATCCAGGGTCCGCAGAGCACTGGTCTGCTGATGGGAAGAAGAGATTTGATCGAGGCGGCCCGACTCAACACCTTACCTAACTCCGACACCATTGGTAGGGGCATGAAGGTAAACAAGGAGGAGATGCTGGCCCTACTGGTGGCGCTTGAGTCGTATCTTGAGCGTGATCACGAACGGGACTGGCAGCTCTGGGAAAAAGGCATCCAGACCATAGCCGAGAAGCTCCAAGCAATCTCGGGCGTCGAGACCGAAACCTACATCCCCGAGATCGACAACCACACCCCCCATCTGCGCATCCGCTGGAATCAGGAGCAGATTCGAATCGGCCCGCAAGAGGCCATCGCCGAGCTTAGTGAAGGCGAACCGTCGATTGAGGTAGTCCCTGAGAAAGAGGATCTGGAGGTCACTGTTTGGATGCTCCGGGAACATGAAGTCCAGCTCGTTGCCGATCGGATCGCCGAAGTCTTGGAGAGCAACCGACTAACCTGAAACTTCAAGAATCCGTCGCACATCCGAACATCTAAACGTCGCACGTCTCCTGTCCTCCGAAGGTGCCGCCAACGGGTGAACTACCAGCGTTACGAAGCCAAGTCCGACAGAGCCGCGAACGACTTGAGCCGTTAGCAAAATGAGTCCCGGTCCCGAGGAGAGAGCCGGACAACTCTTCCCCACGCAGTGACGCACAGATCCCCAGTAGCCGGAAGTTTCTTTCTCGAATGGGGCAGCGCGCAGGGGCGGGGCTCAGCTGAAACTTCATTGGATAGGAAATCATGCGAGAGTCGCCAATGACAGAGCCGTGACAGCGTCAATATGGAAGATCTCCTGACTCCCGGGTCGAAGGGTAGGCTGAAACGGCAGACCGCCGAGCACCTCCTCGCCCGGCTGCAGAACCCGAATCGCCTGTATTGATTCTGGTACTATTTCCTAAGACAGATGCGCTTCGAACTGATTCTCGCGGGACTGCTCACGCTGCTGATGATGGCTTCTTCCAGCGCCCAGAACCGGGCTCGAGCAGAACTGCCGTCGAGCCGGGGACCCGTCACCATTGAAGCCGGACTTCTGGCAAAAGAATCAGCTGACCGCTGGGTGGCCTATGATCGGGTAGTCATCCGTTTCCAGAACACCATCATCAAGAGCTCCAAGATCAGCTATAACCCCATTACCGAGGAAGCAACCTTCGAGGGTGGGGTGGAGCTGATCGACGGGACACAGTGGCTCAAAGCAGGTCGAGCAGAGCTGAGGTTGAAGGACGATACCGGAGTCCTCTACGAGGTTGAGGGCTTCACCGATCAAGCACTCTTCGTCAAGGCTAAAAGGCTGGTCAAGACAGGGCCCGGAACCTACATTGCAAGTGACGGCTTCATCACGGCCTGCGATGACGCTGTCCCGAAGTGGAGCTTCAAGCTCAAGAAGGCGAGAATTCGACTGGATTCCTCCGCCCGGATCAAACACACGTTCTTCAGGATCAAGAGAATCCCCGTTTTCTACCTGCCATACGTGGCCATCCCGACGGAAAAGAAGAAAAGGTCCAGCGGCTTCATGATTCCGAGCACAGGAAATTCAAACAAGAAGGGTCGTCGTCTCAGTCAAGCCTTCTATCTGGTCCTGGGGGACAGTGCTGACGTCACCGTGCACGAAGACTACTTTTCGGAGCGCGGTTTTGGGCACGGCGTCGCCTTCCGGACCCGGCCCAATGCAACCACCACCCTACAGTTGGACGGATATCTTCTTGACGACAAAAAGGGTCAGGGAGGCGCCAGTTTCAATGCCACTGGGGAAACATACTTCGCCAACGGATTCAGGGCCGTCGCGGATTTCAACCTGGTTTCCAATTTTCTCTTTCGGCAGGTTTTCTCAGACAACTTCTTTACCGCCACACAGCCCACCGAAGTTTCAAGTGTCTTCCTCACCAATAATTTCCAGTCCCGGTCGGTCAACATACTCGTCTCCCGTGAGGAAACCCTCTTCCCCGGCCGTAATGCAGTCATCCGGAGCTTTCCCACGTTTCAGTTCAAACTCCACGGCCACCGATTTTCCAGGCTTCCCTTCTACCTGGATCTAGACACCGCAGCCGGGGGTTTCAGCCGTGCCGATAGCCTGATCCAGACCCCAAGCATGACCCAACGCCTTGACTTCTTTCCGCAGTTGTACTTCTCGCTTCCCCTCTTCCAGGGTCTCCGAGTCACCCCAAAAGTCGCGTTCAGGGAGACCTTCTACAGCGACAGCTTGACCTCGAAGGAATCGTCCCAGTCAGGGGGAGTCAGCGGCGATAATCTGGCCCGCCAGTACCTCGAACTGAGCCTGGACCTGAAGGGATGGGGGCTCTCGAAAATCTACCGCGAGTCCTCCCTATCCGGCTCTTGGAAACATCTGATCGAGCCTACCGCTCGCTATCAATACCGGTCGGGGATCGACGACTTCAACCGGACCCTTCGCTTCGACGAATACGACACGATCACCAACTCGCACGAGATTGAGTACGGGATCTTCAACCGAATTTTCGTCAGGCGGGGCAGTGGAGAGGACCGTCAGACACGGGAATGGCTTTCGGTAAAAGTGGTCCAAAAGCACTTCTTCGACCCGGATTTTGGAGGCGCCTTCGAGGCAAACACGGTAAACCAGTTCTCTACCTTTACCTCATTGTCTGGCTTCCATTTCGGCGGAATCAGACGAGATTTTTCACCGGTAACCACGCTGGCCCGGGTGACGCCTCAGCCCGGCTTCAGCTTCGATGCCAGGACTGACTATGATCCCGACTTTCATCGACTCCGAAACTTTGGAGTTGCCGGCCACTTCATCCGAAGCCAACTTCTACTCTCAGCCGCCTATTTCCGAACCCGAGAACTGGAACAAGGCAGCTTCGAAAGCAACCAGATTCAATCTCATATCGCCATCGGGCGTCTTCGTCGTGGTCTTTCCGCTTCCGGCACCCTCAGATACGATGCCGAAAGCTCGCGCCTCCTGAACCACCGTGCTCGCTTGAACTATTTCTGGGACTGCTGCGGGGTCTCGGTGGACTATCAGGGCTTCAACCTGGGTGCCCGGCAAGAGAGTCAGATTCGCTTCGCCTTCTTTCTGAAGGGGATCGGCTCGCTGGGCACCATCAGGCGTCCCAGAAGTCCGTTTTAGGGCGTTGTCAAATCAGCGGCTGCCAAGGTGAATCGAGGGCACAATCACACCGCATGACCGATGATTTCAGGCGGAAAGCGATGGCCTCGATATAATGAACTCATCCGGCAATGGTTGCGGAGCGTCGCTTGAATTGACAATGCCTTCAAACGAACCTGAAAAAAGGCTGACATCGACGACTTCCGGCTGCACGACCTCCGCTACCATTTTGCCTCGTACCTCACGATGAAGGGACATGCTCAGAGAGTAGTCCAGGAACTACTCGGCCACAAAGACCCCAAAATGACGATGCACTCTTCCTATCTTTCGCCTGAGCATTTGAAGGCGGCGGTGGGCTCACTGGATGAATTGGGGTTAGAAGTCAGCCAAACCAAGGCGTCGAGATGATTTTTTTGGCTTTGACATGGACACTATTTGGACATCAAATCCTTCACGAGTCCCGCTGCCCGAGCCATTTATCCAAACCAAATAGTTGATTTTAAATCGGATAAATTTGGTAGCCCAAAAGGGAGTCGAACTCGTGTTACCGCCTTGAAAGGGCTAACCTGCGGTTTCACCCTAACCTCTCTATCCTGAATTACCTTCATATTTTCCAGTAACTTATACCTATTCTGAGTTCGTCATATATTTCTATCAAGACGGATCAGATTCCATTGTTTCTACTGAAGAATTGCACAAATCTGGCACAAGCGTTACTCCGTCGTAATGAGTCCCTCACGTATCTGTTCGCGCCCAGTGCTCTGCTCTGCGACCGCCATCACTCCGATGGCGTCATCGACAGCCTCAACAGCCAGCATCTTCACTGCCTTGGCTAGGGTCCTGGGCTCTTCAGTCATTTGCGTATACCTGGTGTACGTTCTTGCCCTGCTCTGAGGGGTGGGTCACGGTCTCAGTATGGCTATGCATTCTGCGTTGGTTTCGCAGAACAGGAGGCGAAAAATTGGAGGCTGAGATGTTGCGAAGTTGGGAAGACAAGTACTATATCTTAATTGGGAGCGGGCCGAGGCCGAGGACCCGTCTTCACCTAGTGGGCAAGCCTTCTCTGCCTGACATCGAATCTAGGTTGAAGCTGGCGGACAGGCTCAGGAATCTGTACCCGAATGTTCTGGGACCCAGCCTATTTGAAAAACGAAATGAGGCGCGGGCTTTTGCTTCTTATCGGGAAAGTCTAGGATTCGAGAATGTTGTGGTTTGTGCTGTTGTGCCCCTAAGAAAGTTCGTGCGGGAACCCAATTTGGCACCAAGCCTGGCCTGGCCCAATGAATCCCGCTACAGTCAAGGGCGAAATGAATAGCGAATCCCCTAGGTTGACAGAAACGTGGATCGGAACGAAAAAGGCATTGATTCAAAGGGGATTAGCGATCCTACGTTGCATTAATTTTTTCACCCGCCAAACATTACAGCGCAAATTTTCCACCCGCCAAACGTAATTGCGGCACCACCTAGTTGCTCAGTGACCGCCGGCATGACCAACGATTCCCCCCCAAACATAGCCCGCTCGAGAGTTTTTTCGCCGATTCACACGATGAGATTCTGTAGTGTCACGATGAGCCAAAACGTGCAGTCATGTGACTCAGCCGCAATGGGAGGCGGGGTAGTGATCATAGCCGCTCAAGCCCTTACCACGTACCCGTTGCCGCGGTCGTGCATGTGGGCCTGCGGGACAGCCACCCCGCTCCCCACGAACGCCACATGCATGATCACCATCTCGGGCGCTACTGACGGCATACCTGTGGGAATCATGGACTTCTACATCGACGAATCCGCCGCCACCCAAGCCCCGGAGAACGGGGAGACCGTAGAAGACAGGGGTGACCAAGCCGCCCCCGCGCCCTGAATTACCAGTGCTCCTCCGTGCGGCAACCCAGCCTGCGCCCACCCGGGACCACCGCCGCACGTACTCGCCAAGCCGGGGAAAGCCCAACTGCTTTCCTCGCTCCTGCTCATGAAGCCGGAGGGCACGTTCAGCGAACTTCTCATGCGTCTTTCGGGGCCACGGTCAGCTCGGCTCGGCTGAAGTGGTAGCCCAAAAAATCGAAGCCCTTTTCGATCCGACCGATGAAGGTCTTCTCGGGATGCTTCTCCAGCTTTAGAGAGGACAGAACCTGGTTCAGGACTCAAACGGCCCGACGCAGCTTCCAACGTGTGGGAGCTAGCACGAGGATGTAATCCTCGAAGCGCTCTCGTAGGTGGCCGAACTCTCGGACCATGGGGTGATTCTACAGCGGCGCCAAGGGAGACGCTTCGTTCCGGGGTAGGTTCAGCGTGAAAGCCTAGGGCTTGGGCTCAGTGTCGTCTTCCGTATCACGTCGATCTTCGGGCTCACCGTCTTCGTCGACAGTGAAATCAAAAAGCTCGACCGGCAGGCCGTCCGTCATGTCGATCCTCAGCAAAGCACAGTCGCAAGTGACTTGGCAGTAGGCCATCGGAGTGCCGGTGGTTGGTCGCCTGGCATAGAGGCGCCGCTGCCCCATGATGTAACTGAACTGGGTTAGGTTCGAGGAGGCCTGGGGTGTCACGCAGTTCCGGTAGACAGGCTGGGTGGGTGTCATCGGGGAGTGCTTCAGATTTTTGAAA
>Ga0310345_10001865_pt1 | contig 22413 bp, 16 predicted proteins | sample HC15DNA20500_MG_FD_204667 | JGI IMG/M metagenome (GOLD analysis project Ga0310345, IMG submission 204667) | Marine microbial communities from station ALOHA, North Pacific Subtropical Gyre - HC15-DNA-20-500_MG | ecosystem: Environmental > Aquatic > Marine > Oceanic | place: Pacific Ocean: North...
CGCCGCCGCCGCCCGGCAGGCGGCGGCGGTGGTGCTGGCCGACGACGACTTCGCCACCATCGTCGCCGCGGTGCGCGAGGGGCGCACCGCCTACGACAACATCAAGAAGGTGATCGGCTGGACCCTGCCCACCAGCGCCGGCGAGGCGGTCACCATCGTCGCCGCCCTGCTGGCGGGGCTGGCGCTGCCGATCACCGCGGTGCAGATCCTGTGGGTGAACCTGGTCACCGCCGCCACCCTGGGCCTGGCGCTGGCCTTCGAGCCGACCGAGCCCGGGACCATGCGCCGCCCGCCCCGCCCCCGCGACGCCCCCCTGCTGACGCGGGAGCTGGTCTGGCACGTGGCGCTGGTCTCGACCCTGTTCCTGGCCGCGGTCTTCGGCATCTACGCCTGGGCCGTCGGCGCGGGGCGCGAGCCGGCGCTGGCGCGGACGCTGGCGATGAATACGCTGGTGACGCTGGAGATCTTCCACCTGTTCTTCATCCGCAACATCCACGGCGCCTCGCTGACCTGGGCCGCCGCCCGCGGCACGCCGATCGTCTGGGCCTGCGTCGCGGCGGCGACCCTCGCCCAGCTCGCCATCACCTGCCTGCCGCCCCTGCAGGCGGCGTTCGGAACCCGCGCGGTGCCGCTCGGCGACGGGGCGCGGGTGCTGGCCCTGGGGGCCGCCTTCTTCGTGCTGGTCGAGGCCGAGAAGCAGGTCCGCCTCGCCCTGCGCCGGCGCCGGCATGGCTGAGGCGGCGCCCGCCCCGCCGGGGCCCGGCCGCGACGCCCGGGCGCGCACGGCGCTGCTGCTCCTGCCCGGGATCGGGCTGGGCGCGGGGCTGGCGGCGCGGCTGGCGGGGCAGCCCGAGCTCGCGGCGGCGATCTGGTTCGCGGGCGTGATCCCGGCGCTCGCCGCGCTCGGCCTCGAGATCCTGCGCAGCCTGCGGCGGGGGGAGATCGGGCTCGACTTCGTCGCGGCCCTGTCGATGACCGCGGCGCTGGCGGTCGGCGAGACGCTGGCCGCGGCGGTGGTGGCGGTGATGTATTCCGGCGGCGCCTTCCTCGAGCGTTTCGCCGAAGGCCGGGCTCGGCGGGAGATGCACGCCCTGCTCGCCCGGGCGCCGCGCACCGCCGCGCGCTACCGCGACGGCGGGCTGGAGGAGATCCCGCTCGGGCGCGTCGAGCCCGGCGACCGGCTGCTGGTGCGGCAGGGGGAGGCGACGCCGGTGGACGGGGTGGTGGCCTCGGCGGCCGCCTTCCTCGACGCCTCGGCGCTGACCGGCGAGGCGCTGCCGGTGCGCCTCGCCCGCGGGGCCGAGGCGATGAGCGGGGCGACCAACGCCGGCGACGCCTTCGACCTGGTCGCCTCGCGCCGGGCGGAGGAGAGCACCTACGCCGGCATCGTGCGCCTGGTCGAGGAGGCGCAGCGCGCCCGGGCGCCGATGGCGCGGCTGGCCGACCGCTGGGCGCTGGGCTTTCTGGGGGCGACGCTGGCCATCGCCGCCGCCGCCTGGGCGCTGAGCGGGGATCCGGTCCGCGCGGTGGCGGTGCTGGTGGTGGCCACCCCCTGCCCGCTGATCCTGGCGGTGCCGGTGGCGCTGGTCGCGGGCCTGTCGCGGGCGGCGCATTTCGGCGTGCTGATCAAGGGGGCCGGCGCGCTGGAGGCGATGGCCCGCGTGCGCACCCTGATCCTCGACAAGACCGGCACGCTCACCGACGGCCGGCCGCGGATCGTCGCCGTCGCCTGCGAGCCGGGCTTCGCCGAGGCGGAGGTCCTGCGCCTCGCCGCCGCGCTCGACCAGGCCTCGCGGCATCCGGTGGCCCAGGCGCTGGTCGCCGCCGCCCGGGCGCGGGGCCTGGCGCTGCCGCCGCCGGAGGGGGCGATCGAGTTCCCCGGCGAGGGGCTGACAGGCCGGGTCGAGGGGCGCGCGGTCGTGGTGGGGGGCGAGGCCTTCGTGGCCGCGCGGGTGGGCCGCCCGCCGGCCGGCGACGCGCCCGACGGGGCCGCCGGCGCGGTGCAGGTGGCGCTGGGCGTCGACGGGCGGCCGGCGGGGCGGCTGGTGATGGCCGACCCGCTGCGCGAGGACGCCGCCGCGATGCTGGGGGAGCTGCGCCGCCAGCGGATCGGCCGGATCCTGCTCGCCACCGGCGACCGGGCCGAGGTGGCGCGGGGGGTGACGGCGGGGCTCGGCCTCGACGGGCTCCACGCCGGGCTGACGCCGGACCGCAAGGTCCTGCTGGTGCTGAGCGAGCGCAAGCGCGGCCCGGTGATGATGGTGGGCGACGGGGTGAACGACGCCCCGGCGCTGGCGGCGGCGGACGTGGGCGCGGCGATGGGCGCGCGCGGCGCCGCCGCCGCGGCCGAGGCCGCCGACGTGGTGCTGCTGGTCGACCGGATCGACCGGCTGGGCCCGGGGATCGAGATCGCCCGCGCCGCCCGGCGCATCGCCCTCGAGAGCGTGGCGGTGGGCATCGGCCTGTCGCTGCTGGGCATGCTCGCCGCCGCGGCCGGCCGGCTGAGCCCCGTCGAGGGCGCCCTGCTGCAGGAGGCGATCGACGTCGCCGCGATCCTCAACGCCCTGCGCGCCCTGCGCATCGTCCCCCGCACGCCCCCGCGGGCGGGGCGCGGCTAGCCGAGCGCGGCCCGGCCGCCGGCCCGCCGGCGCAGCGCCAGCGCCAGCAGGCCCAGCAGCTGGGCGGCGAAGAAGGCGCCCATCGCCGGGACCAGGCCGATGCGGTCGGCGAGCGCCCCGGCCGCCATCGCCGGCAGCGCGAAGCCGCTGTAGGCGTAGACGAACAGCCCCGCCGTCGCCCGCGCCCGGGCCCCGGGCGCCAGCGCCGGGACCTCGGCCAGCGCCGCGAGGTAGACGAAGCCGTAGCTCGCCGCGCTGGTCAGCGCCGTGCCCAGCAGGATCAGCGGGACCGAGCCCAGCGCCGCCCCCGCCAGCAGCCCCGCGAAGCCGAGCGGGACCAGCCGCAGCCCCACCGCCCGCGCGCGCGGGCCGCTCAGCCGCCGCGCCAGCGGCTGGCACAGGAAGCCCGCGAAGAGCGCGAGGAAGATCACCGGCCCCGACCAGGCGTCGAGCGACAGCCGCGCCAGCAGCAGGGGCATGACCGCGATGGTCATCCCCGTCGAGGCCCAGCTCAGCGCCAGCGCGAGACCGTAGGGGGCGCTTCCCGCCGGGAAGGCCGGCAGGCGCATCAGCGGCGCGCGGGGGTCCGGCACGCGCCGCGGCAGCGCGAGGCAGGCCAGCGCCAGCGCCGGCGCCCCGGCCAGCGCCGGCCAGAAGCTCGCCGGGACGCCGCCCGGTCCCTGCACCGTCAGGCTGAGCCCGGTGGCGAGCGCCCCGCCGCCGAAGCCCAGCGTGGTGGCCGAGGTCACCCGCAGCGCCGCCGCCTTCGCCCGCGCCTCGCCCGCCAGCTCGGCCATCAGGGCGGCGCCGGCGGAGGTGGCGAGGCCGGTCGCCACCCCCAGCAGGATGCGGGAGACGACCAGCTCTCCCCAGCCCGGCGACAGCGTGGGCAGCAGCGTGGCCAGCGCGCCGAGCGCCAGCGCGCAGGCGATCGGCCCCCGCCGCCCGACCCGGTCCGAGAGCCCCCCGAGCCCGACCAGCGTCGGCATCAGCCCCGCCACGTAGGCCGCGAAGGCCAGCGTCGCGGCGCCCGCGCCCCCGCCCGCCGCGGCGAGCCAGGCGGGGTAGAGGGGCGCCTGCAGGTTGACCGCGTAGGTCACGGCGAAAAGGCACAGCGCCAGCAGCGGCGCGTCGAGACGGGACATGGGCGGCTCCGGGGTCCTTGCGATCCCGGGAAGGGGCCACGGCGGGGCTGGCGGGGACAGGGACGGTCCAGTACGATTTCGCCGAACCGTACCGGAGCGATGGGCAGAACAGATGGCGACGCAGGCGCTCTCCCGCCGCGGGGGCGGCACCCTGACGGAGCAGGTGATGGAGGTGCTGCGCGCCCGCATCGCCGGCCGCCGGGCGGCGCCGGGGACGCGGCTCCCCTCGATCCGGCGGCTGGCGGAGGAGCTCGGGGTCTCCCGCTCGACGGCGGTCGAGGCCTACGACCGGCTGGTGGCGGAGGGGCTGGTGCAGCCGCGCCCCGGCTCGGGCTTCTATGTCGCCGCCCATCCGCCGCCCTTCTCGCTCAGCGACGGCGGCCCGCCGCTGGCGCAGGAGATCGACCCGCTGCGCATCACCCGCCAGGCGCTCGATGGGGGCCGCGTGCGGGCCAACCCGGGCTGCGGCTGGCTGCCGGCGAGCTGGATGCCGCAGGCCGAGATCCGGCGCGCCCTGCGCGCGCTCGCCCGCTCCGGCGAGACGGCGCTGACCGACTACGGCTCGCCGCTGGGCCTCGCCCCGCTGCGCGCGCTCCTGTCGGTGCGCCTCGCCGACGCCGGCGTCGAGGCGCATCCCGACCAGATCCTGCTGACCGAGAGCGGCACCCAGGCGCTGGACCTCGTCTGCCGCCTGCTGCTCGAGCCCGGGGACCGGGTGCTGGTGGACGATCCGTGCTATTTCAACTTCCTGGCCCTGTTCCGCGCGCATCGGGTGGAGGCGGTGGGCATCCCCCGCACCCCCGCCGGCCCGGACCTCGCGGCGCTGGAGGCGGCGCTGCGCGCGCATCGCCCGCGGCTCTACGTGACCAACGCCGGCCCGCACAATCCGACGGGGGGCGCCCTGTCGCCCGTCGTTTGCCACCGGCTGCTGCGGCTGGCGGAGGCGCATGACCTCGCCATCGTCGAGGACGAGATCTTCGCCGATTTCGAGGACCGCCCGAGCCCCCGCCTCGCCGCCTTCGCGGGGCTGGAGCGGGTGGTGCAGATCGGCAGCTTCTCGAAGACCCTCTCGGCCTCGGCGCGCTGCGGCTGGATCGCGGCGCGGCCGGGGTGGATCGAGTCGCTGGTGGACCTGAAGCTCGCCACCGCCTTCGGGGGCGGGGCGCTGTCGGCGGAGGTGGTGCTGCACCTGCTGAAGGAGGGCGCCTATCGCCGCCACGTGCAGGCGCTGCGCACGCGCCTGGCCGCCGCCCGGGCCGCGGTGGGGCCGCGGCTGGACGCGCTGGGGCTGCGGGCGGGGGAGGCGCCGGAGGCGGGCCTGTTCCTGTGGCGGCGCCTGCCGGAGGGCGTCGACGGCGCGTCGCTGGCCCGGGCGGCCTGGGCCTCGGGCGTGGTCCTCGCCCCGGGCGACGCGTTCAGCGTCTCGCGCAGCTGCGCGGGGTTCATGCGCTTCAACGTCGCCCAGATGCAGGGCCCCGAGAGCTTCGAGACGCTGGCGCGCCTGCTGCCCCACGCCTGACGCCCGCCCGGGCGCCGCGCCGCTTGCGCCCCCCGGCCCGGCGGCGGACAAGGGGGCCCCCGCGCAGGAGGACGCCGCCGTGACCGACCCCGATCCCTTCGCCCGCACCCGCGCCCTCTTCGAGCTGCCGGAGGGGGTGATCTATCTCGACGGCAACTCGCTCGGCCCCCTGCCCCGCGCGGCGCGGGAGCGGGCGGCGGGCGTGGTCGCCGAGGAATGGGGCCGGCTGCTGATCCGCGGCTGGAACGAGGCCGGCTGGATCGACCTGCCCGCCGGGGTCGGCGAGCGGATCGGGCGGCTGATCGGGGCCGAGCCGGGATCGGTCAGGGCGGCGGATTCGACCTCGGTGAACCTGTTCAAGGCGCTCTCGGCCGCGCTGGCCCTGCGGCCGGGGCGGCGGACGATCCTGTCGGACACGGGCAACTTCCCCACCGACCTCTACGTCGCCCAGCGGCTGGCCGAGGCGCTGGGCCGGGGCCATGTCCTGCGCACCGTCGAGCCCGAGGCGGTCGCGGGCGCGATCGACGAGGACGTGGCCGTCCTGATGCTGACCGAGGTCGACTACCGCACCGGTCGGCGCCACGAGATGGCGGCGCTGACCGCCCGGGCGCAGGCCGCGGGGGCGCTGACGGTCTGGGACCTCGCCCATTCCGCCGGGGCGCTGCCGGTGGACCTCGCGGGCGCCGGCGCGGATTTCGCGGTGGGCTGCGGGTACAAGTACCTCAACGGCGGGCCGGGGGCGCCGGCCTTCCTCTATGCCGCGCCCCGCTGGCAGGACGCGGCCGCGCCGGCGCTCGCCGGCTGGATGGGGCACGCGGCGCCCTTCGACTTCGTCCCCGACTACGCCCCGGCGACGGGCATGGACCGGATGCTGGTGGGCACGCCGCCGATCCTGTCGCTCTCCGCCCTCGACGCGGCGCTGGAGGTCTGGGAGGGGGTCGACCTCGCCGCCCTGCGCGCCCGCTCCATCGCGCTCTCCGAGAGCTTCGTGACGGCGCTGGAGGGGCGGGGGGACCTGGTCCTCGCCTCGCCGCGGGATCCTCAGCGGCGGGGCAGCCAGGTCTCCTTCCGCCATCCGCAGGGCTATGCGGTGATGCAGGCGCTGATCGCGCGGGGCGTGATCGGCGACTTCCGGGCGCCGGACCTGATCCGCTTCGGCTTCGCGCCCCTCTACAACACCCCGCAGGAGGTCGCGCGCGCAGCCAGGATCCTGGCCGAGGTGCTGGAGACCGCCGCCTGGGACCGGCCCGAGCACCGCCGCCGCGCCCGCGTGACCTGATCCCGGCCGGGGCGCTCCCCCGGCGCGGCGCTGGACAGGGCGGCCCGGCATCGGGAAGACTGCCGCGGCGGCGCCCGCTCCGGGAGGCGGCCGCATGCCGGCAGGGAGGCGACCCATGGCCCTCGACGCGTCGAGCCCCCGCACCGTGGCGAGCTACTGCGCCCTGTGCACCTCGCGCTGCGGCGCGCTGGCGACGGTGACCGGGGGGCGGCTGACGGCGCTGGCGCCCGACCCCTCCCACCCCACCGGCAAGGCTTTGTGCCTGAAGGGAAAGCTCGCGCCGGAGATGGTCCACGGCCCCGGCCGCCTGCTGCACCCGATGCGCCGCACCCGCCCCAAGGGCGACCCGGACCCGGGGTGGGAGCGGATCTCCTGGGACGAGGCGCTGGACCTGGTCGCCGCGCGGCTGACCGCGCTCGCCGCCGCCCACGGGCCGGAGACGGTGGCCTTCAACACCGCCTCGCCCTCGACCTCGGCCCTGTCGGATTCGCGCCACTGGGTGGTGCGCCTGCGCCGGGCCTTCGGCAGCCCCAACCAGTCCACCTCCTACGAGCTGTGCGGCTGGGGGCGGTGGATGGCGAACCTCTATTCCTACGGCGCCGCCCTGCCCGCCGGGGTGATGCCGGACCTGGAGCGGGCGGGCTGCATCCTGTTCTGGGGCTACAACCCCACCGTCTCGCGCATCGCCCATGCCACGGCCGCGGCGGCGGCGGTGGCGCGCGGGGCGAAGCTGGTCACCGTCGACCCGCGCAACGCCGGCCTCTCGCGCCGGGCGGACGAGTGGCTGAGGGTGCGGCCGGGGACCGACGGGGCGCTGGCGCTGGGCCTCTCGCATGCGCTGATCCGCGACGGCCGCTACGACGCCGGCTTCCTGCGCGCCTGGACCAACGCGCCCGCCCTGGTGCGCGAGGACACCGGCCGCCTGCTGCGCGCCCGCGACCTCGGCCAGGATGGCGAGGGGCTGGTCGGCTGGTCGACCGACGCGGGCGCGCCTGCGCCCCTGCGGCTGGGCGAGGCGGACCCCGCCCTCGCCCTCGAGGGCCGCTTCGAGGCGCCGACGCCCGCGGGCCCGATCCCCTGCCGCCCGGTCTTCGCGCTGTGGGCGGAGATCTGCGCCCGCCACGATCCCGCGACCGTCGAGGCCCTCACCGACGTGCCCGCCGCGCAGATCGAGCGCACGGCGGAGCTGATCTGGACCTCCCGCCCGCTCGCCTACATGACCTGGAGCGGGCTCGAGCAGCAGTCGAACGCCACCCAGGCGGCGCTGGCGATCGGGCTGCTCCATGCGCTGACCGGGGACTACGACGCGCCCGGCGGCAACCTCGAGCTGCCCACCGTCCCCGCCGCCGACGTGCAGGGGGCCGGGTTCCTCGCGACCGAACAGCGCGCGAAGACCGTGGGGCGCGAGACCCGGCCGCTGGGCCCCGCCGCCTTCGAGGAGGCGAATTCCGCCGACCTCTACCGCGCGATCCTGGAGGGCGAGCCCTATCCGGTCCGCGGCCTGGTCAGCTTCGGCTCGAACCTGGTGATGGCCCATGCCGACGGCGACGCGGCGGTCAGGGCGCTGGCCGCGCTCGACTTCCACGTGCACGTGGACCTGCGGCTGAACCCCTCGGCCGCCTTCGCCGACGTGGTGCTGCCCGCCGCCACCCCCTTCGAGACCGAGGGGCTGAAGGTCGGCTTCGAGATCAGCGCCGAGGCCAACGGCCTGGTGCAGCTGCGCCGCCCGCTGGTCGAGCCGCAGGGGGAGGCGCGCTCCGACACGGCCATCGTCTTCGACCTCGCCTGCCGGATGGGCCTGGGCGAGCGGTTCTGGGGGGGCGACGTGGACGCGGGCCTGCGCGCGATCCTCGCCCCGAGCGGCATCGCCCTCGAGACCCTGCGCGAGCGGCCGGAGGGGGTGCGCGTGCCGCTGGAGCATCGCCCGCGCAAGTATGCCGAGGCGGGCCCGGACGGCCCCCAGGGCTTCGCCACGCCCTCGCGACGGGTGGAATTCTACTCCGAGACCCTGCTCGACCACGGCTTCGACCCGCTGCCCGACTACCAGCCGCCGCTGGTCGACCCCCGGCGGGCGCCGCGGTTCCCGCTGACCCTGACCTGCGCCAAGGACACGCTCTACTGCGAGACGCAGAACCGCGCCCAGCCCGGTCTGCGCCGCCGCCAGCCCGACCCGCCCGTCGACCTGCACCCCGAAGCCGCCGCCGCCCGGGGAATCGCCCCCGGCGACTGGGTGCGCATCCGCACGCCCCACGGCGCGGCGCTGGCGCGGGCGCGGCTCGACCGCTCGCTCGCCCCCGACGTGGTCTGCGGGCAGCACGGATGGTGGGAGGCCTGCGAGGAGATCGGCGCCCCCGGCTATCCCGCCGTCGGGCCGGGATCGGCCAATTTCAATGCGATGATCGGCCATGACGCGGTGGACCCGCTCAGCGGCTCGGTGCCGCTGCGCGCCTACGCCTGCGAGGTCGAGCGGCTGGGACCGGAGACGCCGCCGTTGATCAAACGGTAAATACAACGCATGGTTGACGCCGGGGCGCATGTTGACTTCTCGCGCACGTAAGCCGAGCGTCCCCCGCCGTCCGGACGCGCCTTCCGTCGCGCCCGCCGCATCAGGCAGGGCCACGGGGCGTGGGGAGTCCGGGTGAACAGGTCGCGCACAACGACCGAAACAGGGAAACCAGACTGATGAATCTCATCGCCAAGGCGGCCGCCGCCATCCTCGCCGGGAGCCTCGTCGCGGGCGCCGCGCAGGCCAAGACCCTCGTCTACTGCTCCGAAGGGTCGCCCGAGGGCTTCGACCCGGCGCTCTACACCGCCGGCACCACCTTCGACGCCTCCTCCCATCCGGTCTACAACCAGCTGGTGGAATTCGTCACCGGCTCGACCGAGATCCAGCCCGGCCTCGCCGAGAGCTGGGAGGTCTCGGAGGACGGGCTGGAGTACACGTTCAAGCTGCGCCAGGGCGTCAAGTTCCATTCCAACGACCAGTTCACGCCCACGCGCGACTTCAACGCCGACGACGTGATCTTCTCGTTCGAGCGGCAGTGGAAGGAAGACCACCCGATGCACACGGCCTCGGGCGGCACCTGGGAGTATTTCCAGGGCATGTCGATGCCCGACCTGCTGAAGTCGATCGAGAAGGTCGACGACTACACCGTCAAGTTCGTGCTCAACCGGCCCGAGGCGCCGATGATCGCGAACCTGGCGATGGACTTCGCCTCGATCGTGTCCAAGGAATACGCCGACGCCCTGCTCGAGGCCGGCACGCCCGAGATGCTCAACCAGGCGCCGATCGGCACCGGCCCGTTCTCCTTCGTCGGCTACCAGAAGGACGCGGTGATCCGCTACGCCGCCAACCCCGACTACTGGAAGGGCGCCTCGCCGCTCGACAGCCTGGTCTTCGCCATCACCCCCGACGCTTCGGTCCGCTACCAGAAGCTGAAGGCGGGCGAGTGCCACGTGATGCCCTATCCCAACCCCGCCGACATCGAGGCGATGAAGGCGGACGAGGACATCAAGCTGCTCCAGCAGCAGGGGCTGAACGTGGGCTACCTGGCCTACTCGACCCAGGTCGAGCCCTTCGACGACCCCAAGGTCCGCAAGGCCCTGAACATGGCCATGGACAAGCAGGCGATCATCGACGTCGTCTTCCAGGGCGCGGGCGAGATCGCCAAGAACCCGATCCCGCCGACCATCTGGTCCTATAACAATGCCGTCGAGGACGACCCCTACGATCCCGAGGCGGCGAAGAAGATGCTCGAGGAAGCGGGCGTCACGGACCTGTCGATGAAGATCTGGGCGATGCCGGTGCAGCGTCCCTACAACCCCAACGCCCGCCGCATGGCCGAGCTGATCCAGGCCGACTTCGCCAAGGTCGGCGTGACGGTCGAGATCGTCTCCTACGAGTGGGGCGAGTACCTGCAGCGCTCCAAGGAAGTGGACCGCGACGGCGCGGTGCTGCTGGGCTGGACCGGCGACAACGGCGACCCGGACAACTTCCTCGCCGTGCTGCTGGGCTGCGATGCGGTCGGCGGCGCCAACCGCGCCCAGTGGTGCGACGAGGAGTTCGACGCCCTGGTCCAGAAGGCCAAGGTGACCTCCGACGTGGCCGAGCGCACCAAGCTCTACGAGGAGGCCCAGGTCCGCTTCAAGGACCAGGCCCCCTGGGCGACCATCGCGCACTCGACCGTGTTCATGCCGGTGCGCCCCGAGGTCGAGGGCTACAAGGTCCACCCGCTGGGCGGCCACATCTTCTACGGCGTCGACCTCGCCGAGTGATCGAGGAGGGCGGCGTTCGTCGCCGCCCTTCCCGCGGCCCGCGACCGGAGCTCCGGCCGCGGGCCGCTTGCCTTCCGGGCCGCCCGAGAGTAGGGGCTCGCCCCGGTTGACGCGCAGGTCGGCTCCGAGCCGCCCGCGTCCCCCGCCGCGACAGCGGCGCTTCGCGCAAGCCGACGCCAGAAGCGAGCCGAGATGACCCTGGACCTTTCCGAGCTCCGCGCCCTCGCGCGCGACCTCGACGTGGACGCCGTGGCCCTGGTGCCCGGCCCCAACTTCTCCCGCGCCATCGGCGGGAATTTCCATACTTCCGAGCGCCCGACGCTGGTGCTGGTCCCGCCCGCGGGCCAGCCCGCCGCCATCGTGCCGAACCTGGAGCTCGGCAGCTTCGCCTGGCTGGGCTTCGAGGGCGCGGTCTTCGACTGGCGCGACCAGGACGGCTATGACGGCGCCTTCGCGGCCCTCGCCGAGGCGATGCCGCTGCGCCGGATCGCGGTCGAGGGGCAGGTGATGCGCGTCTTCGTGCACCACGCCCTGCGCCGCGCCTTCCCGCAGGTCGAGGTGCGCGACGCCGAGCGCGAGATCTCCGCCCTGCGCCTCGCCAAGTCCCCGGCCGAGATCGCCGCGCTGGAGGAGGCGATCCGCATCTCCGAGACCGCGCTGGCCGAGGTGCTCGACGGCGTGCGCCCCGGCCAGACGGAGAAGGAGGTCGAGCGTCGGCTGATCGCCGCCCTCTTCGCCCACGGGGCCGAGGGGCTGGCCTTCGGGCCGATCGTGGCCGCGGCGGCGAACGCGGCCCTGCCCCACGCCCATGCGGGCGACCATGCGCTCCGCCCCGGCGACGCGCTGCTGTTCGACTTCGGCGCCCAGTGGGGCGGGCTGAACGCCGACGTCACCCGGACGGTCTTCGTGGGCCACGCCTCGGACGAGGACGCGGCGATCTACGCGACCGTGCTGGCGGCGAACGAGGCGGCCATCGCCGCCACCCGCCCCGGCGCCACGGCCCATGACGTCGACGACGCCGCGACCGCGGTGCTCGAGGCCTCGCCCTTCGCCGAATTCATCCTCACCAAGACCGGCCACGGGCTGGGGCGGGAGGTGCACGAGGCGCCTTACATCATGCGCGGGAACGCCCAGGTCCTCGCGCCCGGAATGGTCTTTACCGACGAGCCGGGGCTCTACCTGCCCGGCCGGCTCGGCGTGCGGATCGAGGACGACGTGCTGGTCACCGAGACCGGCGCCCGGGTCCTGACCGCCTTCCCGAAAACCCTGACGGTGGTCGGCTGATGCTCAAGTTCCTCCTCTCCCGTTTGCTCACGTTCCTGCCGACCTTCTTCGGCGTGACCCTGATCTCCTTCGCCTTCATCCGCGCCCTGCCGGGCGACCCGATCATCGTCATGGCCGGCGAGCGCGGCATCACCGCCGAGCGCCATGCCGAGCTGACCCGCCAGTTCGGCTTCGACCGTCCGGTCTGGGAGCAGTATCTCGACTATCTCTGGGGCGTGATGCAGGGCGACCTGGGCCAGAGCTTCGTGACCAAGAAGCCGGTCTGGGACGAGTTCTTCGCCCTGTTCCCCGCCACGCTGGAGCTGTCGCTGTGCGCCATGGTCTTCGCCGTGGCCCTGGGCCTGCCGGCGGGCGTGATCGCGGCGGTGAACCGCGGCAAGTTCTTCGACCGGGCGCTGATGTCGACGGCGCTGGTCGGCTACTCGATGCCGATCTTCTGGTGGGCGCTGCTGTTGATCATCGTGGTCTCGGGCTGGCTGCAGTGGACGCCGGTGTCGGGGCGCATCAGCCTGATGTTCTTCTTCCCCCAGCCCACCGGCTTCATGCTGATCGACAGCCTGATGTCGGGCGAGAAGGGGGCCTTCGCCTCGGCCGTCTCGCACCTGGTGCTGCCGACCATCGTGCTGGGCACGATCCCGCTGGCGGTGATCGCGCGCCAGACCCGCTCGGCCATGCTCGAGGTGCTGTCGGAGGACTATATCCGCACCGCCCGGGCCAAGGGGCTGGGGCCGCTGGGGATCAACGGGCTGCACGCCCTGCGCAACGCGCTGATCCCGGTGGTCACGGTCATCGGCCTCTCGGTCGGCACGCTGCTCGCGGGCGCGATCCTGACCGAGACGATCTTCTCCTGGCCCGGCATCGGCAAGTGGATGGTCGATTCGATCTTCCGGCGCGACTACCCCGCGGTGCAGGGGGGGCTGCTGCTGATCGCCGTGATCGTGATGATCGTGAACCTGACCGTGGACGTGCTCTACGGCTTCATCAACCCGCGCATCCGGAAGGGCTGAGAGCATGGTCGACGCCTCCAACCTCCCCGTCTCCGCGGGCGCGAAGCGCCCCGGCCAGCTCGCCGAGTTCTGGCGGTACTTCAAGGAGAACCGCGGCGCCGTCATCGGCCTGTGGGTGTTCGCGGCCTTCGTCGCGGTGGCGATCCTCGCCGACCTGATCGCCCCCCACGACCCGATCGTGCAGTACCGCGAGCACCTGCTCCAGCCCCCGGTCTGGGTCGAGGGCGGAAGCTGGGAGTTTCCGCTGGGCACCGACGCGGTGGGCCGCGACATGCTCTCGCGCCTGCTGCACGGGGCGCGGTTCTCGTTCTACGTCGGCGTGGTGGTGGTCGCCTTCGCGGCCTCGGGCGGGATCGTCATCGGCCTGCTGGCGGGCTTCGCGCCACGCTGGGTCGACACGCTGATCATGCGGGTGATGGACATCATCCTCGCCTTCCCCTCGCTGCTGCTGGCGCTGGTGCTGGTGGCGATCCTGGGGCCGTCGCTGACCAACGCGATGATCGCCATCGCCATCGTGCTGCAGCCCCATTACGTGCGCCTGACCCGCGCCTCGGCCCTGTCGGAGCGGTCCAAGGACTATGTGACCGCCGCGCGGGTGGCGGGCGCCTCGAAGCTGCGGCTGATGTTCGTGACCGTGCTGCCCAACTGTCTCTCGCCGATCATCGTGCAGGGGGCCTTGTCCTTCTCCACCGCGATCCTCGACGCCGCGGCGCTCGGCTTCCTCGGCATGGGCGCCCAGCCCCCCACCCCGGAGTGGGGGACCATGCTGGCCGAGGCGCGGGAATTCATCCTGCGCGCCTGGTGGGTGGTGACCTTCCCGGGCCTCGCGATCCTGGTCACCGTGCTGGCGATCAACCTGATGGGCGACGGTCTGCGCGACGCGCTGGACCCGAAGCTGAAGCGGAGCTGAGATCATGGCGCTGCTGGAAATCCGCGGCCTTTCGGTCGATTTCGCCACCGCCGGCGGCACCTTCCGCGCCGTCGACGGCGTGGACGTGAGCGTGGACCAGGGCGAGCTGCTCGCCATCGTGGGCGAGAGCGGCTCGGGCAAGTCCGTGTCGATGCTCGCGATGATGGGCCTCCTGCCCTGGACCGCCGACATCTCGGCCGAGGTGATGCGCTTCGACGGCCACGACCTGCTGGGCATGTCGGCGCGCCAGCGCCGCAAGATCATCGGCCGCGACATGGCGATGATCTTCCAGGAGCCGATGAGCTCGCTGAACCCCTGCTTCACCGCCGGCTTCCAGATCAAGGAGGCGCTGCGCCTGCACACGGATCTCGACCGCAAGGCCCGCCACGCGCGGGCGGTCGAGCTCTTCGACATGGTCGGCATCCCGGATCCCGAGGCGCGGCTCAGGGCCTTCCCCCACCAGCTCTCGGGCGGCATGTCCCAGCGGGTGATGATCGCCATGGCGCTGGCCTGCGATCCCAAGCTGCTGATCGCGGACGAGCCGACGACCGCCCTCGACGTCACCATCCAGGCCCAGATCCTGGAGCTGCTGACCACGCTGCAGCGCGAGAAGGGCATGGCCCTGATCCTGATCACCCACGACATGGGCGTGGTCGCCGAGACGGCGGAGCGGGTGCAGGTCCAGTACGCCGGCCAGAAGGTCGAGGAGCAGGCGGCGATCCCGCTGTTCTCCACCCCGCGCCACCCCTACACCGCCGCCCTGCTCGCCGCCCTGCCCGAGCGCGCGACCGAGCGGCGCCTGCCCACCATCCCCGGCGTGGTGCCCGGCCAGTTCGACCGCCCGCCCGGCTGCCTCTTCGCCCCGCGCTGCCGCTTCGCGGACGAGCGCTGCCGCACCGTGCCGCCGAAGCCGGCCTCGCCGGAGCTGGGCCTCGCCCGCTGCCACTACCCCCTGACCCACGCCGCGGAGGCCGAGGCATGAGCGTCCAGACCCCCGAGCTCCAGACGCCTGCGACCGCGGCCCCTGCGCTGGTCGCGCAGAACCTGTCGCGCTGGTACGAGGTGAAGGGCGGCCTGCTGGGCAAGCCCCGCACGGTGAAGGCGCTGTCGGAGGCCTCCTTCACCCTGCACGCCGGCGAGACGCTGGCGGTGGTGGGCGAGAGCGGCTGCGGCAAGTCCACCCTCGCCCGCCTGATCGCGATGATCGAGGAACCCACCGCCGGGACCTTCGAGATCGGCGGCGTGAAGGCCGAGGGCGAGGCGCTCAAGCGCCTGCGCACCGACGTGCAGATCGTCTTCCAGGACCCCTACGGCTCGCTCAACCCGCGCCAGCGGATCGGCTCGATCCTGGAGGAGCCCCTCCTGATCAACCGCCCCGACATGCCGAAGGCCGAGCGGGAGCGCCGCGCGCGCGAGACGCTGGCCCTGACCGGCCTGCGCCCGGAGCATTACGACCGCTACCCGCACATGTTCTCCGGCGGCCAGCGCCAGCGCATCGCGGTGGCGCGCGCGCTGATGCTGGACCCCAAGGTGCTGGTGCTGGACGAGCCGGTCTCGGCGCTGGACCTCTCGGTGCAGAGCCAGATCCTCAACCTGCTGATCGACCTGCAGGAGCGGCTGAACCTCGCCTACCTGTTCATCAGCCACGACCTGTCGGTTGTAAAACACATGGCCGACAAGGTGGCGGTGATGTACCTGGGCCGGCCGGTGGAGATCGGGACCCGCGACGACGTCTTCGCCGCGCCCCGCCATCCCTACACCCGCGCCCTCCTCTCGGCGACGCCCAAGGCCGACCCGCGCCAGAAGCGCAACCGGATCCGGCTGGAAGGGGAGCTGCCCTCGCCGCTCAACGTCCCCCCCGGCTGCCCCTTCGCGCCGCGCTGCTGGAAGGCGCAGCCGATCTGCCGCGAGCAGCGCCCGGAGCTTTCCGGCGCCCCGACGCTCGCCGCCTGCCACTTCCCCGAGGCCTGACGGGCCAGGGGCGCGCGCCGGCCGCAGGGGCCGGCGCGCCGGCCCGCCTCAGCGGCCGAGGCCCGCGGCCTCGAGGAAGGCCATCGAGGCGGGGATGCGGGACTTGTCGCGCAGCTCCAGCACCAGGCGGGGCTTGTGGTCCAGCGCGGCGGCGGCGCGGAACACCGACGGCCACAGGATCGTGCCCTCGCCCAGGCCCCAGTGGCGGTCGGCGAAGCCGTCGGCGTCCTGCAGGTGCACATGCTCCAGCTGCGCGCCCGCGTCCGTGATGTAGTAGTCGACCGGCGGCGCGCCGGTGGAGCGGTGGGCGTAGTGGGCGTGGCCGGTGTCCACCGACAGCTTCAGGCGCTCCGAGCCGAAGCTGTCCACCAGGCGCCGACGCTCGGCCGGGTCCTTGTCCTGGATGTTCTCCATCACCAGCGTCACGCCCTGGTCCTCGGCCCGCGCCACCACGCGGTCGAGCGTGTCGTGGGTGTAGTCGAAGACCTTGCCGCGCGCCTCGGGCAGCATGTCGAGGTTGTTGTGGTCCCAGGTCGTGTAGGGCGAGTGGATCACCATCTGGTCCGCGCCCAGCGCCCGGCACACGTCCAGCCCCTGCATCATCCGCGTCTCCACCAGCCGGCGCACGTCGGGGTCCATCGAGGCCACCGTGAAGCCCCAGAACGGCCCGTGGATGCCCAGCCGGCCCTTGTGGCCGTCCAGCTGCCGCTTCGCCTCCTCGACCAGCGGGGCCCAGTCGCCGGCCAGCGTCTCGGCGAGGGTGAAGCTCTGCAGTTCGAGGTCGCGGTCGGCCTCGATCAGCCAGTCGCGATAGGTCGCCAGCTCCTCGACGGGCAGGCAGGCGCCGATGACGGGCAGATCCCGTGACATGAGACTCTCCATGGAGTGATTTCGCGTGCGCAGCACGCCGGACGGGGCCGGATACGCCGCGCCGATTACGCCTTCGCGTCAGTCCCGTGTCGCTTCGCGCAAGATGAAACGACGCCCGGACGACCGTCGCGGCGGCGTCATCGACCCGTCGCGCAGACGACGCGCAAACGTCGCGCCGCCATCACGCGATCATCGCGGAATCGGGCCAGCTTCCATGGTGCGACGCAGCGAAGGGCGGAGACGCTCCTCGTCCGCGCGCCTTTCGCGTTCCGGCGCGCTGGACCGCCCGCGTCCACGCCGCCCCGCTTCGAGCCCTGACGTCACGCCAGACCCGAGGACTTCATGACCGCCCATCTCCGCCTTCCGGCCGCCGGCGCGCTCGCCGCGCTGAGCCTCGCCGCGGCCCTGCCCGCCATGGCCCAGAGCGACGACCGCCCCGTGATCACCGTCGCCGTGCAGGACATCGTCACCTCCGGCGCGCTCGACGTGATGCGCGAGCGCTCGAACGTCGGCGCGCGCGTGTTCCACTCGATCTACGAGGGCCTGATCGACTACCAGCGGCAGGAGAGCGACCTGCCCCGCAAGCCGATGCTGGCGACCGAATGGACCCAGGTCGACGACCTGACCGTCGAGCTGAAGCTGCGCGAGGGCGTGACCTTCCACAACGGCGACACGCTCGACGCCGACGACGTGGTCTTCACCTTCTCGCCCGAGCGCTTCGGCCTGCTGCCCGAGCAGGTCGCCGCCGTCGAGGCCGGCGAGACGCAGTTCACCGCCGCCGACGGCTCCATCGGCAAGGTTCCCCCGCCCGAGGTCGCCGCGATCTACCGCCGCTCCTGGCCGCTGCTCGACCGGGTGGAGAAGGTGGACGAGATGACCGTCCGCTTCGTCACCACCCAGCCCGACCCGACCCTGATCGGGCGCATCTCCAGCATGGGCTCGGAGATCTATTCCGAGCAGGGCTACGCCGAGGCCGAGAGCTGGCTCGCCCATTCCCAGGCCCCCGTGGGCACCGGCCCCTACCGGGTGACCCGCTTCGAGGACGACAACATCCTCGAGCTGGAGGCCTTCGACGCCTACTGGGGCGGCAAGCCGCCGATCAAGACCCTGCGCTTCGTGGTGGTCCCCGAGGTCGCCAGCCGCGTCAACGGCCTCTTGTCGGGCGACTACGACTTCATCACCGACGTGCCCCCGGACCAGATCCAGATCATCGAGGACGCGCCGGGCGTCGAGGTCGTCGGCGGCCCGATCACCAACCACCGCCTGATGGTCTTCGACAAGCACAACGGCCCCATGCGCGACCCCCGCGTGCGCCAGGCGATCACCCACGCCATCGACCGCGAGCTGATCGTCGACGCGCTGTGGGGCGGCCGCACCCGCGTGCCCGCCGGCCTGCAGTGGGAATACTACGGCGACATGTTCATCGAGGATTGGTCCGTCCCCGAATACGACCTCGAGAAAGCGAAAGCGCTTCTCGAAGAAGCCGGCTACGACGGCGAGCCGATCGTGATGCGGGTTCTGAACAACTACTACACCAACCAGGTCTCGACCGCGCAGATCAACGCCGAGGCCTTCCGCCAGATCGGCCTGAACATCGACTTCCAGATGAAGGAGAACTGGCAGCAGATCATGGACCCGACCGGGAACCGCGCGATCCGCGACTGGTCGAACTCGGCGCCCTTCCCCGATCCGGTCTCCTCGATCGTCAACCAGCACTGCCCCAACGGCGGCCAGCAGCAGTCGGGCGAGTGGGAGAACGAGGAGTTCAACGCCAACTGCGAGATCCTGGAGCAGTCCATGGATCACGACGCCCGCAAGGCCGCCTTCACGCGGATGCTGGAGATCATCGAGCGCGAGGACCCGGGCTACACCGTCCTGCACCAGAACGTGATCTTCTACGGCAAGCGCGCGGACATCGACTGGCAGTGGTCGGGCCTGCAGTCGATGGACTTCCGGGCCGAGAACTTCGCGGTCCAGCCCGGCAACTGACCGGACCCGCGATCCCGACCGGGGCGCCCGACGCGGGCGCCCCGGTCCCGTTCGCCCTCCCCCCTTCTCTCCTTCCCGCCGAGGCCGCCCTCATGCCGACCGCCCCCACCCCCGCGTCGCCGCTGGTGACGCTGCGCGACCTGACCGTGGATTTCGACATCGGCGACCGCTTCGTGCGCGCCCTGCACGGCGTCGACATGGAGATCCGCCGCGGCGAGACCCTGGGCGTCGTCGGCGAGAGCGGCTGCGGAAAGTCGATCACCTGGCTCGCCGCCCTCGGGCTGCTGGGGCCGGCGGCGCGCACCGGCGGCTCGGCCGTCTTCGACGGGCAGGAGCTGATCGGGATGCGCCCGCGCGGCCTCGACCGGCTGCGCGGCGGGCGCATCGCGCTGATCTTCCAGGACCCCGCCTCGGCCCTGAACCCGGTGCAGCGGATCGGCCGCCAGATCGGCGAGTCCCTGCGCCTGCACCGCGGCCTGCGCGGCGCGGCGGCGCGGGCGGAGGCGCGGCGGCTGCTCGACCGGGTGGGCATCGCCAACGCCCTCCAGCGGCTGGACGAATACCCCCACGAGCTTTCGGGCGGCATGAACCAGCGGGTGATGATCGCCATGGCGCTGGCCGGCGAGCCGGACCTGCTGATCGCCGACGAGCCGACCACCGCGCTCGACGCCACCATCCAGGCGCAGATCCTCGACCTGCTGCGCGACCTCCAGACCGAGACGGGGATGGCGCTGGCCCTGATCTCCCATGACCTCGGCGTCATCGCCGACATGGCCGACCGGGTGGCGGTGATGTACTCGGGCCGGGTCATCGAGGAGGCGCCGGCGCACCGGCTCTTCGCCGCCCCCGCCCATCCCTACACCCGCGGGCTGATGGCGGCCCTGCCCGACATCGAGGGGCCCCGGCGCCGGCTGGAGACGATCCCCGGCTCGGTCCCCCCGCCCCACGCCCTGCCGCCCGGCTGCGCCTTCGCCGCCCGCTGCCCGCATGTGGACGGGATCTGCGAGGTCTCGCCGCCCCCTCTCCGTCCGGTTCCCGCCGCCCCCGCCCGCCGCGCCGCCTGCGCCCGGCTGGAGGCGCTGGTCCGCGCCCCCGAACCGGCCCCCGCCCTCCAGCGCCAGGAGCAGCGCGCATGAGCCTCGACGCCCTCCCCGAGCCCCTGCTGACCGCCCGCGGCCTCGCCCGCCACTACGGCGTGCGCCTGCCCGGCGGGCTGATGGGCCGCCGCGCCACGCTGAAGGCCGTCGACGGGATCGACTTCGAGCTGGCGCGCGGCGAGATCCTCGGCCTCGTCGGCGAAAGCGGCTGCGGCAAGTCGACGACGGCAAAACTGGTGCTGGGGCACGTGGCCCCCTCGGCCGGCGAGGTCCGTTTCGACGGCGCGCCGGTGCCGGTCGACCATGGCGGCGACTGGCGCCGCCTGCGCCGGCGGATGCAGATGATCTACCAGGACCCGCTGGGCGCGCTGGACCGGCGCCTGCCCGTCGCCGCCCAGATCGCCGAGCCCTTCCAGATCCACCGCCCCGACCTCTCCCGCGCCGAGCGCCGGGCGCGGGCGGAGGAGCTGATGCGCTCCGTCGGCCTGCGCCCCGACCAGGCCGACCGCTTCCCCCACGAGCTCTCCGGCGGCCAGCGCCAGCGCGTCGTCATCGCCCGGGCGCTGGCGCTCGACCCGACGCTGCTGGTCTGCGACGAGCCGGTCTCGGCCCTCGACGTCTCGGTGCAGGCGCAGGTCCTGAACCTGCTCGACGACCTGCGGGCGCGCACCGGCTTCGCGGCCCTCTTCATCAGCCATGACCTGAAGGTCGTGCGGCAGATGGCCGACCGGGTGGCGGTGATGTACCTCGGCCGCATCGTCGAGGAGGGCTCGCCCGAGGAGGTGCTCCACGCCCCCCTGCACCCCTACACGCAGGCGCTGGTCTCCGCCGCGCCCTCGCCCCATGCGGCGCGCCGTCGCCAGCGGATCGTGCTGCGCGGCGACCCGCCCAACCCGGTCGAGGCCCCCTCCGGCTGCCCCTTCCACCCGCGCTGCCCCGTCGCCGTGGCCCGCTGCGCCGCCGAGCGTCCGCCCCTGCTGCGCGACGCCGGCCGCGCCGTCGCCTGCCACCTGGCGCAGACCTCCGCCGGCGGCTTCGCGCCTGCGCCCCTTCCCCAGACCTTCTCCGGAGCGGCCTGATGCTCGCCTACGCCCTCTCCCGCATCGGCCGGGCGGCGATCACGCTCTTGCTGATCGTCACCGCCGCCTTCGTGATCCTGCGCCTGACCGGCGACCCCGCGATCATCATCCTGGGCCCCGACGCGCCCCCCGCCGCCTACGAGGCGTTCCGGCGGAACTGGGGTCTCGACGAGCCGATTTTCATTCAATACCTCAGCTACTTCGGCGCGGTGGCCGAGGGCGACCTCGGCCGCTCGATGCGCGACGGCCGCGAGGCCATCGAGGTGGTGGGCGAGCGCATTCCCCTGACCCTCGCCCTGACCCTGCCGGCGCTGGCCTTCAACCTGATCCTGGGCCTCGGCGCGGGCGTGGCGGCGGCGCTGAACCGGAATTCGTGGATCGACCGGGCGATCATGGCGGTCTCGGTGATGGGCTTCACCGTGCCCAGCTTCGTGATGGGCCTGACCCTGTCGCTGATCTTCGCCGTGAAGCTGCGCTGGCTGCCCGCCGGCGGGGCCGAGAGCTGGCAGCACGCGATCCTCCCCATCGTCACCATGGGCCTGATCGGGGCGGCGATCATCGCCCGCTTCACCCGCTCGGCCATGCTCGAGGTGCTGGGCCAGCCCTATATCCGCACCGCGTCGGCCAAGGGCGTGCCCTGGCGGCGCGTGATCCTGGACCATGCCCTGCCCAACGCCGCGATCCCCACGCTGACCATCGTGGGCTTCATGGTCGGCTCGCTGGTCGCCGGCGCGGTCGTGGTCGAGAGCATTTTTTCATGGCCCGGCGTGGGGCGGCTGCTGGTGTCCGCCGTGGCCAACCGCGACCTCGCGGTGGTGCAGACCATCCTGCTGCTGATCGGCTTCACCATGGTGGCGGCGAACCTCTGCGTCGATCTCGCCTATGGCTGGATCGACCCCCGCCTGCGCGCCGGCCGCGCCGCCCCCGCCAAGTGAGGACCCTGCCATGACCGAGACCGCCTCCCCCTCCGCCTCCGTCTTCACCCCCAAGTCCCGCGCGAAGGCCTTCTTCGAGGCCTGGCCGCCCCTGATCCTCCTGGCGCTGGCCTGGATCGCCGCCATGCTGCTGCTCGCCGCGGCCGGAGACCTGGTGGCCCCCGCCGACTACATGGCCATGGACCTGCGCGCCCGGCTTGCCCCGCCCATCGGCATGGGCGGCGACTGGGCGCATCCGCTGGGCACGGACGAGCTGGGGCGGGACGTGCTGTCCAGGCTCATCGCCTCCATCCGCATCAGCCTGACCATCGCCTTCATGGCGACGCTGGTGTCAGCGGCGGTGGGGGTGGCGCTGGGGTTCCTCGCGGCCTTCGCGCGGGGGCGGGTGGAGCAGGCCATCCTGATCCTGGTGGATGCGCAGGCGGCGATGCCCTT
>Ga0310345_10001866_pt1 | contig 22400 bp, 18 predicted proteins | sample HC15DNA20500_MG_FD_204667 | JGI IMG/M metagenome (GOLD analysis project Ga0310345, IMG submission 204667) | Marine microbial communities from station ALOHA, North Pacific Subtropical Gyre - HC15-DNA-20-500_MG | ecosystem: Environmental > Aquatic > Marine > Oceanic | place: Pacific Ocean: North...
CCGTCCCGCGCCGGCGCACCGGCCCGCTTCCCGCCGGCCCCACCGGCGGGTGCGCCCGGTGCCCGCGGTGCGGGTACCGCGTCCGGTCAAGCAGGCGGTCCGGCTGGTGCCCGGCGTGCACTGGTGAGTGCCGCGCCGGTCGGGCCGACCCATCCTGTCTTCGTCGACGTGGACACCGGTGTCGACGACGCGATGGCCCTGGCCTACCTGTTCGCCAGCCCGGAGGCCGACCTGGTCGGTATCGCCTCGACGGCGGGAAATGTCGGCGTGCACGAGGTGTGCCGCAACAACCTGGCGCTGCTGGAATTGTGTGGGATCACCGGCGTCCCGGTGTCCACGGGGTCGGAGATCCCGCTGTCGGCGCCGCTGCGCACCGCGGAGGACACGCACGGTCCGCAGGGGCTCGGGTATGCCGAGTTGCCCGAGCCGACTGCTGCACCCACGCCCTACGACGCCGCCGAGGCGTGGGTGCGTGCGGCCCACGCCCATCCCGGCGAGCTGGTCGGGATCGCCACCGGCCCGTTGACGAACCTGGCGCTGGCCCTGCGCGCCGAGCCAGCTCTGCCGCGGCTGTTGCGCCGGTTGGTGATCATGGGCGGGTCGTTCGACTACCGCGGCAACACCACCCCGGTGGCGGAGTGGAACACCAGCGTCGACCCCGAGGCCACACAGCAGGTCTATGCGGCCTGGCGGGATGCGCAGGAGCTGCCGATCGTGTTGGGGCTGAACCTGACCGAGACCGTCGTCATGACCCCCGCCCTGCTGGATCGGCTCGCGCGGGAGGCCGACCCGCAGGCGGGGGCCCCCGACATCGGACTTCAGCCCAACCCGCTGATCCGGGTGCTGTCGGACGCGATGCGGTTCTACTTCGAGTTCCACGAAAGCCAGGGCGAGGGCTATCTGGCCCACCTGCACGACCCGGTGGCCGCCGCCGTGGCGCTGGACCCCGAGCTGGTGACCTGCCGCCCCGCGGCGGTGGACGTCGAGCTGACCGGCACCCTGACCCGGGGCATGACCATCGCCGACTGGAGTGGCCACTGGGGTCGAGAACCCCACGCGCTCATCGGAGTCGACGTCGACCCTGCCGTGTTCTTCGACCGGTTCATCACCCGGGTGGCTGCGTTCGCCAGGCAACTGGCTCCCCGGCGCCCCCACGATCACTCATAGGCCCCCTCGAGGTACCACCGCCGCTGCCGGTAGCACAGCAGTAGCGCGCGAGCGGTTGCGCCGCTGCCCACCAGGACCTGAGCCCGCGCCGCTCGCCCGCTGCGCGCCTCCGCGGCGGCATCCCACCACCGTTCGTCGACCGGCCACGGGCCCGCCCACCAGGACAGCCTGCCGGTGCACCCGGGCGCTTCCAACCGGACCGGGTCGGCGGTGAACAGCCCCCGTGCGGTGACCCGCACCGGATTGCCGTCGACATCGAGCACCTCGACCGGATCGTCGAGAAGCACTGTCGGTGATGGTTCGGGCAGTTGGCCTGGCCACGGCTGGTCCGGGTTCGCCGCGGGGACCGGTTCGTCGCCGAGTGGGATGAAGGTGATCCGTTCGATCGGGCTGCGCCCGCCGCTGAGTATCGGAACCTTGACGGCGTCGGGACCCAGCAATCCCTGCACCCGGACCAGGGCCCGCCGCGCCCGCAGCCGGTCCTCCTCCCCGAGCCCGCCCCACAGCGGCAACTGCAACGCCTCGGCCGATACCACCTCGACCGGCCGCAACCGCAGCACACTGATCGGGGCGCAGGGCCGGTCCTGCTGATGTCTGCGGTTGAGCCACCCGTCCAGTTGCCAGCGCACCCGGTCGGCGGTGGCATCCTCGGTCAACGGCTCGGCGCATCGCCAGACACGTTCCAGCTCTTGACCGTTGGTGGTCTCGGCGTGGATGGCCAGCCGGGTGCATCCGACCCCCGCGGCGAGCAGGCTGCGGTGCAGCACACTGGCCAGGGACCTGCCCGCGAACGCGGCCGCGTCCACCCGGTCGATCGGCGGGTCGCAGTTCATCACCGCGTCGAGTTCGTCCTCGGCGTCCCGCCCTGACGGCGGCCGGCCCGGCTCGCCACAGGCGATGCGGTGCGCGGTGACCGCGTCGGCGCCGAACCGCGACGCCACATCGCCGCGCGGCAGCTCGGCGAACTGTCCGACCGTGCGGATGCCCATTCGCCACAGCAGGTCTGTCAGGTTCTCCCGGTCGGCGGGAGCCAGGCTGGGCTCGGCGGCCAACTGCCGGATGGACAGTCCGGACAGGAACACCGCGTCCTGACCCGGTTCGACGATCCGGCCGGGACGGGCCGCGAAGACCGCCGTCGGCAACTGGTCGGCGATCCCGACCTGGCATTCGGTTCCGGCGGCGGCCACGGCGTCGACCAGTTTCTCGGCGGCGGCCTGCTCGGACCCGAAGTAACGGGCGGCCCCGCGCACCGGCAGGACCGACAGTCCCGGCCGCAGTACCTCGGCACGCGGGACCAACTCGTCGACTGCGGCCGTGACGCGTTCGAAATGGCGGGCGTCGCGGGCGGGATCGGCGGCGACGACATGCAACTCGGGACAGCGCGCCTGCGCTTCGCGGCGCCGCAGGCCTCGCCGGACGCCGACCGCCCGTGCCGCCGCCGAGCACGCGACGACCCGGTTGGCCAGTGTGACCGCGATCGGCATGGTCGGCGCCACGCCGATCGTGGCGGCGGCGGCGACGGCCGGCCAGTCCATGCACCAGAGCGCCAAGACCCTGGAACTCATCTCATCCGCCGACCGCCCGGACCGGACGCACGGAGCGACCACGAGCGCGCATGGCCAGCCGCACCCGGCTGATCCGGCCACATCCGGGGGTCGGGACCCCGTCTCGGCCGCCGGCGATCTCGTAGCCGCTGACCCGGGCCTCCAGCCGGGTCGAAGCGCCCTGCCAGTCCCCGTCGGCCACCAGCAGGGTGCAACCGCGCTGGCGGGCCCGCGCGACCAGCGCACGCGCCCGGCTCGCCGGCACCGACCGCCCACCCAGGCCGAGGACCACCAGATCCATCCCGTCCATCAGGACCGCGGCCACCTCCACCGGGTCGGCGCCCGGGTGCGCGACAACCGCGATCCGGCTCAGGTCCGCGCCCATCTCCACCGCGGCCAGCAGCCCGAGATCGGGCCGGCCGACGATCGCGACGTGGCCGCCCTCGGCCGTCACGGCCGCCACGAGGCTCACCTCCAGCGATCTGGCACCCGACACCACCGCCACAGTTCCGCGGGGCAACGAACCGGGAAGCAGTTCGGCCAGCGATTCAGGCATCGGCAGCAAAGAATCATGGTCGATCGGGAGGCCGGTTTCGGCCGCCACGGCACGGCGGCCGCCACCCACCTTCGCCGAAGCCTTGCCCGACATCGAGGCGATCCGGCGCCGAAGCTGTTCTACCTGTTCAGCACGGTTTTCCGGAGACCGGTCCAGGCTTCTGGCCGTTGTCACAGCAGCACCTTCCTCCCCATCCGAATCATCCGACTCAGGCATGTCATTCGAAAGTGTGTTCGATATCGCCAGTAAACACCGACCCACCGACAACCGTCAACCAAACCGGTGCGCGATCACTGCCATCAGAAAATAGTGACATTGACAACTGTCATCATTGGGAGTTGTATCCACCGCATGCCGACTCGAGGTTCCCTGCGCTCCCGCACCGCGGCGACGGTCAGCCGCATGACCCTGCGGGAGATCAGCAGGGTGCTCCCCGCCGACCAAGCCTGGGGACTGTGGACCTCCCGCCAGATCGTCGCCCGCATCATGGACACCTGCGGACCCGGCCTGGCCGGCACCACGGTGACCCCGGTCGACACCATCGACGCCCACGGCGGCCGCGTCGTCGGCGAATGGGTGCACGGCGCCGGTGCCTCGGAGGCCGACACATCCGACCGCGGCGCCATCTACTTCGTGCACGGCAGCGGTTACGCACTGTGCTCACCGCGCACCCACCGCCGACTCACCGCCTGGCTGTCGCGGCTGACCGGCCTCCCCGTCTTCAGCATCGATTACCGACTCGCTCCCCGACACCGCTTCCCCACTGCCGCAGAGGATGTCCACCGCGGCTGGCACTGGCTGACCACCCAGCACGGGGTGGCTCCCGAGCAGGTCGTGGTCGCCGGGGACTCCGCCGGTGGGCACCTGTCGATCGACCTGCTCCTGCAGTCCGACGTCACCCATCCCGCCGCACTGGTCCTGCTGTCCCCGTTGGTGGATCTGACGTTCGCACTGGCACGCACCGCCGAACAGCACCGTCGCGACCCGGCCATCCGCGCCCGCGACGCCGCCCGGCTCGTCGAGTTGTACTGCACCGGAATCGATCCCACCCACCCGCGGTTGACGCTCGACGTCGCCGGTGGCCGCGTCCTGCCACCCACCCTGATCCAGGCCGGTGGCGCCGAGATGCTCTCCGCCGACGCCATCGCACTCGCCGACGATCTGAGGGCCGCAGGCGGTCGGTGCGATCTGCAGGTCTGGCCCGACCAGGTCCACGTCTTCCAGGCGCTGCCCCGATTGTCTCCCGAGGCGGCACCGGCGATGCGGGAGATCGCCGCGTTCGTCACCGCGGCCCTGCAACGCGACCACATCGAACAGGTGGGCTGACCATGCTCTTCTTCGGGTCCTCCCGCCGGCGCAGCCACCGCGCCGACGCGGTGATCACCGGCGCCGGAAGCGGTATCGGCGCGGCCTTCGCCACCGAACTGGCGCGCCGCGGTGGCCGGGTGGTGTGCAGCGACATCGATCTCGACGCCGCGCGGCGCACCGCGGCCACCATCACAGACCGGGACAGACAGGCGATCGCGCAACAGTGCGATGTCACCGATGTCGACGCGGTGCACCGGTTGGCGCACCAGGCGCAGACCTGGTTCGACGGTCCCCCGACGCTGGTGATCAACAATGCCGGTGTCGGCGCCGGCGGTAGCCCCATCGGTGAGACGGACCTGCGGGACTGGAACTGGGTGCTGAACATCAACCTGTGGGGGCCGATCCACGGCTGTCACGTGTTCACGCCGCTGCTGCGGGGAGCCGGATACGGCGGCATCATCAACGTCGCCTCCGCTGCAGCCTTCGGCGCCCTGCCGGGCATGGCCGCCTACAACGTCAGCAAGGCCGGCACACTGTCGCTGTCGGAGACGCTGGCCGCCGAACTCACCGGCACCGGCATCCACGTCACGGCCCTGTGCCCCACCTTCGTCAAGACCAACATCGTCGGGGCAGGACGGATCTCAGATCGCTCCACCCAACTCGCCGACCAGCTGATGCGCTGGACCGGCTTCTCCGCCGAGCGGGTCGCCCGCATGTGCCTGGACACCAACGACCGCGGCGGACTGTACTGCATGCCCCAACCCGACTCCCGGATCTTCTGGGGCGTCAAACGATTCACCCCGACGGTGTACACCCGCGCTGTCGGCGTCACCACTCGCATCACCACCTAGAGAGGGCCGTGGCCGTGAAATCAAGAATCGACATGGATGCCATGCTGGCCAAGATCAAGGACCGCCAGTGGGCGCTGGCCGACATCGACTGGGATGCGCCGGGCGCAGAGCTGATCACCGACGAGCAGCGGCCCAAACTCAAGGCGTTCATGGCCGACCTGTGCTGGATCGAGAACATCGGTGCGCGCGGTTTCGCCGCGCTGGCCAAGAAGGCACCCACCCCCACCCTCGCCGAGATCTACCGCGACTTCCACGCCGAGGAACAGCGCCACGCCAATGCCGAACTGGCGCTGATGAAACGGTGGGGCATGCTCGATGACGGTGAGATGCCCGAGCCGAACGTCAACATCCGCCTCGCAATGGACTGGCTGGACACCTACGCCGACGACATGTCGCTGTCGATCCTGGGCACCGTGATACCGATGCTCGAGGTCGCCCTGGACGGTGCGTTGTTGAAATTCCTGCTCGAAGAGGTCGACGACCCCGTCTGTCACCGGGTGTTCGAGAAGATCAACAACGACGAATCCCGGCACATCACCGTCGATTTCGAGGTGTTGAACATGATCGGCCACGCCGACGTGCGACGGCTGACCATCGAGTTCGTCGGCAGCGTCGCCACCCCGGGGCTCATCATCGGCGCGGTGATGTACATCCCGTTGCTCAACCGGATCCGCAACGAGATCGTCGGCATGGGCCTGGAGCCCGAACGGCTCTACAACGCGGTCAAGCGGTTCCGCACCCTCGGCGAACGCGGTGAGCACACCCATCGGGTGCCCACCTACCGGGTGCTGCGCAAGCACGCCTCGATGGTCGTCAACCCGCGCCACCCCTACCACCTGCTGGCCAACTCGATGGTGTGGGCCTCCGACCGTTACCCGAAGGCGCTGCTGCGACCCATACCCAGCTGGTTCAAGGAGCTGACCCACGAGCCGGCGGCCTGACCGATGCCTTCAGCCAAGCACATTCACGACACCCTGATCATCGGCGCCGGGTTCACCGGGCTGGGCACCGCCATCAAGCTGCGCGAGGCCGGCGTCGGCGACGTCGTCATCGTCGAACGCAGCGACCGTGTCGGCGGCACGTGGCGGGACAACACCTATCCCGGCATCGCCTGCGACATCCCGTCGCTGCTGTACTCGCTGTCGTTCGTCAAGAACCCCACCTGGTCCCGGGCCTACCCGTCGGGCGCCGAGATCTGCGCCCACATCGAAGAGCTGACCGACCAGTTCGGGCTGCGGCCGATGATCCGGTTCGACACCGAGATCACCGGTCTGAACTTCGACGAGGCGTCCGGCGTGTGGACGGCGAACACCAAGACCCGCAAAAAGTTCTATGCCCGGACCGTCGTGCTGGCATCAGGCCCGTTGGCCGACCACAAGTTCCCCGACATCCGCGGTCTGGACACCTACCGGGGCACGAAGATCCACAGCGCGGCGTGGGACCATGACTACGACTTCACCGGCAAGCGCGTCGGTGTGATCGGGACCGGGGCCAGCGCCGTGCAGATCGTGCCCGAGCTGGTCGAAACCGCGGGATTCGTCAAGGTGTTCCAGCGCACCCCGGGCTGGGTGCTGCCGCGGGTGGATCCCCCGATGCCGGCCGCCGTCCAGACCCTGTTCACCAAGGTGCCGGCGGCGCAGGAACTCGCCCGACAGGCCCTCTACTGGGGACACGAGGCCAGCGCCGCGGCCCTGGTGTGGAACACCCCGCTCAGCGGTCTGGTCGCACGACTGGGCAAGGCGCATCTGCGCCGCGCCGTCGGCGACCCCTGGTTGCGTCGCCAGCTCACTCCCGACTTCACCCCTGGCTGCAAACGGATGTTGGTCTCCAGCGACTACTACCCGGCGCTGCAGCGCGACAACTGCAAGCTGATCGACTGGCCGATCGCGACACTCAGCCCGCCGGGGATCCGCACCAGCGACGGCGTGGAACACCATCTGGACGCCATCGTGTTCGCCACGGGTTACGACGTGCACCTGTCCGGCCCGCCGTTTCCGGTGACCGGGCTCGGCGGCCGGTCGCTGCAGCAGGAATGGCGCGACCACGCCGAGGCCTACAAGAGCGCCAGCGCACACGGCTACCCGAACCTGTTCTTCATGACCGGGCCGAACTCCGGGCCGGGGCACAACTCGCTGCTCGTCTACGTCGAAGGGCAGATCGAGTACGCGGTCACCGGGATCACCACGATCCTGCGGCAGAACCTGCGCTACCTGGACGTGCGCGCCGAGGTGCAGCGGCGCTACAACGACCGGTTGCAGCGCCGGCTGGCCAAGACCACGTGGATGTCGGGCTGCACGAGCTGGTACCTGACCCCCGACGGGTTCAACGCCTCGATGTACCCCGGATTGGCCACGCAGTATCGTCGACAGATGCGAGCCTTCCGATTCTCCGACTACGAGGCCGTGGACGCACGTCCGCGGGCCCTCACGTCGTCGGCCTGACATCGCCTGACATGTCGTCGGCACCCGATTCCCCCCGCCCCACCGGGCCGATCCCGAGCATCCTGCGCCGGATCCGGCGCGGCTCCCGGGACGTCATCGAATCCGCGGTGTCGCAGCTGTTCGACGCCGCGGTGCAGCCCCACGGGGTGGCGGCCTCGGGTGAATACCGGATCGACGACCTCGCCCGGCTGGCCGGCACCACCACGCGCAACATCCGGGTGTACCGCGACCGGGGTCTGCTGCATCCGCCGCTACGAGTCGGACGCATCGCGCTGTTCAACGACACCCACCTGACCCGGTTACGGATGATCACCTCGCTGCTCGACCGCGGCTACAACATCGCCCACGTCAACGAGATGCTCTCGGCATGGGAGCAGGGCAAGGACGTCGGCGACATGCTGGGGCTGGAATCGGCGATCGCAGGCACCTGGGCGGCCGAGAAGCCCGAGCGCATGTCGGTCGCCGAGGCCAGGCGACTGGTCGACGACGACGCCGGCTTCGACCGGATGGTCGGCCTGGGCGTGATCAAGCTGGAGGACGACGGCCACGACGCCACCATCGTGCGACCCAAGCTGATCGAGGCGTTCACCGAGATCCGCCAGTACGGCGTCAGCACCGACAAGCTGATCGACCTGCACGAACAGATCGCCCCGCTGGTCGACCAGATCAGCGCCATCCTGGTCACCGCAGGCGTCGAACACATCGGGGACCGGCTCAACCCGGGTACCGCCCTGCCGCCCGACACCGAGGTCGCCGAGATGATCACGATGCTGGTGCGGTTCCGCACGCAGGCGGTGTCAGCCGTGACGGCGACGCTGGCTCATTCGATCGAGACCGCCGTCGAATCGGTCATCGCGGGCATTCTCGCCCAGGCCGTCGAGCACACCCCCGACGAGCACACCCCCGACAAGTAGGGGCTACTCCCACTCGATGGTGCCCGGCGGCTTGCTGGTGATGTCGAGCACCACCCGGTTGACCTCGCGGACCTCGTTGGTGATCCGGGTCGAGATGCGCTCCAGCACCTCGTAGGGCACCCGGGTCCAGTCCGCGGTCATCGCGTCCTCGCTGGACACCGGCCGCAGCACGATGGGGTGGCCGTAGGTGCGGCCGTCGCCCTGCACGCCGACCGAGCGGACGTCACCGAGCAGCACCACCGGGCACTGCCAGATCTGGCGATCCAGGCCGGCCGACGTCAGCTCCTCGCGGGCGATGGCGTCGGCCCGTCGCAAGGTGTCCAACCGCTCGGCGGTCACCTCGCCGACGATGCGGATGCCCAGGCCGGGGCCCGGGAAAGGTTGGCGCGCAACAATATCCTCGGGAAGCCCCAGCTCGCGGCCGACGGCGCGCACCTCGTCCTTGAACAGCAGCCGCAGCGGTTCGACCAACGTGAACTTCAGGTCACCGGGCAACCCACCGACGTTGTGGTGGCTCTTGATGTTCGCGGTTCCCGAGCCGCCGCCGGATTCCACTACGTCGGGATACAACGTGCCCTGCACGAGGAACTCGACCTCGCCGTCGGCGGCGCCCAGCGCATCACGCACCGCACCCTCGAAGGCGCGGATGAACTCGCGGCCGATGATCTTGCGCTTGCCCTCCGGGTTCAGCACGCCGGTCAACGCCTCGAGGAAGCGGTCGGCGACGTCCACGGTCACCAGGTTGGCGCCCGTGGCCGCGACGAAGTCGCGCTGCACCTGGGCACGCTCGCCCGAGCGAAGCAGGCCGTGGTCGACGAACACACAGGTCAACCGGTCCCCGATGGCCCGCTGCACCAGCGCGGCCGCCACCGCGGAGTCGACGCCCCCGGACAGGCCGCAGATCGCCCGCCCGTCACCGATCTGCGCCCGCACCTGCTCGACCAGCGCGTCGGCGATGTTGGCCGGCGTCCACACCGCGTCGATACCGGCGAACTCGTGCAGGAAGCGGCTGAGCACCTGTTGGCCGTGCGGGCTGTGCATGACCTCGGGGTGGTACTGCACCCCGGCGAAGCGCCGCGCCCGGTCCTCGAACGCCGCGACCGGCGCCCCGGCGCTGGTGGCGACGACGTCGAACCCGGCCGGAGCCGCGGTGACGGCGTCACCGTGGCTCATCCACACCGGCTGGGTCTCCGGCAGATCGGAATGCAGTTGACCGCCAGTCACTTTCAGGTCGGTGCGGCCGTACTCACTGGTGCCGGTGTGCGCCACGGTGCCACCGAGGGCCTGGGCCATGGCCTGGAAGCCGTAGCAGATGCCGAACACCGGCACGTCGAGGTCGAAGAGCTTGGGGTCCAGCTGCGGGGCACCCTCGGCGTAGACACTGGCCGGCCCGCCGGACAGCACCACGGCGCGCGGATCCCGGGCCTTGATCTCCTCGACGCTGGCGGTGTGCGGGATGACCTCCGAGTACACCCGCGCCTCCCGGACGCGACGCGCGATCAGCTGTGCGTACTGCGCGCCGAAATCGACGACCAACACGGGACGGGGGGCTGCTGACTCCACCCGGTCAGCTTAGTGGGCAGGGTGTCCACCACGGCGATCGCCGGCGCGCCGACCGTCCCCCCGATGCAGTCGGCGCCACCGGCGATCCCCCCTCGCTCATGAGCACGCCCACGCTATCCCGCGTGGGCGGGGCGGGTCTGTCACCCGAACGAACGAAATCGCTACAGATCCTTCAGGCTCAAGATGCCGTCCTCGATCGCACGCGCCAACAACGCCGACTTCGTAGACGCCGGGCGGCCCACCGCGGCGTACTTGGCCCGCGCCCGCTGCAGATGTGTACGCACCGTCGTCGGGGCGATGAACAACCGCTTGGCGACCAGATCCTTGCTCTCGGTCTGAAACCAGGCGATGAGCACCTGCTTCTCCCGCTCGGAGAGCTTGATCCTGCCGACGGTGCCGTCGTTGAGCATCGCCTTGCCCATCCGCGGCCCCACGTACGGCGTCGCGGTGTGCGCGGAATGAATCGCCTCGATGAGGTGGCGTTTGCCCTCGGACTTCACCAGATAGGTGACCGCGCCCAGCTCGAGGCAACGCAGGATCACCTCGTCGGTGTTGATGTGTGAGTAGACGATGACGCGTTGCTCACCGTCGGCGAGCCGGCGCAGCGTGTCGAAATCGGGCCGGTGGCCCTCGATCTGCAGGTCCAGCAGCACCACGTCGATGTCGCGGGCCGGTTCGGTGTAGGCGGCGAAGTACTCGGCCGGCTGCAGGAAGCTCGCCGCGAGTTCGATCGGAGGTTCCGCCTCCCCACACCACGCCTGTATCCCCGCGTGCACGACGTCGTGATCGTCGATGATCGCGATCCGCACCGGCTTCCGCGCGTCCCCCTCGCGGGCCATCCCCCGTCACACCCCCCGACTGAACACAGACAGAAATCTGTTTGCCCTGCCCGGTATTTAATCCCAGGCCACCGACGCGACGCGACAGAAACGCGCCGGGAGTTAGCGAGATACCCGCTGGGGGACGGTCCACGCAGCGAATTGATACGTTCGACCGACCTGCTGGCTTGGCTGGGGAGGGCCGTGGCGACAAAAGGTGAACGCGGGGGCGAACGCGTGGGCGAGGCGTCCCGCCGTGAACTCATGACGCGCGCCGCCACCGTCGGCCTGCTCATGCGGCACACCGTCAACTCGATCGCGGCGCTCGTCGCCCTTGCCGACCCGGCCTCCCTGGCGCGCCCCGCCGGCAAGGCCCTGCTCGTGCTCCTCGCCGCCTGGTCGGTGTACCGGCTGTGGACCCGCTCGCATCGGCCCGCCCTGCTGGCAGTGGACTACCTGCTCGTCCTCGCGGTGTGCCTGGCCATCCCCCTGCTGGTTCCGGAGCCGGACTTCTTCGTCGGCAACACCGCACCCCAGGCGATTGCCGGCACGGCGGTGGTGAGCATCTCGGTGTCGGTGCCGATGCGGGCCAGCATCCCGATGACGCTCGGCATCGCCGTGGCCTACGCCTACGGCGCCTCCGGAGCGGTCGGATGGGACAACGTCGCGTCGGTCACCGCGATTTACTACTTCGCTGTCCAGTGCACCACCGCGTCGATCATCCGGCTGATGCTGCTGCGCGTGGCCGACGCCGTCGACCGCGCCCGCCGTCAACGCCACGACGCCGAAGTAGCCCGGCGCGTCAGCGATGCGCTGCGCCACTACGAGCACGAACAGCTCGCCCTGCTGCACGACACCGCGGCGTCGACACTGCTGGTGGTCGGGCAGGGCACCGCTGTCGATGCCGAACGTCTGGCAGCCCAGGCCCGCCGCGACCTCGCCCTCTTGCACGACGGCGCCTGGGTCGCCCCACCGCCGCGTATCGACGTGGTGTCGGCGCTGCGTGAGTGTGCCGCCCACGTCCGCACGCCCGTGCGCTTCGCCGGTCGGGAGGACCTGTGGTTGCCGGGCGAGACAGCCCAGCCCGTCATCGCCGCTGCGCGAGAGGTGATGACCAATGTGGACCGCCACGCGCACGCCGGCGTACTCGATGTCACCGTCACCGACCACGCCGTGCTGCTCACCGACGACGGGGTCGGGTTCGATCCCGCCGAGCCCCGCCGGGGACGAGGACTGGAGGACTCCATCGTGGGCCGGATGCGCCGAGCGGGCGGCCAGGCCCGCGTCGAATCCACCCCGGGAGCCGGCACGAGCATCGAGCTACGTTGGGCCACAACGCAGTCAGCGGCGGCATCACCGGATCCCGACGGTTTGGTCGATCGCACCCGGACCAGGTACGCGCTGGCACTCATCGGGTACGCGCTGGTGAACCTCGCGATCTCGGTTCCGCCCGCAGTCGCGGTCGCGGCCCACCCCGATCTGCAGACGGTTCTCGGGATCCTCGCCGCCTGCGCCGGACTCGCCGCGCTACCCGGAATCCTGGGAAATCGGTGGGGTTACGCGTGGCCGGCCGCGGCGTGCTTGCTGTTCGTCGCGGTGACGCAGCCGATGCTGCTTCCGCCGGAGCTGCTGCTGGGCTACGCGCACTGGGCGCAGAACGCGATCGGCTGGTGCCTGCTACCGCTGGCGCTGACGTTGCCCACCCGCGCCGGAGTCGCCGTCCTCGCCGGCTTCTGGCTCGTCGGCAGCACGGTCACGCTGATGCGGGCACCCACCGCGGAGACACTGGTCAACATCGGACTGGGCACGGCCAGCATCCTCGCGGTGCAGTTGTTCGCCCTGATCTTCAACGGACTGATGCGCGACGCCGCTCTCGACATCGCCGGAGAGACACAGGAACACCAGCGACTCGTCACCCGTGACCGCGTCACCACCGCGCTGCGCGACGAATACCACCGCCGCTACGCCACGATCGTCGACAACGTGGTGCCGCTGCTGAGCGCGCTGGCCCGCGGGGCGGGCGTCGATACCGACATCCAGTCCCGCGCGCGGGCGGAATGCCGGCGCCTCCGCGCGCTGTTCGATCAGGCCAACACCTTCGATCATGCACTGATGCGGCGGATCCGGCCGGTGATCGACGCCGCCGAGGACCGCGGAGTCGACGTGGTCACCGAGGTCGCGGGGGCATTACCGGACCTCGAGGAAGCGCACCTCCTCGATGCCGTGGTGTCGCCCGTCGCGCAGGTGCTCGCCCACGCCGACAGCTATGCGCGGCTCATCCTCTCCACCACCGACGGGCAGCTCGAGGCCAGCGTGGTCATCGACACCGGTATCAGCACCGACGAGCTGTCAAAGGCGCTGCCGGACACCGAGATCGTGCACGACGGGGCCGCTCTCTGGTGTCTGATCCGCAGCGGTGTCGCCTCCGCTACCCCGCCGAGCTGACCGGCTCGATCGGCAGGTTGCGCAGCGCCGCGGGAGCGTCGGCCGGCACCACCGGATGCGCGGGGGCGATCGGCGTCAACCGCCGGTACGCCTCGCCCTGCGGGGGCCGCAGGTCCTGCTCGCCCTTGTTCGGCCACAGCGCTGCCGCACGTTCGGCTTGTGCGGTGATCGACAGCGACGGGTTCACACCGAGATTCGCCGAGATGGCCGCACCGTCCACCACCGACAGCGTCGGGTAGTGATACACCCGGTGATAGGGGTCGATCACGCCGTGGTCGGCACTGTCGCCAATCGCCGCGCCCCCGAGGAAGTGCGCGGTGAGCGGAATGTTGAACAGCTCCCCCCACGTGCCACCCGCGACGCCGTCGATCTTCTCGGCGATGCGGCGGGTCACCTCGTTGCCGACCGGGATCCAGGACGGGTTGGGTTCGCCGTGGCCCTGCTTGCTCGAGTACCGGCGGATACCGAACCGGTTGCGCTTGGTGAACGTGGTGATCGAGTTGTCGAGGTGCTGCATCACCAGCGCGATGACGGTGCGCTCGCTCCACCGCCGCGGGTTGAGCATGCGCAGCATTCCCCGCGGATCGGCCGCCGCGAGCTGCAGCAGCTGCCGCCACCGCGGCACGTCGGTGCCCAGCGGGCCGGCGCCGTCGGTCATCAGCGTCTGCAGCAGCCCCATCGCGTTGGAGCCCTTGCCGTAGCGGCACGGTTCGACATGGGTGTCGGCGGTCGGGTGAATCGACGACGTGATCGCCACGCCGTGGGTCAGATCCATGTCCGGGGACACCTCGAGGCGCCCGGCGCCGACGATCGACTCCGAGTTGGTCCGCGTCAGCACCCCGAGCCGGTCCGACAGCTGCGGCAACCGGCCGGTGTCGCGCATCTTGAACAGCAGCCGCTGGGTGCCGTAGGTGCCGGCGGCCAGCACCACGTGCGTCGCGGTCACCGTGCGCTTGCCCCGCCGCAGCTTGCTGCCGGTGCGTACGGTGCGCACCTCCCACAGGTCGTCGGGGCGCTGGTGGAAGTCGGTGACGGTGCTCATCGCCCGGACGTGGGCGCCGGCCTTCTCGGCCAGGCCGAGGTAGTTCTTCAGCAGCGTGTTCTTCGCGCCGTAGCGGCATCCCGTCATGCAGGATCCGCATTCGATGCAGCCGGTGCGCGCCGGGCCTGCCCCGCCGAAGTACGGGTCGGGCACGGTCTTGCCGGGCGCCTTCTCCCCGTCGTTGCCGAAGAACACGCCCACCGGGGTGGGCACCCAGGTGTCGCCGACGCCCATGTCGTCGGCGACCTGCTGCATGATCTTGTCCGCGTCGGTGACCGTCGGGTTGGTGACCACGCCGAGCATGCGCTGCGCCTGGTCGTAGTGCGGCATCAGCTCGCCGCGCCAGTCGGTGATGTCCTTCCACTGAGCATCGTTGAAGAACGGCTCCGGTGGTACGTAGAGCGTGTTCGCGTAGTTCAGCGACCCGCCGCCGACACCTGCGCCGGCCAGGATCATCACGTTGCGCAGCAGGTGGATGCGCTGAATGCCGAAGCACCCCAGCGCCGGCGCCCACAGGAACTTGCGCAGATTCCACGACGTCTTGGCGAAGTCGTCGTCCTCGTAGCGCCGCCCGGCCTCGAGCACCAGCACCCGGTAGCCCTTCTCGGTGAGCCGCAACGCGGTCACGCTGCCACCGAATCCGGAACCGATGATCACGACGTCGTAGTCAGGCTGCATCCGCCCAGTATGGCCCTACCGACCGGTAGATTTCTAGACAGGGAAGCCTAATTTGTAAAGCAGTGGCGTTCGCGAGGGCGTCCGCGGTCAGCTGCCGACCGCCAGCCCCACCTTCTGGAATTCCTTGAGGTCGCAGTAACCCGCCTTGGCCATCGACCGGCGCAACCCGCCGACCAGGTTCAACGCCCCGAACGGATCGTCCGAGGGGCCGGTGAGCACCTGCTCGAGCGACGGGCGCTCGCCGGCGGCGACCTGCAGCAGCGCGCCGCGCGGCAGCGAAGGGTGCGCGGCCGCGGCAGGCCAGAACCATCCGCCGCCCTGCGCCTCGGCCGCCGAGGCCAGCGGTGTCCCGAGCAGCACGGCGTCGGCACCGCAGGCGATGGCCTTGGCCAGATCCCCGGAGGTGTGGATGTCCCCGTCGGCGAGCACGTGCACGTAACGCCCACCCGTCTCGTCGAGGTACTCGCGGCGCGCCGCGGCGGCATCGGCGATGGCGGTCGCCATGGGCACGCTGATGCCCAGCACCTCGTCGGAGGTCGTCACCCCCATCGTCGAGCCGTAGCCGACGATGACGCCGGCCGCCCCGGTGCGCATCAGGTGCAGGGCGGTGCGGTGGTCGAGCACACCGCCGGCCACCACCGGCATGTCGAGTTCGGAGATGAACGTCTTCAGGTTCAGCGGCTCGCCGTCCTGGGCCACGCGCTCGGCGGAGATGATCGTGCCCTGGATGACGAGCAGGTCCAGCCCGGCACTTGCCAGCGCCGGGGTCAGCGCCCGCGCGTTCTGCGGGCTGACCCGCACCGCGGTGGTGATCCCCGCCTCGCGGATGCGGGCGACCGCCGCTCCCAGCAGCTCGGGATCCAAAGGCGCCGAATGTAATTGCTGCAGCAGCCGGATCGAGACCGCCGGATCCGGCTCCTTCTCGGCGGCCTCGACGACCTCGGCGATGCGGGCGTCGACGTCGGCGTGCCGGCCGATCAGCCCCTCACCGTTGAGCACCCCCAGGCCGCCGAGGCGGCCCAGTTCGATCGCGAACTCGACACTGACCAGCGCATCGGTCGGGTGCGCGACCACCGGGATGTCGAATCGGTACGCGTCGAGCTGCCACGCCGTCGACACGTCCTTCGACGACCGGGTGCGCCGGGACGGCACGATGTTGATGTCGTGGAGCTCGTAGGTCCGGCGGGCGTTGCGGCCCATGCCGATCTCGACCATGTCGCGCATGCGGAGGTCCTCTAGCGGGTGGTGTAGTTGGGGGCTTCCACGGTCATCGTGATGTCGTGGGGGTGGCTCTCTTTCAGCCCGGCCGCGGTGATCTGCACGAACTGAGCCTGTTGCAGCTGCTCGATGGTTGCCGCACCGGTGTAACCCATGGCGGCGCGCAGTCCGCCGGTCAGCTGGTGGATGACCGTCGACAGCGGCCCCCGGTACGGTACCCGGCCCTCGATGCCCTCGGGCACCAGCTTGTCCTCGGAGAGCACGTCGTCCTGGAAGTAGCGGTCCTTGGAGTAGGACACCCTGGCCCCGCCCCCTCCGCTCGACCGGCCCTGCATGGCGCCCAGCGAACCCATGCCGCGGTAGCTCTTGAACTGCTTGCCGTTGACCAGGATCAGGTCACCCGGCGACTCGGCGGTGCCCGCCAGCAGCGACCCCAGCATCGCGGTCGAGGCCCCCGCCGCCAGCGCCTTGGCGATGTCGCCCGAATACTGCAGGCCGCCGTCGGCGATCACCGGCACGCCGTGCGGGGCGCACGCGGCGACCGCTTCCAGGATTGCGGTGATCTGCGGCGCACCCACCCCGGCGACGACGCGGGTGGTGCAGATGGAGCCGGGCCCGACGCCCACCTTGACCGCGTCGGCGCCGGCGTCGACCAGCGCGGCGGCCGCGGCACGGGTGGCGACGTTGCCGCCGACCACCTCGACCCGGTCGCCGACCACCGTCTTGAGCCGGTGCACCATGTCGAGCACACCCCGGTTGTGGGCGTGCGCGGTGTCGACCACGAGGACGTCGACCCCGGCGTCGGCCAGCGTCATCGCGCGGGTCCAGGCATCCTCACCCACGCCGACCGCGGCACCGACCAGCAGCCGGCCGTCACTGTCCTTGGTGGCCAGCGGGAACTGCTCGGTCTTGACGAAGTCCTTGACGGTGATCAGCCCGGTCAGCCTGCCGTGCCCGTCGACGATCGGCAGCTTCTCGATCTTGTTGCGGCGCAACAGCCCCAGCGCGGCTTCGGCCGACACCCCCTCCTGGGCGGTGATCAGCGGAGCCTTGGTCATCACCTCCGAGACCGGCTTGGACTGGTCGACCTCGAAGCGCATGTCCCGGTTGGTGATGATGCCCACCAGCGCGCCGCGGTCGTCGACGACCGGCAGCCCCGAGATGCGGAACCGCGCGCACATGGCGTCGACCTCGGCCAGCGTGTTGTCGGGCGAACACGTCACCGGATCGGTGACCATCCCCGCCTCGGACCGCTTCACGGTTTCGACCGCACCGGCCTGCTCGGCGGCCGGCAGGTTGCGGTGCAGCACGCCCATCCCGCCGGCGCGGGCCATCGCGATCGCCATCCGCGCCTCGGTGACGGTGTCCATCGCCGAGCTCACCAGCGGCACCTTCAGCCGGATCCTGCGGGTGAGCTGACTCGACGTGTCGGCCGTGGCCGGAATCACATCGGATGCCGCCGGCAACAGCAGCACGTCGTCGAACGTCAGCCCGAGCATCGCGACCTTTGTGGGATCGTCGCCCCCGGTCGGCACGGGCACGGCGATCGGGACGCTGCTTTCGGCGATCGACATAGATGAAGCCTCCAGTGACAAAGATGCAGCTAGGCGAGAGACCCGCCCTGAAGACCACATCCTATCGGCATCGTGTGTCGCACCCGAAGTTGCTGCGCGAGTCCCCTCCGCGACGTGCCGCCGGAGCGCTGGCGCGATCCCAGGGGTGCTGCGTAGTCTGGAAACGTGCGAGACCACCTGCCCCCAGGACTGCCTCCCGACCCGTTCGCCGACGACCCGAGCGACCCGTCGGCAGCGCTGGACGCCCTGGAGCCGGGACAACCGCTCGATCCGCAGGAGCGGATCGCGGTCGAGGCCGATCTGGCCGATCTTGCCGTGTATGAAGCATTGCTTGCGCACAAGGGGATTCGCGGTCTCGTGGTGTGCTGCGACGAATGCCAGCAGGACCACTACCACGACTGGGACATGCTGCGGGCGAACCTGCTGCAGCTGCTCGTCGACGGCACGGTCCGGCCTCACGAACCCGCCTACGATCCCGAGCCCGACGCCTACGTCACGTGGGACTACTGCCGCGGTTACGCTGATGCCTCGCTGAACGAAGCCGCATCGGAGTCCGACGGCTATCGCTGAGAGCTGAACTCCTCGGCGCTGCGGCCCACGGCTAGTTGGGCTCGTCGGGCACGATGGGCGCCACCGGAAGCACTGTCGTCGTGGTCACCGGCGGCGCCGCGGGTGACGATGCCGGCTCTTCGACTTCCTCCACCGCCGCGGAAGGTGTCGCGGCCGTCGTCGTCGCCGTGGCCCGCGGCGTCCCCGACGGTGTCGCACTCGGCGCGGCCGACGACGAGGCCCTCGTGACGACCGAGGTCGACGTGGACTGATCCGCAGAGGACGGCGCGGTCGCCGCAGCCGAAGACGGGGTGGTCGTCGTCGCTGACGGCGCCGTGGTGGTGGCGCGAGGGCTCCCCGATGTCGAGGTCGACGGCGACGGAGCGGTCGACGTCGTCGCCGACGGAGAAGTGGCCTCCTCCGGTTCCGTGGAGCTCGGCGCTGTCGTGCCGGAGGTCGGGGCACTCGTCGTCGCCGACGGTGCCGTCGTCTCCGACGTCGGCGCAGTCGTCTCGGTCGCCGAGGTTCCCGGCGTTCCCGACGTCTCCGACGTCTCCGACGTTGTCGAGGTTCCCGACGTTCCCGAGGTTTCCGAGGCCGGTGTCAGCGGGTCGAGGACCACGGCGGGCAACTCCGGGAAGCTCGGCAGCGGCGCCCCCGGCGGAACCGTCGCCGCGGCATCCTGCGCCTCCACCTTGACGGTGAGCTCCTGCCACTGACTGACCAGTTCCTCTTTGCGCTCGACGTCCCCGACGGTCGCGACCGTCGTGGTGACCGCTTCGAGCTTGGCCTGCGCAGCCTGCCAGTCCCCCTGGTCGATGAGCTGCTGGACCTCTTGCATCTCGGTCTGGGCGGCCAGGATCACCGCGTCGTCGCGTGGGCTGGCCTGCTCCCCGAACAGGATCGTGCGCAGCCCGTACAGCGCGTCACCGGGGCCCGCGCCGGCGATGACGGCGCCGAAGCCGCCCAGGCACAGCACCGCGGCGGCAGTCGAACCGACCACCGCGAGCGACAGGCGCCGGCGTCTGCTCGACGAACCGGCGCGCTCCAGCGCCTGCGCGGCCTGCTGCGGCGTCACCCTGACCGAGGTCGGGGTCTCGCGGATGTCATCGCGCCAGCCAGCCAGCAGATCGGCCAGCTCCGCCTCGCCCTGATCGGCGGCGTACACCGGGCCCCCCGACGCCAGCGCGTCGAGGAACTGATCGCTGCGGTTGATGTCGCTCAGCGACGGATCACCGCCGTTGGCGTTCCAACGTCCGAAGTCAGGCATGGTCCCGCCCCGCCGCCGTCAGCTCGGCCTTCAATTTCGCCAGCGCGCGATGCTGGGCGACGCGCACGGCTCCCGGAGTGCTGCCGACCGTTTCCGCGGTCTCTTCTGCGCTCATCCCGACGACGACGCGCAGGATCAGGATCTCGCGCTGCTTCTCGGGCAAGGTCTGCAACAGGACGGCCATCCGGGCCGACGACTCGGAGTCGATCGCCAGCTGCTCGGGGCTGGCGTCATTCGACGACCGCTCCGGAACGACGTCCATCGGGTCAGCCCGATTGCGTCCGGCGGCGCGATGCGCGTCAGCGACCTTGTGTGCAGCGATGCCGTAGACGAAGGCCAGGAAGGGTCGTCCCTGATCCTTGTAGCGCGGCAGCGCCGTGATGGCGGCCAAGCACACCTCCTGTGCAACGTCATCAGCTGACAGACCGCTGCGTTCCGTGGTCCCCACCCGAGCCCGGCAATACCGGACAACGATGGGGCGGATGGTCGCCAGCACTTCCTGAAGGGCATCTCGATCGCCTGCCACGGCCTTGGCAACGACAGCATCGAGACGTTCTCCCGAAAATGTCATCGTGGCCGATATCTCCAGCGTTACGTGCGGGACACATCCCGTTGGTGGGAGGTGATGCTGCCTGGCGGCAGAAGCCCGCCTCGGGGCGTGGCTCAGCTAAACAATAACTATTGACATGGGCTCAACCCGCTTACCGTGGGCGCCACACGCCGCCCCATCTGGTCACGATTGCGACGCAGTCGTCCCGGATGCCCTCGATCTGAGCTGGTGAGTGCGTCTGACTCCCGATGTCGGCGAGCAAGCTGGCCGCCGCCCAGCGCAGTGGAATCAGACCGGCCTGTCCGGCATCGGCCAGCGCTTCGTCGGCCCGGCGGCTCGCGGTGGCCGTCTCTCCCCGGCAGCACAGCGCAGCAGCCAGGATGACCGTCGATTTGACGCGGTGCCGGACCGACCCGAGGTCGTCGGCGAGGGCCAGCGCGGCGTCGGCGTGGGCGACCGCGGCCGGGCCCTCACCCCGCACCATGGCCAGCTCCGCCGACACCCAGGCGTGCCGAACCGGCAGCCGCGGCGCGCCGGCGTCGTCCACGAGGCGGGATGCGCGGGCCAGCGCGCACGCCGACGCCGTGAACCGGCCGACGCCCAGGGCGTCGGCGGCCAGTCCGATGAACGCGTCGGCGCCGCTTTCGGCGTCCCCACTCGCGAGGGCCAGGGCCTGACCATCCAGCGGACGCGCCCGATCATGCCAGCCGAGCTGGCGGTGAAAGGACGCTCTGGTGCTGAGCCCCAGCGCTCGAAGCGGGCCGGCGTCGGCGAAGCGGTCGAGCCGGTCGAGGTCGGCCAGCGCGCAGCTGTAGCGGCCCTGCCCGGCGGCGGCGACGGCGCGGAGCCACAACTCGGATGCCGTCACCCCTCGCGGCAGCGGCCACATCCCGGGGTTGCTGCCGAACGCGACGTCGCTCAGAACGGCAACATTCGACCCGGTGCCGATACTCATCGAAAGGCGAGGCTACCGATTCGGATGGTTTTTGAGAATTGCGTCAGTTAACAGTTGATTGATCGCGTGTTACCGATATGTCAACTGCCTACTCGGCCGCCATGAATAGCCGAGCCCCACGGCATCGACTGATCAGCACAAACGGTGCGACAGCCACAGCCGGTTCACGCGCGACTAGCACCGAACTCGCTGCGCACGGGTCACGACGATGAACGGAATGTAAATTCTGTGCCCGCCGATATGCGGTTCCGCACATACCCAGAGTATTGACGCGAATTCCGAAGCCCTTCTACGTTGTGTGCACGAGTGGTCATCGGCGACTGTGCTCGGATCTGTTCCACGACTCACGCATCCAGTGAGCAGCGAAATGGGTGTGTAGAGAGGGGTATTCGAAATGCCACAGCCGCAGCAGCTACCCGGTCCGAACGCCGACATCTGGGATTGGCAGATGCAAGGACTTTGCCGGGGCGTCGATTCCGCGATGTTCTTCCACCCCGACGGTGAGCGCGGCCGGGCCCGCGCTCAGCGTGAGATGCGCGCCAAGGAGATGTGCCGGCGTTGCCCGGTCATCACCCAGTGCCGCACTCATGCGCTGGCAGTCGGCGAGCCGTACGGCATCTGGGGCGGCCTGTCGGAGTCCGAGCGCGAACTGCTGCTCAAGCGCGGCATCCGCCGTACCGCCTGAACCGCCCCTTCACACGAAGTGCCGCGACACCCCGGCCGTTCTTTGCCGCCGGGGTGTCGTCGCGTCTAGCGGTGCCCGAGGTCGACGGCGACCTGATCGCCGAGCGCTTCCCGGGCGACCACCTCCTGGGCGCGTAAACCATCGAAATCTCTCCTGGCGTCCAGCTCACCGCCGTCCGCTGCCCGGATCTGGATGTCCAGCGCGCGCATCGTGCGCACGATGTCGCGCCAGGTCTTCATCCGATCGAGCACCTTGTCGGAACCGAAAGCGCG
>Ga0310345_10001867_pt1 | contig 22395 bp, 19 predicted proteins | sample HC15DNA20500_MG_FD_204667 | JGI IMG/M metagenome (GOLD analysis project Ga0310345, IMG submission 204667) | Marine microbial communities from station ALOHA, North Pacific Subtropical Gyre - HC15-DNA-20-500_MG | ecosystem: Environmental > Aquatic > Marine > Oceanic | place: Pacific Ocean: North...
TTGATGTCATAGCTGGCGAGAAGCGCGCGCCCCACGGTGTGTGACTGGAGCATGGACGCCGCGAACACGGAGTTGATGAGCATCCCAGCGCTGAACAGCACGGCCAGAGGCGTCCACCCAAGCCCCCTGCGGATCGTCGACTGAGGGCCGCCCCGGAACTCGCCGTCGGCGCCACGCTCCCGGTAGTAGACGCCCAGAGTGATTTCCACCGTCTTGGACATCATTCCAAAGAACGCCAGCACCCACATCCAGAAGATGGCCCCCGCCCCACCCACGGAGAGCGCGGTCGCGACGCCAGCCATGTTGCCCATCCCCACGGTCCCAGCCAGTGACGTAGCCGCCGCCTGAAAGGGCGTCAATTGCTGCCGCTCGGACCGGTCCGCGCTTGCAGCGAAACACCCCACCGTGCTCCGAAGGATGTAGCGGAAGCCAGTGAGCTGGAATACGCCCGAGCTCACGGTGAAGAAGACGGCAACCCCGGCCAGGAAGGCCATCGTCCACGGCCCCCACAGATACGAATCGATGATCGCTAGGGTCGCCAGCAGGGTGTCAGTCATCGGGGGACGTCCGAGGTTGAGTCATCACGGCGATGGGCATCCTCGCATCCTAGACCTGGGGACGCCAGCGATCCTGGGTCACGCGCCCAGGAGAACGAGCAGGATCGACAACGTCACCACAGATGCGGCCGAGGCGACCACCACGGTCCCCGCCGCCACATCCGATGCCGTCTGATAGCGGGCACCGAACAGGTAGACCATCGCGCCGCTGGGCATTCCCGCTATAACGACCACCACGGGGGCCCACGGAGCGCCGAGACCGAGGATCGGTACGGCAATCACCCAGGCGAGGATCGGGTGCAGAATCAGCTTCAGGACCGCCAAGACAGACGCCGGCCCGATCTGGCCCGTGAGCGGATAGCCGACCAACAAGGCACGAGCCGCTTCGCGCCGATCTGGCCGATGGCCCCTAGGCGTACCGCCAGGAAGCCCACCGCCATGACTCCGATCGTGCCTGCGAGGAGGGTCACTGGGACGGATCAGGTGAGGGGAGGACAGGGTTCCGCACTCGAGGGGAACGTGATGTCTTTTGCACGGATGACCGACCCGCGAGTTTCGGGGTCGCCGTCCGCGGAAGCAACGTAGCCTCCCCAGGAAGAATGCCGGAACGACACACAGCCGGGACCGATCCCGCCGTCATAGCCCATGTGATCGGCCAAACACCACGGCCCGATCTCGCGACCAACCTACAACGTCGGTTTCCATCGACCCGGTTCCGAATCGTGGGAGCAATGGATGGCGTCCAACCGGAGGGGATCGCCCCTTTGGCGAGCGGCGGTCACCCGTTGGAGACCCTCCTCCGTGACAGGAATCGCGTGATTCTCGACGCCGGTTTCGTAGCCCCCCTCCTGCAGGATGCGATCGAGGCGCACGACGCCGACGCCTCGGCGCATCTCATTTTCTGCGCAGGCCCCTTCCCCGAGCTCGCGGTACCCGCAACGCCATCCGGACACCGCACGCCCCTCATCCGCCCGTTCCACGTGGGTGTAGCCGAGTTCCGCAAACGAGGGCACCACCGGCTCGACCTCATGGTGCCGTTCGCCGCTCAGGCCGCTCCTGCCATGGAGAAGTAGGCCGAGGAGGGCTTCACGTGTCGCGTCCATGTGCTCGCCGAACGGCCGCTCGAACTGACCTTTCCCGCCTGGGTGTCGGGCCTAGTCGGGGAGGGTGATGCAGAAGTGTTGGTCTTCGACTACGTTGGCTTCCCTTTCGCCACATTGGGGGAGGTCGCCGTCAGGATCGAGATTCCCATGTTCGATCTAGGTCACCTCGCCTTGGACGAGCTGGAAAAGATCCTCAGCGACCCATGAGTTCCCCTCGATGAACGACACTGCCCCTCTCGACCTCGTCGTCCACGGAGACATCGCCCTTCCGGGGGGACACTTCCTTCGGGGCGGATGGATGGGAATCACCGGCGGTCGCATCGAGCAGACGTCCGAGACCCCACTGGTGGGGCGCGATACGCTGCACGTGTCGGGCAACGTGGTCCTGCCCGGTTTCGTGGATGCCCATGTGCACACCCGCTCCTGCATCGACGAAGGCATCACGGCAACGACTCGGGCGGCATCAGCCGGTGGCACCACCACGATCATCGACATGCCCTTCGACAAGCCCGCTCGGCCCGTGAACACCCGCGAGCGCTTCGAGGCGAAGGTGGCTGATGTGAACGCCGAGGCCGTGGTCGACGTGGCCCTGTACGCGACCTTCCCACCTGAAGGGGATCTGGGGATCATCGCCGACCTCGCGGACGCCGGAGCCGCCGGGTTCAAGGTGTCGACCATCGAAGTCGACCCGGTGCGCTTCCCGCGAATTCCGGACGGCCGTTTCTACGAGGCATTTCAGGAGATCGCAAAGACGGGACACCCCGTGGCTGCCCACCAGGAGAACCAGGAGATCGTCTTCTCCCAGGCGGAGGCTTTCCGGGCCCGTGGCGACACGGCAGCCATCGATCACGCGCTGAGCAGACCACCGGTAGCGGAGGCGGAGGCCGCCGGCAGGCTACTGGAGCTGGCGTATTGGACGGGTGCGCGGCTGCACATGGTGCACGGGACGCTTCCGCGGACGTTCGATCTCATCCAGTGGAATCGGAGCCAGGGCGTTTCCGCCACCGGCGAAACGTGCCTCCAGTACCTGCTGCTCACCATGGACGCGCTCCGGGAGTTGGGCGGCCGTGCCAAGTGCAACCCGCCGCTCCGGAGCCAGGAGGCGGTGGAAGGACTCTGGGCCCAACTCCAGGACGGAAGCATCGACATCGTCACGTCGGACCACTCTCCATATCCCCTGCACCGGAAGGAAACGCCCGACATCTTCGATGCCTTCGCCGGCATGCCCGGCGCGGAAACGCTGGGGCCGCTGCTCTACAGCGAGGGCGTGGCCAGCGGGCGCATCGACTTGGCTCGTTTCCTCGAGCTGATCGCGTCCGGACCGGCAGACGTCTTCGGCCTGAGCCGGAAGGGTCGGCTCGAGCCAGGGGCCGACGCCGACTTCGTGGTCTTCGACCCGGACGCCGAATGGACGGTGGACGATGACGCGACGCACTACGCGGTGGGGTGGACTCCTTTCCACGGCCGTCCCGTCCGCGGCCGTGTGGTGTCGACCTGGCTCGGAGGCTGCTGTATCTACCAGGACGGTCACGTAACCGCGCAGCCGGGCGCCGGGCGCTTCGTCCACCCGACGGAGGAGCGTGCTCCCGCGAAGACGGTTTCCGACACCGGGGAATAACCCTCATGCCAAGAGCATCTATCATGCCAAGAGCATCTATGTCGCTTCAAGGTGTACTCCCGATTCTCCCCACACCGTTCACATCAGACGGCGCGGTGGACGAAGGCAGCATGCGTCGCCTGATCGACTTCGAGCTCGAAGTCGGTGCCCACGGTGTGAGCGTTCTCGGTTTCATGGGCGAGGCCCATCGCCTGGCGGGCTTCGAGCGGAAACAAGTTGTCGCCGCGTCGGTGGAGCAGGCCTCGGGCGCCTTCCCCGTCTGGGTGGGCGTGCTCGCTTTCGGCGCCGCCGGAGCCATTGAGCAGGCCCGTGAAGCGCAAGCGTTGGGAGCCTCGGGTGCGTTCGTGGCACCGCCCCCGATCCAGAGCGATCAGGCGATCTTCGACTACTACGCGTCTGTGGCGGAGGCGGTCGAGATCCCCATCGCCCTCCACGACTTCCCCGAGTCGTTCAAGACCATCCTCAGCGCGGAACTCATCGCGCGTATGGGCAACGAGATCGAGGGCGTACGCTACATCAAACTCGAGGACTATCCCGCGCTCGAGAAGATGAGCCGGATCCAGGAGCATGCCCCAGATGCCATCGGGATCTTCGGCGGGCTCGGCGGGATGTATTTCCTCGAGGAACTCCAGCGCGGCTCGCACGGCATCATGACCGGCTTCTCCTGGCCCGAGGTTCTCGTCAGCGTGTACAACGCGTTCCGATCAGGCGACGTGGCGGGCGCGGCCGCCATCTTCGACCGGTACGTGCCGCTGATCCGATACGAGTTCCAGCCTAAGATCGGCTTGGCGTACCGAAAGCACGTGTATCACGAGCGGGGCATCATCGACACGACATTCATCCGTCCGCCCGGAATGCAGATTTGTGACTACACCCGCGCTGAACTCACAGCCGCCATCGAGCGCGTGGGGTTCAGCCTGAATCGCACGGGTGCACAGACCGTGGCTCCGGCGAGCTAGGAGCTGGGCGTCGCGTTCGAGACACGTTTTCTCTAGTCGCCCGCAGCGACCCTGACCGTCACAGCTTCACCCGGGTCCCCCAGGTTACCGCTATCGTCAACCGCTCGGCTGTGGATCGAGACCGTGCCCGCCCGGTCTGGCGTCCACTCATAGCTCCAGCTCGTTCGACCGATCGCGGGGTGCCAGTTCGTTCCACCGTCGAGGGACAGTTCCACCGCGGCGACGACCCCACCACCTCTGTCCGACGCCGACCCACGGATCGTCATGACACTCCCCACAGAGCTGGCAACGGAAGTCATATCGATGGACGAGGTGGGAGGTATGTCATCCGTCGAGGCGGTTGATGAGACCAGATCCGGCTGCATCGTCGCCGGCTGAACGCCCATGTCGGCGAACAGGTTGAGCGTGGCCTGCTGGATATTCTTGTCAGGCCCGTTTGGGTCGACACCGACCCGAGTGTTCGATCCGTTGGCTCGCTCGGGCGGAACGCCGGTCTCGGAGTCATGATGCGCATCCAGCCCCCAGGCCCACTGAAGCGTCCCGGAACCGAAGACCAACGCTCCGCTCGAGTGGCGATACAGCACCGCGTTGTGCGTCGCCGTGCCCGATTCGCACCCTCTCCCCGGGTGCAGGCAGAAGAGTACGTTGTCGACCGTGGTTGCCGAGATCCGGAACAGACCGGGTGGGCGGGCGCCATTGTCGATGTCCGAGTCCCACTCGTGGCCGAGGATGCCCTTGATGGACACGTAGCGCTCGCCGGGCTGCAGTGCCGCGATCTCCGTGTTGCGCCAGATGCGTAGGCTGGCGAACTCGGCGTCCACGATGAGAGGGTCGTTACGCCAGGCGTTGACCGTGAAGATGGTGCCCGTCAGAGCGTTCTCCGGCCACGCCCCTTCCGGGTTGTACGGCCTGTGGTCCCGGAACTGTCCCGTCCAGACGTCGGCGGCGGGGTCCATCTTACGGGACACCTCCTTGTAGGTGACCAGCGTGCGGTAGGGCTGCCCGCCGCCGTCGATGCTCTCTTCCCAGCGGACCTTCCAGTACACCTCGTTGCTGCTGAAGAAGGCCACGTGTACGCCCGCTTCTCGGGCGGCCTCGACGTTGCGGCGCTGCTCACCGGACCAGTACTCGTCGTGACCCACCGACATGAAGATCTTGTGCTCGAGGATCTCCTCGCCTCGCCGGTCGGTGTCTATGCCCGACGTGTAGCTGACGTCGTAGCCGTTACGCTCAAGCCACCGGACCATTGGGTACTCGGAGTTGAGCGGCATGTTGACCGCTCGATAGTGACGTGTCTCGAACGGGCGATTGTAGCTCACCTTGTGGGCGCGTGGCGGGCCGCCGTGAAGGCGCACCCGCTGGGGGTTGAGCCGTCCATAAACGCTGTGGCCCCCGTACCGGTTGTACGCCTGCCACGTCACGTCCGAGGTCTGGAACAGCATCTCCGAGTCTCCATCGTCATCGCGAACAACGAAATAGATGTGACTCGCCCTGGGCTCACGTAGTGGATTCGCCATCACCGCCGCGTACGCCTCCCACAGCGGGTCGTCCTCCGCACCGGGCGGCAGCTGCGAGGGACGGAACTGGTCGTTCCGCCAGTAGTCGCCTTCGACAGGATCCTGGCGGACCAATCGAGCGAAGTAGATGCCCGACGTGGCGTCGAGCGGCGCCCGCCACGAGGCCGAGACGGCCCAGTTGCCACAGTCGAAGAGGGGCGCGCCGGCAGGCACCAACGCCCCTGCCTGATCCAATACGCGCACCTCTCCGGTCAGACAGTCGGGCTGGTCCTGCGGTAGCACGGCCGAGGGTTCGATCGTGTCGACACGTCGAGCTCCCGCCCCGCCGTAGTAGCCCATTCGGTAGATATCGATGCGATAGTCATCCGAGCCCGTCCGGATCTTGAAATTGATCGTCGCGCCCTGCCCCACGCTGATGTCGTCGCCGAAGCCCTGGATGCTCGGGTCCCCGTAGCCGTTGATGTCCCACTCTGTGGGAGGGTCTCCGGGCTGGCAGTTCTCTGCAACGATCTCGTTGGCCGGCTCATCACAGGAGTCCCTCGAGATGACCGCGGACGTCGAGCAGGCCGGGGCGACGGCAACACCGAGAAGAAGGAAGAGGCGACGATGCCGGATCATAGTGGTGTCTCCTCGTCGGAGTAGGTTACGGCAAAGCATCTATCGCTCGCATGCAAGACCCGTGCGCAAGCGACCGAAAGCCACGTTTGGCCGCAGTCGTTGGCTCCGCTAGTCAGGCCGGCCCGGAGTCATCCGCTACAGCAGGTGACCTGCTTATGCAGCTGCTAGGTCGGCAACTTAGAGCACGGAGCCTCCGGACTCAAACTGTGCCAAAAACTGCGTGGTTACCCACCGACGCTCACGGGCGCAACTGACGCAGAAATCCAGCATTTTCGACGCTGGCCGACGCCCACCAACGCCAGAAAGGCACTCCCAAGGCAGGTGCACTACCGAGATACGCTATGCCCCGAAGTTATTGCATTACAACACCTTATATGAGACACCTAAGGTATAACCTTTCCAGACTGTGCCAACGACTGTACCACTACCTCGCCAGGATTTGCTGCCCCCGGATCCGCGACTGCCGTTCCCTTGTCGTTCGACAACGTCGCGAAAATCCAGATGAGGAAAGGCCCCGCGGCCAATCCCGCTCGCAACCCTAACAGCCCCCGCTTGCGAGCCAACTGTGCTAAAAAGCGTGTCGGGAAGTCAACGGCACGTGCTATTTCGTGCGCGACCTACCCTGCTCCGCCAATGCGCAGGACCTCGTCGAGCAGAAAGTCAATGTCCTCGATCGTCGTGCGGAAGTTCACGATGCAGGCCCGCAACGCGTATCGGCCCTCGAGGTAGGTGGGCGACATGTACGCGGAGCCCTCCTGGACGATGGTCTCGAGTATGTGTCGATTCAGCTCGTCGACTTCGCCCTCCGTCTCATCAGAGGAGGGCCGGAATCGGAAGCAACTGATGCTCAGCTCCGAACCGAGGTGCTCGAGGGAGGGCTCGCGAGCGATGCGATCGTCGAGCGCTTCACGCAGCTCGATATCCCTGCGAATCGTCTCCACGATGGCGTCGGCACCCCGAGCTTTGAGGATCGACCACACCTTCAGGCCTCTGAAGCGGCGTGTCATTTCGAGACCGTGATCGAAGAACGCGAAGCGTTCGATCGGGTCGGTCTGGGTGATGGCCGTGTACTCGCTCTCCCAGCCGAACAGCGCCCGGCTCAATGTTTCGTCTCGGAGGAGAAGACAGCCGACGTCCACCGGCGCGAAAAGCCACTTGTGGGGATCGAGCGACAACGAATCGGCGCGAGCGAACGAGTCCCGCATCCACGCGTACTTCGTGGTCGCCGCGGCCGGGGCTCCGTAGGCACCATCGATGTGAAGCCATACGTCCCGCGCTTCACAGACGTCGGAGATCTGCTCAAGCGGATCGATCGCGCCTGTGTTCGCACCACCGGCGGAGGCGCATACCGCGACGGGGACCAACCCCGCCTCCCGGTCCTGATGCAACCGGGCCAAAAGAAGTTCGGTGCGCATTCGACGACTCGCATCGACCGGGACCAGGCGGATCTGCTCGTCCGGCACGCCGAGCACGCGACCCGCCTTCTTCATCGAAACGTGCGCCTCGGTGCTCATGTAGATCGCCTGACGGTGCCTCGGGGCCGAGACGTCCGCTTTGCGGACCGCCAAAGCGAGCGCGTGGAAGTTGGCGGAGGACCCCCCACTCGTGAGGATCCCGCTGCCCTCACCGGAGAAGCCCACCAGCTCATCGAGCCACCTGAGCACGACACGCTCGACTTCCGTTGCCCCCGGAGCGGAACGCCAGGCGGTGAGGCCCTGGTTCATGGCGGACGCCATGGCGTCGGCGAAGATCCCCACCGGGTCGGGCGAGGTCACCACGTACCCGAAGAAGCGTGGGTGCCCGTTGTGCCGACAAAGCGGGAGGAGGGTGTCGACCCAGGACTCGATCACCTCGTCGACGGCGATGCCCTCGCGTGGGAGAGGTCCGTCCAGAAGCTTCCGGATCTCGTGGCCTCGAGCCGAGGGTAGGATGGGATCCTCCTGCCCCCTCCGGACGGCCTCCCACATCGAGTCTAGGACTCGCTGGCCCATGCGCTGAAACTCCTCGTGGGAGAGGTCGAACGAGGGCGCGGCTCCTCTACTCACGCACTGACAGGATCTCGTCCAGCGGCTTCTTGATCTTCGCCACGCTGGGTACAGTCGCATCTTCCGAAGGATGACCCACGGCCAGGATCATCACCGGCTTTTCGGAGTCGGGGCGATCACACAGCCCATTCAGGAACTTCATCGGGTTGGGTGTATGGGTCAGCGATGCCAGGCCAGCGTGATGGAGCGCCGCGATCAGGAAACCCGTGGCGATGCCGACGCTCTCGGGCACATAGTAGTTCTTGAATTTCTGTCCGTCGGCGAACTGTCCGTATCGTTGCGCGAAGATCACGATGAGCCAGGGCGCGATGTCGAGGTGCGGTTTCTCCTGGTTGGTGCCCACGGGCTCGAGCGCACGGAGCCACTCCTCGCTCGCGCCACCTTCGTAGAAGCCCTTTTCCTCCTCCTCAGCCGCGAGCCGAATCCGGTGCTTGTGCTCCGGGTTCGAGATGGCAACGAAATGCCAGGGCTGATGGTTCGCTCCGCTCGGTGCAGTCCCGGCAGCGAGAATACACCGTTCGATGATCTCGCGGGGCACTTCCCGTGAGGAGTAATCACGAACGGTGTGCCTGCGCTGCATGAACGAATAGAAGTCGTGGGCCGCCGTGACCATCTCCTCGTCGGACATGTGGTGCCAGTGAGGGAGCGGGATCGGTTGGTATTCGAGTCGGTCCTGAGTAAACATCGGGAGTCGTCCATGAGGAGAGTGCGGACTCTCGGTTGAGCCACCGGTAGGCCCACAAGATACGCCCAGCGGGGGCGCGGAGAAGCAGCCTCGACCAGCATCCTCGATCCGCGAGCTACCCCCTGTCCGCCACCCCGAGCCTTCGACTGCTCGCCCCCCACCCCGCTGAATTATGGAAATTCGCCACCATGCCGCCCGGCGGGACCAGCTCGTCGCATGCCTCTCGCACGTCGTCGCTCAACCGCATGTCGCCCACTGGGAGGAGGCCCTCGAGGTGGCTTGTCGTACGCGGACCGATGATAGGCGCCGTGATGCCTGGCTGGTCTTTCACCCAGAGAACAGCGAGCTGGGCCGGCGGGATCCCCGCTTCCCTCGCCAGGGCCACGAACCGGTTGCCCACATCGATCCCGGGCTGGTTGATCCGCTCCGCATAAATGCCACCTCTGTAGGCCGCCCTGGAGCCTTCGGGGAACGCAGTGGCATTCGCGTAGCGGCCGGCCAGCACACCCTGGGCGATTGGCGACCATGGCATGAGCCCCAGACCGTGCTCGACGCAGAGCGGTACCAGCTCATTCTCGATGCGCCTATCGAGCAGGTTATAGGGAGGCTGTTCGCAACAATAACGGGCGTACCCTCGGCGATCGCTGATGGCCAGAGCCTCCATCACCCTCCAGGCGGGGTGCGTGGAGCAGGCCACGTAGCGCACCCTGCCGGAGCGGACCAGCTCGTCGAGAGCGGCGAGCGTCTCCTCCTGATGGGTATCGGGATCGAATCGGTGGATGAAGTAGAGGTCGATGTAGTCCGTCTGCAGCCGTTGCAAGGAGTCCTCGCAGGCCTGCATGATGTGCAGCCTCGAATTGCCGCGGTCGTTGGGTCCGGGTCCAGTCGGTGCAAAGACCTTGGTGGTAAGCAGCACTTGCTTACGGAGCCCACTGCCCTTCAGAACCCGACCGATGATCCGTTCGGCCTCCCCCTTTCCGTAGCTGTCACCGGTGTCGATCACATTGATTCCGGCGTCGACCGCACGCTCCAGGATCTGCTTCGCTTCGTCCTCGGGGGTCGGGTCGGCGAAGTTCGCCGTGCCCAAGGCCAACCCGGATATCTGCACGCCCGTTCGGCCGAGTACTCTGTATTCCATTGATCGACGGTAGATGGCCTGGCGATCCGTGTCCATTCCGTTGGCCGGCCCTGGGCACCGCCGCATCTCTTCACGAGCCTCGGCCCGCATTGTCCCCGGGGCGCAGACCCGCCATTCTGTATGTATCTCGTCGTTGCTCGATCAGCTCCTGGAGACTCGGCATGGACTTCAGACGAATCCCTCGGACTCTCTTGGTAGGCGTAGCCGCGGTCCTCGCGAGCCTGTTTGCGAGTGATGCCGCCGCGCAGGGCGGCAATCGACTAGCCGCCGGGGACGTGGCGACCTCCGCAGCCCCAGATGCGGTGACGTACTACGACGCCGTTCAGGGCGTGCTGCAAAGGAACTGCGTCACCTGCCATACCGAGAACCCGGTCAGCGTCGGTGGCATGATCGCCCCCTTTGCCCTCACGACGTTTCAGGATGCGCGACGGCGGTCGTCCGCCATCGCCGGTGTCGTGAGCACCGGCTACATGCCGCCCTGGGGCGCCGCCATCCAGCACCAGGGTACGTTCAAGGACGAACGCTACCTTCCCCCGGAGGACAAGCAGATCCTGATCGATTGGGCTGAAACGGGTGCGCAGATGGGTGACCCCTCCCCAGCGACGACAGCCGAGAGCCCGGCAGACCTCGCCACCCAGGAGCCGACCGTCGCACCCGACGGAAGGGTGTGGTTGATGGGCCTGCCCGACATGGTCGTCGGATTCGATGAGCCGCTCCTCGTTTGCGAGCAGGTCCAAGACTGGCAGCCGCAGGTGCCGCAGCGGGTGATTTCGGGAGAGCTGACGGAGCCCAGGTGGATTCGCGGTACCGAGATCAACGCCGGCCCCAAGGTGCACCATACGGTGTCGAGCCTTCTCGGCGTCGGCACACCGGGGCGCGGACCCTTCGTCTTCCCCGAGGGCTGGGGCATCCTGATGGTGCCGGATCAGTACATGAGTATCAGCATGCACTACCACAAAGAGGTCGGCCCGGGTACCGAGATCATCGACGACACCCGAGGGGGGATTCAGTTCTACGAGGACGGTGACCGGCTCGATCATGTCGTCGAGACCAGACTCCAGCCGTTCACGGACTTCGTCATCCCGGCCGGGCACCCGAACTACGAGGTGCAGAATACGACTCACTTCGACGAGGACATCTACCTCCTGTCGATGGGTCCTCACGCGCACTACCGAGGCAAGGCCGTGAGGATCGAGCTCCAGCGTCCCGACAGGCAGTTCCGTGAGACTCTGCTTTCGATACCGAACTACGACTTCAACTGGCAGTTCCAGTATGAGCTGAATGAGCCACTGTTCATCCCGGCCGGCTCATCGATGATCACGACCTGGTGGTACGACAACTCCGCCGCCAATCCTTACAATCCGGATCCTACGGCCGAGGTGGTATACGGTCCGGCGACCACCGACGAAATGATGAACTCACGCATTTACTTCGCGAGGACCGAACCGCTCGGGCTCGTCGCGGGCGGACCGATCCCCGTGGAGCTGGTCGAGCGGGCCTATGCGGCCGACGAGAGAGCGCGTCGCTTCGCGCGTGAGTGGGAGGACGGGAGCCAGAGCTGCGCCAAAGCAGCGGACATCGCCAGCCGGTAGGCTATCAAGCCTACGTGGGCAGGACCTGGGACGGGCCGCATCCTCTGCGAGAGGGTGCGGCCCGTTTTGGTTCATCCCCCTGACGCTACCGGTTTCGCCATGCCCGCCGGATCGCGATCCGGGTCGCCCAGCGACGTCCTCGTCGCTTGATGCGCCGACCGCGCGGTTTTCTTGCTGATGACGGGCTCGCCCCCTAGGCTCCCGGGTCAGCAGGAATCACCCTTCAGCACCCAACTCATGGACCGTCGATCGTTCGTCTCCGGGCTTGCCACGGTCGCGGCGTTTCCCGCTTCCAGCCTGAGCGCCCTGGCACGTACGTTTCCTGCGGCCGGCGAGGTCCATGCACTCGTGCTCGGTACCGCACAGGACGCGGGCTTCCCTCAGATCGGATGTTATACAGACCGGTGCAACTACGGTCGCGAGTTGTGGGCCGAGGGCCGGCCCCGCTTCGTCTCGTCCATCGCGCTGATAGAGCCGGATGCCCAGAGGTTCTATCTCGTGGACGCGACGCCAGACATCACCCACCAGATCGACCTCATCGACGACGACGGCTTCCGTCGGCGCGCCGCGGAGCGACACCCCTTTGATGGGATCTTCCTCACCCATGCGCACATAGGGCACTACTCAGGACTCGACGTCCTGGGGAACGAGGGGATCGGGATGGCGGAGACACCGCTGTTCTGCACGCCCCGCATGGCGGAGTTCATCAGTTCCAATCAGCCATGGCGCTTCCTGGTGGATCAGGGGCGACTCGTGCCCACACCGATCCCCTTCGACACCTGGCACAGACTCGACGACAACCTCGAAGTCCAGCTCTGGAAGGTGCCGCACCGGGACGAATTCGCTGACACGGTTGGTTTCGTTTTTCGCGGCCCGAGCCGCACGCTGCTCTTCTTACCGGATATCAACGGCTGGCACCTCTGGGACAAGGACGCCGCAGAAGCCGTGGCCAGTGTGGATGTAGCACTCCTCGACGCATCGTTCTGGTCCATGGACGAGATGCCAGGACGCTCCATGGATGATCTGCCGCATCCCCTGATCCTGCAGACGATGGACACGTTTCAGTCGGTCGTGGACGACAGGCTCGCGGAGGTGGTGCTCACGCATATCAACAATTCGAACCCTGCCCTGGACGACGGCGGTCCGCAACAAGCGGAGATCGCGCGGCGAGGCTTCACGCTCGCACGCGAAGGGATGCGCTTCGAGTTGTAAGCGACACTTGGGCGGTGGCCAATCAGTGCCGAACGACCACCTTGCCCATGAAGTCGCCGTTCATGAAGAAGTCGAACGCCTCGACCGCCTCCTCGAAGTCGAACACGCGGTCCACGATCGGGCGGATCTGGTGGCCCGAGAGGAATCGGTTCATCGCCTCGAAGTCCGCGCGCGACCCCACCTGAAATCCGGTGACGGAGGCGTTCTTGTTGAAGAGCTGGAAGAACGATACCTGCCCGTTGAAGCCCGTGAGGCCCCCGATGAGGGATACATGGGCGCCAAAGTCCAACGCCTGCATCGCTCGCGGCAGCGTTTCCCTGCCTCCGATCTCCAGAACGTGCTTGACACCGCGGCCTGCGGTGAGCTCCAACACCCCTTCGTGCCACTCGGGGTTGCGCCGGTAGTTCACCGTTCCGACCGCACCGAGCTCCACCGCCCGGGCGAGCTTCTCGTCGCTGGATGAGGTGATGATGGGTCGCGCCCCGGCCGCAGCTGCGAACAGAAGCCCGAAGCTCGAGACCCCTCCGGTGCCCTGCAAAAGCACGTAGTCGTTGGGTTGAAGATCCCCGTGCTTGAACAGCGCGTTAAAGGCGGTGAGCCCAGCCGTCGTGAGTGTGGCGGCCTCCTCGTACGACAGGTAGTCGGGGATGGCCACGAAGCCGTCCGCATCGGCGACAAAGCTCTCCGTGAGAACGCCAGGCCCGGGTCCACCGCGACGGTACGGATTGGCTCCCGGAGGCTGGTCCCCGTCGATCCATGCTTCGGCAAAGAAGGTCGTGACCACGCGGTCGCCGATCACGAAGCGCGTGACGCCCTCTCCGACCGCGGTGACCTCACCCGCGCCGTCGGAGAGTGGGACCTGAACGTCGTCGCACTGGCCGGCGATGCGGTAGCGGTCCCGGCCGTTGAACGAGGACGCCCGCATCCTGACCCGGATCTCCCCCAGCACAGGCGTTCGCAGTGGCACCTCTCGGACAGCGACCGTGCAGCGTTCCCCATCGGGATCCGACACATATCGCCACTCACGGACCGTCTGCGCCTGGGCCGCCGTGGCTGTTGCGAGCGAGAGCATCAGTGCGGCAAGGATCAGCAATGTTCGTCTTCCGACCCTCATGCTATCGCCCCGCTCGTATGACCACCCGGGCGAGACTCTGCGCGTCGGGCTGAAGTTCGGCATCTCCCGCCGGCATCCCGCCGAGGAGGAGCATGTAGGCAATGACATCGACATACTCCTGCTCGGTCATCGAGTCCGGGTTGTCTTCCGGCATCGTCGCCCGCGTGAATTCGAATAAGGTCGCGAGCGACCTTCCCTGCCAGACGCGGAGAAACCTCGCACGCGCCAGAGGTGGCGTCGACCGCATATCCGGATCGTCTGGAGCGCCATTCAATCTGTGGCCATGACACGTGCCACAAGCACCCTCGTACGCAGCCTGGCCGCGGTTCGCCTGTGCCTCGGTGAATACGCCGTCCCAGACCGATCCCATTGGCAGCGTTTCCTCGAGTCCCCCTAGCACCGCCGCTACTTCCTCGGTGGTCACATTGCTAGAGCCGTTCGCCCAGACGTTGCGAACGTAATTCACCAAAGCGGACAGTTCCTCGGCGGTCAGGCCGGGAAATGGAGGCATGCGGTCCCTGCCCTGTCGGATCGTGCGCACGACCCGCATGGGGTCCCGAAGCTGGTCACTGCCACGCAGGGCCGGAAACGTCGGCGGATCGCCGGCGCCCAAGTCCCTATGGCAAAGCGCGCAGTTCTCCTGATAGAGTCGCTGGCCCCGCTCCAAAAGGACCGTGTCGGGTTGTTGTTGTGCGACGGCGGCCGGGGCGATGAGGCACCCGAGCCCCAGGACGCCGACCACAAGCCTCAACATCAAAGCGACGGCTCTTCGACGGCGTGCGTCCCCGCGATGTAGCCATGCACGTGACCCTTGCCCAGGCCGTGCTTGTTGAATCCCCCCACGGCCTCACCTCCCGCATAGAGACCGGAAATCACTTGGCCCTGCATGTCCACGACCTGCTGGCGGCCATTGACCCGCAAACCGCCGTAGGAATCGTGCCAGATCACCATGATCGAGAGCGCATAGAAGGGGCCGGTCGCGATGCGATTCATGGGGGCATCCATCTCCCGCTCGAATTCGGGGTCGGCACCCGATTCCACATAACCGTTCCAGGTGCCCACCGTGTCGGCCAGGTACTTCAGCGGCACGCGCTGAAACTCATGGCCCGCGTGGATCTGCTCCGCCAAGTCCTCGATGGTATCGGCCTGGAAGAAGTAGCCGTTGTCCGACACGTAGGGGTAGCGCAGCTCCCACCCGTTGCGATCGACCGCGTCCTGGTCGAAAACGGCCCAGAGCGGGCCCGAGTAGTAGTCGGGGGCCTCCGACCCCTCGTTCAGCGCTAGGGCGGCATGCACGCCATGGTCGTAGTTGTACATCTCCCTCACCCACTCCTTGCGGCAATTGCGCCAATCGAGCGGGGTGTGATCGAGCCCTCGCCCCGGGGCGCCGCGGTCGCCAGGGTACGCGCTCGGACCGGGCCGTGCGGGCAGACGGACTTCGTTGAAGAAGCGCTTCCCGACTTGGTTCACAGCGATGAACTCTTCGAAGCCCGAGCTTCCGACACTGAACCCGGCAGACCCGCGGAAGCCGAACGTCGGGTGTCCGGGCATCATGCCGGTATACGCGTCGCGGGTACCGAGACGCGTCGAGATGTGGAACGTCGTGAAATACGAGAGATTTTGCTGCATGCCCGCCAGGTTCGCGCCGATCCTCAGGCCGGCGATGAGCGCTGATCCGTCCTGACCTCCGGACCCCAGCAGAGCCCGACCGCTCGTCGGGAAAGCGGGCTCGCGCAGGGCCGGGTAGAACATGCTGCGGACCTCGGGGTTTCCCGCGTGACCGCCACTGGCGAGGATGACGGCCTTGCGGGCCCTGATGTTCACGGTGTCCAGCCGCTCGTCGATGTTGCCGTTCTGCCAAAGGCTCTGGAGGACCTCGCCGCTCTCAGGGTGCTGCCGTGGGGAATAGTGAGCCTTTATCCCCAGAACCCTGCCCGCAACAGGCTGCTCGCGAACGATCTCGTCGAAACGGCGGTGCAGGATGAACTGGACGCCCTTCTCGCGGGCCGAGAACTCCAGACACCGGGAGAGCGCGGCGCCGTTGGCCACGGCGTTGGGTCCGACGGAGCGGCTCGCGTTGTTCATGCGCAACGGCGCGAACGCACTCGAACGCTCGCGATCGGCTACGCCCGCGTCCTCCGCGGTGATCGTTCCGGCTTTGATGTCCGTCACGTCGCCCAGCATGAGGAAGCAGGTCGCCAAGCGCGCGCGCGACAGCCCTCCGCCGCCGTGCGTGCCCGCGACCCTCGAGAAGCGGACGTAGTTGTCGATCAGGAACTGCCGAGTCGCCGGACAATTCTCGGCCCAGGCACGCGCCAACTCCCGCTCGTTGTACCGGTAGGGGGCCTGACCCTTGGGGTCGACGACCGACCAGTCGGTGAGGTCCGTGAACAGGAGCTCGACGTCGTCATCCAGCTCCTCCGGCTCCTCGATGGGAGCGACCGTGACGAACCCCTCTCGGTCGCTCTCGCCGCTCATGTCTCTCTGCTGAACCGGGTCGCCTCCGCCAAGCGACATCCGGCCCGCGCTGTGCAGCATACGGCCGCCGAGGTCGAAGTTCTGATCCACCACAAGCACGCTGGCCCCGAGGTCCACCGCGCGAATGGCTGCAGTCAGGCCCGCGCACCCGCCTCCCGCGATAACGACATCTGCCTCATAGTGCCAGACCGTTTGTTGCGTGCCACTCGCCGGGACCTGCGCTTGCGCTTCGGATGAATCCAACAGAACCCCAGAACCCAGCCCGGCAACAACACCCGTCTTGACGAAGTCTCGCCTGTTCAGGGCCTTCTTGTTGGGCGTTGGGTCCTTCGACGGACGGTCGTCCTTCGTTGTCATATGCAGTCCTCCCTGGATTTCTTAGCCGCCACGGCAATGTTAGCGACCAACCACATGCGGTCCACATCAGCGACCCCCGCCATAGCGATGCCGGGCAGGAAATAGACCCACCGTAAAATCCTGAAGGGACGCTCACTCACAAGTGAGACAAAGCTCGTCTCGAAGTACACGTAGGAGCCGATCTGCGTCGACAAACAAGACGTGGCAATGGCCCCCGACACGATGAGGGCGTCGACCGACGGGGAACAATACCCTGCTTGATGGCCTCACTCACCGCGACGCCCGCCATGTTGCCCATGCCCACGGTCCCAGCCAGTGACGTAGCCGCCGCCTGAAAGGGCGTCATCTGCTGTCGCTCGACCCGGTCCCCGCTCGCGGCCAAGCGCCCCAAGGTGCTCCGCCAGATGTAGCAGACACCGGTGAGCTGGAAGACACCCAAGGTCAGGGTGAAGAAGACGGCGACCCCGGCCAGGAAGGCCATCGTCTACGGCCCCCGTGGACGCGCATCGATGATCTCCAGGGTCGCCAGCATGGTGTCGGTCATCGAAGGACATCTAAGCTTGAGTCATCGCTGAGAGGGCATCCTGACATCCCAGAGCGTGAGGCGCCAGAGATCGTGGCTCACGCACCCATGAGCACGAGCAAGATCGACAGCGTCACCACAGATGCCGCCGAGGCGACCACCACGGTCCCGACCGCCACATCAGATGCCGTCTCGTAGCGGGCACCGAACAGATAGACCATCGCGCCGCTCGGCATTCCCGCCATCACGACCACCACCGGAGCCCACAGAGCACCCAGACCGAGGATCGAGACCGCGATCACCCAGGCCGAGAATGGTGACGTGACCCCCTGAAACGAGAATGGTGACGTGACCCCCTGAAACGAGACCAGCGCGAATGTTAGGATCTTGCTATCCCTCCGCCCCGAGCAACCGCCCCATGGCAACGGATCGCCGCTGCCACTGCCCGGTCTCGGCCTCCAAGTGTCGGAGGCCCGCTCGAGTCAGCGTGTAGTACTTCGCGCGGCGCGGGCCTTTGGGAGCCAGTCAACGCCTATGGCGACAGATTCCACCGATCGACACGCCAGTGTCGACCCCGCGCGCCGAGACTTCCTGAAGTGGAGTGACGTGCCCCCCAGTGCGGTACCACTTCCTATGTTAGACCTGCACCCCTCGGGGGTCCCTGGGGCTGAGGCATGCTAAGGAACCAGGGCGATGATCTCAACGCCGCCGGAGCGGAAGGGAGCCCGCCTCTGGTTCGCCACCGGCTGAGTTGCGATTCTGTGAAGTTCAGCGCACCTTGGAGGCAGGCATGGTGAACGAATCACCTTCCTCAGGGGCAGCTTGGAGGAAAGCACGATGAACGAATCGCCATTTGGATCAGATCCACCTCCACCGTCATACGGATCAGGACCACCGTCACCGTCATACGGATCAGGACCACCGCCACCCCAAGAACCAACAAGGAGCTCATCGATGAACCTCGACTCCATCTCCGCGACCCTCAGCAACGTTGTGGGCGCACTCGTCAAGCTCGGAATTTCGCTAGTGCTTCTTGCCCTGGTCGTCGACGTTTTGGCTCCGGGGACAACCGACATCGTTGCCAACGTAGCTGGGGTGGTCAACAGCTTCGTTGACGAAGGCATCGCCGGACTCGTCGCCTTCATCGTCGTTGTCGCCATTATTACCGACTAGCGTCACCTCCATCTCCTATGGAGCACCGGTAAACAAAGGGGGAACTGTCTGTGGCTAGTATAAAAGGAACGTTCGATACGATTAGCGGCCTTGTGGGCACCATCACCGACCTTGCGCTTAGACTCATCGTCGCACTGCTGGTCGTCGATGTCCTCTTTCCGGCATCGAGCGAGATCAGCGAAAATATCGGTAGGCTCGTCGGCCAATTCGGCGACAACGGGCTTGCCGGGCTCATCGCCATTTTGCTCTTCCTACTGCTGTACAAGAACAGGTAGTGGCTTAGGAGCGCTGACGTGCTCCCAAGTGTGGTACCCCACTCCCTAGGTTAGCCGTTGAGCCATCGGCGGTCCCTGGAGCTGGGGCATTCTAAGGAACCAAGACGATGGTTTGACCGCCTCCGGGGCGGGGGGGTAGACCGCGCCCCAGGCGCTGTGTGGTCGGACGGTATTGTACAGCCGCCTCCACTGCTCGACGAGGACGACAGCCTCTGGCAGTGTGTAGAAGATCTCACCGTTCAGGTAGGCACGATGGGTCCGCAGGCGGCGACCGGCCACAAACGCGGCCACCGCGAAGCCGCCGACCTGGGCGGCCGACAAGAGCCCAGACCGCCCAAGCGACACGCTGTACTCGAGCGCAACCGCCGGGATGATGAAGGGCGTAGCTGCAAAGAGGGCCGACACTGCAGCGATAGCAGCGAGCGAATCCAGTTGGGGGCTCTCGCGCAGCACGAGGAAGACCCTGACGGGACCTATCATGAAGAAGTGCAAGCTAGGAGAACTGGCGAGCAGAACAGCCAGCCAAGCGCCCGTTCAGGATCGGACTGTCCTACTGCAACGCGAACGCCACCAACGACCCCGGAAAGCCCGTGCGGATGCTCCCGATCTGCACCACGATGTACTGCTTGCCTTCGTGCATATAGGTCATCATCCCGTATTGGCCTGGCGCTGGCAGCTCGACACTCCCCAAGATCTCGCCCGTCATCTTGTCGCGCGCGTTCAGCCGCAACGGGGCATCAGGCAGAGTCTGGACCATACCCTCACTGAGCCCTCGGGTCTGGATGAGCAGGCTGCCTGTGACCATCTGCACCGAGCCGAAGCCGGCACCGCCCGTGTTGGGAATATCCACATCGGCGAGAAGCGGGTGGTTCCGAATCCGCTCGGGCGTCTCGCCGACCGGCAATGACCAGATGCGATCGCCCGTGTTCATCTGGAACGCGGAGATCTGGTTGTTCATGGGCTTCCAGAGCCGCAGCCCGTCGATGGTGGGCAGACCCGCGCCACCGCCGCCGGGCAACCAGGCCGACACTGTGGTGCCCGTCGTGGGCGTGCTGTTCGGGGTGGCACCACCGTCGCCGGGGGTGGCGTAGTCGGGCTCGTCCCTATCCACACCGTTGGTGGGCCGCATGAAGCCAGGGGCGCTGCACGTCCGCCTGTGCGACGCATACATCATGCCCGTGCTCGGGTCAGCGACCGGGGGGTGCGGGATGACGTTGCCCGCGCCCTGGCAGCCGAGGTTGTTGACGAAGTCGTTGCCGTGGTCGACCGGAAGCTGCGGCACGTAGAGGCCCCCGATCCGGAAGTCGCTCAGGACCTCCAAGGCGTATCGCTTCAGCTCCGGCGTGTAGTCGATGACGAATTCTTCCGTCAGCCCATTCAATACGATGCGGTCCAACGGCTCCGGCCGGGTAGGATAGGGCTGCGTCGGCGACGTGTAATTACCCGGGACCTCCGTCTGAATGACGGCGCGGTCCTCAATGGGCCAGATGGGCTCGCCAGTCTCGCGGTTGAACGCGAAGATGAGGCCCTGTTTCGTGTTCTGGATTAGCGCCGGGATTTGCTGCCCATCCACCGTCAGATCCATCAGCATGGGCGGGGTGGGCAGGTCGTAGTTCCACTGGTCGCTGCGGTGGATCTGGAAGTGCCACCTGCGCTCACCCGTCTGCACGTCCAACGCCAGAACACTGCCGCCGAAGAGGTTGGCGCCCGGCCGATGGCCGGAATACGTCTGGACCGTAGACGCGTTCGTCACGAGGTACACGAGCCCGAGTTCGGGGTCGGCGGACGCCGGAGCCCACGTCGACATATCCCCCGACCACTTCCACGCGTCGTTCTCCCACGTCTCGTGGCCGAACTCTCCAGGCCGGGGAATCACGTGGAATTTCCATAGGAACTTCCCCGTTCTTGCATCGAAGCCCATGATGTCGCCCGGCACGTTCTCGATGCGCGTCTGGCCGTAGCTGGGCTGGTGCCCCACCAGCACCACGACCACCCCGTTCACCACGATCGGCGGAGCCGAGGCGGTCACCATGCCGATCTCCCTCGGGATCCCGAAATTGGCATCGTAGGCACGGCCGTCCGTCATGTACTCTCCCCACCGCCCCCAATCGCCGACAAGGTCAGGAACCAGGTCGACGACGCCCGTCTGCGAAAAGTCGTCCAATGGGACCGGTGTGCCCCAATCCTCGAGGGGCCGGCCCGTCTTGGCGTCGAGCGCCCAGAGGAAGAATCCGGGTGTGGTGACGAAGATGACTCCGCGACCGTCCACTTCAGCGTAAGCGACGCCTTTCCCGTACGCCTGCCTGGGAGAGCGCTGGTGCCTGATGGTCTGGGGCTCGCGGAAGGTCCAGAGGGTCTCGCCCGTGGCGGGATCGATCGCGATCACCTGGCGGCGCGGAGTGGCCACCGTGTAGAGCATGCCGTCGACGTAGATCGGCGTAGACCGGTTGAAGTAGTCGACGTTGGGCCCGAAGTTGTCGCCCCTCCATATCCACGCCTCTTCCAGATTCTCGAAGTTGTCGGCGTTGATTTGCGTGAGCGGCGAGGAGCGCGTGTGGCCGGCGTTGCCGCCCAGATAGCGCCATTCGCCGTTCTCGGTGCCGGGCAGGCCCTGGGCGAGAGTGGAGGCTGAGGTCACCAGCAAGACCGCGAGGGCGAGTCCGAGACAGTGCAGGAGAGTCATCGTTCGGAGGGGTCTGAGCTCGGCCATCATGGTCTTCATTGTCGGTCCTTCCCCTCTGGGGCTGCGTTCAAGCGGGTAATGACTTCGGGGTCGCTCACGTGCCCAAGATGCGGCGAAGATCAGGAAACCGCGAGCAGATGCGGCTCGAAGGTCCTGGAGGGGCCCCGCGCCGCGAGAGGCTCATCGGTACGTACCCAGCTTTGCTTCAGCCCAAACTGCGGGGAGACCCACCCTCTCGACGATCCCAGCAAAGCCTGCGTGCCCGCGAATCGGATCGAAAGGGGGGAACATGAAGTGTAGCCTAGGTGGAAATCCCTCTTCGATCCCCTTGTTCAACCACATCACCGCATTGTCCCCGTCGCCTTGGGCGGCGTAGACCCCTCCCACTGCGAATGCAACGCCCGTGGGCAGGGCCGGGTCGTGGATCGCCAGAAGCCCCCTCAGGATGGACCCCACTTCCTCCACCCTGCCGGCACGACCCAGGCGGGAGCACCCAGCTGCGGCAAGAATATGTCGGCGCCCTCCCCCACTCCCAGTCCGACGATCGCGTAGGCCACACCGACCTTGATGACGCGCCGCCGTTTGAGCTCCGACCAGAAGCTCACGTATGTACACCTCCGCAACCATGATCGGCTTCTTGGGGCACGTTCGCTTCCGTGTCGATGACGATGAGGATCAAACCGACGCCAACATCCGATACGCACACTAGGCGCACAAGGAGCGTCCATCTAGGATGTCAGGGCTTCCT
>Ga0310345_10001868_pt1 | contig 22393 bp, 29 predicted proteins | sample HC15DNA20500_MG_FD_204667 | JGI IMG/M metagenome (GOLD analysis project Ga0310345, IMG submission 204667) | Marine microbial communities from station ALOHA, North Pacific Subtropical Gyre - HC15-DNA-20-500_MG | ecosystem: Environmental > Aquatic > Marine > Oceanic | place: Pacific Ocean: North...
GGCGGCGCGCGGCACGGCGACAAGGCCGTCTCGCAGTTCCGCCACGGCGGCACCGTCAAGGGCCCGGTCGTGCGCTCCCACGCGCATGACCTGCCCAAGAAGGTCCGCAAGCTGGGTCTGAAGATGGCGCTCTCGGCCAAGGCCCGCGACGGCAAGATCATCGTCGTGGACAAGGCGGAGCTCGACGAGGGCAAGACCAAGGCGCTGAAGGCGAGCTTCGAGAAGCTCGGCCTGAAGCGGGTCCTGATCCTCGACGGGGCGGAGATCCAGGAGAACTTCTCCCGGGCCGCGCGCAACATCGCCGACGTCGACGTCCTGCCCACCGCGGGCGCCAACGTCTACGACATCCTGCGGCGCGACACGCTGGTGCTGACCAAGGCCGGCGTCGAGGCTCTGGAGGCTCGACTGAAATGACCGCGAAGCACGAGCTCTACGACGTGATCCGCAAGCCGATCATCACCGAGAAGTCCACGATGGCGTCCGAGCAGAACGCCGTGGTCTTCGAGGTGGCGATCGACACGACGAAGCCGAAGATCAAGGAGGCCGTCGAGACCCTCTTCGGCGTCAAGGTGAAGGCCGTGAACACGACCGTCACCAAGGGCAAGACCAAGAAGTTCCGTGGTCAGCCCGGGCGCCGCAAGGACGTCAAGAAGGCCTACGTCACCCTCGAAGAGGGCAACACGATCGACGTGACGACCGGGCTCTGAGCCCGGTCATCACGCTGAACCCCATCCCCAGGCGAAAGCCTGGACGGCAACGGAAGACAGCAAGATGGCGTTGAAAACTTACAACCCCACGACGCCGGGCCAGCGCGGGCTGGTTCTGATCGACCGTTCGGAGCTGTACAAGGGGCGTCCCGAGAAGAAGCTCACGCACGGGCTTACGAAAAAGGGCGGCCGCAACAACACCGGACGGATCACGGCGCGTCGGATCGGCGGCGGGGCCAAGCGGCTCTACCGCATCGTCGACTTCAAGCGGCGCAAGTGGGACATCCCCGCCACCGTCGAGCGGATCGAGTACGATCCCAACCGGACCGCGTTCATCGCGCTGGTGCGGTATGAGGACGGCGAGGTGGCCTACATCCTGGCGCCGCAGCGCCTGGCCGTCGGCGACAAGGTCGTCGCGGGCTCGAAGGTCGACGTGAAGCCCGGCAACGCGATGCCCTTCTCGGGCATGCCGGTCGGCACGATCGTGCACAACATCGAGCTCAAGGCGGGCAAGGGCGGGCAGATCGCGCGCTCGGCCGGCGCCTACGCCCAGTTCGTGGGCCGCGACGGCGGCTACGCGCAGATCCGGCTCTCGTCGGGCGAGCTGCGCATGGTCCGCCAGGAGTGCATGGCGACGGTGGGCGCGGTCTCGAACCCCGACCACTCGAACCAGGACTTCGGCAAGGCCGGCCGCACGCGGCACAAGGGCAAGCGTCCCTCGGTTCGCGGCGTCGCGATGAACCCGATCGACCACCCCCATGGCGGCGGCGAAGGCCGCACCTCGGGCGGCCGCACGCCGGTCACCCCCTGGGGCAAGGACACGAAGGGCCGCCGCACCCGCAAGAACAAGGCGACCCAGAAGTACATCATTCGCTCGCGGCATGCCCGCAAGAGCGGCCGCTGAGGAGGGACGATAGATGGCACGTTCCGTCTGGAAAGGTCCGTTCGTCGACTCCTACGTCCTGAAGAAGGCGGAGAAGGCACGGGAATCCACGCGAGCCGAGGTGATCAAGATCTGGTCGCGTCGCTCCACCATCCTGCCGCAGTTCGTGGGCCTCACGTTCGGCGTCTACAACGGCCAGAAGCATATCCCGGTGAACGTCACCGAGGACATGATTGGCCACAAGTTCGGCGAGTTCGCGCCGACCCGCACCTACTACGGCCACATGGCCGACAAGAAAGCGAAGCGGAGGTAACGGGGCGATGAGCAAGTCTTCCAACCCCCGCCGCGTGGCGGACAACGAGGCGATGGCGGTCTCCCGCATGCTTCGCATCAGCCCGCAGAAGCTGAACCTGGTGGCGGGCCTGATCCGCAAGAAGCCGGTCGGCAAGGCGCTGAACGAGCTGGCGTTCTCGAAGAAGCGCATCGCGCTCGACGTGCGCAAGACGCTGCAGTCGGCGATCGCCAACGCGGAGAACAACCACGGGCTCGACGTCGACGAGCTGATCGTGGCCGAGGCCTGGGTGGGCAAGAACCTGGTGCTGAAGCGCGGGCGTCCCCGGGCGCGCGGCCGCTTCGGGCGGATCGAGAAGCCGTTCAGCCAGATCACCATCAAGGTCCGGCAGGTCGAGGAGAGCGCCTGATGGGCAACAAGGTCAATCCGATCGGGCTGCGCCTGCAGGTCAACCGCACCTGGGACAGCCGCTGGTTCGCCAGCTCCAAGGAGTATGGCGCGCTGCTTCATGAGGACATCCGGATCCGGGAGTTCATCAAGAAGAAATGCGCCAACGCCGGCGTCAGCCGCGTCGTGATCGAGCGTCCGCACCGCAAGTGCCGGGTGACGATCCACACCGCGCGTCCGGGCGTGATCATCGGCAAGAAGGGCGCCGACATCGAGAAGCTCCGCCGCGAAGTGGCGAAGCTGACCTCGTCGGAGCTGCACCTCAACATCGTCGAGGTGCGCAAGCCCGAGATCGACGCGCAGCTGGTCGGCGAGAACATCGCCCAGCAGCTCGAGCGTCGCGTCGCCTTCCGTCGTGCGATCAAGCGCGCGGTGCAGAACGCCATGCGCATGGGCGCGCTGGGCATCCGCATCAACGCCGGCGGCCGTCTCGGCGGCGCCGAGATCGCCCGGACCGAGTGGTACCGCGAGGGCCGCGTGCCCCTGCATACCCTGCGGGCCGACATCGACTACGCGCATGTCGAGGCGAAGACCGCCTACGGCATCATCGGGATCAAGGTCTGGATCTTCAAAGGCGAGATCATGGAGCACGATCCCCAGGCGCGCGACCGTCGCCAGCAGGAGCTGCAGGAGGGCGCGGCGCGCCCGGCCCGCGCCTGAGCCTGAGGAGCTGAGACGATGCTTTCTCCGAAACGCACCAAGTTCCGCAAGCAGCACAAGGGCCGCATCCACGGCCAGGCGAAGGGCGGAACCGAGCTGAACTTCGGCTCGTTCGGGCTGAAGGCCATCGAGCCGGAGCGCATCACCGCGCGCCAGATCGAGGCCGCCCGCCGCGCCATGACGCGTCACATGAAGCGTCAGGGCCGCGTGTGGATCCGGATCTTCCCGGACGTGCCCGTCACCCAGAAGCCCACCGAGGTCCGCATGGGCAAGGGCAAGGGTTCGGTCGAATACTGGGCCGCGAAAGTGAAGCCCGGCCGCGTCATGTTCGAGATTGACGGGGTGTCCGAACCTGTGGCACGGGAGGCCCTCCGGTTGGCGGCGATGAAGCTGCCGATCAAGAGCCGATTCGTGCAGAAAGAAGACTGGTGATCCCGGGCCCGCTCCGGCGGGCCGCGGCGGTCGCCTGATTGCTGCCGACAGGCAAAACGGCGAGGGGCCGGGCGATCCGGCCCCCCGTCGTCGTCAGATGAGTTGGCCGGGGCGATCCGGCGTGATGATGCGGGCGCGGCCGGGACCGGATCCCAGGCCCGCGGCCCGCTTGGATGCGAGAGAGAGGATTGAGGCTCATGAAAGCCGCCGATCTGCGCGAGAAGACGCCCGATCAGCTGCGCGACGAGCTCGCGGCGCTGAAGAAGGAGCAGTTCAACCTGCGCTTCCGGGCCGCCACCGGCCAGAACGAGAACACCGCGCGGATGAAGACCGTGCGCCGCGACGTGGCGCGCGTGCTCACCGTGCTGAACCAGAAGGCCGCCGCTGCGGTCGCCGCAGACAAGTCGGCCGCTCCTGCGGCCCAGGAGGCCTGACATGCCCCGTCGCATTCTCCAGGGCACCGTCGTCTCGAACAAGAACGAGAAGACCGTCACCGTGCTGGTGGAGCGTCGCTTCACCCACCCGCTGATGAAGAAGACCGTGCGCATGACCAAGCGGTACCATGCGCATGACGAGGGCAATGCGTGCCAGGTGGGCGAGACCGTTCGCATCGCCGAGTGCCCGCCGCGCTCGAAATCCAAAACCTGGGAGGTCCTGACCGGCGAGGCGTGAGCCTCTTCGGGACGGTCTTTCCAGGATACGTCGAAACCGCGGGGCCCGCGTAGCGAGGTCTCCGCAGGTCGGGAGAAACTGCCATGATCCAGATGCAGACCAACCTCTCGGTCGCCGACAACAGCGGCGCCCGTCGGGTTCAGTGCATCAAGGTGCTCGGCGGCGCGAAGCGCAAGTACGCTTCGGTCGGCGACATCATCGTGGTCTCCGTGAAGGAGGCCATTCCGCGCGGCCGCGTGAAGAAGGGCGACGTGCGCAAGGCCGTCGTAGTGCGGACCGCCAAGGAGGTGCGTCGCGCCGACGGCACCGCCATCCGCTTCGACGACAACGCCGCCGTCCTGCTGAACAACCAGGGCGAGCCGATCGGAACCCGCATCTTCGGGCCGGTCGTGCGCGAGCTGCGCTCGAAGAACTTCATGAAGATCATCTCGCTGGCGCCGGAGGTGCTGTGATGGCCGCGAAGCTCAAGAAGGGCGACAAGGTCGTCGTGCTCGCCGGCCGCGACAAGGGCAACGAGGGCGAGATCCTCAAGGTCCTGCCGGCCGAGAACAAGGCGCTGGTCTCCGGCGTCAACATGGTCGTGCGCCATCAGCGTCAGACCGCGCAGTCGCAGGGCGGCCGCATCTCGAAAGAGGCGACCATCGACCTGTCGAACCTGGCGCTGGTCGACCCGAAGACCGGCGGCGCGACGCGCGTCGGCTTCAAGATGGTCGACGGCAAGAAGGTCCGCTTCGCCAAGAAGTCGGGGGAGGTGATCGATGCTTGACGCCGCCGCTTACACGCCGCGCCTTCGCGCGCACTACCGCGAGGTCGTGCGTCCCGCGCTGAAGGAAGAGTTCGGCTACAAGAACGACATGCAGATCCCCCGCCTGGACAAGATCGTCCTGAACATGGGCGTGGGCGAGGCCGTGTCGGACTCCAAGAAGATCAAGGCCGCCCATGACGACCTGATGGCGATCGCCGGCCAGAAGCCCGTGATCACCAAGGCGCGCAACTCCATCGCCGGCTTCAAGGTCCGCGAGGGGATGCCGCTGGGCGTCAAGGTGACCCTCCGCCAGGATCGCATGTACGACTTCCTGGACCGCCTGATCACCATCGCGCTGCCCCGCGTCCGCGACTTCCGCGGCGTGAAAGGCACGGGCTTCGACGGCCGCGGCAACTTCGCCATGGGCCTGAAGGAGCACATCGTGTTCCCCGAGATCGCTTACGACAAGATCGATCAGATGTGGGGCATGGACATCGTGATTGCGACCACCGCGCCCACCAACGCCGAAGCCAAGGCCATGTTGAAGGCTTTCAACATGCCCTTCGCGAGCTGAGCGCGGGAAAGGATATCGACATGGCCAAGACGAGCATGATCGAGCGTCAGAAGAAGCGCGAGAAGCTGGTGGACAAGTACGCCGCCAAGCGCGCCGCGCTGAAGGAGCAGATCCGCGACGAGGATCTGTCCCTGGCTGACCGCGTGAAGCTTTCCATGAAGCTGGCGAAGCTGCCGAGGAACTCCTCGCCGACCCGCCTGCACAACCGTTGCGAAGTGTCGGGGCGTCCGCGCGCCTACTATCGCAAGCTGAAGATGTCGCGCATCGCGCTGCGGGATTACGCCTCCGTGGGCCAGATCCCCGGCATGGTGAAGTCGAGCTGGTGAGGAGCGTACGATGAACGTGAACGATCCCATCGGCGACATGCTGACCCGCATCCGCAACGCGCAGATGCGTTTCAAGTCGACCGTCCGCACCCCGGCGTCGAAGCTCCGGGGCCGCGTGCTCGAGGTGCTCGTCTCCGAGGGCTACATCCGCGGCTTCGAGAGCGTGGAAGGCCCCCGCGGCCTGCCCGAGTACGAGATCGCCCTGAAGTATTTCGACGGCATGCCGGCGATCAAGGAGATCAAGCGCGTCTCCAAGCCCGGCCGCCGCGTGTACTCGCCCGTCGACACGCTGCCCTCGGTCCGTCAGGGCCTGGGCGTGGCGATCGTCTCGACGTCCAAGGGCGTCATGTCCGATGCGCAGGCCCGCGCCGACAAGGTCGGCGGCGAGGTTCTGTGCACCGTGTTCTGAGGAGACTGCAATGTCCCGCATCGGAAAGAGGCCGGTCGAGCTTCCCAAGGGCGTGACGGCGACCGTCTCCGGTCAGACCGTCGAGGTGAAGGGCCCCAAGGGCGTCCGGAGCTTCACGGCCACGGACGACGTGACCGTCGCTATCGAGAACGAGGCCATCAAGGTCGCTCCGCGCGGTACGTCCAAGCGGGCGCGCCAGCAGTGGGGCATGTCCCGCACCCAGGTCGCGAACCTGGTGCAGGGCGTGACCGAAGGCTTCAAGAAGGAGCTCGAGATCCAGGGCGTCGGCTACCGCGCCCAGGTCCAGGGCAAGGTCCTGAAGCTGGCGCTCGGCTACTCGCATGACGTCGAGTATGCGATCCCCGAGGGGATCGACATCGTCTGCGCCAAGCCCACGGAGATCGCGATCACCGGCATCGACCAGCAGCAGGTCGGCCAGGTGGCGGCGAACATCCGCGACTGGCGGCGGCCGGAGCCCTACAAGGGCAAGGGCATCCGCTACAAGGGCGAGTACATCTTCCGCAAGGAAGGCAAGAAGAAGTAACCGGAGGCCGACATGGCACTGAGCAAGCGAGAGCTGTTTCAGCGGCGCCGCCTTCGGGTGCGCAACCGTCTGAAGAAAGTGGCGAACGGGCGTCCGCGTCTGTGCGTGCACCGTTCGAACAAGAACATCTCGGTCCAGGTGATCGACGACGTCGAGGGCAAGACCCTTTGCGCGGCGTCCTCGCTGGAGAGCGCCCTGGGCGTGATCGGGAAGAACAACAAGGACGCCGCCGCGAAGATCGGCGCCGCGATCGCCGAGCGCGCCAAGGCCGCCGGCATCGAGGAAGTGGTCTTCGACCGCGGCGGCTACCTCTTTCACGGGAAGGTCAAGGCGCTCGCCGACGCCGCCCGTGAAGGCGGCCTGAAGTTCTGAGGAGGGCGACAATGGCCAGGGAAGACAACCGCGGCAATCGTCGTCGCGACCGGGACGAGGATCCCGAATTCCAGGATCGCCTCGTCGCGATCAACCGCGTGTCCAAGACGGTGAAGGGCGGCAAGCGCTTCGGCTTTGCGGCGCTCGTCGTCGTGGGCGACCAGAAGGGCCGCGTGGGCTTCGGCAAGGGCAAGGCCCGCGAGGTCCCCGAGGCGATCCGCAAGGCGACCGAGCAGGCCAAGCGCGGCCTGATCCGGGTGCCCCTGCGGGAAGGCCGGACCCTGCACCACGACGTGAACGGCCGCCACGGCGCCGGCAAGGTCGTGATGCGGACCGCCGAGGCCGGCACCGGCATCATCGCCGGCGGCCCGATGCGCGCGGTGTTCGAGATGCTGGGCGTTCAGGACGTGGTGGCGAAGTCCATCGGATCCCAGAACCCCTACAACATGATCCGCGCCACCATCGACGGGCTGAAGAACGAGGCGTCTCCGCGCCAGGTCGCCTCCCGTCGCGGCAAGAAGGTCGCCGACATCCTGCCCAAGCGGGATGACGCGCCCGAGACCAAGACCGCCGGCGAGGCGGTCGAGGCCGCCGGCGCCGAGGCCTGAGGAGCGAGACCATGGGCAAGACCATCGTCGTGAAGCAGATCGGCTCGCCGATCCGCCGTCCCAAGGTTCAGCGCGAGACCCTCAAGGGTCTCGGTCTGAACAAGATGCACAAGACCCGCGAGCTCGAGGACACCCCCTCGGTCCGCGGCATGGTGAACTCGATCCCGCACCTTGCGGTGATCGTCGAGGAGAAGGGCGAGTAATCGCCCGCTCCGCCCGGGCGCGTCCCCCGCGCCCGGGCCCTTCCCACCCCGGTCGATGGCCCCCCGCGGATGACGCCGCAGGCGGGGTCCGACAGAAGGAACACGCGTCATGAAACTCAACGAGCTCCGCGACAATCCCGGCGCGACCAAGCCGCGCAAGCGCGTCGGCCGCGGCCCGGGTTCGGGCATCGGCAAGACCGGCGGCCGCGGCATCAAGGGTCAGAAATCCCGCTCCGGCGTGGCCATCAACGGCTACGAGGGCGGCCAGATGCCGATCTACCGGCGTCTGCCCAAGCGCGGCTTCACCAAGCCGTTCCGCGACGAGTTCGTGGTGATCAACCTCGACAACCTCGCCAAGTTCATCGAGGCCGGCAAGATCGACGCCAAGGCCAAGATCGACGAGGACGCCCTGGTCGCCTCCGGCCTGGTGCGCCGCAAGCGCGACGGCGTGCGTCTGCTGGGTCGCGGCGAAGTCACGCAGGCCCTGACGATCGAGGTCACCGGCGCCTCCAAGTCCGCGATCGCGGCGGTGGAAAAGGCCGGCGGCAGCGTCACCGTCCTCGCCCCGGCCAAGGCCGCGGCCGAGAGCGACGCCGAATGACATTGCGGGCTCCCCGCCCCTCCTTTAACTAAACCGCGACGCCGCCGCGGGGCCTCGTCCCCCGGCGGCGTAAGCATGACAGCCTGCGGGAGAGAAGCATGGCGTCCGCCGCCGAGCAGATGGCCCAGAACCTGAGCTGGAGCGCCTTTGGCAAGGCCAAGGAGCTTCAGAGCCGGATCCTCTTCGCACTGGGCCTGCTGGTCATCTACCGGCTGGGGACCTACATCCCCATGCCCGGGATCGACCCGGTCCAGCTCGCGAGATTCATCGAACAGACGCAGTCCGGCATCCTGGGCGTCTTCAACATGTTCGCCGGCGGCGCGGTCAGCCGCATGGCGATCTTCGCGCTGGGCATCATGCCCTACATCTCCGCCTCGATCATCATGCAGCTGATGAGCTCGATGATCCCGTCGCTGGAGCAGATGAAGAAGGACGGCGAAGCCGGCCGGCGCAAGATCAACCAGTACACCCGCTACGGCACCGTGGTGCTGGCGGCGGTGCAGGCCTACGGCATCGCCGTGGGGCTCGAGGGGCAGGGCCTGGCGCTCGATCCCGGCTGGTACTTCCGGGCCTCGACCGTGATCACGCTGGTCGGCGGCACCATGTTCCTGATGTGGCTGGGCGAGCAGATCACCGCGCGGGGCATCGGCAACGGCATCTCGCTGATCATCTACGTCGGCATCGTGGCGACCATGCCCAGCGCGCTGGCGCAGCTGTTCGAGCTGGGCCGCACCGGCCAGCTGGCCGCCGGGATCATCGTCGCGGTGATCGTGGGCGCCGTCGCGGTGATCGCCGCCGTCGTCTACATCGAGCGCGCGCAGCGCCGGATCCTGGTGCAGTATCCCAAGCGCCAGGTCGGCCAGAAGATGTACGGGGGCGAGAACTCGTTCCTGCCGCTGAAGGTCAACACCGCCGGCGTGATCCCGCCGATCTTCGCCTCGTCGCTGCTGCTGCTGCCCGCCACGGTGGCCGGCTTCTCGGCCGACGGCGGCGCGGGCGGGGTGATGGGCTACGTCTCGGCCTACCTGGGCCGCGGCCAGCCGCTCTACCTCGTGATGTTCGTGGCGCTGATCGTGTTCTTCGCGTTCTTCTACACGTCGGTCGTGTTCAACCCCGACGACGTCGCGGACAACCTCAAGAAGAACGGCGGCTACGTGCCGGGGATCCGGCCGGGCGCGAAGACGTCGCAGTATCTCGACTATGTGCTGACGCGACTCACGCTGGTCGGCGCGATCTACCTCTCGGTGATCTGCGTGATGCCCGAGATCCTGATTTCCATCGTTGCTGATCGTGGTCTCCGTGACCATGGACACCGTCACGCAGGTCCAGAGCCACCTGCTGGCGCACCAGTACGAAGGACTGATCGAACGGTCCCGTCTTGGACGGCGAGGGAAGAGGAAGAAATGAACATCATTCTGCTCGGGCCGCCGGGCGCCGGCAAAGGCACCCAGGCGAAACGTCTGGTCGACGAGCTGGGCATGGTCCAGCTGTCCACCGGCGACATGCTGCGGGCGGCCCAGGCCTCCGGCTCCGAGATGGGCAAGATCGTCGCCGACGTGATGGCGCGCGGCGACCTGGTGACGGACGAGATCGTCATCGGCCTGATCAAGGAGCAGCTGGAATCGGGCGCCGCCGCCAAGGGCGCGATCTTCGACGGGTTCCCCCGCACGCTGGCCCAGGCCGACGCGCTGGGCGACCTGCTGGCGGCCGAGGGGCTGAGCCTCGACCGGGTGATCGAGCTGCAGGTGGACGACGAGACGCTGGTCAAGCGCGTCGTCAACCGAGCGAAGGAGGCGGAGGCCGCCGGCGAGAAGGTGCGCGCCGACGACAACGCCGACGCCATGCGCACGCGGCTGCTGAACTACTACAAGGACACCTCGCCGCTGATCGGCTACTACCACGCGCACGGCAAGCTCGCGCGCATCGACGGCATGGCCTCGCCCGACGAGGTCACGGCCCAGCTCAAGGCCGCGATGGACGGCTGACGGGCCCTCGGCGGCGCGGAGACGAAAAAGGACGCGCGATCCGGCCTCGCCGGGTTGACGCGGGTCCTTCCCTTCATATACTCCGCGCCTCCGAACAAGGGGAGTCGTCGGACGGCGCTCTGGACAAGGATCCGGAGAATCGCCGGGCCGGCGCTCGTTCGCAGACCGGGCAGGGGGCCTCCCGCCTCCGCCGCGGTCCGACCCGCGGACAGGATTTCAGCCCGACGGCGCCGCCGGGGGCGACGACAGGACAGTGGAACCTTCGGCCCCCCGGGCGGCGGACCGGATCGAGATACGGAGCAGGACCTTGGCGCGCATCGCTGGCGTGAACATCCCCACGAACAAGAGGACGCACATCGCCCTCACCTACATCCACGGCATCGGCCACACCTCCGCCAAGGAAGTGTGCGCGGCCGTCGGCATCGCCGAAGAGCGTCGGGTCAACGAGCTGTCCGACGCCGAGGTTCTGGCGATCCGCGAGTACATCGACGGCAACCTGACGGTGGAGGGCGACCTCCGCCGCGAAGTCGCGGTCAACATCAAACGGCTGATGGACCTGGGCTGCTACCGCGGCCTGCGTCACCGTCGCCAGCTGCCCGTCCGCGGCCAGCGCACCCACACCAACGCCCGCACCCGCAAGGGCAAGGCGAAGCCGATCGCCGGCAAGAAGAAGTAAGGAGAGGCGTCGATGGCTCGCGACAAGCAGCGCATCAAGCGCAAAGAGCGCAAGAACATCACGTCCGGCGTCGCCCACGTGAACTCTTCGTTCAACAACACCAAGATCCTGATCGCCGACGCCCAGGGCAACGCGATCGCGTGGTCCTCCTCGGGCGCCATGGGCTTCAAGGGCTCGCGCAAGTCGACCCCCTACGCGGCCCAGGTCGCCGCGGAGGATGCCGGCAAGAAGGCCGCCGAGCACGGCATGCGCACCCTCGAGGTCGAGGTCCAGGGTCCGGGCTCGGGGCGCGAGAGCGCGCTGCGCGCCCTGCAGGCGGTGGGCTTCACCATCACCTCGATCCGGGACGTCACCCCGATCGCCCACAACGGCTGCCGTCCCCCGAAGCGCCGGCGCGTCTGACGCGCCGACTTTCGGTGGCCCCCGGCCCGCGCCCGCCGCGCGGGCCTTCGGCCGTTTACGCGGACGGAAACTGAATTCCTCGGGACGCCGGGGCGGTCTGCGGATCCCGCCCAGGCACGGATGGAGGACCATCGCATGATCCACAAGAACTGGCAGGAGCTGATCCGGCCGACCGCCCTGGACATCCGTCCGGGCGCCGACCCCCAGCGCCAGGCCACCGTGATCGCCGAGCCGCTCGAGCGGGGCTTCGGCCTGACGCTCGGCAACGCCCTGCGTCGCGTCCTTCTGTCGTCGCTCCAGGGCGGGGCGATCACCTCGATCCAGATCGACGGCGTGCTGCACGAGTTCTCGTCCGTCGCCGGCGTCCGCGAGGACGTGACCGACATCGTCCTGAACATCAAGGGCGTCGCGGTCAAGATGGACGTCGAGGGACCCAAGCGCCTGACGCTGCGCGGCGAGGGCCCGGGCCTGGTCGTCGCCGGCGACATCCAGGAGACGGCGGGGATCGAGATCCTGAACCCGGATCACGTGATCTGCCACCTCGACGAGGGCGCCTCCTTCCACGTCGAGCTGGTGGTCGACACCGGCAAGGGCTACGTCCCCGCGGACCGCAACAAGTCCGAGGACAGCCCCATCGGCCTGATCCCGGTCGACGCGCTGTTCAGCCCGGTCAAGAAGGTCAGCTACAAGGTCGAGCCCACCCGCGAGGGCCAGGTGCTGGACTACGACAAGCTGACCCTGCAGATCGAGACCGACGGCTCGCTGACCCCGGACGACGCGGTCGCCTACGCGGCCCGCATCCTCCAGGACCAGCTGTCGATCTTCGTGAACTTCGACGAGCCCGAGTCGGCCTCGCGCGGGGACGACGAGGAGCTGCCGGGCGGCATCAACCCGATCCTCCTCAAGAAGGTGGACGAGCTGGAGCTGTCGGTGCGTTCGGCCAACTGCCTGAAGAACGACAACATCGTCTACATCGGCGATCTCGTTCAGAAGACCGAGGCCGAGATGCTGCGGACCCCGAACTTCGGCCGCAAGTCGCTCAACGAGATCAAGGAGGTCCTCACCCAGATGGGCCTCCACCTCGGGATGGACGTGCCGGACTGGCCGCCGGACAACATCGAGGACCTGGCCCGCAAGTACGAGGACCAGTTCTGAGATCGGGCGCTCCGGCGTTCCTGGCTAAACGTGGAGGGCGGCGCGGATCACGCGTCGCCCTTTGCATTTCCGCGCGTCGGTAGAGGACCGGACGCAGCCGTGTGGACGAATCGAGGTTAATTAGGTTACCTGATTTAAATTGGTAAAAGTGGGGTCCGAGCGTCCCTGGGGATGGTCGGCCGTCCATTAGGGAAACTGGCGATGACGACTTTGCTGGGAACGAACGGCGACGACGTGCTCTATGGGGGGGACGCCGGAGAGATATTCGCGCTCGACGGCGACGACCGCATCATCGGCGCGGCCGGCAATCCCTCGGTCTACGGCGGCGACGGCTTCGATATCGTCGACTTCGCCGTGCAGGGCTACACGGTCAGCCAGGCCATCATCGACAACTTGGACGACGGGAGCACGACGGTCTACATGGCCGGCGCCCCTTCTGGCGCGCGTTTCACCTACACCCTGTGGGGGGTCGAGCAGATCCACTTCGCGGAGGGCGTCGTCATCGACATCGATCAGCCCGAGCCGCTGGTCCTCTATGGCTCCGACGATCGCGGCGACGTTCTCCATGGCGGGGCTCTGGGCGATTCGATCTACGGCGGCGGCGGCAGCGATTACCTTTACGGGGAATACGGCGACGACCTGGTCGATGGCGGCGATGGGCCTGACAGGCTGTTCGGCGGCAGTGGAAACGATAGTCTCTATGGCGGCGAGGGGGTGGACACCCTCGAAGGCGGCGATGGCGCCGACCTGATGTATGGAGGGGATGCCGGAGACACGCTCTACGGCGGCGATGGCGACGACACTCTCCACGGCGGCGCGGGCGACGACCATATCTTCGCGGGCCCCGCCGCGTCAGGGTCTTCTTCCGATAACGACGTGATCTACGGCGGCGAGGGCGTCGACTACCTCCGCTTCGAATTGTCGTCGACCTATCGGGCCATGGTGAGCGAAGGCGTTCGCATCGGCGATGGCGTCTATCTGATCGGCGGCGACATCGTCGAAGGCATCGAGTTCCTTGCATACAGAAACGACACGACGTCGGTTGACCTCCTGCCCTTCAGGCGCGAGGGCACCGCTGGCGACGACACGCTGATCGGCGACGGCGGCCGCGACAGCATCAGCGCGGGCGACGGCGACGACACGATCACGAGCGGCGGAGGAGACGACGTCGTCTTCGGCGGCGGCGGAACCGGCGACGTCGCGATCTTCGACGGTCCCGCCTCACGCTACGAGGTGTTGCTCTGGGCGCCGGGAAAGGCGCAGGTGCGGGACCTGTCGGGGGATGGCGGGACCGACATGCTCGAAGGCGTCGAGACGCTCCGCTTCGACGACGGCGACGTGACGGTCAATCAGGCGACGACGCAGACCCCGACCGAGGGCGACGACCTCCTGTTCCAGGACTTTTTCGGCACGACCATCGCGGCGCTCGGCGGCGACGACGTGATCTACGCCTCCTACGCCCCCCTCGTCGACGACTACCTCAAGTCCTTCGTGACGATCGACGGCGGCGAGGGGTATGACGAGGTCCGGTTCGACACCCCCGCCTGGACGACGCCGCTGTACCGGGCGGATTTCAGCGTCGTGCTCGACGACGCCGGCGGCGCGGAGATCACCTATAGTTCCGACCCGTGGGGGGATGGCCCCCAGGTCCTGATCAGGGCGACGAACGTCGAGCGGCTGGTCTTCGCCGACGGCGTCGTCGTCGACATCCCGAAGAGCGGCGGCGAGGGCGACGACACGCTGGTCGGGGGAGACTTCGACGAGACGATATACGGCCGGGGCGGCGCCGACCTCATCATGGGCGGTGGCGGCGACGATCTGCTCTACGGCGGCGGCGGCGACGACACGCTGAAGGGCGAGGGCGGCGACGACAGACTGGAGGGCGAGGTCGGCGACGACGCGCTCTACGGCGGCGAAGGATCGGACACGCTGGTCGGCGGCGATGGAGACGACCTGCTGGTCGGGAACGCGGACGGCTCCGCCGACGAGAGCCTCGACGTCGCCGTGTTCGACGGGACGTTCAGCGACTATGCGGTTCAGGCGACCCCGGAGGGGCAGCTCCTGGTGATCGATCTGGTCGGCGACGGCGGGACGGACACGCTTCGAAACATCGAGATCCTGCGCTTTGCCGACGGCGACGTGCCGGCCTCCGGCCCCGGCGATGATCCGTCCGAGGGCGATGACGAGATCTACGCGACGTTCCAGCCCGGACCGCTCGATGCGCTCGGCGGCGACGACGTGATCTACGCCTCGTTCAGCAGCATGTCGATCGACGGAGGCGCGGGATTCGACGTCGTCGATTACGCGTGGTTCCACGACTACGAGCGCAGCGACTTCGAGGTCACGATTTCCGGCGACGGTTCGGTGGTGGTCTCGCTGACGTCCGGGCCTGAAGACAGTCGCTTCACGAACACGCTGGTCAACGTCGAGCAGCTGCTGTTCGCCGACGGCGTGGTGGTGGACGTTCCGCAGCCGGTGTCGATCATGGGCGGCGGCGGCGCGGATGAACTGGTCGGGGGCGACGCCGACGACATGCTGCGCGGACGCCATGGCGCCGACCTGCTCGATGGTCTGGGCGGCGCGGATCATCTGGAGGGCAATCACGGCGCCGACCAGCTGCTGGGCGGCAAAGGTCGCGACGACCTCGACGGCGGCCGGGGGGCCGACGTGTTGCGGGGCGGGCGCGGCGCCGACGAGCTTCACGGCAACCGCGGCGCCGACCGCCTGATCGGCGGCCCCGGCTCGGACGACCTCGCGGGCGGCCGCGGGAGCGACAAGCTGTGGGGCGGCGACGGCGACGACCGCCTGTCCGGCGGACACGGCAAGGACGTGCTTTGGGGCGGAGGCGGCCAGGACTGGTTCATGGTCGAGGCCGGCCACGGTCGCGACGTGGTGAAGGACTTCGCCCTTGGGCTCGACTTCCTCGTCTTCGGCGAGGGTATCGACGGGCTCGGCGACCTCGTGTTGCGCCAGGACGGAGGCTCGGCGGTCGTGGCCTACGACGGTGGTCGACTGGTCTTGCGCGGCATCGACGTGAACGACCTGAGCGAAGACGACCTGCTGTTCTGACCGCTTCGGGGCGGCGGCCTTCGCCGCCCCGCCCGGATCGCGCCGTCGCGCTCTTGCCCCGTCCAGAGAAATCCTGTATCGCCGCGCTCGCTATGGGCCCCCGGCTTTCCGACGGGCCCCAAGGAGGGGGACGCCATGGACGTCTCCCGGACAAAGCATAACGCGAAAGGATCGACCCCATGCGCCACGGTCACGGTTACCGCAAGCTCAACCGCACCCATGAGCATCGCAAGGCGATGTTCGCCAACATGGCCAGCTCGCTGATCGAGCACGAGCAGATCAAGACGACCCTGCCCAAGGCCAAGGAGCTGAAGCGGATCATCGACAAGCTGATCACGCTCGGCAAGCGCGGCGACCTCCACGCCCGCCGCCTGGCCCATGCCGAGATCAAGCAGGACGCCGCCGTCAAGAAGCTCTTCGACGTGCTCGGCCCCCGCTACAAGGAGCGCAATGGCGGCTACTGCCGCGTGCTCAAGGCCGGCTTCCGCTATGGCGACATGGCCCCGATGGCCTTCATCGAGCTGGTCGAGCGCGACGTCTCGGCCAAGGGCAAGGGCGACAAGGAGCGTGTCGCCGCCGAAGAGGCCGCCGCCGAGTAATCGCGCGCCTCGCCGAAAAGATCGCCAGAGCCGCCCCCACCCCGGGGCGGCTCTTTCGATTCCGCCCTCCCCATGCGCCGGCCCGCCCCACACCCTGCCGGGAGCGCCTGTTCTCCGGAGCCGTCCGTCGCTGATGCCGTAAAGAGCGACTCGCGGGGAGGGGTCAGGGATCGCGCAGCGACCGCGCTTGCGCGGCTCGTCCTTGACCCCTCCCCGCGAGTCGCTCAGGCATCTTCAGCGACGGACGGCGCCGGAGGACAGGCGCGGCTTGTTCTCGGGTGAGTTCAGAAGCGGCCTTCCGCGATCTCATCCCCGCGACCCCGCTTCCGTTTCGCGCCCGTCGCGCCTAGGTTTCCCTCGCATCCCGTCCTTGCCCCGATCCGCCAGGAGGCGCCCCATGGTTCCCGCCCGCATCGCCCTCGCGTCCGCGCTCGCGCTCGTCCTCGCGGCCGCTCCGGGCTCGCCGGGTCGGGCGGAGACGACGGTTCCGGGCTCGATGACGGAGATCCAGCTCTCCTTCGCCCCGGTGGTGAAGGCGGCGGCGCCCTCGGTGGTGAACATCTACGCCAAGCGGGTGGTGGAGCGCAGCGGCCTCGGCGGTCCCTTCGCCCAGGACCCGTTCTTCCGCCGCTTCTTCGAGGGGATCGGCCCGAAGACCCAGCAGGTTCAGAACTCGCTGGGCTCGGGCGTGATCGTGCGCCCCGACGGGCTGGTGGTGACCAACCTGCATGTGGTGGGCCAGGCGACCGAGATCCGCGTGGTGCTGACCGACCGGCGCGAGTTCGAGGCGGAGATCCTGCTCGCCGACGCCGACAGCGACCTGGTGGTCCTGAAGCTGGAGGGGGCCGAGGACCTGCCCGCCCTCCCCCTGCGCGACACCTCCGAGGTGGAGGTGGGGGACCTGGTGCTGGCCATCGGCAACCCGTTCGGGGTGGGGCAGACGGTGACCTCGGGCATCGTCTCGGCGCTGGCCCGCACGCGCGAGGCGCCGGGCGGGGGCGCGGGCTACTACCTGCAGACGGATGCGGCGATCAACCCGGGGAACTCCGGCGGCGCGCTGGTCGACATGCGCGGGCGGCTGCTGGGCATCAACACGGCGATCCTGTCGCGCACCGGCGGTTCGATCGGGATCGGCTTCGCGGTGCCCTCGGACCTGGTCTCGCAGGTGGTGGCGCAGGCGGAGGCCGGGCGCTCGACGCTGGCGCGGCCCTGGGCGGGGCTGACGGGGCAGCCGGTGGACGCGGCGCTCGCCGAGGCGCTGGGGCTGGAGCGGGCGCAGGGGCTGGCGATCTCCGACGTGCATCCGCTGTCGCCCTTCGCGCAGGCGGGGCTGGCGCGGGGCGACGTGCTGCTCAGCGTCGACGGCCGGCCGGTGGCGGCGGAGGCGGAGCTGGCGTTCCGGCTCTCGGCCCTCGGCCTGGGGCGCACGGCGGAGGTCGCCTGGCTCTCGGACGGCGACCGGCGCGCGGCGGAGATCCGGCTGACCGCGGCCCCCGACCAGCCGCCGCGCGACCTGCGCCGCCTGCCCGGGCCCTCGCCGCTGGGGGGGCTGGAGGTGGCGAACCTCAACCCCGCCGTGGCGATGGAGACGGGCCTGCCGGACGACGCGACCGGGGTGGTGGTGATGGAGGTGGCCGACGAGGCGGTCCGCGCGGGCTTCCGCAAGGGCGACCGGATCCTCGCGATCAACGGGGCCGAGATCGCCGACACCGCGGCGCTGGAGGCGATCGCCGCGACCCCGCCGCGGGCGCTGGAGCTGGTCGTCGAGCGCGGCGGCCGGCGCGGCCAGATGCGCTTCTCGCGCTGAGCCGATGGCGGATCTCTTCGACAGATCGGGGGACGGGGACGGGTCGGGGGAGAGGCCCCGCGCCGGCGCCCCTGCCGCCCGCTCCGCCGCCCGGCCGCTCGCCGACCGGCTGCGCCCGGCGACGCTGGGCGAGGTGATCGGCCAGGAGCAGCTGCTGGGCGAGGGCGCGCCGCTGGCCGCGATGGTGGCCGCGCGCGAGCTGCCGAGCCTGATCCTCTGGGGCCCGCCCGGGGTGGGCAAGACCACCATCGCGCGCCTGCTGGCGGAGGCGACGGACCTCGCCTTCGTGCAGATCTCGGCGATCTTCACCGGGGTCGCGGACCTGCGGAAGGTGTTCGACGCGGCGCGGCTGCGGGCGGGGAACGGGCAGGGGACGCTGCTCTTCGTCGACGAGATCCACCGCTTCAACAAGGCCCAGCAGGACGGGTTCCTGCCGCATATGGAGGACGGGACGATCACCCTGGTGGGCGCCACCACCGAGAACCCGTCCTTCGAGTTGAACCGCGCCCTGCTGTCGCGCGCGCAGGTGCTGGTGCTGAACCGGCTGGAGACCCCGGCGCTGGAGGCGATGCTGGCCCGGGCCGAGGCGCTGGAGGGCCCGCTGCCCCTGACGCCGGAGGCGCGGGCCGCGCTGGTGAACCTCGCCGACGGGGACGGGCGGGCGCTCCTGAACCTCGCCGAGCAGGCGCTGCGCATGGGCCCGGGGCCGGTCGACGCCGAGGCGCTGGCGAAGCGGCTGACCCGGCGGGCGGCGCAATACGACAAGTCGGGGGACGGGCACTACAACCTCATTTCGGCGCTGCACAAGTCGGTGCGCGGCTCTGACCCGGACGCGGCGCTCTACTGGCTGGCGCGGATGATCGAGGGGGGCGAGGACCCACGGTTCCTGGCCCGCCGGATCACCCGCATGGCGGTCGAGGACATCGGGCTGGCGGATCCGCAGGCGGCGACGCTCTGCCTCGACGCCTGGGAGGCCTACGAGCGGCTGGGCTCGCCCGAGGGGGAGCTGGCGCTGGCCCAGGCGGTGGTGCACCTGGCGCTCGCGCCCAAGTCGAACGCGGTCTATTCGGCCTGGAAGCAGGCGGTCTCGCTGGCGAAGAAGTCGGGCTCCAGCGCGCCGCCGATGCATATCCTCAACGCGCCGACGCGGATGATGAAGGAGCAGGGCTTCGGCGCCGGCTACGCCTACGACCACGACGCGGAGGACGGGTTCTCGGGCCAGGACTACTTCCCCGAGGGGATGGAGCGGCCGACCCTCTATCGCCCGGTGGAGCGGGGGTTCGAGCGCGAGCTCGGCAAGCGGGTGGAGTATTTCGCGAAGCTCAGGGCGAAGCGGCGGGGGGAGTTCCGGGAAGACTGAGGGGGACGACCGAGGGGGGGCGGCCGGGACGGAACTCGTCGTCGCTTCGCGCCGACGTCGCCCGCCCGGCCGCCCGTCTGCGGGGCGCCGGGGGCGGGCGGTCAGCCGAAGAGGATGTCGAGCTCGGCGTCGAAGGCGCGGGCGGCGTCCTCGACGATGATCGTGGTCTTCGCGTAGCTGATATGGAGGTCGCCCTTGCGGGAGGCCAGGTCCAGGTCCTCGAGGCCGTCGACGCCTTTCACGTCGATCACGACGTCGTCCTTGCCGGTCTCGAAGTCCTTGATCCGGTCCTTGCCCTCCTTCTTCGAGACGTAGACGAAATCGTCGGCGCCCTTGCCGCCCAAGAGCGTGTCGTTTCCGACGCCGCCGTAGATCTCGTCGTTCCCCTGGTCGCCCCAGAGCTTGTCCTTGCCGGCGCCGCCGTAGATCACGTCGTCGCCGGCCCGGCCGTAGCCCTTGTCGTTCCCGCCCATCAGCTCGAACCGGTCGTCGCCGGCGCCCAGCTTGAAGACGTCCTTGCCCTTGAGCTCTTTGAGCCAGAGCTTGCGGTTGTCGGCGTCGTTGTTGGTCGCCGAGACGGCGAAGAAGTCGGCGGCGTCGATCTTGAATTTCAGCTTGATCGCCTTCCCCTCGGAATAGCCGGTCAGCGTGCCGGAGTTCGGGACCTGGTTGGGGCCCGAGGGGGTGGAGACGGACGTGTAGCCGATGCCCTTGCCGTCGTAGGCGCCGCCGCCGCCGTCGCCGTAGCGCACGTCGAAGCCGGAGCGGGTCTGGTTGCGGACCTGGACGTTGTCGTCGATCTCGTCGCGGGTGAAGCCGAAGCCCCAGTTCAGCAGGTCGGCGGATTCGGATACGGATTTCTTGACGAGAAACTTCATGGCGGCCTCCGGTGGCGCGGGAAAACTGAAATCCTGTTCAAGCTGCCTGCAGGGCATGGCTCCCGCAATCGAAATCGTTGCGGCTGCCGGGGCGGGCGGTCCTCCAGCGGCCGGAAGGCAGGGTGGCCGGTTTTCATGACGGCTTCATGATGACGGCGCCGGCCCGCGCGCCTGCGAGGCGGCGGGCGCCTTGACCGGGACCGCCGCGCGGCGCAGAAGCGGCGGATGACGATCCTCTACGTGGCACTGGGCGGGGCCTGCGGGGCCTCTCTGCGCTGGCTGTTCGGGCGCTGGACGCTGCGCGTCCTGGGGCCGGACTTCCCGTGGGGGACGCTCGGGGTGAACGTGATCGGGTCGTTCGCGATGGGGCTCGCCGCCGTCCTGCTGATGGAGCGGGTGGAGGGCGGCTGGGCCCGCTTCGCCCCCTTCGTGATGACCGGGCTGCTGGGCGGGTTCACCACCTTCTCGGCCTTCTCGCTGGATGCGCTCCACCTGCTGGAGCGGGGGCGGACGGGCCTGGCGGCGGTCTACGTGACGGGCTCGGTGGGGCTGTCGGTGGGAGCGCTGTTCGCAGGGCTGGCGCTGGCGCGCGCCGCCTGGGGGCAGGGCTGAGGCCGCAGGCGCGGCCGGGATTGAAGGAGGATCGGGCGATGCCCGGCGTGCAGACCGTGACCGTGGAGGCCGACGAGGCCGACAGCCGCGTCGACCGCTGGCTGCGCCGGCGCTTTCCCCAGCTGACCCAGGGGCGCATCGAGAAGATGCTGCGCAAGGGCGAACTGCGGGTCGACGGCGCGCGGGCCAAGGCCTCGACCCGGCTCGAAGCGGGGCAGTCGGTGCGCGTGCCGCCGATCCCCGACGAGCTGCTGGAGGCCGAGAAGCCGGCGCCGCGGGCCGAGATCTCGGCCGCCGACGCGCGGATGATCCAGGACTGCGTGATCTTCCGCGACGACCATGTCATCGCGCTGAACAAGCCCGCCGGCCTGCCGGTGCAGGGCGGCTCGGGGCAGGGGATGCGGCATGTGGTCGGCCTCGCCTCGGCGCTGCGCTTCGGGCGGGAGGACGATCCGCATCTCGTGCACCGGCTGGACCGGGACACCTCCGGCGTGATGGTGATGGCGCGGTCGGCCAATGCGGCGAAGGCCCTGGCGGGGGCGTTCCGGGCGCGGGCGACCCGAAAGATCTACTGGGCGGTCTGCGCCGGCGTGCCGGAGCCCCGCGCGGGCACCATCAAGTGGGGGCTGGTGAAGGCCGGCGGCCACGGCAAGGGCGGCGAGGGCGAGAAGATGCGCGTCGTCCACCCCGACGAGATCGAGGCGACCGAGGGCGCCAAGCGCGCGGTCACCGACTACATGGTCATCGAGGCCGCCGCCAGACGCGCCGCCTGGGTCGCCCTGAGCCCGATCACCGGGCGCACCCACCAGCTGCGCGCCCACATGGCGGCGCTGGGCAACCCCGTCGCGGGGGACGGGAAATACGGCGGCTCGGGCCAGACCAACGAGGGCGAGGGCTGGGGGGCGCAGCTCGGCGGCGTGATCAGCCGCAAGCTGCACCTGCACGCGCGCTCGCTGACCATCGCTCATCCCGCCACCGGACGGCCGCTGAAGCTGACCGCGCCGCTGCCCGAGCACATGGCGCGCACCTGGGAGGTGTTCGGCTGGCGGCCGGAGGACGCGCCGGACGATCCGTTCCTCGACGAGGATTGAGGGGGCGACGAGGGGGCCGCAGGCGCCCTGCGGGCGGGCTTGGCTGCGGGGCGCCGGTGGGAGACATAGGGTGATCCGGCGGGCGATGCTGCCTCCGGCGGGCTCCTGACTCACCAAAGAACAAGCCCCGCGCCTGTTCTCCGGAGCCGTGTCTCGCTGATGGATGCCTGAGCGACTCGCCCGCCCCGGTCAAGGACAAGCCGCGCGAAGCGCGGTCGCTTCGCGATCCTTGACCGGGGCGGGCGAGTCGCTCTTTACGGCATCCGCGAGAGACGGCTCCGGAG
>Ga0310345_10001869_pt1 | contig 22390 bp, 17 predicted proteins | sample HC15DNA20500_MG_FD_204667 | JGI IMG/M metagenome (GOLD analysis project Ga0310345, IMG submission 204667) | Marine microbial communities from station ALOHA, North Pacific Subtropical Gyre - HC15-DNA-20-500_MG | ecosystem: Environmental > Aquatic > Marine > Oceanic | place: Pacific Ocean: North...
AAATGGTTTTCCTTCACCGTTAAATGCCCCCGCAGACGCAACAGTCGGTCGTACAACGCTACTTACTACCAATAGTAGTGCAAGTGGGTTAGTTTTAAAAGTTTCAAGCAACAACGCGAATTTAGAATGGGGTACAGTATTACCAACACAAACATCTCATAGCGGTAAGTTCCTAACAACAGATGGTTCGGCAGCAAGTTGGTCTACAATAACTCATCCTGATGAAATACCAGGTCAGTCGGGACACAATGGAAAATTTTTAACAACAGACGGCTCTGTAATAAGTTGGGCAACTGTTGCTCAATATACACTTCCTACACAGACGGGACAAAGTGGAAAATATTTAACAACTGACGGCACTAATGAAAGTTGGGGAATAGTAGATGCTTTACCAACACAAACATCTCATAACGGTAAGTTTCTAACAACAGATGGTTCGGCAGCAAGTTGGGCAGATGTTCCTGCTGTTACCGTATCAGATACACCTCCAGGGTCTCCAGCACACAGTGATTTGTGGTGGGATTCAGTATTAGGTAAACTTAAAATATATTATAATGATGGCACTAGTTCACAGTGGGTAGATGCACATCAAATTGGAACAATAGATCCTACAATGGGAGGCGATTTATCGGGTCCTTCTTCTAACGCACAAATAGTAGCAAACGCAGTAGGTACAGCAGAAATAGCAAGTAACGCAGTAGGTATAACAGAATTAAATGTAACAGATGGTACTGTAGGTCAAGCATTAACAACAGATGGATCAGGTACTTTAGGCTTTGCAGATGCAGGTGCAAGTGTTACAATATCAGATACTGCGCCAGGTTCAGCATCAGCAGGTGATTTATGGTGGAAGTCAGACACTGGTAGACTTAAAGTTTATTATGATGATGGCAGTGGCGCTCAATGGGTAGATGCATTTCCTGTAGGATCTTTTGATCCAGCAGTTGGAGGCGATTTATCAGGTACTGCTTCTAATGCACAAATTGTTGCAGGTTCTATAGGTACAACAGAACTTGCAGATAATTCCGTGACATCGGATAAAATAGGAGTTGATGTTATTGTTGCCGAAGACATAGCGGCAAATGCCATCACTGTTGCAGAATTACAAGATGATGCAGTTACTACTGCTAAAATTGCAACCGATGCAGTCACTACTGCTAAAATTGCAACCGATGCAGTCACAGCAAATGAAATAGCAGCCGGTGCTGTCACTACAGGAAAGATCGCAAGGGCAGGGACATCTGGACAGGTTCTAACTAGTGCAGGAACTAGTGCTGATCCTGCATGGACTACTGTAGCCCCAGCTGGGATTACCTATATCAGCCAATGGAGATTAGGGACAACCATTTCAGGTTCCCATGACCCAATCATTCCGTGGGAGGAGTGTCCTCAAGTGGGGGAAACAGGTTATCGTGGCTACAAGCGCCTCGGTAGTGCAATGGCTGTAGACACTGGCGTCTTCACTTTCCCTACCACCGGATACTGGCAAGTGACCTTTAAGTTACTGACCGCCGCTTATGGGACGGAACTCAGTGATTACAGTTACGCCATCATAAAAAGCACCGTAGACGGCGGCACTAGTTGGACTGACAACGACTACGCCCACGGTGGGGCGCAAAGAACATTATCAGACAACTTTTATTTGTCCCCCTTGATTTGCCAATGTTTCTTTGGGGTGACCGACACGTCAACGCATAAGGTTGAATTTGAAGTAAAACAACACCAATCCAACACCCAAACATGGGCTAGTGAGTATCAAGAGAACACATTCACGACGGTCTTCTTCACTCGGTTAGCGGGGTTGTGATAGAGTGATGGCATTAATCAGAAATAAGGAAGTATTATAAAATGGCAATTAATTTTCCAACAAGTCCAAGTGTAAATGACATCTATATAGATGGCGATATGTCCTGGAAATGGGATGGTTCTAGCTGGGAAGCAGTTATTGAAACATCTATACCGATACCTAGTCAATCAGGACAAGCAGGCGAATATTTACAAACTGATGGCACAAATATGAGTTGGGAACTAGTTACTGGTGGTGCGGAATATGATTCTGCCACTGTATCAACTGGATATTTTGATGTGCCTGCAGGAACAACAGCACAACGACCCGGCGCGGCATATATAGGTAATATGCGTTATAATATAGACCTAGAAGCAATGGAACATTATAGTGGAACGGCATGGGTTAAATTTGCTGGATCTAATCCAACAATTTCAGGTATTAGTCCTACTTCTTTTGATGGATCAGCAGGAGTAAGCATTACTGTTAGTGGTACAAATTTTCAAGCAGGTTTTACAATAAAAATAATCGGTAATGATGCTACACAATATAATCCAGGAAGTACTACTTTTATTAATGATACAGAAGTATCATTTACAACTCCTGTTTTATTAGTAGCAAATGAACCATATGATATTAAAATAACATTACCTAGTGGTGGTACAACAACATTAGTAGATGCATTAGATGCAGGCGGTTCACCTAGTTGGTCATCGTATGCGGGTGATCCCCACGCTCTTGGTACTATAGCAAATGATGCTACAGGAACACATTTTACATTAGCTGCCACAGATCCAGAAAGTCAAGCAATTACATATGCAGCCACAGGAGCCATATGGAGTGGACAAAATTTAACAGTAAATTCAGACGGTACAGTTACAGGTGATCCAACAGATCAAGGGTCTGCTACTACATTCAATGAAACAGTACGAGCAACTGATGCAGTAGGTAATATTACTGATAAAAATTTTAGTATTGGAATAAGTCCTCCCAATGGTGTTAGTGCAGGAGATGGTGGAGATGGCGCATTAACTGTAACAGGATTAGAACAACCAAATCTTTATTATAGCATTCAAAATACTACTTTAGGCGCTGGTTCAACTTCTTTTGTTTTAGATACAGTGACCGGTCTTGCCGTAGGAGATAAAGTTTTAATTTGGCAAATGCAACATTATGGTGATCCAACATTAGCAGGAAAAATGATATACACAACAATTGATTCAATTAATCAAGGAACGGTAACTGCAACGACTACTGATAATATTACTTGGGGAATGATGTCGGCTGATTATGATAATGATTCTGCTCATACAGCACAATTAGTTAAGATTCCTCAATATACAACTGTAACAATTAACAATGGCGGTGTTATGGCACCAGGTCGATGGGATGGTCAAAAAGGTGGTATTTTAGTTGTAGAATGTCAAGATAATTTTACTGTTAATACTGGTGGTTATCTTGTAGGTGACGGAATGGGATTTAGAGGAGGGCATGGTGGTACTGCCTCAGGTAGCGGTAAGCAAGGTTTTAGAGGAGAAGATAGGACAGGTTGTGGCGTAGGTATTTCTGGCGGAGCTGCGAGTACCGCACCTAATGGCCAACCTAATATACATGGTGTAGTTGGTACCCGAGGAGGCGGTTCTGGTTATGGCGCCGGCGGTTCTGGAGGCGGCGGTCCTGCAGGTGGTGGTGCTTTTGGCGGTGGACAAGATACAGCTATAACTAGTAATTTATTTCTACCAGGTGGTGGCGGTGGTGGTGGTGGCGGTGGCGGCCCAGGTAACCATTCATCTAATGGACGAGGCGGAGCAGGTGGAGGCGGCGGAGGCGGTGTTATTATGATCCGTTGCAAAAATTTTATCAATGGTGGTAATGTGTCATCTAAACCAGGATACGGGGGTGGAGGCGACTCGGCTAGAGACTCTGGCGGAGGATCATTTGCTCAAGCTGGTGAAGGATCAGCGGTTCCTGTATTAATTAATAGTTTAGATTTAGGTAATGGCCACGGTTCTTTTAATACATATGAAACAGCAGGTGGAGAAGCAATAGCCACTAGTGGTGGCAATGGTACTGGAGCAGGCGGACCTTACGCTATGGGTAATTCACCAGGAGGAGGAGACGATCACGGAGGTTGGGGTGGTCCTACAGGTGTAGTAGGTGGAGGTAATGGCGGCCAAGGTGACATTGGTGGCGACGGTGGAGGTGGTGGTGGCGCCGGAGGCAGCGGTGGCGGCGGCGGATCAGCAGGACACGATATTGCCGGAGGTGGTGGTGGAGGCATGGGCGGTTCAGGCGGTGTGATATGGATAGAAACAACAACTGCAAATCTCGGAGTAAGTTTTGCTACCCCTCGAGGAATAGGCGGAGGAGGAGCTGCTAGTACTTCTGGAGCGGCGTCCTGTGGAGATTCGGGCGGAGCTGCTCAATATGATCCCGACTCTGCTACAGGATATAGTTGGGGAGCAAGTGGTATTGCTCGGGGTTGTGGTGGTTATTATGGTTCAGGAGGCGGCGCGGCAGGCTATGTAGGAAGTCTAGGTAAAATTCATATTGCAACTGCCACCGGTAGTTATGCTGGTTCTATAGATGTAACAGATAATGGGCAAATTGAAACAGGTGCAGATGTTACAACTGCTACATTAACTGGTAATTCTCCGTTTGGAACTAACGGGTATGCGATTATTTAATATATAGAGATAAAAAAGGAATAGACAATGGCAATTAATTTTCCAACAAGTCCGAGCGTAAATGATATTCATACAGTCGGTTCACGAAAGTGGCAATGGACTGGTAATACATGGGAATCAATTATGTCTGGCGCAATTGATCCGACAGTGGGAGGAGACCTGACAGGTACTGCTTCCAATGCACAAATAGCAGCTAACGCAGTAGGTTCAGCAGAAATAGCAACCGGCGCAGTTGGTTCAAGTGAAATAGCAGCTGGTGCAGTAGATAATGCGGCACTAGATTCAGATTTAACATTTACAGGAGAATCTATAATAGTTCCTGTAGGTACAACAGCACAACGACCTAGTTCACCAGCAAATGGTATGTTACGGTATAATACAGATTTAACGCAATACGAAGCATACAAAAATGGAAGTTGGGGTTCACTAGGTGGATCTACTATAGATCAAGACCTAGACACATATATTGAAGTAGAAACTTCACCTGGTGCAGACAATGACGATATAAAAGCATATACAGCAGGTACAATGAGATGGGAAACTGACCAAGATGGTGTTACGACATATCCTGCAGGTTATTTACAATTACCTTCATTTACAAAAGCACAAGTTTTAGCAGGCGGTTTGTTAGAATGTAATAACGCAACTAATCCTAAAGCAACCGGACAATTAATTTTTGTTTCAGATGGTGGAGCAAGCGGAGAACCACAATTTTGGTCATGTAATGGTGTAGCAGATCCGGGTTGGATAGATATTGCGGCACAACCGCCAGAAGTAACAGCTGTCACTTCAACCGGTGCAGCTGCAAATCAATTTGATCCAGGAGCAACTACAACAATAGTACTTTCCGGTAGTAATTTTGATAATCCTGTACAAATCAAAGTAGGAAATGTTTCTATTGCATCTGGTAAAATTACAGTAAATTCTGCAACACAGATAACTTTTATTATAGATCCAGAAGTAATAACAATAAGTGCTACATATGATATTTCTGTTACAAATCCTTCAGGATTGGCGGCTGTAGTATCTAGTGCATTAATAGCAGATAGAGCACCTAAATGGACTAGTAGTGTAGCCAATTTAGGTTATATATGGGAAAATGTAGATATTAGTACTGTGCCTGCAAATAATACATATGCGGTAACTGTTGCTAGTAATGGAACACAAAATGTATATTATATAAACACAATTGAAACACCTATATTAGAATTACAAGAGGGCGGAACATATAAATTTGATATATCAGATGTTTCTTGTGCTACACATGATTTAAGACTTTCTACAACAGCAGACGGTATACATGCTGCCGGTACTGAATATACAACAGGCGTTACAACAAACGGAACACCTGGACAAGCAGGAGCATATACAGAAATAACAGTAGCAGCTAGTGCTCCTAATTTATATTATTATTGTGTTGCTCATAGTGTTATGGGAGGTACTGCAAATACACCTGCAACATTTGGTTTTACTTTACTTGCTACTGATCCAGAAGCAACAACACTTGCATATTCGTGGGGTACATCAGCTGGCAATGGAGGATCAGGACATGGTTTTGGTTCTATAGTAAGTCCTACTATTAATGCAACCACAGGTGTTATTGGTGGTAATATGCCTGAAGTTAGTGTTGATACAAATGTTAATATAACAGTATGTGCCGCAGACACAGTTTTAGGAGGTACAAATAACGTAGTATGTAAAGATTACGTAATTACTTCTAAATTAAACGAAGCGCCGGTAATTACAAGTCCGGCAACAGGTGCATTGGGTGCAACTCATAATGTAGATGGTACAACTACACTCAGTTATCAAATTAATGCAACAGATCCAGAAGGCGGAGGATTGACATATGCTGTTACAGCGGGTGCATTACCAACGGGTGTAACACTTGATCCCAATACTGGTCTTATAAGTGGTATTCTTACTATTGGTTCAGTATCTACTCAAGTTTATAATTTTACAGTTACAGTTTCAGATTCTGCACCAACACCAGAAACGGTAGATATAGCATATTCACTAGATGTTCTAGTTCCATTTTTATATAGAACTATTATTACTCAAGGTTACATGTTAGGTGGATATAAAGATAGTAGTCCATGGAAAAATGTTAACCTTACTATACATGCTACAGATACAACAACTAATTTAAATGATCATTTGACTCGTGCAGGTGACTATGTAAACGGTGCATTTAATAATAATAAAGCATTTGTTTGGGGAACACATGATACCTTTGGTACAGGTAATACTGTATGTTCTGCATTTGATCAATTTACTGAATCAGGGTTAGCAGATCAAAGTGTTTATAATATAGGAACAAGTAGATACGATTTTTCTGTAATGATAGACGACAATGAATGGGCATATATTTGTGCTGGAATGAATGGCGGTACGGCCGTAGATGTTTTTAATCTTACAACCGAAACATTTGCAGGACAAAATGTTCAAGGTGGCGGAAATGCCGCTGTAGGTGCTGTTCCCTTTAACGCCACTACCGGCAGGGCAGAAGGTTGCTCAGGGTTTGGCGATAGTAATACAGGATATGGATGGACCAATTGGGGTGTTGCAAGTAATTGGTCTAAAATGTCATATGCTACTGGTGTATGGTCAGGTGCGTCCGCGGCTATAGGCTCCAATGATGGTTGGGGTAAAAGTTTATCTACAAAACATGGACACACTTATATGATGCAACAGGGTAACACAGGACATAGTATTGCGGCATTTAATTATTCAAATGATACTACAATATGGACTGGTTCTACATCAGCAGGTATGCCTGTAGCACATGGAGAAGAAAATTGGGAAATGGGTCAAGATTGGGGTTATTCCATTGGTTCATATATTAGTGCCCAATCAAATCAATCATGTAAAGTGGTTTTTTCAACTCATACATTTAGTACAGGTACGGCAGGTCATGAAGCACTAAGACCAAAAGGACACGACGGAGCATCGTCGGGCTCAAATTCTTCTAGAGCGGCAACATAATGAGTAACGAACTAACAAATAAAGAAATTATTGATTTCGCACAGAATAATAAAATTACCATGACAAAATGGCAAATGCATAATTTTGTTGAGGGTGAAGGAATTACAAGATGGAGAAGAGTTAGACAATTACTATTAGAAATTGAAAGTAGACAAAGTATACTTGAAGGATTGCCTTTTTCAAAGGAAGAAGCTTTAGGCACTATAGATATGTTATACGAAGAAATAGAAGAAACCAATAGTGAAGGACAAAAAAGAATAAACCGTGCAAAAATTGCCAGACATGAAGCCGAACTTGTCCAATTAGATAGAGGCGAAGTTAGAACTATTAAAGAATTAGATTATTTCTTAGAATTAATGCACGAACTAGACATTGATCAAGATTATCTAGATAATTTTTATAAAATTGAAAATGAAGAAGATAGGGATTATTATATCCGTAGATTGGGTAAACAAGCGGCAACAGAAATAATGGCGTACGGTAGAATGGGAACAGGTAATACTAGTTCAATATTAATGATGGATAAAGAAGATCAACAATCAGCAATGCAAGGAGCATTAACTTTACAAAAAGGTATAGATAAAAACATGGCATTAATAGATAGAAAAATAGATGCATCTATGCCATTATCACATGATGGAGGATATGATCCTCTAACTTCAATACAATATGAAAACAATATTCATATTCTAGAGAAATCAAAGAGGAACAAATAAAATGTCTTATATACTTTACAGAGCATCCGGTGTTATGCCTTCTACAACACATATTGCCTATTTAGATGGTTATTGTCTTGCAAGTGTAGATCCTGCATATTTAGATTATTTAGATTATAGTACATATAATGGAGTAGTACTTGCAGATGAATTAGGTGATTCAGAATCATATATGTTTTTTGCAAACTCTAGAGGTTATTGTAAAACAGCAGACGATGTTTCTTTTGATCCCGACAATCCAGATTATACACCAGCTGGTACTAAAATACGATTAGATGCTACAGAAGAACAAAAAGGTCATGCGTTAACAATAACAAAACTTGTTACTGTTCGTACAGTAGAAGATATTTTTAATGGTAGAGCTATAAGAGAAGGTCTAAGTGGCACAGCCTTAGAAGAAAATCAAACAACAAGACAAACACATGTAGATGCAGTCAATGCCTTAGATAACATGATAGATGTTATATTGTGGAGAGAAGATAATTTAGGCATTCAAGCAACTAGTCATGCGGCAATTTCTGCAGGACGTCAAATTGAAGGCACTGGTACAAGAACTGTTCCTGCGCCAAACGGCATACAAATATAAGCTAAATAATTATAGTATATTATAATTATAGGTAACGTATGCAAAAAGCAATTTTTAGTATTCCTTTGAATCCAAAGTTGTCTCCTGAAGCATTTGCTAGATTTTATTCTATTGTAGAAAAATATAAAGATTACATATATGATATATACTTTACTTCTAGAATGCCTCCCTTTATACAAGATGCAATGGGAGATGTGTTTAGTAAAGGTCAATCAATAGATATAATTGAAAATGCCTTTATTTTACAAAATAATTTAGGCATCCCGCTTTCTGCTACATTTAATAATATAGAAGTCCCTGCTACACAAGAATTACTAGATTTATGGATAGAAAATTTTCGTCCATTATATGAAAGAGGAATAAAAACAGTTACTCTTCCTCATACATTATGGATGTTATCAGGACGAGTTCAAAAAGCATTTCCTGATTTATATGTAAAAAATACCATTCTGCGAAATGTATCCAGAGCTAATGAAATAGTAGAATTAGTTAAAGCAGGATTTGACTACATTAATTTAGATAGAGATTTAATGCGTGACAGAGATTCTCTATTAAGAATTAAAGAAGCAAAAGAATACTGTATTGAGAAATATGGAAAAGATGTTAAACTTTCTTTACTAGCAAATGAAGGATGCTGGGGCAATTGTTCTGTAATGGATGAACATTATACGTATAATAATTCTCGTATGGATATTAATCAACCAACATATTTTTTTACAACACTTTCTAAATTTTCTTGTCCAGCATGGGATAGAGACGAAGCTGCACATGAATTAAAAAGAGCAAACTTCCCTCCATGGAGAGAAGACTGGATAGAATTTATAGAAGAATTGGGTATTGATGTACTTAAAATGCATGGAAGAGAATCACCAGCAGTTTTATTCCAAACATTAGATATTATAAAAAGATTTGCTGAAGAGGAAGAAGTTCTTTGGGATGTTTATAATCAATATATAATGGACATGCATTTAGAAAATGCTCCTATCAATGGATGGCGTAAAAAAATTAAAAATTGTAAATTTGATTGTTGGGAATGTCATTATTGCGAAGATGTTGTTGGTCATAAAGCCAAACATAGATATGTTACTCAAATAAACAATGCATTACATAAAGCAGATTTAGAAGAATCTAAATTAACCAACTTAACATTACAAATTCCCGGCTTAACATCTCATAAAGTAAAACACTTTATTAATAATTTAGTAGCAATGTCTGATACAAGGTATTTAGAAATAGGAACATATCAGGGTGCAGTTTTTACTTCAGCACTTGAAGGAAATAAAATAAATGCAATTGCCATCGATGATTTTTCTTCACCAACAATGTCACCAATGAGAGATATATTAGATTGGAAAACAGAAGAAGGAGATCCGGTTGAAATATTAAAGAAAAATATTAGTTTGGTTTCCGATCCTGTTGACCATGAAGTTTTAAAAAGTGTTGTAGTATCAGGATGGGTACCTTGGCAAACACCAATAGTTGATGTTTTAAATAAAAATGCATTTGCTGTTACTAAAGAAGATATACCTTTTAAAATATCTGTATTCTTTTATGATGGTGATCATTCATATGAAGTACAGAAAAAAGCAATTAAACATTATATTCCTATGATGGACGAAACATTTATATTAGTGGTAGACGATTGGAATTGGAAACAAGTTCAAGTAGGAACAAAAGAAGCCATTGTAGAAGAAAATTTAAAAGTTTTATATGATCATACTATCTTAACTTCTGGAGAAAATCCAGATGATTATTGGAATGGTTTGGGAATTTTTGTACTTAAACAACCTAAAAAATGAGATACTTATTTTGCTCATACGATATAGAAAAACTTAGAACATTATGTACCACACATATTTCTGTAGGAAGATATGGTTATTCTTTATATGGAATTAATGATACAGAAATTTGTTTTTCATATAAGTCATTGGGATTAGTTCATCAAAATATTTTTAATAATTTACCAGCCGGGTATTTTATTTTAACTGTCGATTCTGTTCCTTTTTATGCTTTTACTGCCCGAGGTCTCTTATATAGACAAACTACTCCTGGAAATATACTTGAAGTAAATCGAGATAATGTAGCAGAACGATATCCTTTATATCAAGAAGATGATTTAGTATGGGACGAGTACAATACTTTAAAATATTCTAATAATGAATTGTATATTTCTAGCATGGGTAGCAAAACAATATGGACTAATAAAGATTTAGATATTTCTAATTTAGATTGTTTAACTAACTCGTATCAATTGCCCGAAGACGAATATAAATTTGATATACAAGAAAGAAAATTACTTTCGATGATATTATGAACTTTGAATTACTTTACCTTAAGCAAGAATATTTACTATACCTAGTAGGTGTAATGGTTGTTGCTGGTATAATGAAAGATTCAAATTACCTCAATGATTTTTATCAAATTATAGCATCTAAAATTAAATCTAAACGATTAATAGTATTCCTTATATCTTTAATAACAGGCATTTTACCTATACCTGGCAGGGTAACAGTATCTGCTGGTATTTTAGATACATTAGCACCAGATAAAAAACTAAAAAAATATGCAAAGTCTCGTTCTAAATTTGGTATAATAGATTACTTGGCAACACATCATTATTATCTATGGTCACCTTTAGAAAAAACAATCATCTTACCGATGGCTGTATTAGGTTTAACATACGCAGAAATGTTATCGTATACAATGGGACTTTTAATTATTAGTGTATCTTATATACTATGGTATATTTTTGGTAAGATGGAAGAAAAAGATATTGTCCTTGCTATTAAAAAAGAACAAATAAATTGGGTAAGGTTATTAACTGGAGCATTGCCTTTATTTGTAGCAATAGGATTACTAGTAAGTGGTATAAAACCATGGATTGTTTTTGGAAGTGCTACGTTATATTATATTGTAAGATCGTCCACATATTCATTAAGAACAATTAATTCCTATGTCAATTGGAATCTTATTTTAACTCTTGCAGTAATAATAATTTTATCTAATATCATTAAAATATACTATAATGATATAGAAACATTTTTAAGAATTTCCTTTTTTGATATGTCTACTATAAAAGGATTTATAATTATTTCTGCTATTGCATATGGCGCTTCTTTTGCATTAGGATCTTCTAGTAAATATGCAGGCATTGTTGCACTGTTGGCGGTAATATACGGATTAGAATATTTAACTTGGTTTATTGCTTTAGAGTTTTCTGCATACTTAATTAGTCCTACTCATAAATGTACTCATATAGGCAGGATGTATTTTGGTACAACATTGAAAAAATATTATGCTATTGTAAGCCTGTGGACAATTATCATGATTGGCTATGCCTATCTAATAATGTGATAAATATGCTATATCAAGTAACGCGAGATAACATATGACACAGAAATTTTCAATAAAAGGCTTTGCAGACAACAGTATTACAGGAGAAAAAATTGCTGGATTTACTACAGCTACAGATGGTTATGTAATGGCTAAAAGTTCTGGCAATATAACATGGCAACAAATGGATTCAGATCCAACCATGGGCGGCGATATGACCGGTACTGCTTCTAATGCACAACTTGCAGCTGGTGTAGTGGGCGCAACAGAAATAGCATCTACAATTGATTTATCAAGTAAAACGGTATCATTACCAGCAAACTCAATTAGTGTTGCAGAATTAAATGTAACAGCAGGTACTGCCGGACAAGCATTAACAATAGATGGCGGCGGAGCATTAGGTTTTACAACAATAGTAACAGATCCAACCATGGGCGGCGATATGACTGGTACTGCGTCTAATGCACAAATAGCGGCCGGTGCAGTTGGCTCAACAGAAATAGCGGCCGGTGCAGTTGGCTCAACAGAACTTGCAGATAATTCCGTAACATCTGACAAAATAGGAGTTGATGTTATTGTTGCAGAAGATATAGCGGCAAATGCTATTACAGTTGCAGAATTACAAGATGGTGCAGTAACTACTGCTAAAATTGCAGCTGATGCAATAACAGCAAATGAAATAGCAACAGGTGCAATAACTTCTGGTAAAATACACAGTTCAGTAAGCATGGGTGGACCGTCACAAGGAATAGGTAGTATTATTAGAACTAATTCAAATGCCATTAATGAAGATCTTACTTTGGCTTCTGATACCAATGGTGTAACTATGGGACCAGTAACTGTTACTGTAGGTAATACGATAACTGTAAATGGTCAATGGAAGGTTATCTGATAAATAATAATTAATATATAGGAAAAAATATGTCAAAAGTTATTGCTAATCAAATTGAAAGAATAGGTGGAGTAGCATTTACCCTTCCTGCAACTGATGGTACTGTAGGACATGTATTACAAACCGATGGTATTGGTAATTTAAGTGTTGCCGCAGTACCCACAACAGGTATTGCAGACAGTGCAGTAACTAATGCAAAAATGGCAGATGATGCTGTAGGTCTTGCAGAACTTTCTGCAACAGGAACACTTGGTACAACTACTTTTTTAAGAGGTGACAATACTTGGGAAGTTCCAGTAGCAGGAACAGTTAATTTAACTACTAATAATTTTTATAAAAATTGGGTAGACGTAACAGCAGATCAAACAACAACTGTGCCCACCACACTAAATGCTGGTGTTATAGGTCCTGTAGAGGTAAATACAAGTGGTAGCGACGGCTGGACAATAGATGGTGAATTAACCATTATATAAAAGGTAAAAAATTATGGCTAGTAAAATTAATGTAAACACAATAGATACACAGTCAGGAACAGTAGTTACTATTCCAACTGGTAAATCATTAGCAATCACAGATGCTGGTGCTTTCACAATAGGTGGAGCTCCATTGTCAGTTGGTTCAAATACTGTTAGATATGAGGCAGCAGACTATACTATTTTAGGAACAGATGTATTAGGTAAAACAGAATGTGTAGTTGGCGCACACGCAGGTGGCGGTAACAGAACTATTACATTACCCCTAGTTACAGAACCAGGCATGGATACATGTATGATTACTTGTGTATGTACACAAGATTCAGGTACATATAGTTATATGAAAGTAGGAGACGCTAATGGTGCAGAACTTTGGCGCGGAGCTGCAAAAAATGATTTTGCTAGATTTATAGTTATGAATGGTGCGTGGAATATAATTGCACACCATGAAACATTTTACGAGCGCAGATATTTGAGTTCAAACCAATCAATAGGTGGTTATACTCATTCTCAATTAACTGGTTGGACAGCATATCCAGATACAGTTGCAACAAATCAAAGGCACTCCATTGGAAATGTATATAATGCAGTAGGCCATGAATGTATTGCTCCGTTTGATGCATGGGCAGAAATTAGTTTACAAGTTTGGCCAACAGGAGCGGGCGAGCCTAGCGTAACTTCATCTATAAAAATTAAAGGCGTTACCCAAACTTTGATGGATGCAAACAGTAGTGATGGTCGTATAACGGGTCCAACACCAGTTTCTTTTACTGTACCAGTAAATATGAATGATAATATTCAATATTGGTGGAGGAATAATGACGATGATGGTCGTTCTTGTTATGGTGGTGCACAACATCAAACTCAATTTCATACAAGACTTACAGCACGATATTCTTCGGGATAATAGGAGTATAATTAATGGCTGAATATAAAAGACCTGAAGGAGTTGCAGTAAATGATTTTGGCTTTGCTCTTTCTACAATTAATTCAGGTGCATTTGGAGGATTAGAAGGTAAAGGCAAGTATGGTACTGATTCGTATGAGCAAATTGCTGTATGGGACGACGATGTAGCAGATTTTCCAACTGTAGAAGAAATGCAATCTGCGGCGTTTTCAGGTAATTGGAAACGAGTAAGAACACAACGAGCTAAACTCCTAGCAGAAACTGATTGGATGGCCAATTCTGATGTAACAATGTCTGCAGAAATGACAACCTATCGACAAACTTTAAGAGACATTCCTCAAACTTATACCGAACCTACTGATGTTGTTTGGCCTACAAATCCACATGTAGAGTCAGACGTAGACATCCACCACCCATATAATACCGTATAACATTTTAGCCATATCTAATAAATATTAGTATGGCAATTCGTAAACTTGATGTTGATGCTATAGCAGACAACACACTCACTGGTGATAAAATTGAAGGATTTACTGCGGCTTCTACTGGCTTTGTATTAGCAAAAACTTCTGCTGGTGCAGAATGGCAGGCAGCGGCAGATCCTAATCCAACAATGGGAGGAGATTTATCCGGCACTGCTTCTAATGCACAAATAGTTGCAAATGCAATTACAGCAAACGAAATAGCAGCCGGGGCAGTTGGTTCTTCTGAAATTGCAACTAATGCAGTCACAGCAAATGAAATAGCAACCGGTGCAATTGGCACAACTGAAATTGCAACTAATGCAGTCACAGCAAATGAAATAGTGGCAGGTGCAATAACTACAGCAAAAATAGCATCAACAATTAATTTATCAAGTAAAACAGTAACATTGCCGGCGAATTCAATAGGTGTTACAGAATTAAATGTAACGGCAGGTACTGCTGGCCAAGCATTAACAATAGATGGAGGCGGCGCTTTGGGGTTTAGTACTGTTACAGCAGATCCAACTATGGGCGGCGACTTATCTGGTGTTGCTTCTAACGCACAAATAGCAGCTGGTGCAGTAGGTACAGCAGAAATAGCAACTAATGCAATTACAAATAATGAAATAGTAAATGGTGCTGTAACTGAATTAAAAATACATAGTTCAGTTAATTTAGGTGGACCATCTGTAGGAACAAATAGTTTAATTAGAACCAATTCACAGAATGTCAATGAAGACGTTACTATTAGTAATGTTACCAATGGATTATCGGCCGGACCAGTAGAAGTATTATCTGGTTGGACAGTTACAGTAGACGGTAATTGGACTATTGTTTGATAAATATGTTTAATATATAGGAAAAAATATGTCAAAAGTTATTACAACACAAGTTCAACGATCGGGAGGAGTAGCATTTAATCTTCCTATGACAGATGGTACAGTAGGACATGTATTACAGACTGATGGAGTTGGTAATTTAAGTGTTACCACTGTGCCTACAACAGGTATTGCAGATAGTGCAGTAACTAATGCTAAGATGGCAGATGATGCAGTTGGAGTCGCTGAGCTTTCAGCAACTGGTACACCATCTACTCTTACTTTCTTAAGGGGAGATAATAGTTGGGATACTCCACTTTCGGGAGCAGTTAGTTTAACAACTGGTAACTTATATAATAACTGGACAGAAATAACAATAGACACAACAACAACAGCAGATCCGGCAACTGTAAATGCTGCCGTTATAGGACCTGTAACGATAAATAGTAGCGGTACAACTGGCTGGACAATTGATGGCCAAGTGACAATCTTTTAAAGGTAAAAATCATGACAAGTATAATTAACGTAAACGAAATTAGCACCCAGTCTGGAAGTACAATTACTATTCCGACAGGTAAAACATTAGCAATTACTGATGCAGGTGCTTTAACAATTGCCGGCGCGGCGTATAATGTAGGTACAAATACTGTAATAAATGCAACAGCAGATTATGCAATAACAAATACAGATGTAGCGGGCAAGACAGCATGTATAATTGGCGCACACGCAGGTGGCGGACTTAGAACTATTACATTACCAGATATTGCAGCTGCTCCAGGAACAGCAACTTGTCCAATTACTGTTGCATCCACCCTAGACGCAGGTGCCGCTGTGTTTTTAAAGGTTGTAGACTTTAATGGTACAGAGCTTTGGCGCGGCACACAAAAAAGTGATTATGTTACATTACAAGTTTTAAATAATGCATGGCAAATTATGTCTTTTAAAAGTACCGGTGAAAACTATAAATTGAATGATTATACAATTACTGAAACTGACATAGCAGGTAAAGAAATGCTTACTATAGGTTGTAATGCTCAAGCATCTGACAGAATTATTACATTGCCAGATATTAACGCAGCTGGATTAAAAGGTTGTACTATTCAAGTAGTAGTAACTACTGATTCAGGAGCTGCATTTAGTGTAAAAGTACAAGATGCCAGCAATAATGAAATTTGGACAGGTATTCAGAAAAGTGATTATGTTAAACTACAAAAAATAAACAACACATGGCAAGTAATAGATCATGAAGAAACATTTTACGAGCGCAGATATTTGAGTTCAAACCAAGCAATTGGTGGATATGAACATCAAAAATTAACTGGTTGGACAAGTATATACTCTATAGGAGCTACATGGGATACTGGTCAAAATGAAGTTACTGCACCGTTCGATTGTTGGGCAGATATAAGATTAATGCTCAGTCCAACTGAGGCAAGTGAGATAGGACAGTCGGTTTCGTTAAAAGTAAATAACGTCACTATATATCAAGGTGATGCTAATAGTACAGATGGTCGTTTGGTTGATGGTCGTATGGGAGCATGGGAGTTACCAGTAGACTCAGGCCAAGATATAGAACTGTGGTACAGAAATCAAGATGACAATGCTCATACCACATATGGTGGCTCTGCACATCAAACCCAATTTTCAGTACGTTTACGAAGGCGCTATTAATAATGAATTTAGTATCGCATGAAAGACCAGCTGGTATTTCTAAAAATGAATTTGGTTTCGGCCTTTCTACAATTAATAACGAAGCATTTAAAGGATTAGAATCTTCCGGTAATTATGGTACTCCTTCTTATAATCCTATTGCTGTATGGGACGAAGACGTAGCACCATATCCTACAGATGAAGAAATACAAGCGGCAATTACTACTGGTAGTTGGAAAAAAGTAAGGACAGAACGAAATAAACGTTTAGCAGACACTGATTGGCATGCATTATCTGATGTTACTATGTCAGAAGAAATAACTGCTTATCGTCAAACATTAAGAGATATTCCACAAACTTATAATAGTTCAAATGAAGTAATTTGGCCCAGTCTGACTGCCGATGCTGTTTCTACATTTTTAAATCAACCGTTATCTATAGACGCAGAAATTGTTACAGTTGATTCTACAAATGGTTTTCCTGATACAGGAACAATCCAAATACAAGACGAAACTATAACATATGCTAGTCGTACAACTGTAAAATTTAATGGTTGTGTTAGAGGAACAGCCGGAACAACTGCTGTTGCACACGAAGACGAAGTTGTTGTAGATCTTTCGTAATTATACTATTAAACACTTTGATCTATCCGTGCGACTATTAGATAAATATTAAAATAATAGGACATATATGAGCATTATAAAAGTAGATGAATTAAGTCCACGATCTGGTAATGATATTGCTATTACTAGTTTAAAAACGATTACGGGTCTTGCATCACAGTTTAAAATTACTGGTGGTACTGCTGGACAAGCATTAATAACAGACGGCGCAGGCGGATTATCTTTTGGTGCTGTTGATTCTTTACCTTCACAAACAAGCCAAAGTGGTAAGTTTTTAACAACAGATGGATCTACTGCAAGTTGGGATACTGTTGATCATACACATTCACATCCAGATGAATTACCTAGTCAAACAAGTCAAGCAGGTAAATTTTTAAAAACAGATGGTACAAATGTAAATTGGGATACTGTTGATGAATTTAGTGTTTCTATAGCAGAAGCTGCGCCAGGATCTGCTTCATCGGGTGCTTTGTGGTGGAAGTCAGATGAAGGTAGACTTAAAATTTATTATAATGACGGCAGTAGTTCGCAATGGGTAGATGCATTTCCTGTAGCAGAACCGGGTGCAACTGATCCAGCAATGGGCGGTGACATGACAGGTGTTGCTTCTAATGCACAAATAGCAGCTAATAAAGTAGGTATTACAGAATTAAATGTAACAGATGGCACAAGTGGCCAAGCATTAATGACTAATGGCTCAGGTACATTAAACTTTGGAAATGTAGATGCATTACCTAGTCAAACAGGACAAGCAGGTGAGTATTTAAAAACAGATGGTACAACTGCAACATGGGAACCTGTTACAGGTGGCGCGGCATATGATGCAGATACATCTTCTACAGGATATTTTGACTTACCTTCAGGTACAGATGCACAACGACCAGGAAGTCCAGCAACTGGCATGTTACGATTTAATTCAGATGCTACATCTTTAGAACATTATGCCGACGGTACATGGATTCAATTTGCCGGTTCGGCTCCAACTGTTTCTTCTGTATCTCCTACAACAGTTCTTGCGGAAAATACAACAGTTACTATTACTGGTGTTAATTTCCAAGCAGGTGCTACAGTAAAATTAATAGGATTAGATTCAACCCAACTTAATCCAAATTCAGTAGCATTTATTAATTCAGGTGAATTATCAATTACAACGCCAGTGCTTACGGTAGCAAATGAACCATATGATATTAAGGTAACTAATCCAAATGGTGGTACTTCAACATTAGTAAATTGTATAGATGCAGGTGGTACTCCCGCATGGACATCACCTTCCGCAGGTAGTTTAGGTACATGGTATGAAGATATTGCTATAACACCTGTTACAATGGTAGCAACTGATCCTGATGCTCAAACAGTTACATATTCAGTTGTAAGTGGTGCAATAGCTGGTGTTACAGTAGATGCAAGTACAGGTGTTATGAGTGGTACACCAAATGTAAATGATACTTATAATTCTAGTGGAGTAACACATAATCTTACTATTGGTGCATCTGATGGTGTAAACACAACAAATAGATTATTTAATATTTTAAGAAAGTGGCAAGATGGCACATCCGGCACACCATTTTCATCTTTAGCATCGGCGGCAAGTTTTATTACTGGTAATAGTCAATCTGCTGGTAATTATTATTTTGCAACAAAAAATTCAACCACTACACAATTTAAAGTTGTTATTGATAATGGTGTTTGGATAAGCATCCCAATTGGAACAACAAATGACGGAACAAATACTGGTGCAATAATGACTAGTTCAGATTTCTATACTAAAGAAGTTTACGGTGAACAAAATTCAGCGGGTAGTATAGGATGGAATGGTAGTAACCAATGGGATTCAACAGGTTCTACAAATGCATCAGGTAACAATGTAGCGGCATTTGTTGCGGTAATAGATTTTGGATTACCTTACAGATATGTAGCAGTTTATGCTGCCAACGTTAGTGGATCTGGTGCCCAAACAGCAGATTGGACAAATCGACAAGATAGTGCATTAAACAATAATCATGATCCTGGTGGTTATAGTGATGGTCCGTGGATGGCATTTCAACGGCCTACCGATTTTATAATGCAAGCCAATTGGGGCAATGTAGGTAATAGTAATACTAGTACAAATTTTAGTTCTTTTGGCATACCACTTGATCTTGGTGCTCCTGGTGCAGGAACTGAATTTTGTTTAGGTATATGTGGTGGTTCCGGCGAACACTATATATTCAATACTGGAACAATTTATTTAAAGGCATAATATTATGGCAATTAATTTTCCAACAAGTCCAAGTGTAAATGACATCCATACATCAGGTGATATGTCCTGGAAATGGGATGGTACAACATGGAAAGCAACTATAGTAACTTCTATACCGATACCTAGTCAATCAGGACAAGCAGGCGAATACCTGCAAACTGATGGTACAACTATGAGTTGGGAAGCAGTAGATGCATTGCCTACACAAACAGGGCAAGCAGGCGAATTCCTACAAACAGATGGTACCACGGCAACTTGGGAACCGGTTGTATCAGGAGGAAATCCTACTACTGTATCTGATCAAGCTAATACATCAACTGGATATTTTGATATTCCGTCAGGTACAGATGCACAGCGACCAGGAAGTCCAGGAACTGGCATGTTGCGGTATAATTCAGATCAAACGCAACTAGAGCATTATGCAGATGGCGGCTGGATTGGATTTGCAGGATCTACACCTACTATCACTGGTGTTAGTCCGCTAATAGCGCCTGCGGCAGGTACAGCAATAACTGTTCTCGGTATTAATTTTCAAGCAGGGACAACAGTAAAATTAATAGGTACAGATGCAACTCAATATAATGCACTATCGGTCACATTTGTTAGTTCTACAGAAATACAATTTGCAACACCGGAACTTCCTGTAACAAAAGAACCATATGATGTTCAATTAACTTTACCCAATGGGGGTGTTGCGATATCTGCAGATATATTAGATGCAGGTGGTGTGCCAACATGGACAACAGCGGCAGGCAGTTTAGGTTCTATAGGAGAAACTGCAACTGGAACACATTTTACATTAGTAGCAACTGATCCTGATAGTCAAGCAGTCACATATACAGAAACAACAAGCGTTCTTACTACAGCAGGATTAACATTAAATTCAACAACTGGTGCAATTACAGGTGATCCCACAGATCAACCAGTTGGTGGCTCGACAACTTATAATTTTGATGTATTTGCAACTGATAGTACAGGTGTAAATGTATCATCTACTAGAACATTTAGTATAACTGTCGATGGTGTTTGGTCAGGTGCAAGTGGTGGTACAATAACATCTCATACTTCCGGTGCAACAAATTATAAAATACATGCATTTACTGGTAATGGTACATTTAGTGCAGGATCAATGGGCGGAACTGCTGATGTTCTTGCTGTTGGTGGTGGTGGTTCAGCTGGTTGGGCATCTGGTGGTTGGTGGGGAGGAGGCGGCGGCGGCGCCGGCGGACTTGTAATGAAGCCAAGCCATACATTTGCCGCAAATGAAACAGCTGCTATTACTATAGGTCAAGGAGGTACTGGTGTTACTAGTATTCCTGGATCAGACGTAGAGCTACGAGATGCTGACGAAGGCACTGATACTATTGTAGGAACTCTTTTAACAGCAAAAGGCGGTGGCGGAGGAAATAATGATGGTGGCTGGGCCAGTAATATGTGCCACGGTGGTTCGGGTGGCGGCGGTACTTGGAGCAGTGGAGGCGGCACAGCAAATCAAACAAGTCAAGCAGGTGATTCGGGTACTTATGGTTTTGGTAATAATGGTGGTAGTGGCTCTGGCGGTACTGTTGGTGGTGGAGGCGGTGGCGCAAGTAGTGCTGGCCATACTGGCGGTCAAGAATATAATGGTGGCAACGGCAAAGATTATTCTGCAGAATTTGGAACAACTTATGGAGACACTGGGTGGTTTGCAGGTGGTGGTGGTGGTGGTTGTTATAATACAAACCAACCTACTACAGGTGGTCAAGGTGGTGGTGGTGCAGGCGTCGGACAAAACACCGGCCCAGGTAATCCCGGCACAGCAAATACAGGCGGTGGAGGTGGTTGTGGTTACGATGCTGTAACAGGTAGTGGTGGTTCGGGTATTGTATTAATAAGATATGAGGTAGCATAATGGCAATTAATTTTCCAGATAGTCCAAGTGTAGATGATATTCATACAGTCGGTACACGAAAGTGGCAATGGACTGGTAATACATGGGAATCAATTATGTCTGGTGCAATTGATCCAACAGTAGGCGGCGACTTAACAGGTACTGCTTCTAATGCACAAATAGCAGCTAACGCAGTAGGTTCAGCAGAAATAGCAGACAATACAGTAGGTGTAGCAGAATTAAATGTAACAGATGGTACTGTTGGCCAAGCATTAATGACTGATGGCTCAGGAACAATGAGTTTTGGAGATGTAGATGCATTACCAAGTCAATCAGGTCAAACAGGCGAATTCCTACAAAC
>Ga0310345_10001871_pt1 | contig 22367 bp, 20 predicted proteins | sample HC15DNA20500_MG_FD_204667 | JGI IMG/M metagenome (GOLD analysis project Ga0310345, IMG submission 204667) | Marine microbial communities from station ALOHA, North Pacific Subtropical Gyre - HC15-DNA-20-500_MG | ecosystem: Environmental > Aquatic > Marine > Oceanic | place: Pacific Ocean: North...
TTGGCTTCGCCACTGACCGAGACGCGTGCCGGGTCGAGTGCCGCCGGGGACGGTACCGACATGATGAAAGAGTCGGTTCTCGACGGCGGGATCCACGTGCTCAGCGAGTACATACCGTCGGTTCGTTCGGCGAGCGTCGGTATTTGGATCCGCCAGGGTGGGGCCCACGAGCCGTTGTTGGACACGGGCGTGAGCCACTTGCTCGAGCACATGGTCTTCAAGGGCACAGAGCGACGCTCGGCCGCCGAGATCGCGATGGCGCTCGAAGGCCTAGGTGGCTCACTCGACGCTTATACCAGTCGCGAACACACTTCCTATCAGGCCCGGGTTCTGGACGAGCACATCGGCGAGGCACTCGATGTACTGGCCGACATGGTATTGGATCCTCTGCTGCGGGCAGAGGATCTGGAGCTCGAGCGCGAGGTCGTGCTCGAGGAAATCGCACAGGTCGAAGACACGCCGGACGATTTGGTCTTCGAGCTCCACTCCGATCTTCTCTGGGCTGGGCACCCCTACGGCCGTTCGATCCTGGGCACGAAAGAGTCGGTCGCCGACATGAGCATCGACACGCTGCGCGAACTGCACGCCCGAACCTATGGCGGTGAGAACCTAGTCGTCGCGGCGGCCGGCAACGTGCAACACGAGCGCTTGGTGGAGGCGGTCCACAGCCTTTTTGGCTCTCGGGCCACGGGCGAGCCCAGCGACCGCGTCGCGACACCCGGACCTACTCTCGCCGGCCAGCACCGAATCGCGCGCTCGACCGCACAAACACATGTGGTGCTCGGGGCTGGGGTTCCGGGGCACACGCACAAGGATCGGTACCCGCTCGCGCTGCTCTCTTCGGAGCTGGGCGGAGGCATGAGCTCCAGGCTTTTTCAGAAAATCAGGGAGGAGCTCGGACTCTGCTACTCCGTGTACACCTACCAGTCGTTCTACAGCGCGTCGGGCCTTTCCGGAGTGTATGTCGGAACGCGGCCGGCGACAGCGGATGCCGCGGTCGACGCGATCTCCGCTGAGATGAGCCGCATGGCCAATCTCGGACTCAGCGTGGACGAGTTGGAGCAGACCAAGAGGCAGGTGAAAGGGCAAGTCATGCTGTCCCTGGAGTCGACCGGAGCGCGGCTGTACCGGCTGGCTTCCTTCGCGCTGCATCGGGAGCCGTTCTTAGGGCTCGATGGCCTACTCGACAAGATCGACTCGGTGACCCTCGAGGACGTATGCCGTGTCGCGGCCGAATTCTACGATCCCGACCGCCAACTGGTGGTCCGACTTGGCCCGGATGCCACGAATGGGAGCGCCCAAGCGTGACTGAAAGACAATCCAACCAGAGAAGCGCTTAAGAAATGCTGATCGGCGTTCCGAAGGAGATCAAAAGCGACGAGTATCGCGTCGCCTTGCCGCCGGCCGGGGCAGAGATGCTCACGCAGGCCGGGCATGAGCTCTTTGTCGAAAAGGGTGCCGGGTTGGGTAGCGGGTTCACCGACGACTTCTATGTGAACGCCGGCGCGGCAATACTCGATGACCCAGAGGATGTCTGGGCGCGGGCCGATATGATCATGAAGGTCAAGGAGCCCATTGAGGTCGAGTGGCCTCGCATACGTGACGGCCAGGTCATCTTCACGTACTTCCACTTCGCTGCCGACGAGTCGCTCACAAGGGCATGCGTCGAGTCCGGATCGATCGCGATCGCGTATGAGACGGTCGAGCTTCCGACCGGAGAGTTGCCGCTGCTCACGCCCATGAGCGAGGTCGCGGGCCGCATGGCCGTACAGGAGGGTGCCAAGTACCTGGAACGCCCCCAGGGCGGCCTCGGGGTTCTGCTGGGTGGTGTTCCGGGTGTGCTACCAGGAAAGGTGCTCATCCTGGGCGCTGGCGTAGTCGGTACCAACGCGGCGAAAATGGCTGCCGGCATGGGCGCTCGCGTCCACATGATGGACATCAACCTCGAGCGCCTGCGCTACCTCGACGACGTGATGGCTGCAAATGTGAACGTGCTTTACAGCAGTCGCTACGCGATCAGGAAGCAGATTCAGGATGCCGACCTCATCATCGGGGCGGTTCTGATTCCCGGAGCGAAGGCGCCCCACCTCATCACCCGCGAGGACCTCGGCCTCATGCGAGCCGGTACGGTGATCGTCGACGTCGCGGTCGACCAAGGAGGCTGTGTCGAGACGATCAGGCCCACGACGCACCAGGACCCTGTCTACACGGTCGACGATGTCATCCACTATGCTGTGGCGAACATGCCCGGCGGCGTCCCGCGCACGAGTACGCTCGCGCTCACCAACGCGACGCTGCCCTATGCGATGGCGTTGGCGGGCAAGGGCTGGCAGCGAGCGTGCCTCGAGGACGACGCCCTCAAGCTCGGCGTCAACGTCGTGCGTGGCCATGTGACCTACCCTGCGGTCGCTGACGCGTGCGGCCTCGAGTACCATGACACCGACGACTTCCTGACTTGAGTTCGGTCGTCCGCTTTCGCCGGCTTGCATCGAACCCCGATCTTCCGCTGCCGGGTAGGGGTACACCTCAAGCGGCCGGCTACGACATCCGCTCTGCCGAAGACGAGGTGGTGCTGCAACCAGGTGAGATCCGGCTTGTGAGCACCGGCCTTGTCATGGAGCTGCCCGAGGGTATGGAGTGCCAAGTCCGACCGCGTTCCGGGCTCGCGCTCAAGCACGGGATCACATTGCCAAACAGCCCCGGCACCATCGACCCGGACTATCGCGGTGAACTCCGAATCATCATGCAAAATCTCGGCCCACAGGCTGTCACGCTGATGCGCGGAGAGCGCATCGCACAGCTCATTTTCGCTCGCTTCGAGGCGCCCGAAGTGCTTGAGGTGGACGAGTTGAGTGAGACCGAGAGGAGCGAGGGCGGGTTCGGCAGCACGGGAACGAGCTAAACGCATACGGGACACTGGCATCCCGGAAGAAGTAAACGTATGATCCAAGGCCTTTTTGGCCCGCGGTGGAGCCAGCCGCGGGTCCTTTTTGGCCCTCACCACCAGAGAAGCTGATTTGTCCGCACTGAGCGATTGGTTTGGCTCGGGGCGTCTCGTCCCGGTAAACGACATCGCCGTCGACCTAGGCACGGCGAACACGCTCGTATATGTGAAAGGCGAGGGCATTGTACTCAACGAGCCCTCTGTGGTCGCGGTCAACAAGGGTAGCAAGCGCATCATGGGCATCGGCTTGGAGGCGAAGCGGATGCTGGGCCGCACGCCCGAGGGGATCGAGGCCATCCGACCGCTCAAGGACGGCGTCATCGCGGACGTCGACATCACCGAGTTGATGCTGCGTCACTTCCTCAAGCAGGTGACCCAGAAGCGCATCTTCCGCATCAAGCCGCGGGTCGTGGTGGGTGTGCCGTCCGGCATCACCGAACTTGAGCGGCGTGCGGTGCGCTCCTCCGCGATGTCATCCGGCGCCAAAGCGGTGTACATGGTCGACGAGCCGATGGCGGCTGCGATCGGTGTCGGGCTTCCCGTCGAGACCCCTACCGGAAACATGGTGATCGACATCGGCGGTGGTACGACCGAGATCGCGGTCATCGCGCTCTCGGGTATCGTGTCCAACACCTCGATTCGCGTGGGGGGCGATGAGCTCGACGTGGCCATCGTGACCTTCCTTCGCAAGAACTACAACCTGCTCATCGGCGAGCCGACCTCCGAGTCCATCAAGATCCAGATCGGCTCGGCGTTCGACTTCGGCGAAGAGCGCGAGATGGAAGTGAAAGGGAGGGACCTCGTTTCGGGGATCCCCAAGACGGTCAAAGTGCACTCGCAGGAAGTGCGCGAATGCATACAGGAGCCGATCCAGGCCATCGTCGAGGCCGTACGCCGTGCGCTGGAGATCACGCCCCCGGAGCTGTCTTCGGATATCGTCGATCGTGGCATCGTCATGACCGGTGGCGGTGCGCTGATCCGGGGACTCGATCGGCTGCTGCGACACGAGACCAACCTGCCGATCCACGTGGACGATGAGCCGCTCACGTGTGTCGTGCGGGGCGCGGGCCGCATCCTAGACGACCTGCACAAGTACCGCACCGTTCTGGTTCCGTAGGGAAAGGCGCGGTGCCGGCGTACGGACCTGAGCCGGAGACCAACGGCGGCCGACAACCGGGCATGCTCGCGATCACCTTCCTGCTGCTCGCCCTCTCGATCTCGTATCTGCCGGACGTTGCCCAGCAGCGCATCGCGTGGACGTTGAGGGTTTCGATTCTGCGCCCGTTCCTGGCCACGCAAGAGCGGCTGCTGGCGGTGCGCATGAACGCACAGAACGTCGAGCAGCTCATGGGACAGATCGACTCGATGACCGCCGTGCTATCCACTCAGGCGGCGCTTTTCGACGAGAACTCCACGCTACGCGAACTGCTAGACCTTGCCGAGCGCGCTGGGCCCTCGTTCTTGCCGACCACAGTGCTGCGGGGTGGTACGGCAGGCTCGGAGAGCATGTTCTTGGTAAGAGGCGGCGCCGCTCAGGGGATCTATGAGGGCGCTCCGGTCGTGACCTGGCGCGGCTTGGTGGGGATCATTCTAGAGGTGCAGAAGGAGATCTCGCGCGGCATGGATTGGACCCACCCGGACTTCAAAGCGAGTGCCATGCTTCAGGACGGCACGATGTTCGGCATTGTGGACAACCGACGGCGCGCGTTCCGCGAGGTGGATCGCCTCGTGCTCAACGGCACACCCTTCAACGAGGACGCATTGCCAGGCACTCCGGTGCTTACCAGCGGATTGGGTGCCACATATCCGCGGGGCATTCCCGTGGGTGTAATCGATGAAGTGGAGGCGACTCAAGGGCAGTGGGGAAAGAGCTATTGGCTACGGCCGCTGGTCGAGCCAGGGGAGGTCACTCACGTCTTGGTCGCCAGGCGAGGCGCTGGTGACGACGTCGGAGCTCTGTGGTTGGCGGATTCGGTGCAGGTGGGTGAGGCACGCACCCAACTCGGGCGCCGCCCGTGAAGACCGATGCTCGTATCTGGCTACTCTTCGCGGGCCTCGCGCTGATGCACTTACTGCTGCACGTGGGATTTGGGATCGGAAGGGCCGCACCCGACTTGCTCACGGTTGCGCTGCTGCTGGGAGCGCGGGAGGTGGGCATGGGGCGCGCGGCTGGCATGGGGCTGCTCTTCGGGTTGCTGGAGGACGCACTGAGCGTGTTGTCGTTTGGGACGAACAGCGTCGCGATGACCATCGTCGCCGCGCTGGGGGCGGTTACGAGGAATCTCTTCGTAGGAGACTCCTTGTTCTTTTTGGTGTCGTACTTCTTGATCGGGAAGTGGGTCCGAGACCTGGTGTATTGGTTCATGGTGGGCGAGACCCTTCGGCAGCCCTTCGTCGATCAGGTGCTCATTCAAGGCCTCATCGGAGGCATGTACGCCGCGATGGTCGGCGTGGTGTTGGTCGCGGTTACTGGACTCAGGCAGGAGGCCCCAGTATGAACGTACATCACGCGCACGAGCGTCGTCGTCGGGCCCGGGGCGCGCAGGTGGTGATTGCTCTGATTCTGGGGTTGCTCGCGGCCGCGTTCTTCCGCATCCAGGTCCTGAGTTCGGACGCCTGGGAGTTGAGGGCGACCTCGAATCGGATTCGCCAGCTCCCGTTGCCCGCGCCCCGTGGCATCATTTATGACCGGAACGGGGACATCCTGGTCGACAACGTGCCGGGGTACGCCATCACTTTGCTGCCCGGTCCCCTGGATGAGGCACGCGAGACACTCGAACGCATGAGTGCATATGTCGAGATGTCCGAGGAACGCATCGAGCGAGTACTCGCCACGCTGCGCCGATATGGACGAGAGGTCGTACTGGACGCTGATGCTTACTTCGAGACGGTCAGCGCGCTAGAAGAACGTCGAGCCGAGTTCCCCGGCCTCTATCTCGAGATGCGTCCGCGCCGCCGGTACCTGCTCGGGGAGGCGGCGGGGCACGTGCTGGGGTACGTGGGAGAGATCACCGCCGAGGAGTTGGCCTCTCCATCGTTCGCCGCCGACCTTTATCGCCAAGGCATGGTGGTCGGCAAGAATGGGATAGAGAACGAGTACGAGCAGCAGCTTCAGGGCCGGCAGGGACTCCGGTATCTGGAGTTCGATGCACGAGGGCACATCGTCGGTGACTTCGGAGGCGCGCGCACGGATCCGGGCGAGTCGGGACAGAACCTCCATCTCAACTTGGACATGGAACTCCAGGCGTGGATCCACTCCATCTTCCCGGACTCGATGGCGGGGGCGGTAGTGGCGCTCAATCCGGCGGATGGTGGTGTCCTGGCGCTCTATTCAGCCCCCTCCTACGACCCCAACGAGTTCGTGGGGGGAATCAGCACGGATCTGTGGGCCTCGCTCACGGCGGATGAGGGCAATCCGTTGTACGACCGTTCGGTGCTCGGCTTGTACGCGCCCGCGTCGACCTGGAAGCTGGCGACCGCGGGCATTGCGCTGGACCTCGGCGTCGTAACTCCCGACGAATTCATGGCCGTGCCGTGTAACGGGTCCTTCACCTTTGGCGCGCGTTCGTACCGATGCCATCTAGCTGAGGGCCACGGCTTCAACAATCTAGCCCAGGCGATCGGTAATTCGTGCGACGTCTACTTCTACCAGCTCGGACTCAGGATCACGCTCGACGAGTTGCTCCGGCGCTCGACCGAAATCGGCTTCAGTCAACGCTGTGGCATCGATCTGCCTCAGGAGAGCCAGGGTATCTTCCCGGCTGAGCGGGCGTTTTGGGAGCGGCGCTTCGGGTATGCGCCACGCGAAGGCGAGGTGCTCAACCTCGCCATCGGACAGGGGCCCAACTCGCAGACACCGCTCAAGATGGCGCAGTTCTACCTGGCGATCGCCAGCGACGGATCAGCGCCGACTCCCGCGCTCGCGCAGGGCGCGAATGAGGGGGAGGGGTGGTCGCTCGACCTCGCGCCGGAGCACCTCGAGTCCCTACGCGATGGTCTTCGCGCGGTAACCGCACCCGGCGGGACCGCCCACATCCGGACCTCACTGGAGTACTGGGAGGTCCTGGGAAAGACAGGAACGGGTGAGCACGCCGAAAGCCAGGCCGGGACCGCGCCGCCGCACGCGTGGTTCGCAGGCATGGCTGGGCCGTTCGGTGGTCCCCCCGAGATCGTGGTGGTGGTGATCGTCGAGTATGGGCAGAACGGGAGCCGGGTGGCGTCCCCGATCATGTCCAAGACCGCGGACTTCTATTTGCGGAAGAAATACGACATCCCATTCGACACGGTGCAGACGTACCTCGAGCATATTCAGCGGGGCCCAGTGCCCGCGTGGTACCGAGAGCGTTATCCCACGAACGCCGGTAGCCGGTGACCCGCCTGCTCGAAAAGTGGGCGGTGGACCCTCCGCTCGTCTTCACCATCTTCGCGATGACCCTGTTCGGAATCGCGATGATCTATTCCGCAGGGGTCGTGCACATCCCGAATGCGGTGACGCAGGACGCATGGGTCAAGCAGGCGGCGTGGTTCGCGATCGCGCTTGTCGTGTTCACAGTGCTCGCCCGAGTCTCGCTGCGCTGGATCGAGTGGGTGGCGGTCCCGTCGTACGTGGTTGGGGTCCTCTTGCTCGCCATCACGTTGGTCATCGGGACGGGCGCCGGAACCGCCATCGGCGTGAAGAGCTGGATTCGCATCGGCGGGTTTGGCTTCCAGCCGTCCGAATTCGCCAAGATCGCCACGATCCTGATGCTTGCCCGCGTGCTTTCCCAGCGAAAAGAGCCGCTCACCTCGCTGCGCGATTTACTGCTGCCATCGGCGCTCGTGGGACTCCCGCTCGCGCTGATTATGCTGCAGCCGGACCTTGGTACGTCGATGGCGTTTGGCGGCATCCTCTTCGCGATCTTGTTCTGGGCGGGTACGCCGGTGGCGCTGTTGCTGCTCGTCGCGAGTCCAGGCGTGGGAGTCGTGCTCTCCTTCGACACCCGGATCTGGTCGGCGTACATCGTGGGCGTGGTCGCCTTCCTGTATCTGTATCGGTACCGCCTCTTCCTATTCGAATCCGTGGCCGTGGTATTGGCGAATGTCGTTGCGGGCACAATCTCGCGGCCGCTTTGGGAATCGCTCAAGTCCTACCAGCAGAATCGCATCCTGGTATTCCTCGACCCGGAGGTCGACCCCCGCGGGGCAGGGTACCAGGTCATACAATCGAAGGTGGCGGTCGGGAGCGGCGGTCTGACCGGACAGGGGTTCACGCTGGGCCCGCAAAAGCGCTACGACTTCCTGCCGGAGCAGCACACCGACTTCATCTTCAGCGTCGTAGGTGAGGAGCTCGGTTTCTTGGGCACGATGGCGGCGATTCTCGGTTTCGCCTTCATCCTCACGCGCTTGGTCCGGATGGCCGAAGAGTCCCCGGATCCCTTTTCCGGCCTAGTCCTGCTCGGTATCTTGGGGGCCTGGCTCGTCCATATTTTTGTCAATGTCGGCATGACCGTGGGGGTCGTGCCGATCACCGGGATCCCGCTGCCCTTCGTGAGTTATGGCGGCACGTTCCTACTGATGTCGTGGGTCGCCGTCGCGATCGCCGTCCGCGTCGCCCACGAACGATAGGAAGTCGCATGGCGTGGTTCCGAAAGGACAAAAAGCCGCTCAAGGCGCAGGACAGGCGGGACCTTCCGTCCGACGTCTTCGACAAGTGTCCGGGCTGTAGCGAGATCTTGTACCGCGAGCGGCTGGCGCAAAATCTCAACGTCTGCCCGGCATGTGATCACCACCTGAAGATCGCTGCCGAGGCGTACCTGAGCGTTCTCGCCGACAGCGGTACGTTCGAGGAGATCGATGCTCATCTGCGCGCTGCGGACCCCCTCGGTTTCGAGGACCTAAAGGCCTACCCGGATCGCATTGCGGCGGCCGAAGCCAAGGGCAAGACCGAGGCGGCCATCTCCGGCACGGGCAAACTCGATGGGATCGACATCGTGCTGACGGTCATGGACTTCGCCTACATCGGTGGTTCCATGGGGTCCGTGGTCGGTGAGAAAATCGCGCGTGCCGGCCGCGTCGCGCTCGAGCGGGAGATCCCGTTCCTCATCGTGAGCGCGTCGGGTGGAGCGCGCATGCAGGAAGGCATGCTCTCACTCATGCAGATGGCCAAGACGTCGACGGTGCTCGCGCGCCTTCATGAGGCCTCGATCCCGTTCATTTCCATCTTGACCAACCCGACGACCGGTGGTGTCACGGCGTCGCATTCGCTGCTCGGCGACGTAAACATTGCCGAACCCGACGCGCTCATTGGATTCGCCGGGCCCCGAGTGATCGAAGAGACCATCAAACAGGAGTTGCCGCAGGGATTTCAGCGTTCGCAGTTCCTGCTCGAGCACGGCATGGTCGATTGCATCGTCGATCGGCGTGAGTTGAGGAAGACCGTGGCGCTCGTCCTCCGCCATCAGTTCGCCGGATGGACGGAGTAGCCGGCCCGCGCCTCTCCGCGCCCGACCGCCTCGACAGACCCTTCGCAGATCCGCTCGTCTTACGACTTTTCCCACCGCTGGCCACGGGCGTGCACTGGGGGTTGGAGCGCACCGTGCGGGCGCTGGAGTCACTCGGCGACCCGCATCGCGCGTATCCGACGATCCACGTTGGTGGGACCAATGGGAAGGGCTCGGTGGCCTCCACGCTCTCATCGGTCCTGAACGCCAGCGGGTTGAACGCGGCGTGCTACACGTCGCCTCATCTGTGCTCCTTTCGCGAGCGCATATTGGTAGGCGGGCAGCCGCTCCCGGAGGACGAGATCCTTGCTCACGCCGAGGAAGTAACGGACGCCGTAGTGCGCTTCGGCCTGACGTTCTTCGAGGCTGTGACCGTACTGGGCTTCCACACCTTCGCGCGCTCGTCTGCGGATGTCGCGGTGATCGAGGTCGGCCTCGGTGGCAGGCTCGACGCCACCAATGTGCTCAGGCCCGAGGTCGCTGCGGTCACCAACATCGCCATGGACCACGCCGACTATCTCGGAGACTCGCTTGAGAAGATCGCTTGGGAAAAGGCCGGAATCGTCAAGCCGGGGGTTCCCTTGGTGACCGCCGAGGTGGAGCCAGCCTTGTTGCAGGTCTTCCGCGACGTGACGGCCGAAACCGGAGCCCCGTTGGTGACACTGGATCCGGACTCGGTCGAGGACCTCACAGTCGCGGCCGAACGCACCAGCTTCGCCTTGCGAACCCATGCGTGGGGCCGCCTGGAAATCGAGACGCCCCTGGTGGGACGTCATCAGGCGATGAACGCAGCGTTGGCCATCGAAGTACTCGAGTACCTGCCGGACGATCTGCGCCCTGACGCCGATGCCATTCGCAATGGTGTGCGCGCCGTCGAGTACCATGGCCGGGATGAGATCGAGGTCATGGACGGCGTGACCTGGCTGTTCGACGTGGCGCACAACACCGCGGGAATTCGCTCGTTGGTCGATACCATCGATCGACTCGAGCTGCCGCGACCGCTGGTCGCGCTGGTCGGAGTTCTGGGCGACAAGGACTGGCGCAGCATGCTACCGCCGCTATTCGCGAGGACCGATGCCGCGGTGCTGACTCAGCCGCCGTCGGCGCCTCCGGAGCGGCGTTGGAGCCCCGCGGACGCGGCCGACGCGGTGGCGAAGATGACTCGAGTCACGATCGAAGAAGACTTCGAGCGTGCGTTCCAGCGGGTCCGCCGTGACGCCGGGCAGGGCACCGTGGTGGTCACGGGCTCGGTGCACACCGTCGGCAGCGCACTACGACTGCTCGGCCGCGAGCCGTTACGCTAGATTCTGCGCCATCATGGCTAGCTCAGCTTTCTCGAGACTTCCCGGGTTTCGCGACTTTCCTCCGGAAGACCTCGCCCTCCGCTCTCTGATTTTCGGTGCGTGGCGCCAGACTTCCCGGCGCTACGGATTCTTGGAGTATGACGGTCCGCCGCTGGAGCCTCTCGATCTTTACGTCGAGAAGAGTGGGCAGGAGATCGTCGGGCAGCTGTACAACTTCGTCGACAAGGGCGAACGCAACGTGACGTTGCGGCCCGAAATGACGCCCTCGTTGGCACGCATTCTGGCGGACCGTAGCCGCGGCATGAGCAAGCCGATTCGGTGGTTCAGCATGCCGCAATTGTTCAGGTACGAGCGGCAGCAGCGCGGACGTTTGAAGGAGCACTTCCAGTGGAACGTCGACATTGTCGGTGAGTCCGGCGTGGCCGCGGACGTGGAGGTGCTCGCGGTCGGCATCGACGGGCTGCGAGCCCTCGGACTGACGAGCGACGACTTCGCTGCGCGGGTATCTGATCGGCGGCTGTTGACTGCGGTTCTGGGGGCATTGGGAGTCTCGGAGCAGCAGCTTCCGAGCACCTTTGCGCTCGTGGACAAGTCAGAGCGTCAGCCGAAGGGAAAGTCGCGCGCTCACCTCACCGACGAGGTAGGGGTGGACCCGTCCGTAGCGGACCAGGTGCTCGGCATGCTCGATGACTCCAGCATCGAAGCGCTCACAGAGCGCTTTGCCGACCGCGATGATGTGGGTGCCGCACTCGAGCCGGTGCGCGAGTACATTGCGTCTCTCGAGGCGATGGGTCTGGGTGACTTCGTAGAGCTCGATCTTACCATCGTGCGCGGCCTCGCCTACTACACAGGCATCGTCTTCGAGCTGTTCGATTGCAAACGTGAATTGAGGTCAATCTGTGGAGGGGGGCGCTACGATCGGCTGCTCGAGCTCGTCGGAGGTGAGGCACTCCCGGCGGTGGGGTTTGGCATGGGGGACGTGGTCCTGGGCGAGCTGCTCTTGGACCGGAGCCTGATACCGGAATACCAGAGATCTCTCGACTACTTCCTGGTGTTGATCTCGGAAGAGCAGAGGCCCCAGGCACTTGACATCGCGCATCGGCTCCGCGAAAGCGGCAAGAGCGTGGCGTACGTGCTCAGCGAACGCGGTGTGGCGAAACAGATGAAAGTCGCAGCCAAGGAAGGAGCACGACGGGTGGTGATCGTTGGCCCGGAGGAGCTGGCGCGCGACAGCGTGCTCGTGAAAGACATGGTATCCGGGGAGCAAAGCGAGGTCGCGCTGGACGAGCTCACGTGAGTGAGCGGGCGCGCATCGAACGAGAAGCGCAGGCAGCACACGAAGTTGCGGTTCGTGCAATTCGACGACTCGACATTCTCGAGTGGGTCATCCTTGCTGGCGCCATGTTGTTGGCGATCGGGGGAGGTGCGGCCGTCGCGTGGTTGATCGCGCCTACGCTTGCGTTCGGTTTTCGACCCATTTGGACGGTGATGTCCGTGCTGCTGTTCGTGGTGCCGGGTGTTATCGCAATCAGGCGTATGCGAAAGGACGAGCGCGAAGCTCGTGCGAAGACCCAAAGGAAACTCGAAAACGAATATGGCCGACGATAAGAAGCTGACGTCCCAACAGGAGGACTTCGCCAAGTGGTACAACGAAGTCGTGCTGAGAGCCGAGCTCGCTGACCACTCGCCGGTGCGCGGAAGCATGGTCATTCGGCCGTGGGGCTACGGAATCTGGGAGCACATGCAGAGCGCCTTGGATGCAATGTTCAAGGAGACTGGGCACGAGAATGCCTACTTTCCGCTTCTGATCCCCATGAGCTTCATCGAGCGCGAGAAGGAGCATGTGGAAGGCTTCGCGCCCGAGCTCGCGGTGGTCACTCAAGCCGGCGGCAAGGAGCTTGAGGAGCCTTATGTGATCCGCCCCACGTCGGAGACGATCATCTACGCGATGTACGCCAAGTGGGTGCAGAGTTACCGCGACCTGCCTGTGCTCATGAACCAGTGGGCGAACGTCGTGCGTTGGGAAATGCGCACTCGGCTCTTCCTGCGTACGTCCGAGTTTCTGTGGCAGGAGGGCCACACCGCGCACGCCACCGCGGAGGAGGCCGAAGAAGAGACGCGGCTCATCTTGGGCCTGTATCGCACGTTCATGGAAGACTGGATCGCCATGCCGCCGATGACCGGTCTGAAGTCTGAGTCCGAGAAGTTCGCCGGGGCGGTGCGGAGCTACGCTTGCGAGGCGCTCATGAAGGACAACAAGGCGCTGCAGGCGGGCACTTCGCACTTCCTCGGTCAGAACTTCGCGAAGCAGTTCGAGCTCACGTTTCAATCTGAGGATGGACAGGAAGAGTTCGCCTGGAATACGTCCTGGGGCGTCTCGACCCGTCTCATCGGTGGGCTCGTAATGACACACGGCGACGACAACGGGCTGGTCATCCCGCCGAGGCTCGCTCCCGCACAGGTTGTCGTCATACCGATCCTGCGCGGAGACGATGCCGGGTTGGTTCGAGACAAGGCGGACGAGATCGTATCCAGGCTCAAGGAGAACGGGGTGCGCGTGCGCCTGGATGCGAGGGACCACCTCTCGCCCGGAGCCAAGTTCTTCGAGTGGGAACGAAAGGGCGTGCCGTTCAGGCTAGAGATCGGACCCAGGGATCTCGCTGAAGGAAAGGTCGCGCTCGCGCGTCGATTGACGCCCGAGGGCGAGAAGCGGAAGGCCTTCCTTCCTGAGGCTCAAGCGCTCGCCGAGCTTCCAGAACGTTTGGAGTCGTTCCAGGGCGAGCTCTTGCAAGCGGCGATCGCGCTTCGAGAAGCTAATACGGTGCGCGGGGTGAAGAGCTTGGACGAAATGGAGGAGGCGTTCGAGGATGGCGCAGGCTTCGTTTTCAGCGGGTGGAGTGGTGACCCCGCGGTGGAGGAAGCCGTGAAGGAGCGCATGAAGGCGACCATTCGTCTGCTGCCCGACGAAGAATTCCGGTCAGATCAAGCGCCCGCCAGGTGCGTCTCGGGCGCGGGTGAGTCGGTGACGGAGGCGGCTTGGGCGAGAGCCTACTGACCCAGCCGTTCGTGCGCAGAAACGGCGAGCTTCACTGAGGGGACATCCCTGCCGCGGAGCTCGCCGAACGCTTCGGGACACCGTTGTGCGTCTATGACATCCGACGTATAGCAGAACGCGTACGCGCGTTTCACAACGCTTTTGCGGGGGTCGAGCACCTACTCGCCTATTCCGTAAAAGCCACCGGGAACCTGGCGATCCTACGGCGCCTTCATGCCATGGGATGCGGCGCCGACATCACGAGCCTAGGTGAGCTCTATCGGGCTCGGCAGGCCGGTATTTCCGGGCGCATGATCGTGTTCGCCGGAGTGGGTAAGACCGTGCCGGAGATCGAGGCGGCACTCGAATACGGCATCTACGCGTTCAACGTCGAGAGCAGGGGGGAACTCGAACGCATCGATGAGGTCGCGACGCGCCTAGGGCGACGTGCGCCTTTTGCGATTCGGGTGAATCCGGACGTCTTCGCGGCAACCCCGCACGACTACACACGCACGGGCACCGCAAGCACTAAGTTTGGGGTGCTTTGGGACGAGACCGCTGACTTGTACCTGTGGGCGAAGGACCGTCCGTGGCTCGTCGCGTCCGGCATCGATATGCACATCGGTTCGCAGATCGTCGATGCCACACCCTACGTGCGCGCGCTTGAGTGTGTGCTCAACCTCGTCACCGAGTTGAGCGCCGCTGGTGTCGACCTCGAATTCCTGAATATCGGAGGAGGCTACGGTATCCGCTACGACCATGATCCGGGGATGGACGTCGACGAGTTGGCGGCCGAGCTCGTGCCGCACGTGAAGTCGGCGGGTCTGCGACTCATTCTCGAGCCAGGCCGCTCCATCGTCGGGGACGCAGGCGTCTTGCTGACCCGGGTCGAGTATGTGAAGAGGAGCGGGCGCAAGCATTTCGTGGTCGTGGACGGTGGCATGAGCGAGCTGATCCGACCGAGCCACTACGGCGGCTTCCACGCCGTGGCGCATACAATGCCCAGCCAAGGAGCCACTACGTGGGTCGACATCGTGGGCCCCATATGCGAGACCGGAGATTTCCTCGTGCGCGACCGCGAGCTGCCCCTTCCGGAGCAGGGTGATTTGCTCGCGGTTTGCACTGTCGGGGCCTATGGATTCGCGATGGCGTCGAACTACAATGGCCGCCTGCGACCAGCGGAAACGATGGTCGACGGGAACGAAGCTACCTTAATCCGGAAGCGGGAGACTCTGCCCGACCTTGTCCGCGGAGAAGAATGAGCCACATACACGACCGCGTCCTGATTCTCGACTTCGGATCGCAGTTCACGCAGCTCATCGCGCGTCGCATTCGAGAAGAGCGGGTTTATTGTGAGATTCACCCTCCCACGCGATCGCTTGAGTGGATTCGCGAATGGAATCCGGCCGCCGTGATCTTGAGCGGTGGTCCGTCGTCGGTGTACGACGACAACGTACCCACCACGAACCGCGAGCTGCTGTACTCGGGCATTCCAGTGCTGGGCATCTGCTACGGCTTCCATCTCATCGCTCATCTGGAGGGCGCCAAGGTCGAACATGGCCGTCGTGAATACGGGCGAGCCGAGCTCACAGTGCATGTCGATGAGGGAGTCTTCGCTGGCTTCGAGCCCGGAGAATCGACGACCATCTGGTGCTCGCACGGGGACCACGTCGACGAGCCACCCCCTGGCTACGAAGCGCTGGCGTCCACCGACACGCTTCCGGTGGCTGCGTTCCGTGCCTTGGACCGGCCGGTGTGTGCCGTGCAGTTCCACCCCGAGGTCGCTCACACACACCGGGGAGACGAGGTTCTCTCCAATTTCTTGTTCGAGGTCGCCGACTGCGCCCCCACTTGGACGGCCGATGCCTTCATCGAGGACACCATCGAGCGCATCCGGGAACAAGTCGGCGAGGCCAGCGTCATCTGCGGGCTCTCCGGTGGCGTGGACTCTTCGGTTGCTGCGCTGCTCGTCCACCGCGCCATCGGGGACCGACTCACGTGCATTTTTGTCGACCACGGGCTACTGCGGAAGAACGAGCGCGAGCAGGTGGAGACGATGTTTCGGTCCCACTACGACATTAAGCTCGTGGTGGAGGACGCGCAGCAGGGGTTTCTCGGTGACCTCGCGGGAATTTCGGACCCGGAGGCCAAGCGTAAAGCCATCGGCGGCCGCTTCATCCAGGTCTTCGAAGCCACCGCCAAGCGCGAGGGCACCGGAGCCACATTCCTCGTTCAGGGCACTCTGTATCCGGACGTCATCGAGTCGGTTTCGGTGGGGGGGCCTTCGGTGACCATCAAGAGTCATCACAACGTTGGCGGCCTGCCCGAGCACATGCCCTTCCAGCTCATCGAACCACTGCGCGAGCTCTTTAAGGACGAAGTCAGGAACGTCGGTCGGGAGCTGGGTCTGCCCGACCACTTCGTCGGGCGCCACCCGTTCCCCGGACCTGGACTCGCAATCCGCATCATCGGGGAGATCACCGATGAACGCTTGGCGATGCTACGGGATGCCGACGCGATCTACCTGGAAGAGATCCGCAGCGCCGGACTTTACGACGAGATCTGGCAGGCGTTCGCGGTACTGCTGCCCGTCCAGTCGGTGGGCGTGATGGGAGATGCCCGCACCTACGAAAGCGTGCTGGCGCTTCGAGCCGTGACGTCGCGCGATGGCATGACCGCGGACTGGTATCCTTTTCCGCCCGAGGTGCTGGCACGGATCTCCACCAGAATCATCAACGAGGTGCGGGGCGTGAACCGCGTGACCTACGACATTAGCTCTAAGCCGCCCGCGACCATCGAATGGGAGTAGGGCAGGCATCTCCGGTCGTGCGCCGAACTTCTGGGACAGGACACTACACGAAGGCTTGGCCCTCCACCGGTAGCTTCTTGACCACCACCGCATCCGCCTCGATCTCGATCATTGCCTCAGGCTCGATGAGCCGCCGTACTTCGACCATCGACGTCGTCGGCGGATGCTTGCCGAAGTACTCACCGTGAGCACGCCCGAACTCCTGCCAGCTGGCGATGTCCGTCACGAACATCCGAGTTCGGGTGACATCAGCGAGCCCGCCGCCGAGGCCCTCGAGTGCTTCACGAATGATCTCGATGCAACGGACCGTCTGAGCGTATGGGTCCCCCGGGGCATGCACTTCGCCGGCGATCGCGACCGGTGCGCAGCCGGTCACGAAGATGCGATCGCCCGCGCGCAGCGCGCGACAATAGCCGACTTTCGATTCCCATTGCGCGCCGCTGAAGACCCTTTGGAACGACATTTGCTGCTCCGCGTGCAAAGGTGAGGACACCCTCTAGGTGTTCACGTTCACTGAAGACCCAGCTCACTGCAACAAGGAGGAACCACGTGCGTCGCTCGTTCGTCACGATTCCGGTTCTGGTATTGCTTGCCGCGCCGGTGTCCGCCCAGATCGCGTTCGACGCCCCGTCATTGATCGGACCCGCTTCGCCGAACGGCTTGGCGATCTATCTCACGAACTCGGATTCCGGCGACGGTCTCGGCAGGCTCGTCACTTGGCGAGGGTCGCGTGGGCGAGTGGACGTGGGGTACCGCGCGTCCGTTGGGGAGGGGGGTCGACGGCGACCTGGCGCTAGGCGGAGGCATCGACATCTCTGGGGTGCTCAGTCGGGGTCTGGAGGACTCGGACATCGACATTCTCTGATGGACGGGCGTCGGCGCGGGCATCGGTGATGACGTCATGGTGTCGGTCCCGCTCGGGATCGTCGCCGGCTGGACTGGAGAGGGGGACGACGTGGTCTTCTCGCCGTACTTGGGCGGTCACATCGCCCTGGACTTCACGTCCATCGACGGGGACGACCTCGTGTTTGACCCCTTCCTAGACGTGGGCATGGACCTGGAGTTGACCTCGGGGTGGATCGTCCGATTCGGGCTGAGCGTGGGAGGGAGGGATGCACTGGCACTCGGCATTTCGGTACCGAGCGGGTCCAGCCGCACTCAGAACTAGGAAGCGCTACCGGCGTCCGGGGTCGTCCATCATCGCACGCTGTGCTTCTAGCAGGAGCTCGATCTCGTCCCAGACCTCACGCATGACGGTGAGGTCCCGCCCGTAGTACTCGGCGAAGCCGAGAATGTCGGCTTCGCTGGCTCCGTGACGAGACAGCACCTTGGCACGCGCTTCATCTGCGATCTCTCGCTCATCCGTAGTGAGTGCGGCAGCTCGAAGATCGACGTAGACAGCAACAAAGACGGAGTGGTCGATGACGTCGGCGGAGCCTGCCGCGTCGCCCATGCACGCCGAGAGGGATACAGCGAGCCCCATGAACAGAAGCGTCCGGGCGCGCGCAGTCTGAAGTGGGACCATAGGGAGTTGATATCCCTCATCGGGTCGATGGGGTCCGCCAGACCCAGGATTTGATCTGGCCCCCCACGATCGTAGATGACCTTCAAGGCCTCCAGCACGTCCGGGTCGAAGTGGAGTCCACTGCTCTCAACGATGATTTGCAATGCGCCCTCCAGCGGGTAGGCGACCTTATACGGCCGCTCGTGGTTGGGCACGTCAAAAACGTCAGGCATTACCCCGACACTAAGAGCCGCCGCTTACCAGCACCGGAGTCGTGCGATCCGTCGTTGTGCCGTCACCCAATTGCCCGAAGTCATTGCGTCGACACCATCCCCTTTCTGGTGGTCGAGGCGAGTGGGGGGAGGTGGCTCGTCCAGGAGGTCGATTGCAGGCTGTGATGGCCGCCCGGTAGGCTGTGACGGGCTTTGTGCGCGCGTGGGAACCCCCGTACGTTTGTTAGGTACGGGGGGGGGCGCGGTGAAGCAAGCGGCGGACTAACGGGAGTGCTGGATCAGCTCGATGAGCACGCCTTGAGTGCTGGAGGGGTGCAAGAAAGCGACTAGATGTCCGTTGGCGCCCGGGCGCGGGACCCGGTCGATGAGCTCTATGCCCTGCGCCTCGAGGCGGGCAAGTTCGGACTCGATGTCATCAGTTCGGTACGCGAAGTGGTGGAGTCCCGGACCCCGACGTTCGAGGAAGCGACCGATGGTCGTTTCCGAGCTCAGTGGCTCGAGCAGCTCGACAGCGCCGACGAAGGCGATGCGGACTCCTTGGGCCTCTAGGATTTCAGGCGGGGAGCTGGTTTCCCCGAGCAGGACCTCGAAGAGGCGGCACGCCTCTTCCAAGGACGAAACGGCGATGCCCACGTGGTCCAGTGGGCGTTTGGCCTCTATTGATTGAAACATTGAAGAAAGCTGATAAGGAGAGCCGAAATGGCAACGAGTGATGCGATTCTCGAGGTTACCGACGCGAACTTCGCGGAGGAAATCGAGGGTGGTGAGGGGCTCCAGATGATCGATTTCTGGGCGGTTTGGTGTGGCCCGTGCAAGATGGTCTCGCCGATCGTGGAAGCGCTCGCCGAAGAGTACCAGGAGAAGGGACTGCGAGTCGGCAAGCTCGACGTGGACACCAACCCCAGTGTGACCACGCGTTTTCGCGTGACGTCGATTCCGAGCATCTTGTTCTTCAAGGACGGGGAGCTCGTCGACACCGTGGTCGGCGCGGTTCCGCGTCCGCACCTCGAGGAGAAAATCCTACAACACTTGTAGGCCCCCGGGGTGGCGACCTTGTATATCGTGAGCACGCCCATCGGGAACCTCGCGGACGTGAGTGACCGGGCGCGGCAGACGCTCCGCGAGGTGGACCGGATCCTCGCGGAGGACACGCGGCGTTCACGGGTGCTTGCGGCCCACGTCGGAGCGGAGGCACCTCTGGTATCGTTGCACGCCCACAACGAGCGCGGGCGCGTCGAGCGCGCACTTGCGTGGCTCGATTCGGGTGAGGACCTCGCGCTCGTTTCCGACGCCGGCACGCCGCTGGTATCCGATCCCGGTGCGACCCTAGTCGCGGCCGTGCACGACGCCGGGCATGCGGTGGTTCCCATTCCAGGGCCCTCCGCGGTGCTCGCCGCGCTGGTTGGTGCCGGGCTGCCCATGGGAAGCTTTATGTTCCTTGGTTTTCCCGATCGCAAAGGGAAATCGAGGCAGGCACTGCTCGAGAGGGTAGCCTCCAGCAGCGAGACGGTCGTGCTCTTCGAGTCTCCCCAGCGTACCGTCCGGTTGCTCGAGGATCTGGCGACCGAATGCGGGCGGGAACGGTCGGTCGCGGTCGCACGTGAATTGACCAAAGTTCATGAGGATTTCCAGCGCGGCAGCCTCGCCGAGGTCGCGTCATACTACCGGGAGCATCCGCCCAAGGGTGAGGTCACGGTGGTCGTGGCTCCCGCGGACTCAGGGTTGTCCGAATCAGACCGTGCTTCGAGGCTGGACGCTGCGAGAGAACTGGCGCGGGAGCTTGCCGCCGAGGGTATGAAGCCGTCCGCGGCCGCCAAGGAGATCGCCAGCCGTCTCGACCTATCGCGCAACGACGCGTACCGTATCGTCCACGACTCCGACGACTCCCTAGTGGACTGACACAAAGCACGCATGACTTGGATCCTTTTGGCGACGCTCGTGGCGTCTGGTGACCTGCGCGTCGAGCCCGCCCTGAGCGACTCGATCACGATCGCGCGCCTGCAGTACGAGGGCGGAGGAGACTGGTACGCCAACCCGTCGTCGCTGCCCAATCTGCTCGCCGCGATCCAGCAGAGGACCGGGATCCCGGTCGCCCGCCGGGAGCTCAACGTGCGACCGCTCGATCCTGCGCTCTACGACCACCCCTACCTCTACATGACCGGTCACGGTGATGTGCGCTTCTCCGCGGCGGAGCGTGCTGAATTGAGGGAGTATCTCACGTCGGGTGGCTTTCTCCACGCCGACGACAACTACGGTCTCGACGAGTCGTTCCGGGAAGAAATCGCCCAGATCTTTCCCGACGCCGAGCTGACCGAGATTCCCCCAGATCACCCGGTCTTCCACACGTTCTACGATTTTCCGGAAGGCCTGCCGAAAATTCACGAGCATGACGGCGACCCTCCGCAGGCCTTCGGGGTCTTTCACGAGGGACGGCTGGTGGTGTTCTACTCATACGAATCGGATTTGGGAGATGGTTGGGAAGACGAAGACGTTCACGGTGATTCCGAGGACCTCCGTGAGGCCGCGCTTCGCATGGGCGTGAACCTGTTCCTGTTCGTGCTGGGTCAGGCGGTGTCGTGAGTCCGGCGAGCAAGCGGCTGGACGGCGAGGTCCAGGGGGTTCGCGGTCACCTGAGAAAGCGGGCGGCGCTCGCGCTGAGCGTTTGGGTGGCCGCGGTCGTCGGCCTCGTGCTAGTCGCTGCCTGGATGCTTGCGGGTCCGGAGGGCTGGCGGCAGGGAAGCGACGTGCCGGCGCAGTTGGACGCGGTGGTGGTGCTGCTCGCAGCAGCTGCTTTATGGGCGCATCGAGCAGGAGCGATGCGGTGGTTGGCAGAAGCTCCGCTCTCGGGGACGATCGAGCGTGCTGCAGGCCTACGCCCGGGTATCGTACGGGGCGCTCTCGAATTGTCGCGTGAGCTCCCATTAGGCGTCTCTCCCGCGCTCGCCGCGCGAGCTGCGGAACGTGCCGTTGCCCGGATCAGCGAGCGCTCGCCTGCGCTCCTATCGGGTGAGTGGGGTGCATGGATCGATGTCTGGACGCGGCGGGGTCTCGCCGCTTTCACGGTTCTTGCGGTGATCGCGATCGTGCTGGCGGTCGCCACGCCCAGCCGATCGCTGGGGGCATGGTCAGGCCTTTCGGCGCCGTTCAGCGTCATGAAAGACGCTGTGCTGCCTGCGATCGTGGTCACGCCTGGAAATGTGGAGGTCCTGCGCGGCTCGGACGTCGTGCTCACCATCCAGGCTCCGGGCAGGGCCTCGGTGTTGCTTTCGTGGCAGGCAGCGGGGGACATCGCGAGGAACGAGTCGATCGAGCTGACGCAGGACCGGGCCGCGCATGTCTTCGAGGCCATTGCCTCGCCCATCGAATATCGCGTGCGAGGGGATGACGGCAGCGAGACCGAGACCTACTCGATCATCCCCATCGACCCGCTCTTTGTAAGCGATCTCGTTCTGGTCGTACTCTACCCCGCTCACACCGGACTGCTGCCGGACGAGTACCGCGGAGACCCACCTCCGTTACGTCTGCCCGTGGGATCGCGCCTAACACTCGAGGGACGCGCCAGCCGCCCGCTTTCCCGCGCCGTCCTGGAGGATTCGACGGGCGCGGTCACCATCGAGCTTCAGGTAGACGGGGGCGGCTTTGGCGGAGCCTGGACACCGCGCGTGAACGGTGTGTTCTCCTGGTCGTTCCAGGACAACGATGGGGACCCAGCCGAGATCCAGCCGGGACCGCTCGTGGTCACACTCGTGCCGGACTCCATGCCTCACGTGGCGATCCCCCTACCGGGCCGTGACACGATTCTGCCGTTGAGCCTCCGTCAACCGCTCGTCCTCGAAGCGAGTGACGACTACGGTCTCCGCCGTCTGGACCTCGTTGCGTACAGAGTCACGGCGTTCGGCGAGCGGCACGAGCCCATCACCCAGGGCTTGGACCTGGGCGGCACACGCGCGGCGCTCGCGCGTCCTCTGCTCGACCTGCGGAGCTGGGGGCTGTTGCCCGGCGACACGGTGCGCTACTACGCCCGAGCGGTCGACAACTCGCCCTCAGGGCAGGCGGCGTC
>Ga0310345_10001872_pt1 | contig 22366 bp, 25 predicted proteins | sample HC15DNA20500_MG_FD_204667 | JGI IMG/M metagenome (GOLD analysis project Ga0310345, IMG submission 204667) | Marine microbial communities from station ALOHA, North Pacific Subtropical Gyre - HC15-DNA-20-500_MG | ecosystem: Environmental > Aquatic > Marine > Oceanic | place: Pacific Ocean: North...
CGCCCGCCTCCGCCTCCTTCAGCACCCCGATAATCTGCTCCTCCGAAAACCTCACACGCTTCATCATCTGTCCTTCCTTCAGGCCAGACTCTAATCGCTCGTGGAGGAAAATCAGGGGGTCACGTCACGGCCTTTCCAAACTCGGGGTGGAGGATTTGTGCCCCTGCACGGAGTTGATCGAGGTAGTCGCTCCACCATTGCGCCATGGCTACTCGCTCCTTCCAATGCGCGCCGCGATGGTACGCCGCACGGACCTTGTCGCTGTCGCCGTGGGCCAGCGCGCGCTCGATCGCGTCGGGGTGCCACTTGCCGCTTTCGTTAAGCAAGGTCGAAGCCATGGCGCGGAAACCGTGAGCCGTCATTTCGTCAGTTGCGTAGCCGAGTCGGCGCAGGCCAGCATTGATCGTGTTGTCGCTCATTGGGCGCTTGCGCGAGCGGATCGAGGGGAAGACGAAGCCATTGGGACCGGTCAGCGTGCGGGTGTCTTCCAAGATCGCTACGGCCTGCCGAGAGAGGGGGACAAGGTGGTCCTTGCGCATCTTGGTCTTGCTTGCCGGAATGGTCCACAGTGCACCTTCCAGATCGAATTCGGCCCATTCGGCATGGCGTAACTCACCGGGCCGGACGAACACGTGTGGGGCCAGTTGCATCGCAAGCTTGGTGTTCGGCTGTCCCTCGTAACCGTCGATAGCGCGCAGCAGCTCGCCCACTCGAACAGGATCTATAATTGCCCCGTAATGGGTGACTGTTGGGGCCGTCAGCGCGCCCCTCAGGTCGCGGGTTGGGTCGGAAGAAAGGCGGGCTGTCGCCACCGCATAGCGGAACACGGCGCTCGCCAGCTGAAGCGTGCGGCGCGCGCTTTCCAGTTTCCCTTTCCCTTCAATCTTGCGGACCGCCGACAGCACGTCAGCGGGTTCAATATCGGCTATGGGCAGCTTGCCGATTGACCCCTTGAGCAACGAAAGAAGATACTCGCTTCGGGTGGCTGTCGCTGGTGCCCAAGCTTTCTGGCCGTCACGCCTGCGCTTTTCGCAAAATTCAGCGGCGATTGCGGCGAAGGTGGTCTCCGCCTGGACCTGCGCCTGCACCTTCTTGCGCTTCCTTTCCCGTGACGGATCCTTGCCGATTGCCAGCAACTCCCGGGCGTCGTCCCGTCTGCGCCGCGCTTCGGCAAGCCCAACCTCCGGGTAGCTTCCGATAGAGAGCTTCTTCTCTTTTCCATCGACACGATACTTCAGCCGCCACAGCTTGCCGCCAGCAGGTTGCACCAGCAGGAACAGGCCGAGAGAATCGCCGAGTTTGTAAGGCTTAGGCCGTGGCTTGGCATTTCTGATTGCAACATCTGTCAGCGGCATCGTCCCTGGTCCTTTCCCGATGCGTGGCCCCCAGCTGGGGGCCAATCGAATTGCCCGGAAAGCTCTGGCCCCCGAAGTGGCCCCCAACAAGGCCGGATGCAGCGGGAAGCATAGAGATTAGTCCGGACAGTCGAACGCGAAAAACCCTCGGTTTTCCGGGGGTTTTATAGCTCTGTTGGGATAAATATGGAAGAGGGGGCTGGAGCGGGTAGCGGGAATCGAACCCGCATAGCCAGCTTGGAAGGCTGGAGCTTTACCACTAAGCTATACCCGCGGTGCAATGGCCTCTGCCACGCCGCGCGGCTTCTCGTCAACCTTCGGACCTTTGTACCTTGCGCCATTCGTCGTGCGCCTTGCCCTGTCTCGTCGCAGCGGCTATTGTTATAAAGTATAACCCAATCCGGAGAGCGATGTGTTCGATTCTGCCCAGTCCGCCCCAGCCGGTGGCCCTTCCCAGTCTGCGCTCGAGCGGCTCCTGCGGCCGCGTTCGGTCGCGGTGGTGGGCGCTTCGGACAAGCCGGGCGCGCTTGGCACCACACTGCTCTCGAACCTCGATGCCAACGGCTTTTCTGGCGAGATCTATCCGATCAACCCCAAGCGCGAGAGCCTTGGCGGGCGGGCGTGCCTGCCGGGGATCGAGGCGCTGCCTGATGGCGTAGACGCTGCCGTCCTCGCCATCCCGCGCGCCGGGGTGCTCGATGCGGTGAAGGCGCTTGCTGCGCGCAAGGTCGGCGGGGTTGTGATCTTCGCCGCCGGGTTTGCCGAGGGTGGGGCGGAGGGTCTCGCCGAACAGCGGGAGATCGCGCGCATTGCGCATCAGGCCGGCATGGTGATCGAGGGCCCCAATTGCCTCGGCCTCGTCAACTATGTCGACCGCATCCCGCTGACCTTCGTCGAGACAGACGCCCGGTCGCCCGCGGGCAAGCGCGCCATTGGAGTGGTCTCGCAGTCCGGCGCGATGGCCGCCGTGCTGGGCACCGTGCTTCTCGCGCGGGACTGCGGCGTATCCTACTCGGTCTCGACCGGCAACGAAGCGGCGAGCGGCGTCGAAGACTACGTCGAGTGGCTGATCGACCAGCCAGATACCCACGTCATCGCGATGATCGTCGAGCAGTTCCGCAAGCCCGAGCGTTTCCTCGCCGCCGCGGCGCGTGCCGCTGCGGCGGGCAAGCCGATCGTCCTGCTGCACCCCGGTACCTCCAGCGCCGCACGCGAATCTGCCGCGACACATACCGGCGCGATGGCGGGCGACTATGCGCTCATGCGGGCGAAGGTCACCCGGGCCGGGGTGATCATGGCCGAAACCTTGGAAGAGCTGGGCGACATCGCCGAGATCGCGCTGCGCTGCCCGGCGCTACCTTCGGGGCGCACGGCGGTGCTGGGCGAATCGGGCGCGTTCAAGGCGCTCACGCTTGATCTGGCGGAGACGCTGGGCCTCCCGCTTGCGCCGCTGAGCGATGCGGATTCGCCCGCCCTGCGCGCCGCGCTGCCGCCCTTCGTGCCGGTCAGCAATCCGCTCGACATCACCGCGCAGGGCCTTTCGGAGCCTGCGATCTACACCCGCTGCCTCGATGCGCTGCTCGATGATGCGCGCGTTGGCACCGTGCTGGCCGGGATCATCCAGGCCGAGCCGGTGACCTGCGCCATCAAGTTCCCGCCGATCCTTGCCGCCGCCACCGCACGTCCGCTCACCAAGCCGCTGATCTTCGCCGGGCTGGACGAAGGCGCGATCGTTCCGGCCGACCACATCGCCCAGCTGCGCGCCGCTGGGGTGCCATGGTTCCCGACCACCGAACGGGCGCTGCGGGCGATTACGCGGCTGACGCAGTGGTCCGCCCGCGATACGAGCGCCAATACCGAAGCGCCGCTGGCGGTCCCCGGCCTTGCCGATCACTCCGGTGTCATTCCGGAGTATCAGGCCAAGGCGCTGCTCGGCCCGCTTGGCATTCCTTTCCCGGCGGGCACGTTCGCGGCGAGCGTGGATGACGCTGTCGCCGCTGCCGATGCGCTCGGCTACCCGGTTGCGATGAAGGCGCAGGCTGCCGCGCTAAGCCACAAGAGCGACGCGGGCGGGGTGATCCTGAACCTTGCCGACGGCGCCGCCGTCCGCGCCGCGTGGGAGCGCATGCACGCCAGCGTCGCCGCCTATTCTGCCTCCATAACGCTTGATGGCGTGCTCATCGAGGCAATGGGCGCACGCGGCGTTGAAATGATCGTCGGCGCGAAGAACGATCCCGAGTGGGGCCCGGTCCTGCTCGCTGGCTTTGGCGGCGTGACGGCGGAAATCCTCGGTGACGTGCGCCTGCTCGCGGCGGACATGACGGCGGAAGCGGTCGAAGCCGAACTGATGCAGCTCAAGAGCGCGGCGATCCTCTCGGGCTACCGCGGTGCGCCAGCGCTTGATGTGCCCGCGCTCGCGCAGTTGATCGTCACGCTTGGCCGTATGCTGCGCGCTGAACCCTCGATCCGCGAGGTCGATCTCAACCCGGTGATCCTGCATCCCAAGGGGCAGGGCGTGGTCGCGCTGGATGCCTTGATGCTGGTCTAGGGGTAATCAGCGCGGTGCCACGGTCTTCTCCGCCTCGGCAATTGCTGAGCGGGTGATCGGCTCCATGATCGCATAGCCCTTGGCGTTGGGATGGATGCCGTCCGGCGCAACGTCGGGGTTCATCCCACCCTCGGCATTGACCAGCGCGCCGTGGTAATCGGCGTAGACTGCGCCCCGCGCCCTTGCGAGCTCGCGCAGCCAGGCATTGAGTGCCACGACCTGCCTCGCCGGAGCAAGCGCGGGCTTCCAGGGAAACTTCGCCGCCGGCAGGATGCTGCCCAGCACCACGCCGATCCCGTTCGCGCGCGCAATGTCGACCATCGCCATCACGTGGTTCTGGTACATTTCAGGGCTGCTCGGACCGGTATTTCCTATCAGGTCATTGGTGCCGATCATGATATGGACGACCCGCGGACGCAGACGCACCACGTCCTGATAGAACCGCACGAGCACCTGCGGACTCGTCTGCCCGCTGATCCCTCGCCCTACCGCGCCTCCGGCAAACAGGGCAGGGGCGAGCGCCACCCAGTTTTCGGTGATCGAATCGCCGATGAAGACCACGCGCGGCGGCGCGGCAAGCTGCTTGTCCGCTTCGACATACCTGCATTCCCACGCCCAGTCGTATTGCCGGACATAGGGATGGCTGAACGAAAGACCTTGCTGCTTCGGGCAGGGGCGCTCGAGCATCCCTTCACCGGGCGGTGTCACGCTCACTGGCGGCGGAGCCGTCTGCGCAAAGGTCGGAGCAGACCACAGCAAAAGCGCCGCCGCGAGCCCCCGCTTCATCAGATGATTCCCACGGACTTTCCCGCGCGCTCGAACATCCCGGCGATGATCTGCACCTGCTCCGCCGAATGCTCCGCACACAGCGAGCAGCGCAGGAGGGTCATGCCAGCAGGCGTCGCGGGCGGACGGGCAAGGTTCACATAGAGTCCTTCGCGCAGCAGCGCCTCCCACATCATCGCGCCGCGTTCCAGATCGGGCATGATCACCGCGATGATCGCGCTCTGCGGTTCCTCGGTGCCCAGCTTGAAACCGAGGCCGGTCAGCGCCTTGTGCAGCGTGCGCGAGTTCTCCCACAAGTGCGCGCGCTTGTTACCGGCGTGCATCAGCTTGCGGATCGAGGTCGCCGCCGTCGCCACCACGCTCGGCGGCAGGCTCGCGGTGAAGACATAGGGACGGCAGACAAGGCGCATGATCTCGAACTTCGGGTGGTTCGAAACGCAGAAGCCGCCGACCGTGCCGACCGACTTGGAGAAGGTGCCGATCACGAAGTCGACATTGTCCAGCACGCCCTGGTCCTCGGCCACGCCGCGCCCGTTGGCGCCGATGAAGCCCATCGAATGCGCTTCGTCCACCAGCACCATCGCGCCGTATGATTTGGCGATGCGGATCATCTCCTTGAGCGGCGCGATATCGCCCAGCATCGAATAGACGCCTTCGAGCACGACCAGCTTGCCCGCGCCTTCGGGAATGCGGCGCAGGCGCTTTTCCATCGCCTCGATATCGTTGTGCTTGAACGGCACGACTTCGGCGTCGCCCATCTTGCAGCCGTCCCAGATCGAGGCGTGGCTGTCGATGTCGAGCACGATGTAATCGCCCTTGCCCGCGATCGTGCTGATGATGCCGAGGTTGGCCTGGTATCCGGTCGAAAACACCATGGCGTGGTCCATGGCGTAGAAGTCCTTGAGCGCCTCTTCCACCGCGCGGTGGCCCGCATAAGTGCCGTTGAGCACGCGGCTGCCGGTGGTGCCGCTGCCATAGTCATCGAGCGCCTGCTTGCCCGCCGCGATCACGTCGGGATCGAAGGTCATGCCCATGTAGTTGTAGGTGCCGAGCAGGATCGTCTCGCGCCCGTTGCATATCGCCGTGGTGGGTGAAAGCACCTTTTCCATCACGAGGCTGAACGGATCGGTCACGCCCGTCGCCAGCAGCGAACGGCGCGTCTCGATCATCGCGTCGAACTTGGAAAAGAGATCAGCCGGTGCGGCTTCCGGTGGGGTCATGTCGTTCATGCGTTTCAGCCCTGCAGCTTGGTCACGGCATCGATCAGCTGGCCGTAGGTCTCGATCTCGGCCTGCTGGTTCATGCTGATGATGATGTCGAATTCGTCCTCGATGGCGGCCACGAAATCCATGACCGTGAGGCTGTCCCACTCCAGATCGCCGGCAAACGAGGTGGTCTCGTCGATCGCGATGCCGTTCTTGTTGAACGGCTCGATCACTTCGGCAATGCGGGCGGCGGTGGCGGCGCGATCCATTTGTGTCATTCTCCAACTGTGAGGCGCCATTGCCCCAAGATTAAGGCTGAAAAGCGGCCAGCGGCGTCGCTTGTCAAGCGCCGGGGCAATGTGTCACTTTCGTGAAGCCGTGCAGGGGGCGCGGTGTCTCGCCCGGGAGAGCGAAACTGGCTGATCAGTCTGCAAGCCCCGAACCGCCGAAGCCTACGCCTTCGCCGCTTTCGCCATCGGGCTATTCGAACCACGCGATCCACCTCGTTCGCACAGCGCAGGGCATCAATCTCACGCTTAGCCAGATGGCCGATTCCAAGGCCTCGATCCTGATGGGCGCGACTTTCGTGGTGTTCACGATCACCATGGGGCAAGCGAGGAACGGCCACTTGCCGGCTTCGCTGCTGGTCCTCGCCGCGTTTGCCTTCGCCTCGGCGATGTGCGCCGTCACTGCCGTCCTGCCTTCAGTCGGAAGCAGGCGCCAGTCCACCACGCCGCAGCGCCCCAACAAGCTGTTCTTCGGCACTTTCACCGCGATGGACGAGGACGAGTGGACCGAAAGCGTGCTGGCAGACCTGCGCGCGGACGAGACAGTGTTCCGCACCATGCTCCACGACATGTACCAGAACGGCCAGGTCCTCCAGCACAAGAAGTACCGCTTTCTGGGCTATGCCTACCGCCTGTTCATGGCGGGGCTGACGCTGACGATCGTGGTGTTTATCGGCGAGTATCTGATGGCGCGGGGTTAGCTCGCATCAGCCAGCTGGCCAAGCACATCGCGCACGCTGATCCGGGTCCAGATTCCCCCTTTTACGACGTGAATCGTTGAACCTCGGCCCTGAAGCAGGCTGGCCCCCGTCAACGCCGCGCAGGTAACGGTTCCTACCAGCCGCGCATCACGCGTTCCGAGTTCCAGCACCGAAAGATTGGCCGCCTCGCTTTCATATCCTCCTGCAAGAAGGACAAATTGGCCATCCACCGCGATAGCCTTTGCTCCCGCGACGCGGTTGGCCCATCGGGTGACCTTGCCCTGCTCGATGCGGACAATCGCAAATCCCGTGTAGGAGCAAGACCATACCGTGTTGCCGCACATCGCCATCGCGTAGCAATCGCTGATCGCCTCCTGCCAGTCCGCGGCGTGATCGTTGAAGGACCACAAGGGGTGGCCGCGTTCATCGAACTGTACGAGCCCGCCCGAACCGACCGTTGCGCCAAAGACGCCTTCGTCGAAGTAGCCCACCCAGATCGAGCCATCGGCGGCGCAGCCAAGGTGCGCGATGCCATCACCCAGCCCGATTGCCTTTTGCCGGGTGCCATCCGGCGCGAAGATCACGCCATTGGCTTCCCCCGCGTTTGCCCGTCTTGCCGCGATCAGCCAGCGGCCATCGGGAAACCGATCAATCGCGGCCCACAACGTCATGGGCACATTGATCGCAATTTCCTCGCCCACCACGGACAGGCGCGCACGTGTTCCGGAAAAGTCCAGCCGCCGCTCGTGTCCAGCGTTTCCATCGCGCGCCGCCAACCAGCGTCGATACTCGTCATCGATGTCGCGGTCTGTGAAAAGCACGGCAAGCGCACCGTCCCGCAACACCGCGTGACGGTGTGCGAACCACCCCGATGGCGGTGGTGGAAGACGTTGTGATGAGAATGCCATCACAGGACGATGTTGCCCACGGGTCCGCGAATAGCTTTGAACTCCCCCCTCATACCAGCGCCTTCACCGCCATCATGAACGGCCCGATCGAGACCGGCTTGGCGAGATAGCCTTCCGCGCCCGCCTCGCGGATGCGTTCCTCGTCGCCCTTGCCGGCATAGGCGGTCACCGCCAGCACCGGGATCGCGCGCAAGGCGGGATCGCCCTTGAGGGCTTCGATCAGTTCGAGGCCAGAGATATTGGGCAACTGAATGTCCATGATGATCAGGTTCGGCACGAATTCCCGTGCGCGAACAAGCACATCGCGGCCATCGCCGAGCGGCTCGACGGCGAATCCGCCGGCCTTGAGCACATCGCAGAACAGCTTGCGATTGAGGTCGTTGTCCTCGACAACCAGTATTCTTTTTGCCACTGAGCCCCACTATCCTCACGCCGCCCGACGCACTGCCTAGTCACCCCGAAAGGCCCTGACAATCGCCCGCGAAGTCCTCCCTACACCCGATCCTGCCGCCACGGCGCTGCAGGCGCTCGGCTGGGTGCTCGGTGATGGCGACCGGGCCGAACGGTTCCTTGCGCTGACCGGGCTCACCCCGGATGAACTGCGCAACGGTCTCGGCGATCCGGCGGTGCAGGGCGCAGTCCTCGAATTCCTCTGCGGGCATGAGGCCGATCTGATTGCGGCGGCAGAAGCGCTGGGCATGTCCCCAGCCGCGCTCGCCGCCACCCGGGAGAGATTGTGATGACGAAGCCGCTGATCATCAGCGATTGCGACGAAGTGCTGCTGCACATGATCGTGCCCTACAAGGAATGGCTGGGCGAGCATCACGGCATCGACTTCGTGATGGAAGACAGCGATTTCAGCAAGGCCATGCGCTATGCCGGCAGCGGCGATCCGGTTCCGGGTCCGGAAATCTGGCGCCTGCTCGGGCTGTTCTTCGATACCGAAATGCACCGCCAGGGCGCGATTGCCGGCGCGGTCGAGGGCATCAACACACTCGCCGAACATGCCAACATCGTGATCCTCACGAACCTCACCGACGAACGCCGTGATGCCCGTGCGCGCCAGCTTCAGGATGTCGGCATCCGCGCCCGCGTCTTCACCAACCAGGGCCCGAAAGGTCCGGCGCTCAAGGCGATTCTCGACGAGTACCAGCCCAGCCGCGCGGTGTTCATCGATGATCTGCCGCAGCACCATGGTTCGGTGATGGAGATCGCGCCGCATGTCAGCCGCCTGCACCTCTGCGGCGAGCCGATGATCGCGCGCCATATCGCTTGCGCCCACGAAAAGGGCCACGCCCATGCCCGTATCGACCAGTGGGAGCATGCGCTGCCCTGGCTTATGGACCGCATTACCGGAGTGAACGTCGATGAGTGACACCGCCGCAAGACTAGCCGAGCTCGGCATCACGCTGCCAACGCCTGCCGCACCCGTCGCGGCCTATGTACCGACCGTGGAGGCCGGCGGCTTCCTTTATGTCTCGGGGCAGGTCTCGTTCGTCGATGGCGAACTGGTCAAGGGTCGGCTGGGTGAGAACGTCAGCCTCGAGGAAGGCGTGACCGCCGCGCGCGGCTGCGGCCTGATGCTCCTCGCGCAGGCGCAGGCGGCGCTCGGCTCGCTCGACCGGATCGCCCGTGTTGTGAAGCTCGGCGCGTTCATTTCCTCCACGCCCGATTTCACCGACCAGCCCAAGGTCGCCAACGGCGCCTCCGAACTGATGGTCGCGGTGTTCGGCGAGGCGGGCAAGCACAGCCGCAGCGCGGTCGGCGTGCCGGTTCTTCCCCTTGGCTGCGCAGTGGAAATCGATGCTGTATTTGCTCTCCATCCTGCTTGATCGCCTGCTCGCGCCGCCGCCGCAGGCGGAGAAGGTGGCCTGGCTCAGGGGCGTGACTTATGCGCACCGCGGCCTTCATGGTCCGGGGCTGCCCGAAAACGCGCTGTCCGCCTTTGCCGCGGCGATCGAGGCGGGGTATGGCATCGAATGCGATGTCCAGCGCAGCAGCGACGGGCAGGCGATGGTCTTCCACGATTGGGAGCTCGACCGCCTGACCGCCGAAACCGGCCTCGTGATCGAACGCAGCGCGGCCAAGCTCAGCCAGATCAAGCTCATCGGCAATGACGAGGATCTGATCCCCACTTTGCGCGATCTGCTCGATCTCGTCGCTGGCCGCGTGCCCTTGCTGATCGAGGTGAAAACGCGCCCCTCCACGCGCATCCCCGCGATCTGCCTCGCCGTGCGCCGCATGCTCGAAGGCTATCGCGGCCCGGTCGCAGTGATGAGCTTCGACCCACGCGTCTCGCGCTGGTTCGCCCGCCATTCCAGCCACATCGTGCGCGGCCTCGTGATGATGGAGGAAGGCAGCCGCACCCTCTTCGCGCGCACCCGCCGCCACATCGCACTGTGGCAGGCCAAGCCCGACTTTCTGGCCTACGACATCACCGACATGCCCAGCCGTTTCGCCGGATCACAGCGCAAGCGCGGTTTCCCGGTGCTCACATGGACGGTCAACACGCCTGACCTCATGGACCGCGCCCTCAAGCATGGCGATGGCCCGATTGCCGAGGGGGCGGGGATCACGAGAGCCGCCCGCTCGTGAGCATCACCGCGCGCGTCCATCACGCTGTCGGCGAAATTCCCGCCGCCGAGTGGGACGCGCTGGCGGGGCCGGGCAATCCCTTCACCAGCCATGCTTTCCTCACCCTGCTGGAGGAATCGGGCAGTGTCGGCTGGCGCAGCGGCTGGTCGCCCTTGCCCTTGGTGATCGAGGACGCGGCGGGTGTCGCGGCCGCTGCGCTCCCGGCCTATCTCAAGGGGCACAGCCAGGGCGAGTACGTCTTCGATCACAGCTGGGCCGATGCCTGGCATCGCGCTGGCGGGCAATACTATCCCAAGCTCCAGATCAGCGTGCCCTTCACCCCCGCAACGGGTCCACGCCTGCTGACGGGCGAGCACCCTGCACTCGGCGTCCCCCTGCTGCGCGTTGCCGAACAGATCTGCGAGCAGAACTCGCTTTCCTCCGCCCACGCCACCTTCATCGAGCCCGCTCAGCTGCCGGTGTTCCAGGAAGCCGGCTGGCTGCTGCGCACCGACACCCAGTTCCACTGGGACAACGACGGCTACGCCAGCTTCGACGACTTTCTCGCCGCGCTGTCCTCGGAGAAGCGCAAGAACCTGCGCAAGGAGCGGGCCAAGGCGCAGGACGGCGTTGAAATCCGCCAGCTGACGGGGGAGGCGATCCGCCCCGAACACTGGGACGCGTTCTGGCAATTCTATCAGGATACCGGCGCGCGCAAATGGGGCCGCCCCTATCTGACGCGTGAAGCCTTCGACCTGATGGGCGAGCGCATGGCCGACCGCATTCTGCTGGTCATGGCCTTCCTTGGCGAACGCCCCATCGCGGGCGCGCTCAACTTCATCGGATCGGAAGCGCTTTACGGCCGGTATTGGGGGGCGGTTGTCGACAAGCCCTTCCTGCACTTCGAACTGTGTTACTATCAGGCCATCGATGCGGCCATCGCACTCGGCCTGAAGCGAGTCGAGGCAGGCGCGCAAGGCCAGCACAAATTGGCGCGCGGCTACAAGCCGGTGCCGACATGGTCAGCTCACTACATCACCGATCCCAACTTCCGCAGCGCTGTCGCCGATTTCCTCGAACGCGAGCGGCAAGGCGTCGCGCAGGAACAGCTCTGGCTGGGTGAACGCACGCCGTTCAGGAGGGGCTGAAATCTCTCAGATCCTCTCCATTTTTGCCGAAGGCACAAATGGGGAGGAGACAGCCCGCAGGGCTGACGGAGGGGTAGATTCCGCGAACTTTCAAGCCGCCTGGCTGTCGCTCCGCATCATCCGCAGCCACTCGCGCGCGCGGCGCTGGGCTTCGGCGATTTCGCGCGCGGTCATATCTTCCGACACTTCGGCGCGGCAGGTCGCGGCTTCCTCGTGCCCGCCGACGGCGGCGAGGTTGAACCACTTGTGCGCCTCGATCAGATCGCACGGCGCGCCGTGGCTGCCGGTCGAGAAGGCGACGCCGAGGTCGAACAGCGCATCCATGTCGCCCGCAGCGGCCGCCGCGAGGCAGGTCGCGACGAGCGTGTCGGTGGCGGCGCAGTCCATCGCGCCGTCGGATGCTTCGGTCTCGGAAACCAGCTTGATCCACGTCTGAGCCATAACCATTCCCCTGTCCCCCCGTGCCGCAATTCCAGCTTGGCCGGGCAGGGACAAAGTCAACAATCTTGGTCAACAATTGGTTAACGTCGAAAAAAAGAGCCTAGGTAAGGGGGCTGGGTACAACTTCGCATGGCTCCGGAGGAAAACCTTGTACGGTTTCCGTGACTTGCCTATAGGCGCGCCAAACCGGGAGCCACGGGCGTTCCAGTTGCGGACGTCACGGCGGCTGATGGTCGCAAGAGCACGTGCTTGGAGGGCCGTAATGGCTGGTGTGTTGGGTGACGAAATCGACGTTCTGGCCAAGGCACGCCGGGCCATGCCCAGCGATTATCTCCCGTCCGATGATGAACCCTATATGGGCGAGGCGCAGCAGGACTATTTTCGCCGTCTGCTGCTCGAATGGAAGAAGTCGATCCTGTCCGCCTCGGCCGGCACGCTTTCCGCGCTGCAGGACGGCCCGATCCGTGAGCCCGACCTCAACGACCGCGCTTCGAGCGAGACCGAATGGGGTATCGAGTTGCGCACGCGTGATCGCCAGCGCAAGCTGATCGCCAAGATCGATGCCGCGATGCGCCGGATCGATGAAGGCGAATATGGTTACTGCGAAGTCACGGGTGAACCGATCGGGCTCGGCCGTCTGATCGCCCGTCCCATCGCGACGATGACCGTCGAAGCGCAGGAAGCCCACGAGCGACGCGAGAAAATCTCCCGCGATATGTAAGGTTCGGCGCGGGGAAACGCTTCGGCAGCAGAGTGTCCCGCTCCGGTACAGCCTAAGCAAAAACACCTTAACGTCGCGCCGAATTAAGGTTCCGTTAGCCACCCTCGCTTAGCAATCCGCGAGAAAGTTCTGCGACTTTCTTCGTGGCGTTCAGTGCGGCTCAGCGCACTGTTCGTGGGGGCCTTCTTTGGCAGATGAGACGGAATCCGGGCGTGACTGAACTCGATCATCGGCAGGTAGGGCGTGACAGCCTGTTTCTCATGGCGGACGTGCGTCTCGCCGGGGCGGGCGACGAGCATCGCGTCAAGGTTCGCAACCTTTCGGGCGGCGGCATGATGGCGGAAGGGCACGTCAAGGTCACGCGCGGCGCCAAGCTCGAAATCAATCTGCGCAATATCGGCTGGGTCGAAGGCGTCGTCGCCTGGATCCAGGAAAACCGCTTCGGCATCGCCTTCCTCGAGGAGATCGATCCCAAGCTCGCGCGCGAGCCGATCGCGATCCAGCCCGATTCCACGCCGCGTTTCGTCAAGCCCGTGATCGCCACGATCGATCCAGCGCGCGTCCGCAAGATCTAGAAAAAATTCTGATGATTCCCGGGGGCATGCCGCCCTTCCGGCGCTGACCCACGCGGTGCCCTGTGCTAGCACCACATGCGATGGTGCGTGGTTTCCGCCTCTCCGTGGCTGCCGCCCTGGCCCTCGCCGGGCTCGGCGCGCTGGTGCTGGGCGTCTCGGCCTGCGGGCGGCGCAGCGAAGGGCCGCTGCCGATTGCCCTCATCGGTGATCGCGGTGCGCTCGATACCAGCAGCCTGCGCCTCTCGCCCGCCGCACGCACCCTGCGCGGCGCGACGGTCGAAGGCCTCGTCGGCTTCGATGCCGAGGGCCACATTGTCCCCGCCATTGCCGATCGCTGGATCATCACCGACGACGGGCAGAGCTACATCTTCCGCCTGCGCGACGGCACCTGGCCCGGCGGCTCGCGCATCACTGCTGAAACCGCTGCCGCCGCGCTGCGCAAGGCTATCGCGCAGCTCAAGGGCACCGCGCTCGGGCTCGATCTTGCTGCCATCGAACAGGTCCGTGTCATGGCGGACCGGGTGATCGAGATCGATCTCGTCGCCCCTGTGCCCGATCTGCTTACCCTGCTCGCCCAGCCCGAACTCGGCATGCCTTATGCCCGCCGCGGGTCGGGGCCCATGGGTCTTGCCCGGCGCGGCGGCGGTGTGGAGCTCTCGCTGATCCCGCCAGAGAAGCGCGGCCTCGTGCCCGAAGAGGGCTTCTCCCGCCGCGCGCGCAGCCTCCTTGTCGATTTCCTGCCCGCAGCCAAGGCGGTCGACCGCTTCAACGAAGGCGCGGCGGATCTCGTGCTCGGCGGCCGCATCGATTCGATCCCGCTCACGCAGCAGACCGGCCTCGCGCGCGGCAATGTCCAGCTCGATCCGGTCATCGGCATGTTCGGCCTGCTGGTCGACCGCGATGACGGTTTCCTCGCGGAGGCCCCCAATCGTGAGGCCCTGGCCCTCGCCATCGACCGCGATGCGATCATTTCGGCGTTCAACATCGCCGGCTGGCAGCCCACCACGCGCATTGTCTCCGCCGGGGTTGAAGGCGATGCCGGCACTGTCGGCGAGCGCTGGGTCGGCGTCGCGCTCGAACAACGCCGCGCGCTCGCCGCCGAACGCGTCACACGCTGGATGGCCAGCGGCAAGTCCGCGCCTCTGCTGCGCATCGCCGCGCCAAACGGGCCGGGCACGCGCCGGGTGATCGATCTCATCGCCGCCGATTTCAAGGCCATCGGCATCGTCACCGTGCAAGTTGCGGAAGACAAGCCGGCAGACCTGCGCCTGATCGACGCGACCGCGCGCTATGGCCGCGCTTCTTGGTTCCTCAACCAGCTCGCCTGCTCGGTCCACAAGCCCGCCTGCAACATGGCTGGGGACCAGCTGCTCGAGCAGGCCCGCCGCACCGCAGACATGCGCGAACGCGCCCGCCTCCTCGGCGAAGCAGAGGCCGAGATCACTTCGGCCAATCCCTATATCCCGATTGCCCGGCCCTTGCGCTGGTCACTGGTGCGCGCGGGCGTCACCGGCTTCGCGCTCAACCCGTGGGGCTGGCACCCGCTGCCGCCACTGGCCGCACTGCCGCGCTAATCAGAAATCGATCGCGATTCCGTTCCGCTCCCAGTCGCCAAAGCGTGTGGGATCGAGGCCATCGGGATCGTCGCGCTTTTCGGCAGCGCGCGGTTGAGGCGCGGGCTCGGTGGACCAATGCGCTGGCCGGTCAAACGTACCGGGCCGCTTGGTGGCGCGTGGCGTTTCCTTTTTCATGCCACTTCCCTGCATCGCCGCGCTGCAATGCGCAATTGCCAAAGGGGGCACCGCGCGCGATAGGCTCACCAATGGCTCGTCCTTCTCCTCAAACCGATGAACTCCCGGGTGTTCCCGCCCGCCGCGCCGCGCTGCGCCTGCTCGATGCTGTGCTGCGCCGGGGCGATCCGCTCGATCAGGCCGCGCCGCCGGTGCTGCGCGCGATCGAACGCGGGGATGACCGCGCCCTTGCGCTTGCCATCGCGCAGGAAGCCTTGCGCTGGCTTCCCGATCTCGACCGCCTGATCGATGGCGCGACCCGCCAGATCCTCCCCGAAGACGCCAAGGCCCGCAGCGTCCTGCGCCTGATGCTCGCGCAAGCCCTCCGCCTTGGCCTGCCGCCGCATGCGGTGATCGCCACCGGCCTCCCGCTGCTGATGGGCGGCCCGCGCCGCCTTGCGCACGGCGTCTTCTCTGCGGTGCTGAAGGGCGCCAATGACGAGGGGGGCCTGCCCGCAAGTCCCACACTCCCTGCCGCTACGCTCGAACGCTGGATCACGGTCTGGCCCGACCGCGTCGAAGCCATCGCCAAGGGCCTCGCCGTCCCACCGCCACTTGATCTTACCTTGCGCGATGCGGCCCGTACCGCCGAATGGGCCGAACGCCTCGGCGGCATCTCGCTCGCCCCCGGCCATGTCCGTCTCGCTCGCTCCGGCGCCATCGAACAACTCGAAGGGTTCGCCGAGGGCGCCTGGTGGGTGCAGGACCTCGCCGCCTCGGTGCCTGCGCGCCTGCTCGGCCACGGCGAGGGCCGCCGCGTCCTCGATCTCTGCGCCGCGCCCGGCGGCAAGACGATGCAGCTCGCCGCTGCCGGCTGGCAAGTCACCGCGCTCGACAAGTCCGCCCGCCGCCTTGAACGCCTCAAGGAAAACGTCGCCCGCGTCGGCCTTTCGGTCGAAGTGATCGCCGCCGATGCCATGCAGTGGCGCCCCAGCGAACTCTATGATGCGGTCCTGATCGACGCGCCGTGCAGCGCCACCGGCACCTGCCGCCGCCACCCGGACGTGCTCCACCGCCTGATCGACCAGAGCGGCCTAGAAGACCTCCAGCGAGCCCTCCTCGAGCGCGCCTCAGGCGCCATCCGCGCCGATGGCCGCCTCGTCTACGCGGTCTGCTCGCTCGAGCCGGGGGAAGGGGAGGCACAGGCGGCATGGGTCAAGGCGCTCGGCCCTGTCCCCATCACCGCCGATCAGCTTCCCGCCGGCCTCACGCCCACGCCCGAAGGTTGGTTCCGCAGCGATCCCGGCATGCTCGCCGAGCAAGGCGGCATCGACGGCTTTTTCGCGGCGATGTGGGGGAAGTAGGCCTTACGCCTTCACCTTCGCCGCAAAGCTCTTGCGCAGCTTCTGCAGCTTGGGCGGGATCACCGCGAGGCAGTAGGGATTGCGCTGGCCTTCGCCCTGCCAATATTCCTGATGGTAGTCCTCCGCCGGCCACCATTCCGCCGGGCCTTCAATCGTCGTCACCACCGGCTTCGGATTGGCTGCTGCGGCCCGCGCAATCGCCGCTTCCATCGCAGCGCGCTGGTCGTCATCTGCCGGGAACAGCGCAGAACGGTACTGCGTGCCGACATCGTTGCCCTGCCGGTTCAGCGTCGTTGGATCGTGCGTCGCGAAATGGATGTCGAGCAGGTCATCAAGCGAGAGCAATTTCGGATCATAGGTCACCCGGATCGCCTCGGCATGGCCGGTCGTCCCGCTGCACACCTGCTTGTAGGTCGGGTTCGGGCTCGTCCCGCCGATATAGCCGCTCTCGACATCAATCACGCCCACCACGTCGCGAAACACCGCTTCGGTGCACCAGAAGCACCCGCCCGCCATGATTGCCTGCGCCATTCACTCATTCCTTGTTGTCAGTCTGATGTCGCAGCAGATAGGAACGAAGGACCCGGTTGTCATCGCCTCCTGCCCGCTTAGGTTGCCACTTCGCCCGAATCGCCATCGGAGTTACCCCAATGCGCAAAGCCGCTCTGCTCCCCGCCCTTCTGCTCGCCGCCGTCATGGCTGCGCCTGCCGTGCTTCATGCCGCGCCGGAAGCTCCCGCCGCCGCCACGGCCGATCCCGAAATGGCCAAGGCCCTCGCCGATCCCCGCCGCGATGGCGACCGCGCGCGCGATGCCTTCCGCCACCCGGCTGAAACGCTCGCCTTCTTCCGCATCAAGCCGGGCATGACCGTTGCGGACTACATGCCCTCGAGCGGCTGGTACACGCGCATCCTCGTTCCCTATCTGGGCGCCAAGGGCCAATATATCGGCATCACTGCCGGCCTCGCCACCGCGACCGGCGACACCCGGACGCGCCTCGCCAACTTCCCCGGCTTTTTCCCCGGCAAGGCCGCAGGCTGGACCGGCGTCCCCGCCGCCAGCATCCCTGCCTTCACGCTCGATGCTGTCCCCGCCGAGCGCAAGGGCACGGTCGACCGCGTGATGATCATGCGCGAAGTCCACAACATGTGGCCGGACAACTACCTCTACAACGATCTCGCCGCGATCCGCAGCCTGCTCAAGCCCGATGGCCTGCTCGGCATCGAGGAACACCGCGCCAAGGCAGACGCGCCCGCCAGCTACACGCTCGGCACGATGGGCTACATGCGCGAAGCCGATGTCATCGCGCTGATCGAAGCGCACGGGTTCAAGCTCGTCGCCAAGAGCGAGATCAACGCCAATCCCAAGGACAGCGCCGACTGGCCCGACGGCGTGTGGACGCTGCCGCCCGTCCTCACCCTGAAGGACAAGGACCGCGCCAAGTACGAAGCAATCGGCGAAAGCGACCGCATGACGCTCCTCTTCGCCAAGCGCCCGTAAGCACGCTTAGCCCCCTCCTCTTCAGAGGAGGGGGTTGGGGGTGGTGGCGGTCAGTCGCCATCCTTTGACATTCCGGCAAAGGCCCCCCAAGTCCCCGCCCATGACCCAGCTCACCGTCGCCGCCCTCCAGCTTGCGCTGAACGCACCCGACGCGCAGACCAACATTGCCGCCGTCTCCAGCCTGGTCGAGGATGCGGCGGCCAATGGCGCGCAAGTCGTCCTCCCGCCCGAGCTCTTCGCCGGCCCCTACTTCTGCACGGTCGAGGACGAAGCCCTCTTCGCCCTCGCGCACCCGCTGGCCGAAGACCCTTCGGTCAAGGCCATGCAGGCGCTGGCGAAGGGCCTGAACATCGCCATCCCGACGAGCTTCTTCGAGCGCGAAGGGCACCACTATTACAACACGCTCGCGATGATCGGCCCGGACGGCGAGATCATGGGCACTTACCGCAAGAGCCATATCCCGGACGGCCCGGGCTATGAGGAGAAGTACTATTTCCGCCCCGGCAACACCGGCTTCAAGGTGTGGGACGTGTTCGGCGCCCGCATCGGCGTCGGCGTGTGCTGGGATCAGTGGTACCCCGAATGCGCGCGCGCGATGGCCTTGATGGGCGCCGAAGTGCTGTTCTACCCCACCGCCATCGGCAGCGAGCCCTATGATCCGAACCTCGACACCAGCCGCGTCTGGCGCCGCGCGATGGTCGGCCACGCCGTTTCCAACTGCATGCCGGTCGTCGCGTCCAACCGCATCGGCAGCGAGTCCGTGCAGGGCACGCCGCCGCAGAACTTCTACGGCCACAGCTTCATTGCCGACCAATGGGGCGATTTCCGCAATGAATTCGGCGCCGAGGAAGCCGGTGTGCTCATCTCGACGCTCGACCTCGCCGAAGCCGCCCGCCACCGCGCCGGCATGGGCTTCTTCCGCGATCGCCGCCCGCAGTTCTACACCCGCCTTGCCGAAGACATTTGAGGGCAGGTGGCCAAACCCTGCATTCCGTTCGTGTCGAGCGAAGTCGAGACACCAGCCGCCACATATGGTGTCTCGACTTCGCTCGACACGAACGGAGGTTAGGATCGGGCATAGGTGGTACCTGCGAGCCACCAGTATCTGATCGCGCTCGGCTCCAACCAGCGCCATCCCCGACACGGCCCCCCGCCGCAGGTCCTGCGCGCCGCGCTCGCGGCCATGGCGGGGGAGGGCCTCGCCATCGAAGCAGCCTCGCCGATCATCACCAGCGCCCCCGTCGGCCCCTCCCGCCGCCGCTACGCCAACGCCGCCACGCGGATCGCCACAAGGCTTGATCCGCCTGCACTCCTCGCCCTGCTTCAGCGGCTCGAAACCCGCTTCGGCCGCGTCCGCCGCGGGCAGCGCTGGGGCGCCCGCACACTCGATCTCGACGTGATCCTGTGGAGCGGCGGCCCCTGGCGGAGCAAGGCGCTCATCATTCCCCACCCGCTCTTCCGCCAGCGCAGCTTCGTGCTCACCCCCGCCGCCACGGTCGCCCCGGATTGGCGCGATCCGGCAGGCACTTGCACCATCCGCCACCTCCACGCCCGCTTGACCCGGCCCCGCCCCATCCGTAGGGCGATGCCTCACCGCCTGCGTGTGGGCCCTTAGCTCAGTCGGTAGAGCAACTGACTTTTAATCAGTAGGTCGCTGGTTCGAACCCAGCAGGGCTCACCATTCAAAATCAATGACTTACGCCAAAGTCGTGCTGTGGCGATTTTCGGGATCGCAACCACGTAGCAACCACGCGACTGGGCAGAGCAGGGCGCTGTAAGGCAATCGCCGTCTAGGAACGAGGAGGCCGAACTCACGTTATCCTGCCTCGATGAAGATGTTGGCCATCCCGCTTGCTCGACGTTCAGCAAGTGTTCGCGCCCTTTTGGGTACCTCGAACCCTGGCTCCCAGAGTTGTAACCTTTGCATCTCCTTTATGCGGGGGATGCCAGCGTGCTGGTAGAATGCGATGAAGAACCTCGACGGCACTTGATGCCGAAAGGCGTATGCCATTGCATCGCCCAACTCGTTTCGACGCTTCGGACAAGCCAGATATTTTGGCAGATCTGGATAGCCATGCGCTCGATATTCAGGCCTCACGCGTAAAGTGCAGATCGCCCTTAACGCTTGCTTGATAGGCTGATCGGAAATGCTTGGTCCGCGGAGCCGCTTGCCGTTCGGTTGGACCGCCAGCGCGGCGATTACCTCAGGCTGCTCTCGGATCGTCCGTTGGATAAGATCATAGGTCTTTCGGACAAGCTCATCATCGCGCTGTTCATGGTGAGAGCTGCGTGTCGTTGCAGCCTGCAGATATTCAAGCCGTCTCCATCGCCAGAGGATGGCCGACGCCTGCTGCATGAACGTGTCTTTGTCAGTCGGCGGGTTCTCGGACGGTGCTTCGGATGTGCTGGAAGACTCATCTACGAAAGGGCGTGCACTCATAGCTTCTCTTCCCCGTCGGGAGGGCCAACCGTGCGGCCTGCGCGGATCGGCACATCTAGATGCAAGCCTAGCCCTATTTATCCTTTGTACAACGGAAATTAAAAAAGATATCAATAACAGATAGATAGTCCGATTTCTGGGCTCATCTTTGATCAAGGCTTCTTCGAGTCGGAAAAGATGTCCGGATGCACAGCCCGTGCAATCCGAACTGAACGTTACTCGACTAGGAGATTGTCATGAGACCGAAGCTGCCCGGCGGCAAGAAAGCCGAACAGTTGCGCGCTATGCGCAAGAAGCAGTTTGAGAAGCATCAGCAGCGTAAACATAGGAGGGCGGAGCGGAATAAGCGGACCGCCGAACGCGATCTGCCGCATTTGCCTTCCGTGTTGGCACTGAAGCCCTCGCCCCAGCCCAAAGAGCCGACTTTGTTCGACCCATGGATCCCGGCGAACACTGCGAGCGCGCATCCGCAACCCAAGGCCAAGACGAACTTTAAGGCCAAGACCAAGACCAAGACCAAGGCCAAGGTCAAGGCTAACCTGGGGGCGACTACCGAAGCGACTTCGACAGCGGCAATCGCAATGCCCCCTCGGATGGCAAAGAGGACTCAGGCCGAAGCTGCTCGAATCGATCAGATCGTGCAGTGTCCCACGCGGGCACGGAAGGAGATTGCGCGGTTGAACGCGTTGATCTCGAAGTTGACTGCGCAGCCGGACAAGGTGGCGCCCAAGGCGCTCTACTTTGACGAGAACTGGCTAGCAGCGCGCTGGGGTATGTCGGTCAAGCACATCCGGAATCTGCGCGCGGCAGGTGTCGGACCGCTGGTCACGTACTTTGGGCGCAGCGTTCGTTATCGCCTTCGCGATGTCCTAGCCTTCGAGAAGGCGAATAAGTTCGCCAGCCGCACGGCGAAGGAACAGGACGAAAAGGGCGATCAGGACGAAGCCGACTGAGGCCCAAAAGTCCAATCGGAGGGGGCGACCAACCCCCTCCGATCATGGTCGACACATGTAGTATACGCAGGTGGACAGGCAGGCAGCATTGATTTGCCATATCTGATGCCCCCGAGTGCTTTGATGATGCACCGGGGCACCATCCGCATCAGCAGGATTTTTCCAAATGTCCAAGTATCCAAAGAGGTCGCCACAGGCGACGCTCGACACCCAACTGATGAAGGCCGACGCTTACCTCGCCAAGGTAATCTGCGCCATTGAGCATCTCCGAATGCCCACTTTGCCTCGCCGCAGGCTCGAAGCTCTGCTTGGGGTGAGGGGTTGTATGCACGACATGCGTCTATGCGATGTCACCGCGCGCAAGAAAGCGGCAGAGCTTCTCTTCGAGGGCATTGACGACCTGCAGCCTGCTTTCGACATGCCGGGTGTCGTCTTCTGGCACATCACGTTCGTAGATGACATTGGCATCACATTAGATCGTGCACCGGTCTTGCGGGTTGATGCGCTCAAACGGAAGGTGGACAAGGCGATCCGAGCACTCGGGCTTTCGGCGATCACCCATATCGAAACGCAGCCCTTGTTGAACTATCCGGCTGGTGGCGAAGGTCGAACCCTTATGCTGCACGCCCACGCGTTGTGTTGGGGCGCCGTATCTCGTCGCGGCTTCAGGAAAGCCATGAAGGCACTCAACCGATCTCGGTCATGGCAGAACGAGTTCGGGGCTAAACCCGTGCTGGCCCGCAAACTCAAAGATTTTGATGAGGTGGGTCGGATTGCCTGCTACGTGGCAAAGCTGCCCCACGACGGAAAGATCCGGGTTCCGGTAGGAAATGGAAAATGGAGGTTCCGTCCGGTACTGCAAGGCTATCCAGATAGGCTGGCGCTGCGCATCGCCGAAGGCCTCTCGCATTACTCGATCTTCGATGCCGTGTTCAGCGTCGGGGATGGCAAGCACATCCGGGCTGCTTGGAAGCGGAAGATGGTCGACTGGCATCGTGACCGACTGGATCGGGCTGGCAAAGTCCACGGCTTTGACGTTGCAGACTTTTGGCGACGCCGCCGTTCAGTAGCAGGCTCTGGCTATGACCAGACGTTTCAGACTGAATAGGTACGCGGTGTTGGCGGTGATTG
>Ga0310345_10001874_pt1 | contig 22356 bp, 21 predicted proteins | sample HC15DNA20500_MG_FD_204667 | JGI IMG/M metagenome (GOLD analysis project Ga0310345, IMG submission 204667) | Marine microbial communities from station ALOHA, North Pacific Subtropical Gyre - HC15-DNA-20-500_MG | ecosystem: Environmental > Aquatic > Marine > Oceanic | place: Pacific Ocean: North...
CCTCCGATGATGTTTCTTGACACGTCAACGTGAAAGCACCGGGGCCGTTCCCGCGGGTTCCCGCCGAAACCGGCCTTGATACAAAACTCTCACAAAACCGTCGCATCCCCTTCAAGGCCGGCCACTAGCAGGGCGGCACAAGCCGTCCGGCAACAAGGGGACATGCCATGAAGCGCTTCAACATCAACAAGATCAGCTGGGATGAGCTCGACGAGCTGCGCCGTCCGACGCCCGAAACCACCGATTTCGACCGCGTCGTCGAGGCCGCCGTGTCGCGTCGCGGCTTCCTGTCGGGTCTGGTGGCCTTCGGCTCGGGTGCCGCCGTGATGGGTTCGGGCCTGCTCAAAGGGTCGACGGCGCTGGCGCAGGGCGCCTCGCGCTTCGCCTTCACCCCGATCGCCGCGCAGACCGATTTCACCGTCCACGTCCCCGATGGCTACGAGTGGAAGACCTTGGCGAGCTGGGGCGACCCGCTGTTCTCGGACGCGCCCGCCTTCGATCCCGTCACAGGCACCACGGTCGAGGGGCAGGCCCGCGCCTTCGGTGAGAACACCGACGGCATGGAGCTGTTCTCGATCGATGGCCGGGAGGTGATCGCGGTGAACCACGAATACGCCAATCTCGACATCAACCTGCCGCAGAACGACGAGGGCGCACCGGTCTCCACCGATGACGTGCGCAAGATCCAGGACGCGCAGGGCGTGGCGGTGTTCGAGGTGACCGAGGGCGAGAATGGCTGGGAGATCGTGATCGACAGCCCCTATAACCGCCGCATCACCCACAACACGCCGATGCGCATCGCGGGCCCCGCCGCCGGTCACGACCTGCTCAAGACTGAGGCCGATCCTACGGGCACCGAGGCTCTGGGCACCTTCAACAACTGCGGTGCCGGCCGCACGCCGTGGGGCACCTACCTGACCTGCGAAGAGAACTTCAACGGCTACTTCGGCTCGACCGAGCCTGCGTTCGAGCGCCCCGAGGGTTTCGCGCGCTACGGCATCGAGCTGGAATCGGGTTACGACTACGAGAAGTTCGATCCGCGCTTCGACATCTCCAAGACCCCCAACGAGCCGAACCGCGCCGGCTACGTGGTCGAGATCGACCCCGCCGACGCCAGCTCGACCCCGGTGAAGCGCACCGCGCTGGGCCGCTTCAAGCACGAGAACGCCGAGGTGACGCTCGCAGCCGACAACCGTGTCGTGGTCTATCTGGGCGATGACGAGCGCGGCGAGTTCCTCTACCGCTACGTCTCGAACGGCACCTACGAGGAGGGCGGGGATAGCTCGACGCTGCTCGATGACGGCCAGCTCTACGTGGCCAAGTTCCACGAGGACGGCACCGGCGAATGGCTGGCGCTGACCCCCGAGGCCACCGGCATGGATCGCGCGATGATCCATATCCACACCCGCCAGGCCGCCTCGGCCGTGGGCGCCACCACCATGGACCGCCCCGAATGGGTGGCGGTGAACCCGCTGAAGGCCGAGGCCTACTGCGCGCTCACCAACAACAAGAACCGCGCCGTGAAGCCCAATGCCGGCGGCGACGAGACCCCGGCCTCCGGCCCGAACCCGCGAGCCGAGAACAATTACGGCCAGATCGTCCGCTGGCGTCCGGCCGGCGAGGATCACGCCGCCGACGGCTTCGACTGGGATCTCTACGTGATGGCGGGCAACCCGGAAGTGCATGACGACGCCTATGCGGGCTCCGGGAACGTCACCCCCGGCAACATGTTCAACAGCCCCGACGGGATGAAGTTCGACAGCCAGGGCATGCTGTGGATCCAGACCGACGGCGACGACAGCAACGAGGGCGACTTTGCCGGGATGGGCAACAACCAGATGCTCTGCGGCGACCCGGAAACCGGGGAGATCGCGCGCTTCATGACCGGGCCGAACGGCGCGGAGGTCACCGGCGCGACCTTCTCCACGGACAGAAAGACCATGTTCGTGGGCATCCAGCACCCGACGAACTTCCCCGATGCCGACGCGCTGCCGCGCTCCTCGATCGTCGCGATCCGCCGCACCGACGGCGCCGTGATCGGCTGATCGATCCGCTGATCGGCGAGGTGGGGCGGCCTGGAGCGATCCGGGCCGCCCTTTTCGCAGCCGCTCTCGCCGGGGCGGGCGCGCGGCCTAACTGGCGTGGAAAGGGAGGCCGCGATGATCGACCTGTGGTACAAGAACGCCGTGATCTACTGTCTCGATGTCGAGACCTTCATGGATGCCAATGGCGACGGCATCGGCGATTTCAGGGGCCTGGCCGATAGGCTCGACCATATCGAGGGGCTGGGCGCCACGGCGATCTGGCTCAACCCGTTTTACCCGACGCCGAACCGCGACAACGGCTACGACATCACCGATTTCTACGGCATCGATCCGCGATCGGGCAATGCGGGCGACTTCGTGGGCTTCGCCCGCGCCGCCGCCGATCGCGGCCTCAAGGTGATCGTCGATCTGGTGGTCAACCACTGCTCGATCGATCACCCGTGGTTCCAGTCGGCCCGCTCCGATCCCGACAGCCCCTATCGCGACTGGTTCGTCTGGTCCGAGGAGAAGCCCGAGGACATCACCGACGGCATCATCTTTCCCGGCGTGCAGGAGGCGGTCTGGACCTGGGACGAGCAGGCCGGGGCGTGGTACCTGCACCGCTTCTATGAGCATCAGGCCGATTTCAACATCGCCAACCCGGCGGTGCGCGAGGAGATCCTGAAGATCATGGGCTACTGGCTCGAGCTGGGGGTCTGGGGCTTTCGGATCGACGCGGTGCCGTTCCTGGTCGAGTACAAGGGTCTCGACGAGGAGCCGGACCGAGACCCGCTGCTGCTCTTGTCGGAGATGCGCGATTTCCTGTCATGGCGGCGCGCCGGGGCGATCATGCTGGCCGAGGCCAACATCACCCGCGACAAGGCGCCCGAATATTTCGGCGGCCGCGAGTTCGGCGCCGACGAGCGGATGCACCTGATCCTCGACTTCCCACTGAACCAGGCGCTGTTCCTGGCGCTGGCTCGGTCGCAGGCAGCACCGATCGTCGAGGCGCTGGGCTCGCGTCCGCAGGATGCGCCCGCCCAGGCGCAATGGGCCACCTTCCTGCGCAACCACGACGAGTTGTCGCTCGACAAGCTCTCGGAGGCGGAGCGGCAGGAGGTGTTCGGCGCCTTCGGCCCTGACGAGGATATGCAGCTTTATGGGCGCGGGTTGCGCCGCCGCCTCGCGCCGATGCTGGGCGATATCGACCGGGTCGCGCTGGCGCAGTCGCTTTTGTTCGCGCTGCCGGGCACGCCGGTGATGTGGTACGGCGACGAGATCGGGCAGGGTGAGGATCTGTCGCTGTCCGAGCGCAACGCGGTGCGCACGCCGATGCAATGGGCCGACGAGCATCGCGGCGGCTTCTCGCGCGCGGATTGCGACCCGGTGCGGCCGGTGGTCGAGGACGGGCCGTTCGGCTTTCACGAGACCTCGGTCGCGGCGCAGCGCGGTCGCCCCGGCAGCCTGCTGACCCGGGTGCAGCAATTGGTGCGCTGCCGCCTCGCCTGTCCCGAGATCGGCTGGGGCGACACGGCGGTCATCGACGGCCTGCCCGAGGCGCTGCTGGGGCTGGTGTCGTCCTGGCGCGACTCGCGCGTGCTGACGCTGCACAACCTGTCGGATGAGGCCCTGACCTGCGCCCCCAAGATCGAGGGCGCGAGCCATCTGGTGGCGCTGCTCGGCGGGCCGGACGAGGCGACCGGCGACCCGCTCGCGCCAGGCGACGAGATCGCGCTGCCGGGCTATGGCTATCGCTGGTTCAGGATCGACGGCGAGCGGGCCTGAGGCTCTGTCGCTGCCGGCGGTTCAGCCGCTGGTGACCGGGCGGGTATCGGGCAGGGTGATGCGCGCCACCTGCTCGGAGATCGGGGCCACCGAGAGCGGATGCGTCTCGGCGGAATAATCGTCGCGGTCGCCCATCGGCTGCCAGCGGCCGCCACGGTAGAGTTCCAGCGCCGCGAAGCGCGCCTTGTAGTCCATCTTCGGGCTGCCGGGCACCCAGTAGCCGAGATAGACGTAAGGCAGCTTCATCTCCTGCGCGATGCGCACATGGTCGAGGATCACGTGGGTGCCGAGCGAACGGCGGTCCTCGGCCGGGTCGAAGAAGGAATAGACCATCGACAGCCCGTCATCGAGGATGTCGGTCAGGCAGACCGCCCGCAGTCCGTGGCGCGCGTCATGCGCGGCCTCGGGGTCGGTGTATTCCACCAGTCGCGAGCGCACCGGCGTCTCCTCGACCATCGCGGCGAATTCGAACATGTCCATGTCGGCCATGCCGCCGGTCGCGTGGCGGCTGTCGAGATAGTCGCGAAACAGCGCGTATTGCTCCTCGGTGGCCCAGGGCGACGTGGCGCGGCGCGCGAGGTCGCGGTTGCGCTTCAGGACCCGGTTCTGGCTGCGCGAGGGGGCGAAGCGGGCCACGTCGATCCGGGCCGAGAGGCAGGCGGTGCATTCGGCGCAGGAGGGGCGGTAGAGCACGTTCTGGCTGCGCCGGAAGCCTTGCTTCGACAGCGCGTCGTTGAGCTTCTCGGCCTGCTCGCCTTGCAGCGCGGTGAACAGCTTCCGCTCCATCCTGTCCGCCAGATAGGGGCAGGGCTGTGGGGCCGTCACGTAGAACTGCGGCGCGAAGGGCAGTGAATGGCGCATAAAAAGGGCTCGGGCTCCTTATCCCGAGCAAAGCTAGCGCCCGACCGGGCACCTGCCAAGTCCCCGAAGGGACATGGCGCGCGGTTGCCCGCCCGGGTTGTCCGGCTGTGTTGTCCGGCCGGACCCCTTCGTGTCAGCGGCGGCGGCGCAGCGCCGTGGTGGCCAGCACGCTGTCGGTCAGTCCCTGACCATGCGGCGTCAGCAGCATCATCGCCATCGAGACCAACTGCAGCGGGAACACCATCATCGACACGGCATAGCCGGCGGTGTGCAAGAAGGCCTGCGTGGTGTCGAGCGGCCTGTCGTCGCCGTCGCGCAGTTCGATCGCCATCAGCCGCATGCCCCAGGTGGCCGAGCCCGAGGCGATCGTGGCGACCCGGTAGACAAAGCCCACCACCATCATCATCAGCGGAAAGAAGAACAGCCCGACAAAGGCGGTGAGCGGCACCAGAAGCGCGCAGATCACCGCGATCACGGTAACGTCGACGAGCCAGGCGATGGCGCGCTTGAGCGCGACGCCGTCATAGCATTCGGGGCTCGTCTCGGGGTCGGGCAGGCCGCGCAGTCGGGCGGCGAATGTCGGGGTGGCGGTCATGTCGCGATCCTCTCATGCGGGGCGGGTCGGTGGCAAGGGTGGCGGCCCCCGAAGGGGCCGCGCGGGGATGGCGTCGCGGTCAGGCCGCGTCCTTGTCGCCATTGCCGTTCTCGTCGTCCTCGCGGGCGGTACGGGCCTTAGCGGCGCGGTCTTCCATGAACTGGTCGAACTCGGCCTTGTCCTTGGCCTCGCGCAGCCGCTCGAGGAAGCTCTCGAAGGCGCGCTGCTCCTCTTCGAGCCGGCGCAGCGTCTCCGCCTTGTAGGCGTCGAAGGCGGTGTTGCCCGAGGAGCGCATGGCGGTGAAGGGCGAGACGCGGGCACCGCGGCTGCGGCAAGATTTGCTGAACATGCGTTTGCTCCAGATCATGTAGGCGAGGATGGCGAGGCCCAAGGGCCAGAAGGCGATGAAGCCAAGCACCATGGCGGCGATCCAGGCAGGCTTGCCGCGGGCGTCGAGCCAGCTTTCGGCGCGGACGAGCCAGTCCTTGAACCCGGGGCGCTCGACGTGGCGTGACAGGGGCATGTCGGTCGTGGACATCGAGGAACTCCTTCGTGGAAGGGGCCCGTCTGCCGGGCCGGTGGAATGTGAATGTGTTTCACATTACCGCAGATGGGCGGGGCGAGGCGGCACTTCAAGGGGTGATGTGAACAAGATTAACATTTTTCGCGTAGGCCCGGCGCGGCTGGCCGATTGACGACCCCCGCGCGGCGCGCCACGGTCCGGTCATGACCGATCTCGCCTCGCGCCTGCGCCGCGCCCCGCGCCCCTACGATTCCGACATGGCCGCCGAGGCCCGCCAGCATTGCGGCTGGGCCGATCCGGCCACCGCCGAGCTGATCGGCGGCACCGCCGGATGCAGCCCCTATCTCGCCGGGCTGATCTCGCGCGAGGCGGGTTGGCTCGAGGCCGCCTGCGCCGATCCCGAAGCGGCGGTGGCGGCCGAGCTGGCTGATCTCAAGGGCCGCGACGCTACAGCGCTGGGGCCGAGGCTCCGGCAGGCAAAGCGGCGCGTGGCGCTGATCGCGGCGCTGGCCGATCTTGGCGGCGCCTGGCCGCTCGAAGAGGTGACCGGCAGCCTGACCCGGCTCGCCGACGCGGCGCTGCAGGCGGGGCTCGAGGCGCTGATCGCGCCCGAGATCGCGCGCGGCAAGCTGCCGGGGATGGGCGAGGCCGATATCGAGAGCGGCGCCGGCATGGCGCTCTTCGCGATGGGCAAGATGGGCGCCTTCGAGCTGAACTATTCCTCGGATATCGACCTGATCTGCCTTTACGACGAGACCCGCTACGAGGGCAGCGACCAGCACGAGGCGCGCGCCGTTCTGGTGCGGGTGACGCGCAAGCTCGCGGCGCTGATCGGCGACATCACCGGCGAGGGTTACGTGTTCCGCACCGACCTGCGACTGCGTCCCGACGCGGCCGTGACGCCCGTCTGCCTGTCGATGGCCGCAGCCGAGCAGTATTACGAGAGCGTTGGCCGGACATGGGAGCGCGCCGCCTGGATCAAGGCCCGCCCCTGCGCCGGCGATCTCTCGGCGGGGGCCGGGTTCGTCGAGACGCTGCGCCCCTTCGTCTGGCGCCGGCATCTCGATTTCCACGCGATCCGCGACGCGCATGACATGCGGCTGAAGATCCGCGATCACAAGGGGTTGGGCGGCGCTCTGAGCCTGCCGGGCCATGACATGAAGCTCGGGCGCGGCGGCATCCGCGAGATCGAGTTCTTCACCCAGACGCGGCAGCTGATCTCGGGCGGGCGCGATCCGAGCCTGCGGGTGCGCGGCACCGTCGAGGGGCTCGACCGGCTGGCCGCGGCGGGCTGGATCGAGCGCGACACGGCCGAGGCCCTGACCCGCCATTACCGCTTTCACCGCGAGGTCGAGCATCGGGTGCAGATGGTGGGCGACCAGCAGACCCACATGCTGCCCGCCTCGGATGAAGGCTTCGAGCGGCTCGCGGCCTTCATGGACCGCGATCTCGACGATCTGAAATCCGACCTGACCGAGCGGCTGGAGCAGGTCCACGCGCTGACCGAGGATTTCTTCGCCCCTGGTCATTCCAGCTCGGAAGTGCCCGATTTCGGGCAGGAGGTGACGGCGCGCTGGCCCGGCTACCCGGCACTGCGCTCGGACCGGGCGGTCGAGATCTTCGACCGGCTGCGCCCCGAGATCCTCAAGACGCTGTCGGAGGCCGCCCGCCCCGAGGAGGCGCTGGCGCAGTTCGACGCGTTTCTCGCGGGGCTGCCCGCCGGCGTGCAGCTGTTCTCTCTGTTCGAGGCCAACCCGCAGCTGACCCGGCTCCTGGTGGATATCTGCGCGACCGCGCCGGGGCTGGCGCAGTACCTGTCGCGCAATTCGGGCGTGCTCGACGCGGTGATCGGCGGCGGGTTCTTCGCCGACTGGCCCGGCACCGAAGCGCTGCGCTCGGAGCTGGCCGACCGGCTGGCGCGCCAGCCCGACCACGAGGCGCGGCTGGGCGCGGCGCGGATCTGGGCCAAGGAGATCCATTTCCGGATCGGCGTGCACCATCTGCGCGGGCTGATCGACGCGGAGCGGGCGGGGCGCGAATATGCCGAGCTGGCCGAGGCGGTGGTCGCGGCCCTCGTCCCGGTGGTGATCGACGAGATCTCGCGCCGCCACGGCCCGCCGCCCGGGCGCGGGCTCTCAGTCTTGGCCATGGGCTCGCTCGGCGCCGGACGGCTGGGCTCGTCATCTGATCTCGACCTGATCGTGATCTACGACGCCCAAGGGGTCGAGTCCTCCGATGGCCCGCGCCCGCTCGCGGCGCGGACATGGTATGCGCGCTTCACCCAAGGCCTGATCACCGCGCTCACCGCGCCGATGCCCGACGGCAAGCTCTACGAGGTCGACATGCGGTTGCGCCCCTCGGGGCGGCAGGGTCCGGTGGCGACGGCGCTGCCGGCCTTCAAGTCCTATCAGCAGGACGAGGCCTGGACCTGGGAGCATCTGGCGCTGACCCGGGCGCGCCCGGTGGCGGGGGAGCCAAGCCTAGGCGAGGAGATCGAGGCGTTTCGCCGCGAGCTGATCGCGGCCAAGGCCGCGGGCGAGACCGTGCTCGCCGATCTCGCGGCGATGCGGGCGCGGCTGGCCGAGGCGCGGCCCGCCAGCGGCGGCTGGAACCTGCGCGACGGGGCGGGGCGGCTGCAGGATGTCGAGCTCTTCGCCCAGAGCCTCGCGCTGCGCGCCGGCTCGCCCGCGCGCGAGGTGCAGGCGCAGATCGCCGCCGGGCGCGAGGCCGGGCTGATCGACGAGGAGGCCGAGGCGGTGCTGCGCGAGACCGCCGGCCTGCTGCGGCGGGTGCAATGCGTGGCGCGGCTGCTCACCGGCGGCGGCACGCTGCCCGAGGAACCGGCCGAGGGCGGCGCGCGGCTGTTGCTGCGCGAAAGCGGCTGCGAGGATCTGGCCGATCTCAACCGCGCCCTTGACGCGGCCGCCGCGCGGGCAGAGGGGGTGATTTCGGAAGCCCTGAAGGGCGTGGAGCCGGGAGAGGCGCGATGACGGACGGGATCGACCCCAAGGGGCTGGTGCGCGAGGCCTACAGGATCGACGGCATCAGCATCGAGGAATGCCGCTCGATCTTTCTCGACTGGGCGCTGTCGCTGCCCGAGGGGCAGGAGAGCGGCATGGCGATCCGGCGGCTGCTGGAGCGCCACGCCACCGCGCCCGAGGGGCACCCGATGACCCGGGTGCTGACCGAGGGGCTCGACGTTTCGCCCGAACCGCGCAGGCGAGGCGGGCGCGCGGGCCGCGCGGCGGGCTGAACCGCCGCGCGTCGGGCGTCTCAGCGGGCGAGTTGCGCGGCCTCGGCCGCAAGCCGGGTGATCCCGGCCCAGTCGCCGGAATTGACCATCTCCTTGGGCGCGACCCAGCTGCCGCCGACGCAGAGCGTGTTGGGCAGCGCGAGGTATTCGGGCGCGTTCTTCAGGCTGACGCCGCCGGTGGGGCAGAACTTGACCTGCGGGATCGGCGCGCCGATCGCCTTGAGCGCGGGCACGCCGCCATTGACCTCGGCCGGGAAGAACTTCTGCACGCTGTAGCCGCGGTCGAGCAGGCGCAGCACCTCCGACGCCGTGGCGGCGGCGGGCAGCAGCGGCAGGTCGTTGGCCTCACAGGCGTCGAGGATGCGGTCGGTGGCGCCGGGGCAGACGCCGAAGGTCGCGCCGGCCTCCTTGGCCGCCTCGACATCCTTGGGCGACAGCAGCGTGCCGGCGCCGACGACGCCGCCTTCGACCGAGGCCATCTCGCGGATCACGTCGAGCGCGGAGGGGGTGCGCAGCGTCACCTCGAGCGCGGGCAGTCCGCCCTCGACCAGCGCCCGGGCGAGATCGGCGGCGCGGCTGGCATCCTCGACCACCAGCACCGGGATCACCGGGGCGAGGGCGCAGACCTTGGCGGTCAGTTCGGAGGCATGTTCGGGAGTCATGATGCAGTCCTGTCGCTTCTAGGATGAATTCTATTAAATCTGTTCGCCGTTAACGTGTGGTTAACTCTTTGGCGGCAGACTGGGGTGGCTGGAGGAGGAAGGCAATGGCGCGCGGCGGTTTGAGGGGTCTTGCGGGTGCCCTCACGAGCGCCATCACTCTTGCCGGATGCGGCGGCGGCGGGTCTGAGGCACACCTGCCGTCGTCGCAGTTCGATCGCGCGGCGTTCGGCCGCCTGTCGGCGTTGCCCCCCGCCACCGATCTGCCGCGGAGCGGAAGCGCGCGCTACGATGGCGGCTTTGTCGCCGATATCCGGCAGGGCGACGTTACGCCCAGCGGACGGATAGAGGGCGGCGTGTCCATCGAGCTCGACTTTGCCGAAGCGCCCGCGACGCTGCCGGTCCGTGGGAAATTGCACGACATTACCGGCAGCTTCCTCGGAGAAGACCTGCGGATCGATGCGCTGGAGATGGTGCCGGGAGGCGGCCGCCTGGTGCTGGATCGGCAAGGCGGGGCGGTCGCGGCGGGGTTCGGCGCGGAGCTGCCGCTCGCGGGCGAAGCGCGCCGCCTCGATATCGGCCTCGAGAGCCCGCTGCGCGGCGCGCGCGGCCGGGCGCTGGCGGGGCCGGTGTCGGGCACGATCCTGACCGCGCCATTCACCGATCAGCCGCATGTCCTGACGGGCCAGTTCCATGCGACCACCGATTGATCAGACCACCACCGCGGCGCCATAGGCCGCGCCGCCCACGTTCTTGCGGAAGGTCTCGAACAGCTCGCGGCCGACGCCGTTGCCGTTGCCGGCCAGATCGGCCGGGGCGGGCTCGCGGCCATCGAGGCTTTCGAGCACTTCGAGGGTGCCCGCCGGCGCGTCGAGCCGGACCATGTCGCCGTCGCGGATCAGCGCGATCGCACCGCCATCGGCGGCCTCGGGCGTGACGTGGATCGCCGCCGGCACCTTGCCGGAGGCACCCGACATCCGGCCATCGGTGACCAGCGCCACCTTGAGGCCGCGATCCTGAAGCACCGCGAGGGTGGGGGTCAGGTTGTGCAGCTCGGGCATGCCGTTCGATTTCGGGCCCTGGTAGCGGACCACGACGATCGTGTCCTCCTTGAACTCGTCGTTGCGGAACGCGGTCTTCACCGATTCCTGGTCATGGAAGACCCGCGCCTTGGCCTCGATCACGTGGCGCTCCGGCGACACGGCCGAGGTCTTGATCACGGCGCGGCCGATATTGCCGGTGAGCTGGCGCAGCCCGCCGGTCTTCTGGAACGGGTTGGTGGCCGGGCGCAGGATCTTGTCGTTGAGCGTCTCGCGGGTGCCGGGGGCATAGGCGACGCGGCCCTCCTGCAGCTTCGGCTCCTGGGTATAGAGCTCGAGCCCTTCGCCCGCGACGGTGCGGGTATCGGGGTGCAGCAGCCCAGCGTTCAACAGTTCGCCGATCATGTAGCCGAGGCCGCCGGCAGCGTGGAAATGGTTCACGTCGGCGAGGCCGTTGGGATAGACCTTGGCCATCAGCGGGGTGATTGCCGAAAGCTCGGCGAAATCCTCGAGATCGAGGATCACGCCTGCCGCCTTGGCCATGGCGGGCAGGTGCAGCACGAGGTTGGTCGAGCCGCCCGTCGCCATCAGCCCGACGATGCCGTTCACGAAGGCGCGTTCGTCGAGTACGTCGGAGACCGGGGTGAACTCGTTGCCCAGGGCGGTGATCTGCGCCGCCCGCTCGGTGCCGGCGACGGTCAGCGCGTCGCGCAGCGGCGTGTTCGGGTTGACGAAGCTGGCGCCAGGCACGTGCAGCCCCATGAACTCCATCAGCATCTGGTTCGAGTTGGCGGTGCCGTAGAAGGTGCAGGTGCCCGGCCCGTGATAGGAGGCCATCTCGGCCTTCATCAGCGCGTCGCGGCCGACCTCACCGGAGGCGAATTGCTGGCGCACGCGGGCCTTTTCGTCGTTGGGCAGGCCCGAGGTCATCGGGCCCGCGGGCAGGAACACCGCCGGGATATAGCCGAAGGTCGCGGCGGCCATGACGAGGCCGGGCACGATCTTGTCGCAGACGCCCAGATAGACCGAGCTGTCGAACACGTTGTGCGACATGCCCACCGCGGCGGCGAGCGCGATCACGTCGCGCGAGAACAGCGACAGCTCCATTCCGGTCTGGCCCTGGGTCACGCCGTCGCACATCGCCGGCACGCCGCCCGCGACCTGCGCCGTGGCACCGGCCTTGCGCGCCGCCTCGCGGATCAGCGCCGGGTAGGTCTCGAACGGCTGATGCGCCGAGAGCATGTCGTTATAGGCGGTGATGATGCCGATATTCGGCACCCGTCCCTCGGCCAGCGCATCCTTGTCGGGGCCGGTGGCGGCATAGGCATGGGCCTGGTTGCCGCAGGTCAGGTGCGCGCGGCGCGGGCCCTCGGCGGCGGCGGCGGCCATGGTGTCGAGATAGGTCCGGCGCGGGCCTTCGCTGCGGGCACGGATGCGGTCGGTGACGGCTTCGAGCGTGCGGTTGAGGGCCATCTGGCAGCTCCTGTCGGTAATCGGGTTGCCGCGCAGTTAGCACGGATCGTTAGCGCTAACAACCTGTCCCGCTGGTCTGGTCCGGCAGGACCGGTGGCGCCTAAAGGAAAAACCCGCCCATGGGCGGCCCGGTTTCGTGCGGTGCGGCTTTTCGTGGACGGGCGCTCGGGGTAGGAGAGCGCATGACACCCTTTCCGCACCTCCCGCCCTATCCCACCGTCCGGCTGATGCCCAAGGCAGATGCCCGCGCGATCCGCCACGGCTTTCCTTGGGTCTTCGCCAACGAGATGGTTCTCGACCGCCGCACCAAGGCGCTCGCCCCCGGCACGCTGGCGATCCTCGAGGATGCCGAGCGCCGGCCGATGGCCGTGGTCACGGTCAATCCCGGCTCCAAGATCGCGGCCCGCGTGCTCGACCGTGACCCGGAGGCGGTGATCGACGGCGACTGGATCGCCGCAAAGCTGGTGCGCGCGCTGCGTCACCGCGAGACGCTGTTCGATCAGCCCTTCTACCGGCTAGTCCATGCCGAGGCCGACGGGCTGCCGGGCGTGGTGATCGACCGCTTCGGCGACATCGCGGTGCTGCAACCCAACGCCGCCTGGGCCGATGCAGGGGCCGAGACCATCGCCGACGCGCTTCTGGCCGCGACCGGCATCCGCCGAGTCGTGCTCAACGGCTCTGGTCGTGCGCGCGGGCTCGAGGGTCTCGGCGAGGAGCTGCGGATGCTGCGCGGCGAGGCGCCCGAGGGGCCGGTCGAGGTGCCGATGAACGGCGCCACCTACATGGCCGATCTGATGGGTGGCCAGAAGACCGGGTTGTTCTACGACCAGCGACCGAACCACGCCTTTACCGCCGGGCTGTCCAAGGATGCGCGCGTGCTCGACGTCTTCTCCCATGTCGGCGGCTTCGGACTCGCGGCGCTGGCGCAGGGCGCGGCCTCGGCGCTGGCCGTGGACGGCTCGGCCCCGGCGCTGGAGCTGGCGCGCAAGGGGGCGGAGGCCTCGGGACTTGCCGACCGGCTCGAGACCCGGCAGGGCGACGCCTTCGACACGCTGGCCGCGCTCGACAAGGAAGGCCGCCGTTTCGAGGTGGTGGTCTGCGACCCGCCCGCCTTCGCGCCGTCGAAATCCGCGCTGGAGCCGGGGCTTCGGGCTTATGAGCGGATCGCGCGGCTCGCGGCGCCGCTGGTCGAGGAGGGCGGCTACCTCGTGCTGTGCTCCTGCTCGCACGCGGCCGACCTGTCGAAGTTCCGCGCCGCCTCGGCGCGCGGCATCGGCAAAGCCGGGCGCAAGGGCGCGATCTGCTACACCGGTTTCGCCGGGGCCGACCACCCGGTGCTGCCGCAGCTGGCCGAGGGCGGCTATCTCAAGGCGCTCGTGTTCCGGCTGTGAGGGTCCTGCTCGACGCTTGCGTCCTCTATCCCACGGTGATGCGGGAGTTGTTGCTCGGCTGCGCCGGGCGGGGGCTCTACGAGCCGCGCTGGAGCGCGCGGATCTCGGAGGAATGGGCGCGGGCGGCGGCGCGACTGGGGCCGGGGGGCGAGGCGATCGCACGCGGCGAGATCGCGGTGCTGGGCGCGCGCTTCCCGCGCGCCGATGTCGCCCTGGCCCCGGATCTGGAGCGCCGGCTCTGGCTGCCCGACCCGGACGACATCCACGTGCTGGCCAGCGCGGTGGCAGGGCATTGCGACGTGATCGTCACCATGAACGCCAAGGACTTCCCGCGCGACATCCTCGCCGAGGAGGGGCTGTCGCGCGCCGATCCGGACAATTTCCTGCTGGGGTTGTTCGAGGCGAACCCGGGCCCGGTCGGCGAGGTGGTGGCCGGCGTCGTGGCCGAGGCGAGCCGCCTTTCGGGCGAGGAATGGACGCCGCGCCGCCTGTTGAAGAAGGCGCGGCTGAACCGGTTCGGCAAGTCTGTCGAGGCGGCGGGCTAGGCGCCGAGCCACTTCGCCTCGTTGGCCTCGATCGCCTTCAGCCGCGCCTCGGTCTTGGGGTGGCTCATCAGCCAGGCCGGGGTGGCGCCGCCGGCGCCCGCCAGCCTGTCGAGCTTGGACAGCAGCGATTTTTGCGGCCCGGTGCCGAAGCCCGCCTTGATCATCAGCGCCGAGGCGTAGGAGTCGGCTTCGTATTCGTCGACCCGGCTGATCCGCGCCGCCACGAGCCGCGCCAGACCGCTGGCGATCAGGCCACCGATACCGGGAATGATGCGCGACAGGAGCGCCGCCAGCGCAGTGCGCAGCGCGTTCTGCGCCGAGAAATCGACCATGCGGCGGCGCGAGTGACCCAGCGCCACGTGGCCCAGCTCATGCGCGATGACCGAGGCGATCTCCTCGGCGGTGACCTCGCCCGCGGTGAATTTCTGAAGGAAGCCACGGGTCAGGAATATCCGTCCGTCCGGCGCGGCCAGCCCGTTGACCGGCGCGATCTCGTAGACATGCACCTTGATCCGGGGCAACTCGAGCGCGCGGGCCAGCTTCTCGCAGGCCGCGCGCAGCCGCGGTTCGGCCAGCTCGGTCGATTGGCTGTCGAGCGCACGACGGGTGCGCCAGACCGAAACCTGGTAGACGGCGAACCCGTAGAGCAGGGCCAATATGAGCGGCGAGAGCTTCAGCATCTGGCGAATATGGTGGTGGGAACGAGGCGCCGCAAGCACCGTCTCTTGCGGATCACATGCGGCCGATACGCCACAGATTGCGTCAAGTGTGATTAACCCTTGGGGAACCAAATCCGGTCTAATGCTATTGTCACCATGTCAGGGGGGTTGTCCAACTGAACGAGGCAACCATGAATTTCGAGCAATTCGACCAGAAGATACGCGACGCGGCGTTGCAGCGGGCCTTTCCGCTCGAGCAGGACGTCCCCGATCGCCTGAACCAACTGCTTCGACAGTTGCAGGCGCGCGGCCAAGAGCACGACAAGCGTCGCGAGGAGCGGGCCGGCTGATCCCCGGCATGATCCCGTATATCTCAGCCGGCGAGCCGGCTCACGAGCAGCAGCAGGAACAACCCCACGACGCCAAGCGCGACACCATGCGCGGCTCCCCATTGCGCCATGTCGGCGGCGCCGCCGCCATGACGGCGCGCGCGCCACGCGCCCAGGATGGCGCCGATCACGAGGCCGGTCAGGGGAAGGATCATCGCAAGCTCTCCGCGCGGGACGCGGCCGAACCTGACCGCGACGCCGTCCCTAGCCTGCGCATGCGGCGCCTGTCCAGCACCCGCGCCGCGTCGCAGCGTCGCGGCGAGCTGCCGCATCGTCATTTTCATCCCCCGGATGAGACACGTTATGTTGCAAACAAGTAACACGGGCAGGGTGTTTCGGCATGACGAATTTGTGAAACGCCTGATTTTAAAGCCTCAGTCGCCGTTGCCGCCGCGACACGGCGGTGCAGAAACAGGGGTGACAGGAGGTGACGCAGGGAGTAGGAGGGCGGCATAAAGGGTACGCCGGTAGCGGGGTGATTGGGGACCCGGCGCTGGCCCTTCAACGGGAGCAGACATGAAAGCCGAGTCCTTTCTTTCCGACACCTACCGGCCCGCCGAGGACGAGCCGTTCATGAACGAGCGGCAGCTCGAATATTTCCGTCGCAAACTCTTGGCATGGAAGGCAGAACTCCTGTCGGACAGCCGCGACACCATCGAGGGGATGAAGGACGCGACGCGTAACATTCCCGACATCGCCGACCGCGCCAGCGAGGAGACCGACCGGGCTCTGGAGTTGCGCACTCGGGATCGTCAACGCAAGCTGGTCTCGAAGATCGACGCTGCGCTGCGGCGGATCGACGAGGGCGAGTATGGTTACTGCGAGATCACTGGGGAGCCGATCTCGCTGCGCCGCCTCGACGCCCGTCCGATCGCCACCATGAGCCTCGAGGCGCAGGAGCGCCACGAACGCCGCGAGCGCGTGCACCGCGACGATTGATCCGGTGAGTCCCGGCCCCTCCCGGCGGATCGCCGTCGCGGGCGCCGGGATCGGCGGCCTGACCGCCGCACTCTGCCTCGCGCGTGCGGGGCATGAAGTCGACATCTTCGAACGCGCACCGGCACTGCGAGAGATCGGCGCCGGGTTGCAGATCACGCCGAACGGTGCCGCGGTGCTCGAACGGCTGGGCCTTGGCCCGGCGCTCGATGCCGCATCGATCCGCGCCGAGGCGGTGCAGCCCATGGATGGCCGTTCCGGTCGCGCCATCGCCCGCTTCGCGCTCGATCGGGCCGCATTTCCCTATCGTTTCCTGCATCGCGCCGCGCTCGTCGATCTCTTGTCCGAGGCCGCGCGGCAGGCCGGCATCCGCATTACCACCGGGCGGAAGGTGACGGCGGCCGAGCCGCATGCGGGCCAGCTTCATTTCGAACAGGGGCCCCCAGCGGCGGCCGATCTGATCGTCGCGGCCGACGGGCTGCGCTCGGCGCTGCGGCCCCTCGTCGCTCCCGGCAGCGAGGCCGTTTTCACGGGTCAGGTGGCTTGGCGCATGGTGATCGACGCGCCCGGCGCGGCCCCGCTGGCACGGATCTGGATGCTGCCGGGGCGGCACGTGGTGACCTATCCCTTGCCCGGCGGGCGGCTCAACATGGTGGCGGTACGCGAACAGCCGGGCTGGGCGCCCGAGGGCTGGGACCATGCCGACGATCCGGCGCGGCTGCGCGCGGTCTTCTCGGACGCCGCGCCGGAACTGCAGGCGCTGCTGGAGCGGGTCGAGGCGGTGCGGCTCTGGGGGCTGTTCCGGCACCCGGTGCCCGAGCGCTGGCACAGCGGTCGGCTAGTGCTCTTGGGCGACGCGGCGCATCCGACGCTGCCTTTCCTCGCGCAGGGTGCCAACCTGGCGGTCGAGGATGGCTGGGTGCTGGCGCGCGTGCTGGAGGCGGAGACTGATCTCGATGCGGCGCTGGATCTCTATGCCAAGACGCGGGAGCCACGGGCGCGGCGCGCCATCGCGGCGGCCGAGGCCAATGCGCGCAACTATCATCTCTCGGGAACCGCGCGATGGCTGGCCCATGCGGGGCTCGGCGCGATCGGCCGGCTGGCGCCGGAGCGGTTCACTGCGCGCATGGCGTGGCTGCATGCGCATGACGTGACACGGGAAAGGCCCGCCATCGCGTAGATGACGGGCCCGTTCTCCACTGGAGCAGAGCAGGGGGCCTCGTGGCCCCCGAAGCACGATCAGTTCTGAACGCGCAGTTCGCGCGTCGCGGTGACCTGGCCATCGGCGTCGTAGAGGACGGCGATCACGTTGTCGCGGTAGGGGCGGTGGATCAGTTGCACACGCACGTCGGTCTCGAGCCCGGCGCGGACATCTTCGGAGCCCAGCAGCACGCCGGTCTCGATGCTGGAGCCGTCGAGGATCTCGACATAGCCGCCGGTGGCGCTGGTCACGCGGTCCAGCTCGACATGGCCCGCATCGGCGACGGCACGCTGGGCGCCGAGGTTGTCGGTCAGGGCGGCGGCGGGCAGGGCGGCGGTCAGGGCAGCGGCGATGGCGGCGGCAAAGGTCAGGTTTTTCATGGTGTCTTCCTTTAAAATGCAGCCCCGGGGAGGTGGGGCAATGGTCTGTTCTGGTGGCGACCGCGGGCTGCGGCGCGCCTTGCAAGATCGGATATCGCGCCCCAGGCGGCGGATGACCAACACGGCTTTGTCGCAAGCTGTCGCAAGCGGCGGTACCGTTACAGGCGGCGACAAACACGGGTCGAAACCTCCTGTCTGCCTCGCGGAATGTCCTTTCGGTTATTGCCGCGCGCCGTGGTCTTTTGGTCGTTCGGGGTGTCTCCAGTCTCTTGCGATGAGAGGTAGATAGGGTCATCCGATGGTGAACTGAACAGTTCAGTGTGTGCGCCGGTGAAGCTGCGCCTGTGCGGTGGGGCGGCATTGTCTCCGGAGTGCCCCTGCGCGGGGGGCGCCAATCATGTGAAAGGGGCGCGCGGCTTTCGCCGCGCGCCCCTTTCACAGGTTCTGGTTCGGGATCAGGCGTCGAGTTCGACCCAGACCGGGACGTGATCCGAGGGCTTGTCGCGGCCCCGCACCTCGCGGTCGATCCAAGCGTCACGCAGCAGATCCGCGGCCTGTGGCGACAGCAGCAGGTGATCGATGCGGATGCCGTTGTTCCGTTCCCAGGAATTGGCCTGGTAGTCCCAGAAGGAGTAGTGCCCGGCGCCGCGCACCCGGGCGCGGAACGCGTCGGTGAAGCCCAGCGTCTCGATCCGACGAAAGGCGGCGCGGGTCTCGGGACGGAACAGCGCGTCCTCGACCCAGGCCTCCGGCCGGGCCGCGTCCTCGGCCTGCGGGATCACGTTCCAGTCGCCTGCGAGCAGCGCCGGCTCCTCGAGCGCCAAAAGCGCCCGGGCGCGGTCGCGCAGCCGCTCCATCCAGCTCAGCTTGTAGTCGTATTTCGGACCCGGCGCGGGGTTGCCGTTGGGCAGATAGAGGCAGCCCATCCGCACCGGCCGCGTGTCGCCGATCACCGTGGCCTCGATGTAGCGGGCCTGCTCGTCGGTCTCGTCACCCGGCAGGCCGCGGCTGATGTCCTCGAGCGGCAGCCGCGACAGGATCGCGACCCCGTTGAACCCCTTCTGGCCATGGGTCTCGACGGTGTAACCCATCTCCTCGAAATGCTGTCGCGGAAATTGCTCGTCGACGGATTTGATCTCCTGCAGCAGCGCCACGTCGGGCTTTTGCTCCTGCAGCCAGTCCGAAAGCGCGCCAATCCGCGCCTTGACGCCGTTGATATTGAAGGTGGCGAGTTTCATGCGGGCATCCTTTGGCGGGGTCCCGGGGCTTGTAGCAGGCGGGGCCGGGCGGGCAAGGCTAGCGGGTGCAGAGCTTGCGCGGGCCGGAATAGGGCTGGAAGGTGCAGTCCGAGGCGCGGAACGAGCGGTAGGCCCGCGAACAGGCGCGCACGTCGCATTGCGGCTGGCCCTGCGCCGCCGCCCGCCGCCGCAGCCGGTCGGCGCGGGTGGTCTCGACCTGGGTGCCACGACGCACCCGCACCGGCGTCTGGCTCTCGGCGCTGGGTGCCCGCGCCGCGCTCGCGCCGCCCGCCGCCTGCACCACCTCGCGCCAGATCTCGGCCGGAAGGCTGCCGCCGGTAAGCTGGTCCATCGGCGAGTTGTCGTCATTGCCGATCCAGACGCCCACCACCAGCTTGTCGGTGAAGCCGATGAACCAGGCGTCGCGGCTGTTCTGGCTGGTGCCGGTCTTGCCGGCGGCGAAGCCGGGGATCTGCGCCCGCTTGCCGGTGCCGTCGGTGACCACGGCGCGCAGCATCGACAGCATCGGGTCGCGGGTGCGGTTCAGCTGCACCGCGTTGGGGTCCGAGCCCGAGACCGATAGGGCGACGCCGGTATCGCCCAGCTTCAGACTGGCGATGCCGGTGGCCTTGATCGGCGCGCGCCCCGCGAGGATCGCGGCATAGGCCTCGGTCATGTCGAGCAGGGACACCTCGGAGGTGCCCAGCGCGAGGCTCGGTGTCGGCGTCAGATCGCCCTCGATGCCGAGCTGGCGCGACACCTCGATCACTTGGTCGATGCCGACCTCCTGCGCCAGCCGCACCGTGGCGGCGTTGAGCGAGCGCGCGAAGGCCTCGCGCAGCGTCACCACCCCGGCATACTGGCCGTTGAAGTTCTCGGGCTTGTAGCCATTGATGTCGATCGGCTCGTCCGGCAGGCGGGTTTCGGGGTCGGCACCCATGACGAGGGCCGCGAGGAACACCGGCAGCTTGAAGGTCGAGCCGGGCTGGCGCAGCGCGTCGGTGGCGCGGTTGAACTGGCTTTCGCCGTAATCGACGCCGCCCACCATGGCGCGGACGCGCCCGTCGGGGGTCATCGCGACGATGGCGCCCTGGCTCGCGCCGGCCTGCGCGCCGGGGCCGGAAATGGCGTCGCGCAGGATCTTCTCGGCCTTGGCCTGCAGCTCCATGTCGAGCGTCGCGGTGACGGTGAGTGGGCCGTCGACGGCGCCCGACAGCTCCTGCGCCTCGCCCAGCACCCAGTCGGCGAAGTAGCTGCCGGCGCGGGCGGGGGGCGGCGAGGGCTCGATCGTGGCCATCTCGGCGCTGGCGGTCTCGAAGGCGGCCTCGTCGATGCGGCCGAGATCGCGCATCACCGACAGCACCACCAGACCGCGTTCGCGGGCGCGTTCCAGATCGGCCTCGGGGTTGATCACCGAGGGCGCGCGGATCGTCGCGGCGAGGATGGCGGATTGCGCGAGGCTCAGCTCCTGCACCGGCTTGTCGAAATAGAGCTGCGCCGCGGCGGGCATGCCCCAGGCACCGGCGCCGAGATAGGTGGAGTTCAGGTAGAGCTCCATGATCCGGTCCTTGCCGAGCTGGCGCTCCAGCCCCAGCGCGAGGACCATCTCCTGCAGCTTGCGTTTGTAGGTGCGGTCGGGGTCGAGATAGAGCACCTTGACCAGCTGCTGGGTGATGGTCGAGCCGCCCTCGACCACGCCGCCGGAGGAGAAATTGCGCCACATCGCCCGGCCGATACCCTCGATGTCGACGCCCGGGTGATCCCAGAAGCGCCGGTCCTCGATCGCCGAGACCGCCTGCGGCAGATGCTCCGGCATCTGGTCGAGAGGCACGTAGCCCGCACGATAGGCGCCGCGGGTGAACAGCGTGTCGCCCGCCTCGTCCTGCACGGTCAGCGTCGGCTCCTCGAGCGGCGGCAGCATGTCGGCCAGCGGCAGGTCCCGCACCGCCCAGACGAGGATGCCACCGGCCAGAACGATGCCGAGCAGCAGCAGGAAGGCAAGACCGAAGACGGTGCGCCAGATCCAGCGCGTCGCCCGCACCGTGGCGGCCGGGTGCAGCTTGCGCTGGTCGAGCCGGGCACGGCGACGCGCCGAGGCGTCGCGCCAGCCCTGCGCCGCGCGGGCGGCAAGCGAACGGCGCGGCTCGGCCTCGGTATCCTGCGCGGACGTGCCGGTGCCCGTATCAGAGGCGGTCTGGGCTTCGGGTCGGTCGCGGCGGGCGCGCAGTCGTTCCGCCGCGGCGGTACTGCCCTGCGCCGCCTTGGCCGAGAGCCCGCTCAGGGCCTTGCTCCCATGGCCGATCCCGGCGGTTGCCGCGCGACCGATGCCGCGCCCGCCGCGCCCCAGCGCCCGCATCAGCGCGGCCCAGAAGGCGCGCGCGGCCTGCGCGAGATCGGTCTCAGGCGCGGCCCCGGCCGCGTGCGCGCGCGGTTCGGCAAGAGGCTCCGGGCCAGTCCCCTCAGCGGCATGTTCGGGGCGGTCGGGCATCTTGTCGTCTGTCATGATATTGGAATTCCGGTGCTGTCAGCCCCGGAGGGTAGGCGAGGACCGGGCCGCGTCAAGCGGCCGCAGCCCACCCAAAAGCGATCAAATGGAAAAGCTGGTGCCGCAGCCGCAGGAGCTGGTGGCGTTGGGGTTCTCGATCACGAAGCGCGCGCCGATCAGCTCGTCGGCGAAATCGATCACCGCGTTGGCGAGGAAAGGCAGCGACACGCTGTCGACCACGACCTTTTCGCCCGCGCCTTCGAGCACGAGGTCGTCCTCCTTGGGCTCGTCGAGCGCGATCTCGTATTGAAAGCCCGAGCAGCCGCCGCCCTCGACCGCGACGCGAAGCGCCTTGCCCTGGGCCTGCGCGCCGATCTCGGCGAGGCGTTCCCAGGCGCGGGGGGTGACCTTGGGGGGCAGCGTCAGCATGTGGAACCTATCCATGGGCAGGGTCATTGACCGGGTCCGGGTTCGGGAATCCGTGCGAATTCCCTGTCCGGGCGGCTTCCCGACCCATATAGGTAAGGTGAATAGTGACGACAAGCTGGCGGATCAGATGACGGCTCCCTACGCCTCCGACCCGCGCGACACGCGCGGCAGGCTCCACCCCGAGGAAGAGAGCGCCTTCCGCTCGCCATTCCAGCGCGACCGCGACCGCATCATTCATGCGAGCGCGTTCCGGCGCCTGAAACACAAGACGCAGGTCTTCATCGAGCATGAGGGCGATTATTTCCGCACCCGGCTGACCCATTCGATCGAGGTGGCGCAGGTGGCGCGGACCATTTCCGGCGTGCTCGGGCTCAACACCGAGCTGACCGAGGCAGTGGCGCTGGCGCATGACCTCGGCCATCCGCCCTTCGGCCATACCGGCGAGGACGCGCTGAACGCGCTGATGGCGCCCTATGGCGGCTTCGATCAC
>Ga0310345_10001877_pt1 | contig 22344 bp, 23 predicted proteins | sample HC15DNA20500_MG_FD_204667 | JGI IMG/M metagenome (GOLD analysis project Ga0310345, IMG submission 204667) | Marine microbial communities from station ALOHA, North Pacific Subtropical Gyre - HC15-DNA-20-500_MG | ecosystem: Environmental > Aquatic > Marine > Oceanic | place: Pacific Ocean: North...
GAGAAGCCTGTTTACGTCGCGCCAGTAAGTATCGGGTGGCTATGTAGAACTCAAAGGACACTCTCATTGCTAATGCCGTTGGCGACTAGGAAAGGCAAGCGTCGCACTGAGTGCGGATACTGCTAGCCTTGTTTGATCACCCACAATTCAATTCCACCCCACGAATCATCTTCCTTACTAGTCGCCAATTCCTAGCTTCCTATTCTTCTCTTTTCGGACGCATGAGCGGAAACAAGATGACATCCCGGATCGATTGGCTGTTCGTAAGCAGCATGACGAGCCGGTCGATGCCGACACCTTCACCCCCGGCCGGCGGCAGGCCGTATTCTAAGGCGTGGATGTAGTCTTCATCCATCGGGTGTGCCTCCGGGTCACCCCTTTGCTGCTCGCGCTGCTGCTCCTCGAACCTTCGGCGCTGCTCCACCGGGTCATTTAGCTCACTGAATGCATTCGCGACCTCCATGCCTCCAATGTAGAGCTCGAACCGCTCCACAGTCTCTGGATCATTGGAACATTGCTTCGAGAGAGGTGAAACCTCTACAGGGAAGTCGAAGACGAACGTCGGTTGCACCAGTGTCTCCTCGCACATGGTCTCAAAGATGTCGAGCGTGATTCTTCCGGCACCCGCCGACGCAAGAGCCTCGACGCCGAGCCGTTCGGCGAGCCGGGCCGCCATGTCGCGGTTCCGGAATACTGCTTCCGGCACGTCGTCTCCGAGTCGTGCTTTCACGGCCTTCCGTACCGCGTCGCGTAGTGACACACGCGCAAACGGCGGCGTAAAGGTAATGGTGTGTCCACTGAATTCACATTTATCCGCGTCAAGTACTCTGCCGGCAACCGCAGCAATTAGCTCTTCGGTCAGCGTCATGAGTCCCTGATAATCGCTATAGGCCTCGTAGAACTCCAACATGGTGAACTCGGGATTGTGTCTCGTTGAAATTCCCTCATTCCGGAAGTTTCGATTAATTTCGTACACGCGCTCAAGCCCGCCAACGACAAGCCGTTTCAGATAGAGCTCGGGTGCAACCCGAAGATACAACTGCAAGTTAAGCGCATTGTGATGAGTGACAAACGGACGGGCGCTAGCCCCGCCTGCCACAGGCTGCATCATTGGTGTCTCGACTTCCAGGTAGCCACGAGCGTTGAGGAACTCCCGAATCGCTGCAAGCACGCGACTGCGCACCTCAAACACCGGGCGTGCGCCAGCGTTGACGATCAAATCGAGATAGCGTTGCCTATAGCGAGTCTCGACGTCGGTCAAGCCATGCCATTTCTCAGGTAGCGGTTCAAGGCATTTCGCAAGAAACTCGAACCGCGCAGCCCAGATGGTAAGCTCATCCGTTCGGGTTCGAAACACTCGTCCCTCAACCCCTACAAAATCCCCGACGTCGAGCAGGTTAAAGATCCGAAAATCACGATCCGAAACAGAGTCCTTCCGTACGTAGATCTGGATCCGTGCTACGCCGTCAGAGATGACGAGGAAACTGGCCTTACCAAAGCTGCGAATCGCCAGCACACGACCGGCCGTAGCGGTGTGAGGCTGACTAACTTCAAGCTCTTGTGCCGTGTGCGGACTGTGTGCCCCAACGAGTGCCGTTACCGAATCGGTGCGTGCAAAGTGTGGCGGATACACATCCACACCGAGTGCCCGCAACTCTTTGAGGTTGGCTCGACGTTGCTTAATTTGATCCGTTTCTCGATCGTGCGTCACGATTTGGCACCGTCAGTCGCGATTACCGTTTCCTAATCCGCTGTTCGTCGTCCGCGGTTCTTTCGCGACCACTTCGTGCTCCAGAAGTGCGCGTCTGACGCTATCGAGCACCCCATTGATGAACGCGACCGCTTGATCGCCACTGAACGTTTTTGCCAGTTCAAGTGCCTCGTCGATGACCACAGGCGCCGGGGTATCCTGATATTCGAACTCGTAGATGGCCATCCTCATGATCAGACGGTCGATCACTGCCATCCTCGACAGCCGCCAATTCTCAGCATGGGTTTCGATTAACGGGTCGATCGTCCCAAGCTGCCTCGTGGTCCCACATGCGAGCCTGGTAGCGAACACCTGACGCGACTCCGGAGCCGGATGGATCTTCCAGAATAGGTCGATGGCTTCGTCAAAACCGGTTTCCTTGAATTGCCCGATCTCCCATTGATAGAGGAGCTGGAGCGCAGCTTCCCGACCCCTATGTCGCTCATCTCTGCGATGATCGTCAACGCTCACTTTCTCGCCCCACCCTCGATACTTGGGAGTGTGCGCGCCACGTTCGCGAGCTGTACAGCAGCCATCGCCGCCTCCCAACCCTTGTTCGAACAGCCTTCCCCAGCCCGGGCGTCAGCTTCTTCCTTGGAATTGGTAGTCAAAACCCCAAACGTGATCGGCACGCCTGTCGACTGGGCAGCCGTCGTGATTCCATGTGCCACAGCCGACGCAATGTACTCGAAGTGTGGTGTCTCACCACGAATAACACACCCCAGGCACACTAAGGCGTCGAAGGCGCCAGTTTTTGCTGCCCGGTGGGCGGCAAACGGGATCTCGAACGCGCCGGGCACGGTGATGATGGTGACGGTCTTACCATCGACGGACGCGCCCGCATGCTGCAACGCAGCAAGCGCCCCCTCTCGCAGCGCCCCGGTCACCGAAGCATGGTACTCGGAGACAATGATGCCAACGCGCAGACGACTGGCGTCGCTCGCACCCTTGATAACCCGCGTGTCTCTCATGATCCACTGAAGCTCGGTCGTCGCTTATCCAAAAAGGCCTTGGTGCCTTCGTGCCAATCGTCGGTTGCCGCAGCGAGGCCGAACAATGCGGCTTCGTACGCGCACCCATCGACGAGTGACATCTGACACCCGTCACGCACCGCATCCAAAATGTAACGAACAGCAACCGGTGCTTTGGAGGCAAACACCCTGGCCAACGTCCGCGCCGCCTCCATCAATAAATTTGCTGGCACAACGCGGTTCACCAGCCCGATACGACAAGCATCTTCGGCGGTGATCGGGTCGCCGGTCAGCATAATCTCGAGAGCGTGGCCACTCCCGACCAGGCGGGAGAGACGCTGTGTTCCACCATATCCTGGAATGAGACCAAGATTGATCTCAGGCTGCCCGATCTTGGCACCCTCGGCGGCTAGACGAATCGAACACGCCATGGCGATCTCACATCCTCCGCCGAGCGCGTAACCGTTAATCGCAGCAATTACCGGCTTCCCCATCCGCTCGATGGCATCACACAGTTGTTGGCCGCGCTGCGCCAAATCGCGCGCGCCCCTGGGCTCGAGATTTGCCAATTCGCCAATGTCGGCCCCCGCAATGAACGCCTTCTCGCCGGCACCCGTGATGATAACAGCGCGCGTCGTGTCGTCGACGGTAAGCGTGTCGACCACAACACGCAATTCGCTCACGGTGGCTGCATTGAGGGCGTTAAGCACGCCGGGCCGCGTGATAGTGACGACCGCGACGGCATCACCTTGTTCAACGACGAGATTCTCGAACGCCATGATCTACCTGCTGGGTTGAAAGAACTATACTCCACGCCCAGATCAGCCCTGTGCCAAAGAACGCACCAATGGCATCAGCGACCACGTCGCGCACCTCCGCATTGCGACCCGGGACGAAGTGCTGATGGATCTCATCACTCACGCCGTAGAGAGCACTTACCAGAATAGACAATGCGACAGCCCGGCGTGTGATACCGCACCAGCGGCCGCGCGCGAAGCCGCGTAGCATGAGTGCGCCAAGCACGCTGTACACAATCGCGTGAGCGACGACGTCCGATATGTGCTTGGGCAATGCCGGTGGGGTCGACGTTGAAGATACGCTGAAAATCAGTGCCATTAATGTCAGGGCTGGCCCCCACATCACGACGGCTCGAGCGGAAGTAGCCAGGACCGTTCTCACAACGGTAGTGGGTACATCAACCAACTGATGATTACAGCAGTCACGACGAAGCCGGCAAAGAGCATCGTGCCGAGATGCAGCTGCTCCCGCGGTTCGTCACGCATCAGGACCGCAAACACGAGCGATACGAACAAAGCGAACAGCAGCATTAGCATAAAGTGACTGGTCATCAACAACATAACCATCGCTTTTTAGTCAAGGTTCTGAATTGATTTCCCGCCGCTTAGATGTCGGCGTCGCGTTCTTACTTACGTCCGAGTGCGATGTCGAACACGTCGATCACGACGAGCATGTTCAGTAAGCCCGCTACAACAAGAAAGGTGTTGCCATACTCGTACGTCGTCGATACAACGCGCCCTTCGCCCAACTCTAGTGCGCGGGCAAGAAAATACGGGGCGCCAACACCGAGATCGGCAACGGCAGCGAGGGACACTAGCGGCTGCCCAAAGTCGAACGGAAAGATACTCCCTCCCAGATACAGCCCGACGGCGAACATCAACGGCAACGCCAGAATGAAGATCACCCCTTTCTGCAACCGGCCGAGCCACAGATGACCGGCACCGGGTACAACCCAGGCGATGATACAAATGAACGCAGCGGCCGCCGACTCTACGGGCTTGGCGTTTTCCACCTTACCTAGGGGTTAGTCTAGCGTGCTGCGGGTCGTCAGCCCAACCACTCCACTTCAGAATGAACCCCACCGGTGGAGTTAAGCTCACCCGTGCCGGGCCAGACGACTGAGCATCCGGGACACCTCGCCGGCAACGATTGCAATAGTCGGTAAAGCAGCTACGAACAGAACAATTCAAGCGCATCGGAAACAGTCACACCCCCCACACCTCTATCAGGTCACACTCGTCAACGGAATCTGTCAACCCCACAAGATGAAATGCGCAACTTGAAAACCGTTGGTCGACCACGGTTTCGGACAGATGTACTGTTATGGCCAGCTCCTGATGTGTAACAGTAGCGGAAACCCCCACAAACACCGCCACCCAAAACGCGGCCGCAATCACCAAACTAGATACCAGACACGAACTACTAGAGCGCATTGAAGTGGATCAACCGTTTGAACTCGCCGAAACGGGCCTTGATTTCAGATTCGGTGAGGCGGAGCAGACAGTTTAGTCCGAAATCCTCTACGGAAAATGATGCCATCGTGCTACCAGCAATGACAGCTTGGATTAGCACGTCGTCGGTGACCGTGGGAGCAGAGGCAAGATAGCCAATGAATCCACCGGCGAACGTATCGCCAGCCCCGGTTGGGTCTAACGCCACCTCAAGCGGCAAAGCCGGAGCAGCGAAGAACCGATCGTCGAAACTCATCAATACTCCGTGTTCCCCTCGTTTGATAACCACGCGCTTTGGTCCCATCTTCCGGATCACCCTGGCGGCTCGGACTAGATTGGCTTCGCCACTCAGTTCACGGGCCTCCTCGTCGTTGATGATGACAGTGTCGACTCGTGCGAGCACCGACGCAAACTCGTTCGGCGTTCGCTCGATCCAATAGTTCATCGTGTCAACTGCGGTAAACCTAGGTGACCGTACCTGGTCAAGCACCTCGAGTTGCAAAGTCGGATGGATGTTAGCCAGGAAAACGAACGGGGTGGACTGAAAGTTCGCGGGAATTTTCGGCTGAAAATCCTGGAACACGTTCAGGTGTGTGTAGATGGTTTTGCGTGTATTCAAGTCGAGATCGTACTCGCCCTTCCAGCGAAATGTCTCGCCGGGAACCCACTGTAACCCGCTAAGATCGATACGACGCCCCCTAAAGACCGCCGAGTGTTCATCCGTGAAGTCATCTCCAACGACTGCCACAAGTCTGACATCGGTAAAAAAAGACGCGGCGACACTAAAATAAGTTGCTGCGCCGCCTATCACACGTGCGACTTCTCCAAACGGGGTCTTAATAGAATCAAATGCGACAGATCCGACGGTAAGAATAGGACTCAATCGAATAACACCCTTTTATAATTAACAGCTCATGCCTTCTGAGTCGTGGGCCCTGACGCTCACATCCTATGCAGATACTTTCCCACAAGTGGGGCAAGTTTGATTCTTGTTTCCTCGGGAATTACCTCCGGACGGGTGATGATAGCCGTTTCAAGTGCCGTGGCGCACTCACACGCCCGCTCCACAGGTAGACGCGCTATTACGGCTTTAATGATCTGCTGTGCCATGTGCGCGTTCCGCTGCAGGTTATCTACGATCATATCGACCGTGACATGACTGTGGTCCGTGTGCCAACAATCGTAATCGGTCACGAGTGCGAGTGTCGCGAAACAGATCTCCGCTTCGCGAGCGAGCTTCGCCTCCTGCAAATTAGTCATGCCTATAACATCCATTTCCCATGACCGATAGAGGCGCGACTCAGCCAGCGTCGAGAACTGCGGCCCTTCCATGCACACGTATGTGCCACCTTGATGGGCGGTCGCACCGACGGCCGTCGCCGATTCATGAGCGATCTGACAAAGCGTCGCGCAAACTGGATGCGCAAACGCGACGTGGGCCACGAGCCCCCGCCCGAAGAACGTGCTGATACGCCCACGCGTCCGGTCGAGAAACTGATCCGGAATCACGATATCCTGTGGGCGGTATCGTTCACGCAAGCTACCGACAGCGCTCGCAGACAGAATCCACTCAACACCAATGCTCTTGAAACCATAGATGTTTGCGCGGAAATTGAGTTCGGACGGTAAGAGGTGATGCCCGTTGCCATGCCGCGCCAGAAACGCCACGCGTTGGCCGGACAGATTGCCGATGACGTACGGCGCCGACGGTTTGCCGAACGGGGTCGACACCGTCCGCTCTTCACGGTCCGTAAGCTCCTCCATATCGTACAGCCCGCTCCCACCAATGATGCCGGTTCGAATTTCGTCCCGCTCTGCGTTCATGACTCTGGAGCCTTCGAACCCTGAAACCTAGGAACCATGGAAACTCTCCTTACTTCTTCTCCTTCAACTCCACCAACACCCCGTGAGCACTCGCCGGATGAACAAACGCAACGAGAGCACCTTCCGCACCGTAACGCGGGCTTGCATCGATCAACCGGATACCTCGTGATTTGAGTTTCGCAACGACGGCAGTCAAGTCGTCCACACGCAACGTAATGTGGTGCAGCCCCGGTCCACGCCGCCTCAGAAAACGGGCGATTGGCGAATCATCGGAGGTCGCCTCAAGCAATTCGAGCGAGACTCCCCCGATTGGTACGAAATGCGCACGCACGCCCTGAGATGTGACATCTTCGGTAGTCTCGATCTCTAGACCGAGAACATCCGAATAAAATGTAAGTGCTTCGGACAAGTCACCCACGGCGATACCGATATGATCAAGAATTGCTTTCATCGTTCCTTGAGTACCAATCGCAAGATTTCATCCGCAGCTCTATAGGGATCAATTGTTCCGCAGGCGATCCGATCGAGCATCTCATTCCAGGATCTGGCTTCAGACGTCCCCCCTTCGACGACCTTAAGAAACCTCCGGGTTAGGATCTCACGCAATTGGACCAGGGCCCGCTCGCGGCGCCTGGCGTCACCAGCAACGCGAACGCTATCTAAGCTTCCAATTGCCTCTAGAACGGCCGGCACGCCCTCTCCCGTGGTTGCACGTGTTTTTAACACCGGTGGTCGCCACTCCATAGCGGAAGTGTCGCGCAGTGCCAACATCGATTCGATCTCAGTCATGGTTCGGTCAGCACCATCTCGATCCGTCTTATTCACCACAAAGATATCGGCGATCTCCATAATGCCGGCCTTGAGAGCTTGCACGTCGTCACCGGTTCCGGGCACGGTAACTACAATCGCGACGTCTACAGTTCGAGCAACATCAACTTCACCCTGGCCGACTCCCACGGTCTCGATCAGCACGATCTCCTTACCCGCCGCGTCCAAGACCACCACCGCATCGTTCGTCGCGCGGGCAAGTCCACCCAGATGACCACGAGTGGCCATGCTGCGCACGTAGACACCCTCATCGTCTGCATGTGCCTGCATTCGAATCCGATCACCGAGGATCGCGCCGCCCGTAAACGGGCTAGTGGGATCAATTGCAAGGATTCCAACACTCGTTCCGCCACGCCTCCATTCTGAGGTCAACCGATCAACGAGTGTGCTCTTTCCTACCCCAGGAGCGCCAGTAACGCCAACGACACGGGCGCGTCCCGCGTGACCAAAGAGCTGACCGACCAGTCCGGCGGACTCGGTTGATTCGCTCTCGACGATAGAGATAGCACGTGCTATGGCCCACGGGTCACCGGTTAGCACCTGATCCGCAAGTTCCACATCCAACCTCTAGTTTGCAACCCTAGCCAGTACGCCGGTTCACCCCAAATACTGGTGCGCGAACATCAGCCGTTAGATTCAGCCAGCAGCTTCGCCGACAGCCATCAGCTTGACGTCGTGAAATCATGTCTCCGTCGATTAGCTTTTCGCTAAACTGTAACCATCATGGAGCCAGAAACGCTCATCCAACCCAGGAGAGGTCAATTCATTCGATTACAGCTCTCCCATCGACGGCTTGCGAGTTGCCTTAACCTCTATTCCTTCAGTCGCGTCGAGACTCTATCACACCAACCTATACGCCCCCGAGCGACGAAAACCTCGCCTGACGGACCCTGCGATCTTGACAACAACCGAGTCAAAGGTCGACGATCCAGGTCAGCTCTGTATGCGCCGATTCGAACTGATACTGATATTCGCCGTGCTACTGTCAGGTATGGCCCGTCCTGCCTTAGCGGACCTCACCACCTTCGTCGGTGCCAATCGGACCCCGTCAAATCGTACCGTGCATGGAACGGCTCTCGGCTTGTCGCTTATCATCATTGGATTCGAATTCGAGTATTCGGGAACGCCAGAAGTTCGTGCGGCCAATACCCCATCGCTCCGCACCGGTATGTTCAACATGCTGGTACAAACACCGTTCGGCTTTTCGGGCTTGCAGTTCTATGGAACGGCCGGTGGCGGGCTCTATCGCGAGCGGCTGGATACCTACCAGGAAACCAGCTTCGGCGGTAACGTCGGCGGCGGTGTAAAAATTGCTCTCGCCGGGCCGTTGCGGGTGCGATTAGATTACCGCCTGTTTACGCTACACGGCACACCGCACCACACTAAGCCACAGCGAGTCTACATCGGCCTCAATCTGGCGTTCTGACCCAAAACTTCGCGAAATAACGCACGTGTGACCACACTGGGCGCGGATACCTACCCACCCACAGGATCAACGGGCTATGAAGGCCACCTAAGGCTCAGGCTGGAACCCGTCGAACAGCTCAAGGTTGACGAAGGCTTGGCCGTTCCCTGGACCAAACGACTCCATATAGGACTCGTAGAGAGTTTGTATGTCGGCCGGGAATGCCTCGTTAAGAATCTGTGTCACGGAATAGTCAGCATCAGAAACTGCCGGGTCAATAAACGACACGTAGAGCACACTGTTGTTGGGTCCCGTCTCTTCGGCCTTATAGATCTTCCATCCCGCAGCCTGCTCCTGACGCTCGGCATCGGTGCTCGATGCTAACGCCTCACCGAGTTTTAATATCACTGCCTCAAAATCGGGCACCCCCGCCACGCTGACGTAGTTAAGGATCATACCCGCCTCTCCCTCGAAAGAGCGGCTAGTCTGTGCATCCGCAGTTGAAGATGACACAGCCAACCCTATAGCGATACCAATAACGACCGCCGCAACAAGTGCGCCGCAGGCCCACAACGGCCGGCACGTGAATCGTCGACCGACAACCGATCGCGTCATACTATTCACTCCTTCAGCCCCCCCCAACCCGGTCCACTTATGTACAGCACTGCGCGGGATAGTCTTGTGTCGATTGCCTGGGTCGAGCGGTGCAAAAAAGTGTCGGCTGCTCGTATTCCGAGTCGGAGGCTCGTCAACTAAATGGCTACAGCTGAGCCAAACCCAAGCGCGGTATTTAAAAGGAGCAACGCGGTAGTACAGTCAATATATTTTGTCGCATTCATTCCCAAGCAAGTTTAACAATTACGGAAGACCTCACCTGGAACACCCGCAACAAAGCTGTGCCACACGCACGTGACGACTCAGACCAGCGCGACAATTAATGTTAGCCTGAAAAAATGGGTAAGACGGTGCGTTCGAGTGACAAACGCAAACGAAAACTCGTCAACTAGTCTCTACAAACCTGGCAAACTAACGGTCTAAGTGACCAGGCCTTTGCCATTCACTGCATGCGGTTCTCGATGAGCGGATAACCGCCGCCCCTCACTCGAATCTGGAGTGCTACCGCGTGGGTCCAGTCACTCACACCGAAGTCGGTACGGTCGAGACACCTAGAAGTCGGCAACAAGTTCAAGGTTGACCGGGAGCTGTTTAACCGCACCGTCCGTGAACGAACTATTGTAGGTCTCAAAAAGCGCTTCAATTTCGTCAGGAAACGCCTCGTTCATGATGGTTGACGCAGCATAATTGGCACCGGGAATTACTGGATCAATGAGCCACATGAACGGGATCGCACCCTGCCCTGTGAAGTCCGCTCCAGCCCGATAGACCTTCCATCCCCGAGCCTGCGCCTGCCGGTCCGTTTCCTCGTTCGGGCTAGCTTGAAGCGCAGCACTGAGCTTCTGCAGTACACCTTCGTAGTCAGATGCCGATGCTGGCTTGACGAAATGGAACATAAGCGCCGTGCTACCGGTGAAGGTAGTTGTTGGCTGGGCTTCTGCCTGATTTGAGGTGAGCAACGTACCCAGGATCACGCCGAAGGCTAGCGTCGCCACGAACGCAAAACCCATCCAAACCTGCCGACGTGCTAGACGCTGCTGGAGAAACGATCGCATGGTAATGTCCTTTCTCTTCGACTGAGCTAACAAGCGGGATACTTTACCGTACCGGGTTGTCTAGACAAAAGCCCCCATAATTTCATTGGCCACAAGCATACCCTCTCGGGTCAGTTTAAGTCGGTCCGCTCGATGCACCAACAGGCCTGCCTCAAGAAAGGGAGAAAGGGCTGGCCCGTAGCTTGTCAATACGTCGGCTCCGTACCGACGCTTGATAACATCCAAATCAAGTCCGTCGACAAGCCGTAGGCCCGTAAATAGCGCATCACCGAGCCGTTCCGATCCGGGTAGCTGACGGTGGTCAATGAACACCGGCTCGCCTCGACCAATCGCTTCGACATAACGGTTTGTCTCCGCGACATTCTTCCAGCGACACCCCTCACGTGTCGAATGAGCACCGCACCCAAATCCAAGCCACTCACCATCCTGCCAGTATTTTAGGTTGTGGCGACATCGCTTGCCAGCCAGAGCCACGTTCGAGATCTCGTAATGTTCATAGCCCGCCGCATCGGTGCGGGTCAAGGTGTCTATGTACATGGCCGCTGCATCTTCGTCTGGTGCAAGCGACCAGCCAGCGCGCGCCATATCTTCGCGCAACGGCGCATTCGGGTAGAGCTCAAGCATGTACAACGAGGCGTGGTCCGGTTCTAGCTCGACGAGGGCGTCAACCGATGCCGCGCAATCATCGCGCGTCTGTGCCGGAAGCCACAGCATGAGATCCAGACTAAGGTTGTTGCACCCAGCTTGACGCGCCGCCGCGAGCGCCTTCCTTGCCTGCGCTGCACTGTGCCTACGCCCAAGACGTGCGAGCTCGTGATCGTGAAACGACTGCACTCCAAAGCTGAGGCGAGTCACACCAGCGTCGAGGACCGCGTCCACGTAAAACGCGGTTGTCGACTCCGGGTTCATCTCCAGACTAATCTCGGCATCGGTATCGACGTGGAAGGCCGCTCGGCAAGCGGCCATTAAATCGGCTACTTCCTCCGGAGCGAGTAGTGACGGCGTACCCCCACCGACGTAGATAGTGTCGACCGTCGTGCCATCCCCCGCCCGATTGATCTCCGCCACGAGCGCTTTCACATACCGCCTCTTCAGGTCCGCGTCGAACAACCCACGGTTGAAGTTGCAGTAGTTACAGATCGATTCGCAGAACGGAACGTGGATGTAAAGCCCCAGAGAACTCACGGTTACCGCATCGAGCTGAACAGTTGTACGCAGCGACACATTGGACTGTACCGTTAGCTGCCTGCCTTGCCACCGGACCACCCAAGATCGAGTTGACCTTCCTTGCCCCCCCTCAACCTCGCGCGTGCCCGAGAGTAGGTCTTCTCTGGCAAGCGTTGTACCCCCCGACGGCGCTTCCCTTCTTTCTTCCACCTGCTCAGAAGATCGTCACTCGTCTGCTTGTAAGGGTGGGACCAGTCCCTATAGTCCGGGCCACCGTATTCGAGAAACTCGCACATTTCCCGAAGCCTAGAATGCATACGAAGACCCACTCGGACGAGTAGCGAGTCGAGTTCATCTATATCAGACACGTCTTCATAATTGGACGTAAAGATGGTCGGAAGCCTGTTGCTATAGCGCGTGTTGACAACCAAGTGCATCATCTCTTCAACCCAGTCGGTCAGCCGTTCCGCGCCCAGGTCATCCAGCACAAGGAGTTCGGCCTGCATCACCCGGTTGAGGATATCTGCCTCAGAGGTTCTTGTGACGGGATTGTACGTACTGCGAATGGCGGCCAAAAGCGTACGAGTGTCATAATAAAGGCCCCGTACAATTTTTGTCTTCACCGCCTTCCGCAACGCAGCAACAGCCAGATGGGTCTTGCCAATCCCCGGTGGGCCGATCAGTAATAACCCCCTGTCGACGACAGGAAACGCCTCGGTAAATTCTCGCACCTTGGCGACGACGCGAATGAGCTGCTCGTTCGGGTAGGTAATGAACGTCGTAAAGTCACACTTTTGATAGCGAGGCGGAATACACGCGTCCTTAAGCAGCTGCCTAGCTGCCTGCTCACGCCAACAATCACAGCGTTCGACGCGTCGTACGCCGTTGACGTCACGTGAACACCACCCGGTACCGTTGCAATGCGAGCATGCCATGGGAAATGTAGTACCCACAGCATACTCCTTGAATAGCCTTCGCGGAAAAGGAGGAAGTCAGACTCGTTTGCGTTCGGGCGGTGTGCGTACCGGTCGCGTCGGCGACGAACGTGCCAACTTAGACTCAGCCGACCGAACCAGATCCGTAGGATGCGACCGCACTAGCGCCGTTCCTAATCGTTTTTCCCAATCGCCCAGGCCGCGTGTGAGCTCTTGTTTAACATACGACATGAACTCGTTCACCTCATGCTGCATCTGGTCCATCTTCTGCCGCATATTCAGAATGATCTCGACACCGGCAAGGTTAACCCCAAGATCGCGCGTGAGTGACAGAATAGTTTCAAGCTGCTCAAGATCCTCTTCGCTATAGAGCCTAGTATTCCCTTCAGTCCTGGATGGCTTCAGCAACCCTTCTCGCTCGTATAGACGCAGTGTTTGGGGATGAATGTCGTAACGCTGCGCCACGGCGCTGATCATATAGGACGCCTTATCAGATCGCTTGGCGGTCATGGCTGTAGTTAAGCTTCGAACAAGCCCTTCCGTGGGTTGCTCGAATGGATCCGTCCGAACTCACGGAGCAGCTCTTTCGACTGCTCATCCTCGATCGATGGCAGCACAACTCGCACTTCGACGATGAGATCGCCACGGTCGCCTGTGTGGGGAGATGGTACACCACGCGCACGTAGCCGGAATCTTTGTCCAGTCTGCGTGCCTGGTGGCACGCGCAGCCGTACCGCCCCGTCTAGCGTCGGCACGTCAATATTAGCGCCAAGTCCTGCCTCGTGAATCGCAATAGGCACCTGGAGATGAAGATCGTCTCCTTCGCGATGCAGCACACGATGTGGCGCCACCCGTGCGGTGATGTAGAGATCGCCTGTCGCACCGACCCGACGCCCGGCGTTACCTTTGGCTTCGACCCGTAGTCGCGCTCCATCGTTGATGCCGGCAGGAAGCTGAATGGTAATGTCCTCATCGCGTGGCGAGATACCATCGGCACCGCACGCGCCACAAGCACGATGACGCATGCGTCCAGATCCCCCGCAGTGCTTGCAGGCCTTCGAGAACACCATGTGCCCGCGTCGCCACCGAGTCGTACCTACACCGTGACACCGGTCACATCTCCCTTCGACCGCTCGACGTTTCCCGGTACCCTCGCAACGGTCACACACATCCAGCCGGGTCACCGTGAGTCTCCGCTCCGCGCCCTGTAATGCTTCCTCGAAACTAAGAGCAATCTCGCCGTACAGGTCACCGCCACGCTCAACCACATCGCTCTCAGTCTGCCGCTCGGCGGTATCCTCAAAAACGTCTGAAAAAAGCTCGCCGAAGGTAGCAGACGCGCCCCCACTCGCCACCGCCCCAGAGAAATCGAAACCCTGGAACTCGACCGCGGCAGGCGCGGACACATGGGACCGTACGCCGTGCGCATCGTACTCTTGACGGCGGTCAGGATCCCGTAGTGTCTCGTATGCCTCGGTCACCCGACGAAAGAACGCTTCTGCCTCACGGTCACCTGGGTTGATATCCGGGTGATATCGGCGAGCTAACCGTTTATAGGCGCGCTTGACCTCGACCAGGGTCGATTTACGTCCCAACCCGAGAATCACATAGAAGTCCATGTGGCGTCCTGCTTCACGCCCTGGTTCGCAACCTACTTCTTTTCCTCTTCCACAACCTCTGCGTCGATCACGTCGTCGCCGTCACCCTTCACTCCCTCGCTCTTCGCCTCTCCGCCCGGTGATTCCGAGGACCCTTCGGGCGTGGTCTGTTTGTAGAGCACCTCCGCCGCCTTGTGCTGCGCGGTGTTCAACTCGTCAATAGCCTTATTGATCGTCTCTAGATCGGCACTCTCGCTTGCCTTTTTTAATGCCGTTATTGCATCTTCTATAGGTTGCTTCTCGGCATCAGACAATTTGTCACCTGCCTCTTTCAACATGTGCTCCGCCGCGTAGACCACCTGGTCAGCGCGGTTCTTCGCCTCGACCTCTTCCTGCCGCTTCTTGTCCTCCTCGGCGTGTACATCAGCATCCTGCACCATTCTGTCAACCTCGTCTTTACCGAGACCGCTCGACGCAGTGATGGTGATCTTTTGCTCCTTACCAGTGCCGAGATCCTTCGCCGACACGTTTACGATACCGTTGGCGTCGATGTCGAACGTGACCTCGATCTGCGGCACACCCCGTGGCGCCGGAGGGATGCCGACTAGGTGGAACTTGCCGAGCGTACGATTATCTTTCGCCATCGGGCGCTCACCCTGTAAGACGTGCACCTCGACACTGGTCTGACTTTCGGCCGCCGTCGAAAAGATCTCGCTCTTCTTGGTCGGGATGGTGGTATTTCGCTGAATCAGCGTGGTCAGCACGCCGCCCAGAGTTTCGATGCCGAGTGAGAGCGGTGTCACGTCCAGCAAGAGAAGATCTTTCACCTCTCCAGCTAGCACCCCAGCCTGGACCGCCGCGCCGATCGCCACAACCTCATCTGGGTTCACGCCTCGATGCGGCTCCTTTCCAAACAGATCCTTAACAAGCTCTTGTACTTTGGGGACCCGGGTTGAGCCACCCACCAGAACTACCTCGTCGATCTTTGACGGATCAAGTGCCGCATCGGCGAGCGCTTGCTTAACCGGGTCAATAGTCTTCTGCAGAAGATTGTTGACGAGCTGTTCAAATTTCGCGCGGGTGAGTTTTTTCTGAAGATGCTTCGGACCCGATTGATCCGCGGTGATAAACGGCAGATTAATCTCCGTCTCCAACACGCTCGACAGTTCCACCTTCGCTTTCTCCGCCCCTTCCTTGAGCCGTTGGAGCGCCATCCGGTCCTTACTAAGATCGATCCCCTCATCGTTCTTGAACTCCTCGACTATCCACTCAATGATGCGCTGGTCGAGGTTGTCACCTCCGAGATGGGTATCGCCGTTCGTGGATTTCACTTCGACGACACCTTCACCCACCTCTAGGATCGAGATGTCGAACGTCCCACCGCCGAAGTCGTAGACCGCAATAGTTTCGTCTTTCTTCTTGTCGAGACCATACGCCAGTGCCGCCGCGGTCGGTTCATTAACAATGCGCAGCACCTCAAGCCCGGCAATCTGCCCGGCATCCTTAGTAGCCTGCCGCTGCGCGTCATTGAAGTAGGCTGGCACCGTAAGGACAGCTTGAGTCACGGTCTGTCCGAGATACTCCTCGGCAGCCTGTTTTAGCTTTTGTAGCACCATCGCCGACAACTCCGGTGGTGGATATTCCTTACTGCCAGCCCGAACCCGCGCATCACCGTTAGATGCCTTGACCACGGCGTACGGCACCATCTTCATCTCTTCGTTGACTTCGTCGAACCGGCGTCCCATAAATCGTTTGATCGAAAAGACAGTGTTTTCCGGATTGGTAACGGCCTGACGCTTGGCAACTTGTCCCACTAACCGTTCGTCGGATTTAGCGAAGGCCACGACCGACGGTGTCAGTCGATTCCCCTCGGGATTAGTGATGACGTTGGGCTCGCCGCCTTCCATTACGGCAACGACCGAGTTGGTCGTGCCCAGATCAATACCGATAATCTTGCTCATCTTGGACGTCCTCTACGCGCGCGCCGAGCCGGTGCTCGGCCGCGTCACGCCAGAAAATAGGCTGTACAGCAAAAATATTAGAACTTCTTTATAATGTCATCAGTATAAAATATGAGTTGCTATATGTCAATTAAGGCAGTCTTCACCCTAGCCATCTAATGGTTACACCCGATCGCATGGTATACTAATCCCACTAGTCTGCTATCACGCCAACGCTATGATAAACAGATACTTACAGACTACCTGGCGGCAGAATATTTTCGAGAATAGCCAGGTTTAGGAAAGAACCGTGTTGCCAGCTCCAAACCGGTTCGTTCGTCAAGCCACAATAATTACGCTCTTTGCCGTCGCTGCCCTCTTTGGGACGGTTACGGGTGTGCTGTTCGCCTATTCGCCTGACCTGCCGGAAATTTCTGCGCTCGATGACTATTTTCCGAGGTCCATCACACGCGTGCATGCGCGGGGTGGTGAAGTGATCGGTGAATTCGCTACCGAACGGAGAGTGATTGTCGGGTACGACGACATTCCCGAAGTGCTACGTAACGCGATCATAGCGGCTGAGGATGGTTCGTTCTTCGAGCACGGGGGCTTTAGTATCCCGGCAATTGCAAGGACCATCATTCGGGACCTGATGGCACGTGAACTTGCGGCCGGCGCCAGCACGCTCACAATGCAACTCGCGCGCAACATTACGGTGGGTGGGGAGCGCCTTGGGCTTCAGAAAACGTGGCAACGCAAGGCCCGCGAAGTCTACTACACATTCCATCTAGAGAAGCGCTATACAAAACGTGAGATTTTTGCCCTGTACTGCAACGAGATGTGGCTCGGCACAGCGACATACGCCGCCCACGGCGTCGAAGCCGCCGCACGGCTTTATTTCGGAAAAACCGCTAAGGAGCTGGAACTAGGAGAAGCCGCGCTCATCGCGGGTATCATTCAGGCTCCTGCACGACAGAGCCCATTAGTCAACATAGAACTGGCTACCTTGCGCCGCAATTACACTCTGAGACGAATGGTTGAGGAAGGGTTCATCACGTCTGACGAGTCTGAGGCAGAAATGGCGAAGTCAATCGTTCTGCCTCCTCGCAGGGAACGGACCAACACGATCGCGCCATATTTTGTAGAGGAGATCCGTCAGCACCTAGAGCGCGAGTACGGAACCCGTCGGCTCTATGAAGATGGCCTTACGGTGAGATCTACACTGGACATAAGGCTGCAGCGCGCGGCAAACCGCGCCGTTGCCGAGGGGCTGCGTACCGTCGACAAACGCCATGGTTTCCGCGGTCCCAAGCGGAACATCCTCGCAGATGGGAACGAACTCGATGCTTTCGAACACACCCGATGGAACTACCCGATGGAGATCGGCGACGTCGTTCCAGCCGTAGTGACCGGCGTGGTAGCCGATACCATACAAGTTCGTATCCGCGACTTCACCGCGGAAATCAACCGCGAGGGGTTCCGATGGACCAGGCGGTCGTCAGCCGAAGAGTTGGTCGAGCTTGGCGATCTCATCGACGTACGGATCGCGACGCTTCCGGAAACGGCTGACGGACTATGCCAAGCTACACTCGACCAGGAACCGGAGTTGGAAGGCGCTCTTTTTGCTCTCGACAACCGTACGGGCCACGTCCTCGCCATGGTGGGAGGGTACGACTTCGATCGCAGCAAGTTTAACCGAGCAACACAAGCTTACCGACAGCTAGGCTCACTATTCAAGGGCGTGCTCTATGCAGCTGCCGTCGATCAAGGCTACACAACCACGACGATCTTACAGGATGAACCATTAAGTTTTGACGTCGGCCCGGGACAGGAACCCTACGAGCCAACGAACTACGACAATTCCTACGAAGGTCCGATCACTCTGCGCTGGGCACTTGAGGACTCGCGCAACGTACCTGCCGTTTGGCTGATGAACCAGGTCGGACCTGAAACTGTGGTCGATTTCGCTAGGCGTGTTGGATTCAGCTCACCCATTCCACCGTTTTTATCGGTGGCACTGGGTTCTGGCGAGGCCACACTGACGGAAGTCACAAGTGCTTATTCCGTTTTCCCCAACCAGGGTAAACGGATGGTCCCGTTCAAATTCGAACAAATTCTTGATCGTGAGGGTAACGTACTAGAGGAAAACCGCCCTCAGTCACACGACGCACTTCGCGCCGACACCGCCTACATCATGGTCAGCCTACTGCGCGGCGTCGTGCAACGAGGTACGGGGCAGCGTGCGAAGCAACTCGGGTGGCCGGTCGGCGGAAAGACCGGAACCATGGACGACTACACCGATGCCTGGTTTGTCGGGTTCGACCCAGATATTACCGTCGGTGTCTGGGTTGGCTATGACGAGAAAAAGACCATGGGAGACAACGAACAAGGCTCTCGTGTCGCGCTACCAATCTGGACAGAGTTTATGCACGAGTACATAGAAGGCCGGCAGACGCCGGGAGGATTCGTACCACCGGGCAACATCGTTTTCACCTCGGTCATGCCGAAGACCGGTGAAGTCGCTGAGCCGTGGGCGAACGGCACCATTCAGGAAGCATTTATCTCAGGTACGGAACCCGGCACCGCCTTCCGCCGATAACTTCCGTCTGCTGCCCAGAAGCTAACGCGAACTTACGACTCGTCCTCAGCCTGACCACTCTGTGCCAAGGTTCCAGCCGCTTTCGCCATTAGATACGTTTTGATGAAGTCGTCCAAATCCCCGTCCAAGACCCGGTCGACGTTACCAACCTCCAACTTGATCCGATGGTCTTTGACCATCTGGTATGGATGTAGGACGTAGCTCCGGATCTGACTACCGAACGCGATATCCTTCTTTTCACCGCCGATCTGCTTGAGCTTCGCTTGTTGCTCCTTCAGCCGGAGATCGTAGAGCCGCGCGCGTAGCACTCGCATCGCAGCATCGCGGTTCCGATGTTGCGACCGCTCGTTCTGACACGACACAACGGTACGGGTCGGAAGGTGGGTAATCCGAACCGCCGAATCAGTAACGTTAACGTGCTGGCCACCCGCACCACTTGACCGATATGTATCTATTCTGAGGTCCTTCTCTTCAATCTCGACGTCGACGTCGTCCGGCAGATCGGGCCAGACGAATACTGAAGCGAACGAGGTGTGGCGCCGTGACGCCTGGTCGAAGGGTGAGATTCGTACCAACCGATGTACACCAGCTTCTGGCAGCAACAACCCATAGGCATAGTCCCCTCTAACCGTAATAGTTGCGTTCTTGACCCCCGCCTCGTCGCCAGGTTGCAGATCCATCACCTCGCGCTTGAATCCACGCCGCTCGGCCCATCGCAGGTACTGTCTAAGCAGCATTTCGGCCCAGTCCTGTGACTCTGTACCACCCGCTCCAGGGTGAATGGACACGATCGCGTTCCGGTGATCGTGCTCCCCAGCCAGCATCTTCTTGATCTCAGCCGCGTCCACCTGACTCTGAAGAGCATCGAGCGCTACGGCAAGATCCTCGGCCACGCTCTCGCCATTGCTCGCCCAGTCGACAAGCACCTCAAGATCCTCACTACGTTGACGGAGAGACTCGGAAAGATCGAAGTCTTCTTGTAACCGGCGCCGTCGCTGAAGCATCTGTTGGGCCACGGTCTGGTCGTTCCAGAAGTCGGGTGCCGCTGCTCGCTTCTCAAGCCGGTTGATCTCAACTTTGAGGCCAGCAGCGTCAAAGATAGCTCCGCAGGTCGACCGTGCGCTTAAGCAAGCCCTGATATCGTCGAATCTGTTCTTCTAGAGCTATCGCCACCGATTCCTCCATTCTCCTCACCAAAAAAAGACATGCGTCAGACGCTGTCGTGCCACTTGAGCCGAGTGTACTGGCCTGACTCTCGGCGGCCGACCCACAACAGCAAAAGCGTGAGCGCGGCACAAGCGTAGGCCAGCGCGTCACCAATTCGTGCGTAAACCGTGAGCCCGTCGAGCAACCTCACGTCCTCAACCACCATCGCGGGTTCAAACAGCGGTGTCCGAGCAAGCACGTGCCCGTAGGGATCGATAACTCCAGTGATACCAGTGTTTGCAGCACGCACGAGAAAACGACCCTGCTCGATCGCACGCATGGTCGCCTGTTGAAAATGTTGGTGCGGTGCCGACGAACGCCCATACCATGCATCGTTCGTAATAGTTGTAAGAAGCTGGCTTCCCGATTCGACAAACTCACGCACCAGGCCAGGAAAGATAATCTCGTAGCAAATAGCCGTGCTCACCGGCAGTCCTGCGACGGGTAACGTCCGCGGTCCAGGGCCTGCGGAAAAACCGGCCACCGTTTCGACGAGTGGTGAAACAAAGGACAGCGCCTGCCGGAACGGGACGTACTCACCAAACGGCACAAGGTGCTGTTTCTGGTATACCCCAGCGGTCATGCCCGCTGGATCCAGCATGATAGCGGCGTTGTAGTAGCGGATGTCGACGTCGGATGTCACTAGCGTGCTGCCGACGAGCAGGTGAGTGCCGGTCGTACGCGCCACGGCGCGAACCGCTTCGCTACGCGGGTTATCCCCAAACGTGAATGCGGCTGCCGCTTCCGGCCAGATAATAAGTTCCGCCCCGTCGCTGGCTGCTTGGCGCGTCAGATCGAGATAGTCAGCAAGTATGCCATCCTGCAGCACTGGGTTCCACTTGTCGTCCTGCGCAACATTACCCTGGAGTGCCGCAACCCTGAGAGGGGTGCCCGCGCGTACTAAAACCCCGTCGCCGAGTCTCCAAGTACCAAACACGACACTCGCCAATACGAGTACAGCCACGGCACCGAGTGGCCGCCACACCTGCCGTCTGTTCCCGACGACCGTATATGCGATCGTGCCATTGATGAGGATTACCAGCGCCGATACTCCGAGAACACCAACAAGGCTGGCGGTCTGTGCAATGGGTAGAAAGTTCGTCTGACTGTAGCCCAAGAGTTCCCACGGGAAACCGGTAAACAGGTATAGGCGCCCCAGTTCCGTAGTGACCCATACCGCAGGTGCAGAGAACAGCGCGCCCGGTCCGAACCGGCGACAGAGGAAGGCCGTAACAGTCGCGAAAAGAGCAGGAAATAGGGCGAGATATGCAATGAGCAGTGCATGAACAACCCACGCGACTGGACGTGCGAGCCCGCCGTACTCCACCATGACCTGTGCAATCCAGTACACCGTGCCCGTAAAATGAAACGTGCCGGTGACGAACCCTAAGGCGAATGCACGCTTAACGGATGTTGTACATGCGAGTGCGAGTAACAGTGGTACTAGTGCAATCCAGGCGAACGCAAAGTGCCCGTAATGTGGAAAGCTGAGTGCGAGTAGCACACCAGAAAAAACGGAAAGTGCGAGAGCCGGGCCGAATCGCCCCATATGACACTAGTGTCCCATCACTAGCGAGTGATCCATGGCTTGTAATGCTCTTCGCTCTCAAGCCGATGCAATACACGTTCGGCGTCGCGACGATCGGGATAGCGCCCGACACGGACACGAAACACAGCCACCGGGGCATCTGGTGCTGAATCAACTACAAACGCCGGGAAGCCTTTCGCGCTCAGACGGTCGGCGATCTCTTGCGCCACTTCTCGCTCGCGTAGAGCCGTGACCTGAACAGTAAATCCTGAACGCGACGGCGCCAGAGCCGTGATTGGTTCGATAGGCGGAAGCTCATCCACTGGTTGCGGCAGGTCACCGCGGCTCGTCAAAGGGGAATCGGTAGAATCCACGGGGGGTGGCGCAGGAGAACTCAGTTCGAGAGCCGAGCGTGCCACCACCGGCTCAGGTGCGTCTGCGATCGAAAGTGGCGGCGGCGGTGACAGTTGCTCGGGCTCGACTAGCCGCTCTTCGAGGAGCGTGTCGCTCTGTAGTCGCCGATAGTAGGTCAGATCGTCGCCCGTGACAGCCTCGGCCATCGGTTCTCCATTCAGCGAATCGACAGCTCTCCGACGGTGTGTATCTCCGAATAGAGCACCACCACCGGCACCTTCGAATGTGTCCGTGGCTGTCACTGGCCGCAGGGGGACGAC
>Ga0310345_10001878_pt1 | contig 22336 bp, 16 predicted proteins | sample HC15DNA20500_MG_FD_204667 | JGI IMG/M metagenome (GOLD analysis project Ga0310345, IMG submission 204667) | Marine microbial communities from station ALOHA, North Pacific Subtropical Gyre - HC15-DNA-20-500_MG | ecosystem: Environmental > Aquatic > Marine > Oceanic | place: Pacific Ocean: North...
CCATATGGTATTACATTACAGAACAATGGAAACCTATTTGTTACTGATAATGCCAACCGCAGTATCAGATATGTTTACTCTGATGGAAGAACAGTTTCGTGGTCAGGAGAACAACCCGGTAGTTCTAGTGGATCAGATATTCCCGGTAGCCCTTACGGCATTGTGACTACAACTAATAATATCGATTATGTTTCTGACCTTACTAACCACGTAATCTATAAGATTCAAGCTCGTAAAAGTGGAAAGCCTGTTTTAACCATAGTTGCTGGTAGCAAATTAAAAGATGGGAACGATGATGGTACTGGAACAGCTGCCAAATTCAACCAACCAAGAGGTTTAGCTGCAGATAACAGTGGCAACATATACATTGCCGACTACCTAAACCACAGTATTCGAAAAATGACACCAGGCGGAATAGTTACTACAATAGCTGGTTCTGGCTCCGCAGGTTTTGCCGATGGCAATGGAACTTCTGCATCGTTTAATTCGCCAGCTTTTTTAGTAGTAGACAACAATGGCAACATATACGTTACTGACTCTGGCAATCACCGTATTAGGAAAATAGCTCCAAACGGAGATGTAACCACCGTGGCAGGAACTGGCTCAAGTACAAGCTCTAACGGCCCAGCAACCTCCTCAGGAGTAAGCACTCCTCTAGGTATTGACATGGACAATAACGGAAACATCTACTTCATTGACCTTGGCTCACATAGCATTAAAAAATTAGATGTAGCTAACAACACAATTTCAACTATTGCAGGTACTGGTTCAACTGGTGCTCAGAATGGAAATGGGGCAAGCGCCTCCTTTAACTACCCTACTGACTTGGCTGTTACTGGCAATGGTTCAACCATATATGTAACAGACACAGGTAATCAGTCAATTCGTAAAATCGTAATACAATAGTCAGTTTTTAATTCTAGAAATCAGTCTCTGGAGTTAGAATAGTTAGCCAAATGGGGTAGATGGTTTTCTACCCCATTTCATTTGTGCAAAAAAATAACCTATCTCAGATAAGAGTATATAAATTCTTAATACAAGTATTGAATCCATTGGTCGGGATGACAGGATTTGAACCTGCGACCACTCGCCCCCCAGACGAGTACGCTACCGGACTGCGCCACATCCCGAAGAGGGGTGCAATTATACCTTTTTGGATGAGATTTTTAAACTAATACCTACCACCTAGCTCTTTTTCCTCTTACATCTACATGGATAAAACCGCTGTGACGTCCGTTCTCTTTGTAGAAACCTAGTCCACCGACAAACTTTTTATAGTCCTGCTTCTCGAATTCATCTTCCACCAGGTTATAGAAAACGCGCACATCCTTCTCATCAACCTTTCCATCTTTATTCAGATCATCCATTCGTCCATCTTTGTCTTGATCTATGAAAACATCTGCAGCACCACCCCAGACGTGTCGACTGTATGGCACATTACCGATGGACTTATTGTAAAAAGGTGTTCTGTAACCACTGATAAACCCAAAGGTATCAATCTCCATTCCTTTAGACTTAGCTATTTCCAGAAGGTATTCCAGCTTTAGCAGTAACCTTTCCTTTACAATGATATACTTGGGAAAGCCACCTGCTTGCTTACAGATGAACTGACTCATATTGAAGTTTGGTGTGAGTTGAAGATTCTGAGTTTCAGCAGTAATCTCAAATAAGCCTTTGGGCCTATCGTAAATGGGATCGTCATTCAGAGGAGTAACGGGATAGTTTCCAATTCGGTAGCCATTCAGGTACTCGCCCTTCTTATTCGACATTGGTGTTAACACCAGAATATTTAGCACCATTCTTTCAGCATCCTTGGCTAAAGTAACCTTGTATGCTCCTGGCTTTTCAGGTGCCTTTACGGTATACTTTGAATCTGATTTTCTAGAAACAGCCATCCCGCTTGCTCCCAAATCGAAAGAACCATTTGCAGAAAGATTAAGAGTTTCGCCCGGCATCACGAAAAAGCTAAAAAGCCTGTATGGAACTTCTTCACCATTTATCGACACTTCAAAAGAAAGCTTGTCACCAGTATTGCCTATAACCATTGAGGTAATGAAGCAGAAAACAATCAAAAACTTCCACATAGCCTATTCCATAGTAGGGGCACTTTCCGCCAGCGCTTCAATAACGGCAGCATCTCTTTGGTAAACATCGTTTCTGAATTGAACACCAGAATCATCTGCCCAAGCGGTGAGGTACAGAATATGGACATTGATAGGCTTCTTGAGCATCACCGTTTTATCTTTACCAGTTTTCAATGTGTTGTCTACTTTCTCTGAGTTCCAGTCTGGGATGTCGGTAATCAGGTAATCGACAAACCCCATTGGCTTATTCAGACGAATACAACCTGAGCTAAAAGCTCGGTCTGGTCTATTGAAAAGTTCTTTACTTGGAGTATCGTGAATGTAGATATTGTACTTATTCGGAAACATAAATTTTACCGCACCCAAGGCATTTGTTGGCCCAGGATCTTGCCTAATGGTGTAAGGAAAATTACTCCGAGAGAGCTTCGACCAATCAATAGTTTGAGGGTCTACAACTTCGCTCCCTTTGAGCACTTTCATATTCTTCACTTTTAGGTAGTTGATGTCCTTTTTCACCTCTGGCAACACATCATTAAAGAGAATGGTAGGCGGAACCGTCCAGTAGGGGTTCAGTACAAAATATGTCATTAAATCACTAAAAACAGGGGTTTTACGAAATGGCTTTCCCACCACTACGTTCTGCTGATAACTCAAAGTATCACCTCTGTAAACTTTCATGGTGAAGTCGGCAATATTCACAAAAACGTAGTGAGCTCCCATGTCTTGACTGATCCACCTCAAGCGCTCCATATTGGCTCTAATCTGAGCTATTTTAGAGCTGACAGGAATATTTAATGAAGCAAGAGTTTGCTTACCTACATTACCATCTACTTCCAGGCCATGGTGCTTTTGAAACTCACGAACGGCTTCAGATAAGTCTTGCGTATACATATCGTTAGGGTCTCCCTCCATCAGGAAATAACCTTCAATAGATAGTCTATGCTTTAGAGCAGTAACTCTAGCACCCGCCATTTGCGGCTTCAGTGTTTCTCCAGCTTCGAGTAAATCCCAACCACCGTTTTTCTGAATTTCGCGATACTTCTTTAATGCCTCCAATAGGCCATGATAGCTTACATTTTCTGGCTCTAGTTCCTTGAAGTGTTCTTCAATATTGCCCGAAGCCAAACACTTCTTCAGAAAAGATTTGGCATTACCCTCTCTCCTTACAGCTTGCCATTCCCCCTCCACTTCTTCAGGGTTCAGCTTGCCATTGAGAAAATGACTGGCATAAAGTAAAAAGGCATCGGTAAAAAGGATTTCTGCATCGGTACTTTGAGACTCGACTGCATCTGCATAAAGTGTACTGATGGCATTAAAATGATAGTCAGCTGGGTTTAAGCCGTGCTCATATGCTCTCCTCACCAAACCTAGAAAGGAAGCCTGAAGCGGCCTTGTCCACACCCGTTGAAATTGGTTCTCAAAATAGAATTCCGGCAAAAGAGTCGTGCTATGAATCAGCTGACCTTGTACTTCGGTTGGCACTCCGGCACTGATGCTTTCAATATACTTTCTAATGGCTTCGCTCGACTGAGATAATGCGCTGGCAGAAAATACCGTCAGGGCAATTAAGGTCAAATGCAGTTTCATAAACACTTCTGTTGGGTATTCTAATATAACTCTGAATAAGACGGATTGATAATGAAAAGTCACAAATAAGAATCACTCCTATTCAAAAACCTCAACCATTAAATCTACATAAGTATAAAATATTTGGAATTCAGACTTTATATTATTTACATTTATATAAAATATAAGTTATGAAAGGAGACTCCTTAGGCGAGTTTGAAGAATTGGTATTACTGGCTACCTGTTCATTGGGAGAAGAAGCCTATGCCAATACCATCAAAGACGAAGTTGAAACACATAGCCAACGAACCTACAATCTAAGCGCCATTCATGCAGCCCTTTATAGGCTGGAAGATAAAGGCTTTCTTAGCTCTCATTTGGGTGATCCTACTCAAAAGCGCGGAGGCAAACGTAAACGTATTTTTAAGCCTACCTCTTATGGAATTAAGAGCTTGAAAAAGAACAGGGAAATGCGTGAATCGCTCTGGCAAAATATTCCAGCCTCCACCTTAAACCTAGCCAAGTGATGCACCAACCTCCTAAACTTCCGTTGAGAGTTTTCCGCAAGTTCTGTTCTGACGAACGAGTTGAAGAAATTGAGGGCGACTTATTTGAAGAGTATCAGGATTGGCGTGAAACCAAAAGCAAGCTAAACTCCAATTGGTTGTACTGGTGGACGGTTATCCGATCGTTTAGATTCTACCTAATGAAAAGACACACATCCAACCCCAGTATGTTTTTGCTTATGCTAAGTCACTTTGTTAAAACTGCATTTAGAGGCTCACTCAAACATAAGTCTCATACTTTTATCAATCTTTTAGGGTTGAGTATTGGCATTGCCACTAGCCTAATGTTAGCCATGTTCATTGCTGATGAGGCTCGAATGGATTACGACCTGAAAGACAAGGACCTGATCTATCGGGTTGAAAGCTACAACTCCCTGAGGTCGCAAGAGGGCTTTAATGGCCGGGTTCATACTGGCCTAGGGCCTGCTTTAGTTGAAATGATTCCGGAGATCACTCATCAGACTAGAATGGGTAAACTCAACTGGACAGTGAAGATTGAGGAAGATGAGAAAAGAAGCTTCTTTCAGGAAGAGTTTATTCTAACAGACTCAACTTTCTTCGAATTCTTTCCTCTGGAGTTTATTCACGGGAACGAAAAACAGGTACTAATCAAAGTAGGAGATGCAGTGCTTACAGAGTCGCTTGCTTTAAAGCTTTATGGCACTACCGATGTTGTTGGTAAAGGACTTCATACTACCAGTAACTTCGATAACTCTTATCAGATAAAAGGAGTGGTAAAGGATCCAAAACCTCATTCAAGTATTCAATTCAATATTCTTGTATTTAAAGACAGGAGCAGAGAGAATATTAGTAAGCAAATCTCAGTACGTTCAGCTACATATATTAAATCACTCCCTGCCATGTCACCTGAGTATCTAGAAACCAAAATTAACAAGACGATAAAGCCCATTGTTTCCGGAAAAACCATGAAGGCCACCACTTTCAAACTGTCTTCATTTCATGATGCTAAATACGACAAACACACTGATGACACCATAATTGAGGCTCGTGACAAACAGATGTATGCTGTTTTTGCAATGGTCGCCATTTTTATTCTGGCTTTGGCCATTATCAATTATACCAACCTCACTGCGGCTAGAGCCTTGCAAAGAGGTCAGGAAGCCGGAATCAGAAAAATTATTGGAGCAGGCCGAAAAAGCTTCTTTTTTCAGTTTGTTACAGAGTCTACTCTAATGTGCTTTTCATCACTAGCGGTTGCTCTTCTGCTTACTGCTTCTCTCCTACCCTCCTTCGAACAGGCTATCAACCGACCACTGCTATTTAATTATTGGGTCGACCCGTGGTTCTGGGGAATAGTCATTTCTGCCATCATCTTACTTTCAACTATTGCTGGAATTTACCCCGCCATATTAGTTTCCCGATTTAGGTTCTCTGAGTTTATCAAAGGCAATATTGCCAACTCAACCAAAGGGGCTCTTCTGAGGAAAAGCTTGGTTATTTTTCAGTTTGCAGTGGCCATAATTATGATTGTTAGTGCCACGGTGGTGAAAGATCAAATCGATTTCATCATTAACAAAAAGCTGACCTATAAACCAGAGCAGATCATCTTAGTGGAAAATACTGTTTCCAAAAACCTTGGTCTTTTCAGAGATCAGCTCAGCCGTATTCCCGATGTAAACTTAGCATCTGTGACAACAAGCCCTCCGGGCGGAAGCTCACATAGGGTGAGCAGTGATAGAAATGTATTTGGAGAAGCGATATACCAACATAATATAGATCACAACTATGCTGAGCTTCTCAATTTTGAATTCATTAGCGGAGAAAACTTTAACCCAGAAAAACCTTCAACAAACGGAGAGGAAGTCATCATTAACGAAACATTAGCCAAACTAATCCAATCAGTGAACCCTAAGAATGTGAATGAGCCATTGGCCGAAACTTATCAATTCACTGTTCAGCCGGTCAAGATAAAGGGAATCATAAAAGACATTCACATGGAGTCTCTCTATGAATCAGTAAAACCAATGATTTTTGCTTATGAGCCATCGAATGGTTTTAATGTGTCTCGGGTTTTAATTGAAATCCGCACGGACCAAATACAGGAGACTATTTCAGCCATTGAAGACTTATGGACTGAAGTTATTCCTGATCAAGGTTTCAACTTTCAGTTTTTGGACTCGCGCTTTGAAAAGCTCTATACCTCTGAAATTAGATTGGGTAAAATCATGAGTATCTTCACCTCTATAGCCATTCTGATTTCTTGCATGGGACTATATGGATTAATTATGTTCTCCATTCAATCGAAAACCAAGGAAGTTGGCATTAGAAAAGTAATGGGCGCCTCGGTTTCTCAAATCGTCATGCTTTTCAATAGACAAGTTTTCTGGTTAATTGGTTTAGCTGTTTTAGTAGCCATTCCAATTGCCTACTGGACTATGAATAGCTGGCTCAATGGATTTGCGTATCATGTAGATATCTCAGCCCTGACCATCATTTTGACCATTTGCTCGAGTTTTGTACTTGCCTTTTTAACTGTGTTCTTCAAATCATACGGAGCAGCCAATGCTAATCCGGTGGATGTCTTAAGGAGTGAGTAATAGTGATTCTAAAACAAGTTCAGAATGAAGAATCCATGTAATGCAAAAAGTCTATTCTTTGTCTAAGAAGTGTATTGGATTATATCGCTACGCTCATGATATCTCGGGGGACCTCGTGAAGCTCCGCTTTCGAACCAACTGGCTCTCATCTCAAAACATTACAATCAAAAAGACCAGCCGTTTGGCTGGTCTTTTTGATTGTGGGATATACTGGATTCGAACCAGTGACCTCTGCCCTGTCAAGGCAGCGCTCTAAACCAACTGAGCTAATATCCCTTATGCTCTAAACCTCCCTATAACTATCGGGAGAGCTAATATCCCAATAAGAAAGGCAGTCTCTCAACTGCCTTGCAATATTAGTAAAAGTCTTAACTCCTCTTAATGATTATACAGCTTTTTATAGTACTCATCGGCCATACGTGATGCCCTAAAGTACTTATTCACATCTTCCATACTTTGAAAATTGACCTCAACCCAACGGTCGTGATCATCATAATACATCGGTACAATTTCTTCTTCCAAAATACGCATCATGTGATCCGCATCCCACTGGTCTTGCTCACCCTCTGGTGCAGATGTATCGGCTTCAGGAATTACGAAACCGTTTTTCCCGTGCTCACCAAACTCCAGTATCCAACCATCATTAGTTGAAAAATTGAGAGAACCATTCATAGCAGCCGTCATACCAGATGTTCCGGAGGCTTCTAGTGGAATTCTTGGGTTGTTCAACCAAACATCAGATCCTTTTTTCATTAAGGCAGAAAGGCTCAACTCATAGCCTGTAAGAATGGTGGCATTGTGGTACTTTCTAGTAAAATGCACCAACCAGTTAAAAGTACTTACTGCTGAATGATCTAATGGATATGGTTTCCCTGCCCAAATCACCTGAACTGGGTAGTCTTTATTATTTAATAAACGCTCGAACCTAGCAACATCTCTTGCTATCAGGTCAGCTCTTTTATATCCGGCAAATCTCCTTGCCCAAACTATGGTGAGTGCATTCGGATCTAGAATTTTCCCTGTCTGATCTGCAACCAATTGAAACAACTCGTTTTTGAGCTCCTTTTTACGCTTTACAAACTTCTTAGCATTACGTTTGTCATACGCCTTCTCTAATTCTTTGTCCGTCCAATAAGACTGGTTCTGAGCATTAGTAATGGGTATGATGTCGCAGATATTCTCAAACTCTCCCCACATTTCATTAGAAACCTGCTGATGTTTCTTAGAAACAGCATTGGCAATTTTAGACAGTCTCAAAGCAGCCAAAGTATGGTTGAACATTCCCTGATCTAAACCGATTAGCTCATCAATTTCTTGAATGCTGAACCCATTGAAGAACCCTAGTTTATGCAGAAAGTTAGGGTCATTAACCTCATTACCTGCTTTTACAGGCGTATGTGTTGTAAACACCAACTTCTCTTTCACTTTTTCAACACTTCCTAACTTTTCCAATAGCCTAAAAGCAGCTGGTAGAGCATGTGCTTCATTGAAGTGATACATATCTACTTCATGCCCCAGCGCTTCTAAAACCTTAGCTCCACCAACGCCCAATAAAATATACTGCGCAATTCTTGTCGCAATGTTATTATCATAAAGCTTATGCGTAATGGTATTCGCTAGGTGATCATTCTCTGGATGATCGGTAGAGAGTAAAAAGATAGGTGCAGTCCCAAATACTTCAGGAGCCAAGTAAAATACCTTTGCTTTTACTGGATGGTTATCAACCGAAACTTCAATATCGAAATCCATTTCCTGTAAGAAATTGTAATGCCTTTCTTGCCAAAGTACATCCAGCTCATTATTGTGCTTCCTCACCTGATCGTAGTATCCGTATTTCCACAGAATACCGATACCCACAACGTTCTGCTTAAGATCGTAAGCGCTTCTCATGTGAGATCCTGCCAAAAATCCGAGACCACCAGAGTAGATTTTCAGTGGTTGATCTATGGCAAACTCCATTGAAAAATAGGCCACAGGCTTTTCGTAGCCCTTGCCAAACTTGTACGGATGCTTAAGCTTGAAACTCATAACGATTCAATTGTTGAGATATTAAAATTACACGATTGGTTCAGCTATTTAACCGAGCCTGAACATTTCTTTTATGCAAACGATTGAGAACTTAGCATGAAAAAACAGAGCATAAAAAGCTTATTCAAATTTCATTGTTATATGATCTAAATCAACTTTCTACGGGGCAGCTTTCAGCACCTTTGCCTCAAACAAAATCGCCATGAAAGTCAACTCCGCTTTAGAAGCAGTATCCATATTAAAATCCGGCCACAACGTATACCTTCATACAGCCGCGGCAACCCCAATTGCTCTTGTAGAAGCTATGAGCTCAAGAGCTTCAGAACTTAGAAATGTTTCTATCTATCAAATGCATACAGAAGGCCCTGCGCCTTATGCTGAACCAGAACATGAAGAATCATTCATTATCAACTCCATGTTTATTGGAGGAAATGTTCGCAAGGCGCACAAAGAAGGCAGGGCTAACTTTATTCCGTGTTTTTTGAGTGAGGTACCCATCATGATCAGGTCAGGGGTTATTCCTGTAGATGTGGCAATGATTCAGGTTTCTCCACCCGACAGCCATGGTTTTTGCTCTTTAGGAGTTTCTGTAGATGCTACAAAAGCAGCAGTAGACACCGCACAAATTGTTATTGCACAGGTGAACCCAAGAATGCCAAGAACTCATGGCGATGGACTTATTCACCTCAGCAAATTTACTCGGTACTTTGAGCATGAAGCAGAACTACCTGAGCACCCAGCTCATGAATTAACTGACGTAGAACAAGAAATTGGTCAAAATGTAGCAGAACTAATCGAGGATGGTGCCACGCTACAGATGGGTATTGGTGCCATTCCTGATGCGGTGCTTTCATGCCTTGGTGGCCATAAAGACTTAGGAGTACACACTGAGATGTTCTCCGATGGTGTTATTCCTCTCATTGAAAAAGGTGTAATCAACAACAAGTTTAAAACTAAACATAAAGACTACTTGGTTTCTGGCTTTATGATTGGCACAAAAAAGCTTTACGATTTTGTAGATGACAACCCTATGATTAGAATGTTGGACATTCAATATGTAAATGACACTGCGGTGATCAGAAGAATGCCAAAAATGACCAGCATCAACTCAGCCATTGAAGTAGACCTTACAGGGCAAATATGCGCAGACTCTATCGGAACTATGATGTACTCGGGCGTTGGTGGTCAAATGGACTTTATTAGGGGAGCTAGTCTCTCGCCAGGCGGAAAACCAATTATTGCCCTTCCTTCAATTACTGGTAGAGGCGAAAGCAAAATTGTCCCTTTATTGAAACCTGGAGCAGGTGTTGTAACTACACGTGCACACGTACATTATGTAGTCACTGAATTTGGCGTGGCAGACCTCTACGGTAAAAGCATAAAGCAAAGAGCACAAGCACTTATCAATATTGCTCACCCAAGTCACAGGGAGGAACTTAGCAGAGCCGCTTCAGAAAGGTTTAAAGGACATTATTTCAATTAGCCCTTTTATCACTGACGAAAAACTGTTTCTTTAGTTGAATCGACCCGCTAAAGAAACAGTTTATGACATTCAGCCTTAAACACACACTTCAAATCTTATCTCTTGGTGCTCTTCTATATTCATGTGATGCTTTTGACGCGTCAAAGAAACAGGAACCAGAAACTTCTCCTCTTAAAGTATTAGATCTTGGTACAAAGAGCTTTTCATTAGATGCTGAAACCGCGATTGATTATAATTCCAGATTCAAAGTGAATATTTTCGATGGAAAGGAATACCTCACCTTCGCCAACAGGCCTACCTCCAGAATTTATGAATTTGACTATGCAAGCGGAGAGCCAACCCGTATAATTAAATTGGAAAAAGATGGCCCTAACGCTGTTAACCTCTTTTTCAATATAGGCATGTTTTTCTACTCCAAAGACTCCATTTTGGTAGATAGTGGTGGCTTTGGCTACTATCTAATAAATGGCAAAGGAGAAGTTCTGAGAAAGTTTGGCCTCCCCTCTAAAGAAAACACCCTGAACCCTGATTGTTGCCCTATAAGTTTTAGCAATGCATCTTTTGTTGAAGGCAAAACTGTATTTGGAGTTCAGCGTTCTTCAGTTAAAGATAAGCCTGAAGTCTCGGAATACACGTTTGGAAGTATTGACATATCGGGTGATTCAAAAACCAAAAAGCTCCTCAAACTTTCCTCATTTGTTCCAGATTACAAAGAGATCATTAAAATGGAACAGGCAAAAGACCCTTGGGTTATACCTTTCCAACCATCCTTTTATAAACTTGGAGAATTCCTTTATGCAGCATCTCCCATATCAGACACGGTTCATGTTTTCAAGGATTTCGAGTTAGTTGACAAGTACCACCTAGGAAATGAAGCTGTAGAACTCACAGACTACAGATCATTACTTCTTTTGAACCAGATCCAGCAACTAAAAGATGGTGTACAAAGTGTAAGAGAGGTCAATCAGCCTCCGCATTTTGCTGATGTATTTGTAAGTCCCGATGGAAACCTGATCTACAGAATACTCATTGAAGCTACCAAAGGAAAAAAGGTGGAAACGCTGGACTATGAAATACCCGAGGTGGCCAAAGCCAGCCTGGTGGTGTTTGATAAATCTTCAGGGCAACTAACCTCCTTTGATTTACCTGTAGATGAACTGGACATTCCGCTATCAACACAAAGCAGGTCGATCTTTGTTAGCTCTGCAGGTATTCATTTTGAAACCAAAGAGCAGCAAAGCGAGGATAGATTAGATTTTAGGATTTTTGGGGTGAATATGCAATAAAAAAGCCTCCATCCCGAGATGGAGGCTTTTAATTTCAATTTCTGTTAAGAGAACTACTCCCCTTTTATACTTGCACTTAAGTACTCTCTATTCATTCTGGCTATGTTGTCTAGGGAAATTCCTTTAGGGCATTCCACTTCACATGCACCAGTGTTTGAACAGTTTCCGAAGCCTTCTTCGTCCATTACTTTTACCATGTTTTGTACACGTTCTTTAGCTTCTACCTGACCTTGTGGTAACAAGGCAAACTGAGAAACTTTAGCAGAAACGAACAACATAGCAGAAGCATTCTTACAAGAAGCTACACAAGCACCACAACCAATACAGGTGGCTGCATCGAAAGCTTCATCGGCCTTTTGCTTCTCAATAGGAATAGCGTTAGCATCTTGGGTGTTACCTGAAGTATTGACACTTACAAACCCACCAGCAGCCATTACTCTATCAAAAGCGCTTCTGTCTACCATCAAGTCTTTGATAACAGGGAAAGCCTTTGCTCTCCATGGCTCAATGTAAATGGTATCGCCATTATTGAATTCTCTCATATGGAGCTGGCAAGTTGTAATACCTCTACCAGGACCATGAGCTTCTCCGTTGATGTACATTGAGCAGCTACCACAGATACCTTCTCTACAGTCGTGATCGAATACTACAGGCTCTTTACCCTCTTCAATCAACTGCTCGTTTAATATATCCATCATCTCTAGGAAAGAGCTATCTGGTGAAATATCAGAAACCTGATAAGTCTCCATTTGGCCTTTTTCCTTTTGACTTTTCTGTCTCCAAACTTTAAGCGTAAGGTTTAATCCTTTATGAGCTGACATATTTTGAATATCTATTTTCTTAAATCAATTATTTGTAGGAACGAGTCTTGAGTTCAATATTCTCATAGACTAATGGCTCCTTGTGTACCACTGCATCTGAAGGCTCTCCTTTATATTCCCAAGCAGAAACGTAAGTGTAATTTGCGTCATCGCGCATTGCCTCACCTTCTTCAGTACTGTGCTCTTCTCTAAAGTGACCACCGCAAGACTCTTCTCTTTCCAGAGCGTCTCTTGCAAACAACTCCCCTAACTCTAGGAAGTCTGCCACTCTACCAGCCTTCTCCAACTCTTGGTTGATTCCTTCTGCAGAGCCAGGCACCTTTACATCTTTCCAGAACTCCTCACGGATTTGTTTGATTTCAGCAATAGCTTCGTTCAATCCTTGAGCATTTCTAGCCATACCCACTTTATTCCACATTACTTTACCTAAACGCTTGTGGAAATAATCTACCGACTTGCTTCCTTTATTATTCATAAAGAAGTCGATTCTATCTTTTACTGCTTTCTCAGCCTCATCAAACTCTGGTAAATCAGTAGAAATTTCGCCAGTTCTAATGTCATCTGCTAAGTAGTCTCCAATGGTATAAGGCAATACGAAGTACCCATCTGCCAAACCTTGCATTAGAGCAGAAGCACCTAAGCGGTTGGCTCCGTGGTCTGAGAAGTTAGCCTCACCAATAGCGTAACAACCAGGAATGGTAGTCATTAAATTATAATCAACCCAAACACCACCCATTGTGTAGTGTACCGCTGGGTAAATCTTCATTGGAGTTTTGTATGGGTTATCTGCAGTAATCTTCTCATACATCTGGAAAAGGTTACCGTATTTTTTCTCAACTACTTTTTCTCCCAACTCTCTAATTTGAGTTTGAGAAGGGTTGTGATATCCTTTTACATTAGCTTCTTCCTGACCATATCTCATAATGGCTGAAGAGAAGTCTAAGTAAACAGCTTCACCAGTTTCGTTCGTACCTACACCGTAACCAGCATCGCAACGCTCTTTAGCAGCTCTAGAGGCAACATCTCTAGGTACTAGGTTACCGAATGAAGGATATCTTCTTTCTAAGTAGTAATCTCTGTCTTCTTCAGCAATGTTAGTCGGATCTAATTTTCCGGCTCTTACCGCTTCGGCATCTTCTTTCTTTTTCGGAACCCAAATTCTACCATCATTTCTCAACGACTCAGACATAAGCGTTAGCTTAGACTGCTGATCTCCATGTTGAGGGATACAAGTAGGGTGAATTTGAGTGTAGCAAGGGTTAGCGAAGAAAGCACCTTTTTTGTGCACTTTCCATCCTGCTGAGACATTAGACCCCATTGCATTAGTAGAAAGGAAGAATACGTTACCATAGCCTCCCGATGCTATTACTACAGCGTGAGCAGAGTGTCTTTCAACTTCACCAGTAACCAAGTTACGTGCGATAATACCACGAGCTTTTCCGTTTACAATCACCAAATCGAGCATCTCGTGGCGATTGTACATTTTGATTTTACCTTTACCAATTTGACGAGACATGGCTGAATAACAACCTAGTAACAGCTGTTGACCTGTCTGCCCTTTGGCGTAGAAAGTTCTTGATACTTGAACACCACCGAATGAACGGTTATCTAACAACCCACCGTAATCTCGAGCGAATGGAACACCTTGCGCTACACACTGGTCAATGATGTTTGCAGATACTTCTGCCAAACGGTATACATTAGCTTCTCTAGAACGATAGTCACCACCTTTTACAGTATCATAAAACAATCTGTAAGTAGAATCACCATCACCCTGATAGTTCTTCGCTGCGTTGATACCCCCTTGAGCTGCAATTGAGTGAGCTCTCCTAGGAGAATCTTGGTAGCAAAATGCTTTTACGTTGTAACCCAGTTCTGCAAGAGTTGCTGCCGCTGAGCCACCAGCCAAGCCCGTACCCACTACAATAACATCGATAAGACGTTTGTTTGCAGGGTTTACTAGCTTGATATTATTCTTATGATTGGTCCATTTATCTGCAATAGGACCTTGAGGGATTTTTGAATCTAGCTTTGTCATTCTTACTTACTTAATGTGAAGTTAAATGATGATATAAGGCGATGAAGATGAATCCGGCAGGAATCAAAATCGCGTAGATGTTTCCGAACTTTTTGATGCCCGGAGTATATTTTGGATGTCTCGCTCCCATAGACTGAAAGGCCGACTGAAAACCGTGCATTAAGTGCATGGCAAGTAGTATAAAAGAAAGTGAGTAAATACCTACTCTCACAGGATCATGGAACTTCTCTACCATCTCATGATAATAGCGATATTCGCCATTTATCATTCCAGACATATCTCCTTCAATATACTTGGTAGTAATCTCAGGCACCCAGAAGTCGTAGAAGTGCAGCCCTAAAAAGGCTAAAATCACCGCTCCTGAGATAATCATGTTACGAGAGAACCAAGATGAATTTGCCTGCCCTTTATTCATGGCATACTTAACTTCTCTTGAATTTCTGTTCTTAATTTCTAAAGCAAATCCCATTGCAAAGTGATACACCACAGCAAAAATAAGAACTGGCTGAAGCGCGAACTGCACAAGAGCATTCGTTCCCATAAAATGAGAAATGTCGTTAAAGACAGTCTCACTAAATACTGAGGTGAAATTGATGACAAAATGCTGAAGAAGGAAGATCATTAGGAAGAGTGCCGAAAGTGCCATGGCAAACTTTCTTCCTATCGAACTGCTGAAGGTATTCTTTACCCAACTCATTTAATTTCAATAGTTAAAATTCAGAATCAAAATTACTGTTCAAACCTTTGCAAACAAAAGCAATTTAGCTTGGAACTATTCTAAATAAGCTCCATGCCAGACGAACAGCCTGTTTTAAAAGTTTGTTTGGGCAATACTGGTAATTATTTAGAAATCTAAGCCCAACTAGAAAAATGCTCACAGTGTCTTAAAGGTAGGTTATTTACTATCTCAGGTGTGATATTGGTAACCTTAGCGTGATTTTTCTGTTTGAAGATATAACTTAGAGACTTAATTGCGTTTAGCAAAAAGGGCTATTGACATTATGCTGCGAAAACTTCTACTTCTAACTATCCTTCTATCGTTTGCAGCCATTGAGGCTTGGGCAACCCACATCAGAGCAGGAGAACTGACTGCGGTTCGAATTTCTCAATCTAGTCTTAGGTATCGTTTTACACTCGTAATATATAGAGATACAGAGTCTGGAGTAATTGTTGGAGAGGGCGGGCTTTTGAATTTTGGTCAAGGAAGAATTTTGGAAGGAAAGCCAGAATTAGAGGCTGCCTCGGTGAGTGGCTCTTTCTCAGAAACCAATATAGGCAACCAAACCTCAAAAGTGGTTATTGAATGGGAACACACCTTCGATGGTCCAGGGGTTTATGTAGTGAGTTACACAGAACAAAACAGGAATGCCAATATTGTGAACCTTGGAGGTGCTTCTTCAGACAACATCCCATTCCACATTGAGACGGTAATCCGAATTGACCCAGGGTTAGATGTAAATGGCACACCACAACTAACCATCCCTCCTATAGATAGGGCTTGCATTGGAGCTAAATTCATTCATAACCCAGGTGCTTACGACCCAGACGGTGACAGCTTAGCATATAAACTAGTAACCCCACTACAAGATAGAGGCACTGAAGTAGTTCCTTATTTACCGCTAGATGATCCCTCAATTTCTACAATCAGTGAAGGAGGAGGTAGTCCGGCTCAATTTAGTATTGACCCTGAAACAGGAGATTTGATTTGGAATGCCCCTATGTTTGCCGGAGAATACAATGTTGCATTCATTGTTGAAGAATGGCGTTTTTCCTCGTTTACTGGTCGTTATGAGCTTTTGGGTTATGTGACTAGAGATATGCAAATCATTGTAGAAGATTGCGATAATGAACGCCCCCTTTTAGAAATACCAAACGACACATGTATTGAAGCTGGTACGCAATTAGAAGCATTAATTCGAGCTACCGACCCTGATGGCAATGATGTATTAGTAGAGGCTTTTGGAGGACCATTTCAGGTTAATACATCTCCAGCCGAATTCTTGAATCTGCCTGGCCTAGACGATACTCGCGACTTTAGACCTGAACCATCTGAACACTTATTCAGATGGCAAACGAACTTCTCACACATTCAGTCTAGACCCTTTGAAGTACAATTTAAAGTGACTGATCAACCTAATGATCCTGATGCACCTAAACTTACTGATTTTCAAAGATGGAACATTAAGGTTGTGGCTCCAGCACCTACAGGGTTAACAGCTAACATACTAACAGGTCAATCCATCGAACTCAATTGGGACGACTATGTGGCCGCCAATCTGAATCCAAAAATGGAGATTTACAGAAGAGTGGAAAGCTACGATTTCAACCCTGAGAATTGTAATGTTGGAATACCTGCTAACTCTGGATACAAATTAGTAGATGATGTTGCTATTGGGCAAACCTCTTTTACCGATGATAACGACCTTAGACCAGGAGTAAACTACTGCTACAGAATTGTAGCAGAATTTCCATTGCCTTCTGGAGGAACCAGCTATGCATCTTCCGAGGTTTGCGTTCTTATTCCGCTAGATGTGCCAGCTATAACAAATGTATCTGTAGAAGAAACTAGTGATACCAATGGTGAGATTTTCGTGAAGTGGACCTCTCCTCTTGAGATCGACCAAACCTTATTTCCCCCACCTTATACTTATGAATTAGTAAGGTACAATGGTTTTAATGGAACAAGTGGAAGGACTTTACTTACCACTACTACCGATACAGTTTTTAACGATACTGGCTTGAACACAATGGATCAGCCATACAATTATCAGGTTAGATTTTACGATGCTGGCGACAATCTAATAGACAGTTCTGCCACTGCATCTTCTGTTAGGCTAGAAGCATTAGGCAGAGTTAAAGCTGTTGACCTTTCATGGTCGGCAGATGTCCCTTGGTCATTACAAATCCAAAGCGCCCCATATCATCTAATCTATAGGAACAGAACCGATGCTGCAGCTGAAGACGAAAGCAACTTCGTCCTAATTGATAGTGCACTGGTCACAGCAGACGGATTAAAGTATTACGATGATGGCTCTTTTAATGGTATAGAACTGCTAGACGATAGGGAATACTGCTACTTCATTACAACCAGAGGTGGCTATGGAAACCCAAAAATCCCTTCACCTTTAATTAATAATTCACAAATTCTATGTGTTCAACCTAACGATGAGGTTGCACCAGAAAAGCCTGTTATTGAAGTAGACCCAGAAAAACCAACTGAAGAGATTGAAGGGCCAGATGGACCTTTGGTTGTGTTGGAAAATGAAAACTGTGAGAGACTTCAGTTCGAGCCCTGTAGCTTTGCTAACTTTAGCAACACCATTACTTGGACTTCTGATGATATAGATGATGATATCGCTAGGTATAATATATACTTCTCTCCAACTGGTGCGGAAGCTGATTATAGTTTGGTGGGAACTAGTCAACAAACCTCCTTCCAACATACTGGACTAGCCTCGTTAAAAGGCTGTTACAAGGTGTCTGCAGTAGATAGGAGCAATAACGAAAGCGAATTGAGTTCAGCTATTTGCTTCGACAATTGTCCTTATTATGAGTTGCCAAACACCTTCACTCCAAATGATGATGGTATTAATGATACGTTCAGAGCATTTGATCAACCCAACGGCAAATGTCCGAGGTTTGTGGAGTCGGTTGTTTTCAAAGTATTCGACAGATGGGGAGGAAAAGAAATATTCAGCTACTCTACTACAGACACTACCGAGCCTAACTTCTTTATCGACTGGAATGGCTTAGACTCTAACGGAGTTCAGCTACCTAGTGGAACCTATTATTATACAGCTACTGTTACTTTTGATGTACTTGACAAGAGGAAAGAAACACAAGAGTTTAAGAATTGGGTAAAGCTGATAAGATAGTGGAGAAAGATATTTTACTATTTGACGGGGTCTGTAACTTGTGCAACAGTTCCGTCAATTTCATCATCGATCACGACCCCAAGGGGCACTTCAAGTTTGCGGCATTGCAATCTGAATTCGGCCAAAAGAAACTTGAAGAGTTAGGGTTTGACCAAGAAGAGTTCGATAGCTTGGTGCTATTGTCTGGAGACAAAGTTTACAAGAAAAGCTCGGCTGCCTTAAGAATTGCCAGGAAGCTCTCAGGACTGTATCCACTCTTATACGTCTTCATCATTATTCCCCCGTTTATTAGACATGGAGTTTATAACATTATAGCCAAAAACCGCTACAAGTGGTGGGGAAAAAGAGACAGCTGTAGAATGCCAACACCGGAGCTAAAGGCTCGCTTTGTTGAGGCCTAAGGATTTATCCTTAATTTTGCTCACCAAAAATAAAATCACTCTATATGAAAGCATATGTTTTCCCAGGTCAGGGAGCGCAATTTCCAGGAATGGCGAAAGACCTTTACGAGTCTTCCGAAGAAGCAAAGAGACTGCTGGAAGTAGCCAACGAAATTTTAGGATTCAGAATCACTGACATCATGTTCGATGGAACTGATGAAGAGTTGAAGCAAACTAAGGTGACCCAACCTGCCATATTTCTCCATTCTGTGATACTAGCCAAGATTTCTGATGATTTTAAGCCAGACATGGTAGCTGGTCATTCTCTTGGAGAGTTTTCTGCCCTTGTAGCCAGTGGCGTGCTATCATTTGAAGACGGATTAAAATTAGTCTCGCAGAGAGCTTTAGCCATGCAAAAAGCTTGCGAAACCAACCCTTCTACTATGGCGGCTATTCTAGGTTTGGAAGATGCTGTTGTAGAAAAAATATGCTCTGATATTGATGAAGTAGTTGTTGCAGCCAATTATAACTGCCCTGGACAACTGGTTATTTCAGGTTCACATAAAGGTATTGAATTAGCTTGCGCTGCTGCTAAAGAAGCTGGAGCGAAGAGAGCCCTCCCCCTACCCGTTGGTGGAGCATTCCACTCTCCACTTATGGAGCCTGCAAGGGAAGAACTAGAAAAAGCAATCGACTCAACAGTATTCAGCCAAGGCATTTGTCCTATTTATCAAAATGTGACTGCCAAAGCCTCTACTGACATCAACGAGATCAAGGAAAACTTGAAAATTCAATTAACGGCTCCAGTACGATGGACTCAATCGGTTCAGGCTATGGTGGCCGATGGTGCAACTCAGTTTGTGGAATCTGGCCCAGGCAAGGTACTACAAGGCTTAGTGAAGAAAATTCACAGAGCAGCTGAAGTAAGTAGCATCTAAAATCACCTTCCGAATAATATTATAGGCCTGATTCTTATGAATCGGGCTTTTTATTTTCAAAAAAATCTTTTCTCTTCCAATCACTCTATCATCTAAAAAACCAATACCTAAAACCCTACCATTCATAACATGTCTATTGTGATTGAAGTGTCTTTTCTGGAATTTTCTAATTAAACCACGATCACTTTTATGAAAACGCGCTTCATATTAATCCTATTTCTAACGGCTATCAGCTTATCAGCTCAAACTGGCAAAGTCTACGACAACCTCTCCTTAAAAAGCGAGATATTGAAGATGGATAGGAAATTTGCCATCTACCTTCCTCCTGACTATGAGACTTCCGAGAGAAGCTATCCAGTCCTGTATTTACTTCATGGAGCAGGAGACGATCAAACAGGTTGGGTACAATTTGGAGAGGTACTTAGAATTACTGACCAAGCCATTAAAGATGGTTCCGCCACCCCAATGATCATTGTAATGCCCGATGCCAATACAGGCCAGCGAGGCTACTTCAATATTCCAAAAAGCGAGTGGAGATACGAAGATTTCTTCTTCGAAGAATTAATGCCTTATGTAGAAGACACTTATCGCATAAAAAAAGAGAAAAGGTTTAGAGCCATATCTGGTCTTTCTATGGGAGGCGGTGGCACATTTATGTACGCTATGCACAGACCAGATTTGTTTTCTTCAGCAGCACCATTGAGTGCGTACATAGGTCCTCTTTCGCTAGAACAATACAAACAACAGGTGCAACGCATGAACCTTGAGGCATCTGATGCCGAAATAGAGACCTATTTCAAAAGACACAACGCCCTTTCATTAATTGAAGAAGGAGATGTAAAAGAACTAAGCTCTGTTAGATGGTTCATAGACTGCGGAGATGATGACTTTCTTTATGAGGGCAATAGCCTTGTACATATCGCCATGCGCAAAAAAGATATACAGCATGAGTACCGAGTTAGACAAGGAGGGCACACGTGGACCTATTGGAGAGAATCTCTACCTGTTGTGCTCAAATTTGTTTCAGACGCTTTTCACCAGTACTAGTATTGATCAAACACGGAAACCTCTAGCTGATCTTCACAAACACTAAGAAGTTCAGCTTGAGTTTTCTCCAGAACCGGATGCACCATTTCTGAAGCAATTTCTACCAAGGGTACTAATGTAAACCTTCTGTCTGCAATCCCTGGGTGAGGCAAACTCAAGTCGTTCTCTTGAAAAATCAGATCATTGAAGTAAAGAATATCTATATCAATGAGTCGTTTACCCCACTTCTCGTAACGAACCCTACCCATTTCATTTTCTATAAGCTGAGTGATCTGAAGCAGACGCTGAGGAGATTTCTTAGTTTCTATCTCAATTACTTGATTTAAGAACGCCTCTTGATCTTCATTCCCCCAAGCTGCGGTCTCGTATATCTGAGACTCCTTCTTTATGGTTATACCATTACTGACTATCAATTCTTTAGCTCGATCGAGATTCTTCAATCTTCGTCCAATATTGGATCCTAGTAAAAGATAAATTCCAGACATGGCTGCAAATATAGGCTTTGTTATTGGAGTTGAAGGGCTACCTAAGTATTTTGCCACTTCATAAGCAAGAATACATGAGTGAACTAAGACACGACTGGACGAAAGAGGAGATTCTTGAAATCTATAATAGACCATTGCTAGACTTGGTCTATGAAGCAGCATCGATTCACAGAAAATATCACAACCCCAATGAAGTACAGGTAAGTACTTTGCTCTCCATTAAGACTGGAGGTTGCCCAGAAGACTGCGGGTACTGTCCGCAAGCAGCGCGTTATCATACAGACATTGAGACCAATGACTTGATGACTGTTCAACAAGTGAAGGCGCAGGCCCTACGAGCAAAATCTTCAGGCTCATCTAGAGTTTGTATGGGAGCCGCTTGGAGAAATGTGGAAGACGGCCCAGAGTTCGATCAAGTGTTGGACATGGTTCGCACCATCAACTCGCTAGATATGGAAGTATGTTGTACGCTAGGGATGTTAACAGAAAATCAAGCTCAGCGTTTGGCAGAAGCAGGACTTTATGCCTATAACCATAACCTAGATTCATCGGAAGAATATTATAAAGAGATAATCTCTACTCGTGGTTGGGAAGACAGACTTGAGACCCTGAAAAATGTTCGCAAGACGAACGTAACGGTGTGTAGTGGCGGAATCATTGGAATGGGAGAATCTATTGAAGATAGAGCCGGCATGCTGGTAGCGTTATCATCTCTAAGCCCACAACCTGAATCAGTTCCAATTAACGCGCTGGTTTCGGTTGAAGGAACACCTTTAGAAGAGCAGCAAGTAGTACCGATCTGGGATATGATCCGTATGGTGGCTACTACAAGAATTGTACTTCCTACTACCACCGTCAGGCTTTCAGCAGGTAGAACCGAAATGAGCAAAGAAGGTCAGGCCTTCTGTTTCTTGGCAGGAGCAGGTTCTATTTTTGCAGGAGACAAACTATTAACCACTCCGAATCCTGATGTTAATGAGGACATGGAGTTGTTCAATATCTTAGGAATCAACCCTATGAAACCATATGCAAAAGGAGCCAAACCTCAGCCATTACCTATGGATGAAATGACTCCTGAAGAAGGAGAGAAAGTGAAATGGAGTCGTCCTAAGCACAGAATTGAAAAGAACGTAGAAGCCACTAAAAAGGCCAATCAAAAAAGAAAGGAAGCTATATAGCTT
>Ga0310345_10001879_pt1 | contig 22325 bp, 16 predicted proteins | sample HC15DNA20500_MG_FD_204667 | JGI IMG/M metagenome (GOLD analysis project Ga0310345, IMG submission 204667) | Marine microbial communities from station ALOHA, North Pacific Subtropical Gyre - HC15-DNA-20-500_MG | ecosystem: Environmental > Aquatic > Marine > Oceanic | place: Pacific Ocean: North...
GTCTGGATTGCGATAGGGCGGGTATTGCTGACAAAGGCGGGAAGGACGGTGACGTAGAAGGCGGCGGCTTTCGGGTTGAGCACATTGGTCAGCAGGCCACGCAGGAAGTGGGTATGGTCCGGTCTGTCATCATGAAGTTCGGCAGCGCCTGCATCGCGCCAGCCATCCCATGCGAGCCAGAGCAGGAAGGCGACGCCTGCCCAGCGCAAAATCCCGTAGACCAGATCGGAGGCTTCGATCAGTGCTGTCGCACCCAGGGCACCGGCCGCACCGATCAGTGCCAAGCCGAGTGCCACGCCCACAACGGCCGTGTAACCGGCCCTTCTTCCCTCACTGACGGCGACGATGGCGAGCCAGGTCATGTTGGGGCCCGGAGTGAGTTCGATCAGAATGCTCGCCAGCGCGAAGGCGGCCCACTGGCCGGGCTCGATCAATGCGCCTCTTCCCAATTGGCGGCAGCGCGGGCGTCGACCTGCAGCGGAACGGCGAGCGAGATGGCGGGAAAGGGCGCATCCTCCATTACCTTGGCGATGACAGGAATGGCCTGTTCGGTTTCGCTTTCCGGAGCCTCGAAGATAAGCTCGTCATGGACCTGCAACAGCATGCGGGCTTCAACGCCTGCCTTATCCAGCGCGTCATCCATGCGAACCATGGCGCGCCGGATGATGTCGGCGGCGGAACCCTGTATCGGCGCGTTGATGGCCGCACGTTCGGTAAATGCCCGGTGCGCCGGGTTCGAGGATCTTATCTCAGGGTAATGCGCCCTGCGGCCGAATATCGTTTCGACATAGCCGTGCTCGCGGCAAAACGTCTTGGCGGATTCCATGTAGTCCCGAATGCCGGGAAAGCGCTCAAAATAGCGGTCGATATATTCCTTTGCCTCGCTGCGCGAGATCGAAAGCTGGTTGGCAAGACCAAAGGCGGAAATGCCGTAGATGATACCAAAATTGATCGCCTTGGCGCGGCGGCGCACCATCGGGTCCATGCCCTCGATCGGCGTTGAGAACATTTCCGAAGCCGTCATTGCGTGGATATCAAGACCGTCCGCGAAGGCCTGCCGCAACTGCGGAATGTCGGCGATATGGGCGAGCACGCGCAACTCGATCTGCGAATAGTCGGCAGAGATCAGCCGGTTGCCCTTCTCCGCGATGAAGGCGGTTCTGATCTTGCGGCCTTCCTCGGTTCGCACCGGAATGTTCTGCAGGTTAGGCTCCGACGAAGACAGGCGCCCCGTCGAGGTCGAGGCCATCGCATAGGAGGTGTGCACGCGCTTGGTGCGCGGGTTGATATATTCGGGCAGCGCATCGGTATAGGTGGATTTGAGCTTGGTGAGCTGGCGCCAGCCGACAATGCGGCGCGGCAAGTCGTGGCCCTCGGCGGCGAGGTCGTCCAGCACCTTGGCAGAGGTGGAATACTGCCCGCTTTTCGTCTTGGAGGCGCCGGGCAGCCCCATCTTGCCGAACAGGATATCGCCCAGTTGCCGCGGCGAGCCAATATTGAAGCGCTCGCCCGCCATCTCGTAGATTTCGGCTTCCACCGATGCCGCCGCCTGCGCCAGTTCGCCTGAAAGCCGCGACAGGATCTGCCGGTCGACCGATACGCCGCGCTGCTCCATTCTTGCGATGACATCGACCAGCGGGCGTTCGAGGCGTTCGTAGACACTCACCAGCCCGTCGGCGGCGAGGCGCGGTTTGAGCACCTGCCACAGGCGCAACGTTACATCGGCATCCTCGGCGGCATAGCAGGTGGCCTTGTCGAGATCCACTTGGTCGAAGGTGATGGCGCTGCGGCCCGAGCCGGTCAGTTCCTTGTAGGAAATGCATTTATGGCCGAGCCAGCGCTCGGCGAGATCGTCCATGCCGTGATTGCCGCGCCCGGCATCAATCACATAGGAGAGAAGCAGCGTGTCGTCGAAGGGCGTGATGTGAACGTCACGTTCGGCGAAGATAAGCCAGTCGTATTTCATGTTCTGGCCGATCTTCAGCACCGAAGAATCTTCCAGAACCGGCTTGAGCAGTTCCAGCGCGCGGGCTTCACTGATCTGGTTTTCAACAATGCCGCCTCCGAGCAGATCGTCCGCGCCGGTGCGGTGCGCCAGCGGGATGTAGCAGGCCCGGCCGGCCTCCGTCGCCAGCGATATGCCGACCAGCTCCGCCTGCATCGGGTCAAGCGATGTCGTCTCCGTGTCGATGGCAAAGCGACCTGCCTCGCGGGCAGCGGCGATCCATGACATCAGCGCCGCTTCGTCGCGCACGCAGTCATAGGCATCGACGTCGAACTTCGCCTGCGCCGCCGCGGCCGCGCGCTCCCCGGCAAGCTGTGTGGGCGTCATGCCGGACACGCCCTGCCCTGTTGCGGATGGGGCGCTCCCGCCTTGCGCTGCAGCGTCGAAATCAGGTCCCCGCGCGGCGTGCGCGCCTTCGACTTCCACCGATGCCGCTTCGATCTCGGTTATTTCCGTACCAGTCGCCTCGGCCACGCGCCGGGTCAGCGAGTTGAACTCCATGGCTTTCAGGAAGGCGATGAGCTTCGGTCCGTCGGCAGGCTCGAGCAGCAATGCGTCGAGGCCCAGTTCAAGCGGTACCTCCTCGCTCAGCGTCACCAGCTTGCGCGAAACACGCGCCAGTTCGGCATTCTCGATGAGGTTCTCGCGGCGCTTGGCCTGCTTGATCTCCCCGGCGCGTTCCAGCAGCGTGTCGAGATCGCCATACTCTTCCAGTAGCTGTGCCGCAGTCTTGGGGCCGATACCCGGAACGCCTGGCACGTTGTCGGTCGAATCGCCGGTGAGTGCCTGCAGTTCGATCATCTTTTCGGGCGGAACGCCCCATTTCTCGACCACCTCCGCCGGGCCGATGCGCCGGTCCTTCATCTGGTCATAGAGAATCACATTGGGTCCGACGAGTTGCATCAAATCCTTGTCGGAAGAGATGATGGTGACGTCGCCGCCTGCCTCGCGGCCCAGTCTTGCATAGGTGGCGATGATGTCGTCGGCCTCCCAGCCCTCCATCTCGATGCAGGGCAGGCCGAAAGCGCGGGTTGCGTCCCGGATGAGACCGAACTGGGGTACAAGATCCTCTGGCGGCGGCGGGCGGTTGGCCTTGTACTGGTCGTAGAGTTCGTTGCGGAAGGTCTTGGCTGAATAGTCGAAAATGACGGCGAAATGGGTTGGCGTGACACCGACCTCGGTGTCGCGCGCATCGCACACCAGCTTCCACAACATGTTGCAGAATCCGGCGACTGCGCCTATCGGCAACCCGTCGGATTTGCGGGTCAGCGGCGGCAGCGCGTGGTAGGCACGGAAAATATAGGCGGATCCGTCAACCAGAAACAGATGATCGCCCGATTTCATAGCCTGCCGCCTTCCCTGCCATTTCGCGCGGCACGATTGCCCAGCAATGATCCAAAAGCAAGCCGCCCGGCTTGCCAATCCCGACACCTCGCATAGGGTGGCTGGCGAGCAGCAGAATCGCCTGGCACGGGCCGAAGATATGGCGGAGGATATGAATGGCGAATGTAATCGAGTTTCATTTCGACGTGGTCAGTCCGGCGAGCTATCTCGCCTGGACGCAATTGCCGAAGCTGGCGGAAGAAACCGGCGCGCAAATCGACCACCGGCCTTTCTTCCTGCCGGGACTGTTCAAGGAAGCGGGCAGTTCCAGCCCGATCAGCATACCGGCGAAGGGAAAATGGCTGTTTGTCGATCTCAACCGGTTCGCCCGCAAATACGGCGTGCCCTTCGGCTTCAACAACAAGTTTCCGATGAACAGCATCACCATGATGCGCGGGTTGCTGGCCTATCGCGATACGCCGCAATTTGATGCACTGACCGGCGCCTTTTTCGATGCCGTTTGGGTTTCCAACAAGGATGTGACCGATGCGGCCGTGATCGCCGGAATGGTGGCGGAGGCGGGCGTCGATCCCGACGAGTTCTCTGCAAAGGTGTCCGATCCGGAGCTCAAGCAGAAACTCGTGGATGTCACCTCCGATCTCGCAAAGCGCGGCGCGTTCGGCGCACCAACCTTCTTTGTCGCGGACGAGATGTTCTGGGGCCAGGACCGTCTGGATTTCGTCAGGGAAGCCGCGCTGGCCGCCTGATCACGCCGGTTCCACGATTGTTTCGGGTTCGTAATAAACTGGAAAGTTCATCGAGCGCGCGATGAAGCAATAGGCGTGTATCTCCTCATGGATGGCGCGCGCCTTTTGGGCATCGCTGTGCACCGTGATCGTCACTTTCGGGCGCAGCGTCGCAGAGAGAAACCTGCCAGCGCCTGACGGCTTCACCTCTCCCGTCCCTAGCGGATGGTCATCATAGGCCGTCACCACGACGCCAGCATCGCTTGCCAAATGCAGATACCAGAGCATGTGACAGGCCGAGAGCGAAGCCAGCAGCATGTCTTCGGGGTTATGCAGCTTCGGATCGCCGCCCAGCAGCGGGTCGTTGGAACACTCGATAACCGGTTTTCCGGGCGTCTTGACCTGCCAGTTGCGGGCATAACCGCGGTAGCTGGCTGTGCCCTGACCCAGATTGCCTGTCCATGTAATTGCTGCGCCGTATTCATGTGTCTTGGCTGCCATCGGGTTACCCTGCCATCGCGAACAAAAGAGATGACGCAAATTTAATGATCGATCACGCCCGATTGAAGCGGAACATATTGAAACAGGCATTACAGCGCCCCAAATCCACAATCGACCCGGAACAACGGGCCATGCTGCGGCAAGCCTGTCCCCCGCTACCGCAGCAGATACGGCGCCAGCCCACGCCCAACCGGGCAGGCGCCCAAACAGGACCACCACAGCCTCCCCCCAACCCGCCAACTGGCTGTGGTGGTCCGTTCTTCACCTCCCTAATGCGCCAGATTCAATCCTTGTGCCGTCGCGATATCCGGCGCAAAACACCGTTCCATTGCCTGTTGTGAAACGGAGGTTTTCATGTCGAAGACGGATGCGGTGCTGGAGCGGCTCGACAAAGGCCTCGATGAGGCCATCGAGCGGCTGTTCCAGCTTGTTAAGATCGAAAGCATTTCCACCGACCCTGCCTATTCAGAGCAGTGCCGCAAGGCGGCCGAACTGCTCGCCGCAGACCTTGGTTCAATCGGATTTGACGCGAAGGTACACAAGACGACTGGCCATCCCATGGTGCTGGCAAAGCATCACAAGCAGCCAGACATGCCGCATGTGCTGTTCTACGGTCATTATGACGTGCAACCTGTCGATCCGATTGATTTGTGGGAAACCCCGCCCTTCGAACCGTCGATCGTGGAGACGGCAGACGGAAAGAAGCAGCTTCGCGGGCGCGGCACCTCCGACGACAAGGGCCAGCTGATGACATTCGTCGAGGCGGCGCGGGCCTGGGTCGATGAGACCGGCGAATTGCCGCTCAATGTTACCATCCTGTTCGAAGGTGAAGAGGAGTCCGGCTCGCCATCGCTGCCTGCGTTTCTCGACGCGTTCAAGGAGGAGCTGAAAGCCGATGTGGCGCTGGTCTGCGACACCGGCATGTGGGACGAGGACACGCCGGCGATCTCTACCGGCCTGCGCGGGTTGATGGGCGACGAGATTTTCATTCAGGCCGCCGACCGCGACCTGCATTCGGGCATGTATGGCTCCGCCGCGGCCAACCCGATCCATATCCTCACAAGCATCCTGGCCGAGTTGCGTGACGCCGAGGGCCGGATCACCCTCGACGGATTCTATGACGGCGTGCATGAAGTGCCCGAAGAAATTCGCGAGCAATGGCGGGAGCTTGAGCGCGGCAGGCCGCACATGCTGAGCGAAATCGGCCTGTCGGTGCCGGCGGGCGAGAAGGGTTATTCTGCGCTCGAACAGACCTGGTCTCGGCCGACGGCGGAGGTCAACGGCATCTGGGGCGGCTATCAGGGCGAGGGTGCGAAGACGGTGATCCCGGCAAAGGCCGGTGCCAAGATAACCTTCCGGCTGGTGGGAGATCAGGATCCCGGCCAGATCCGGGCGTCTTTCCGCTCGTTCGTCACGGCGCGCATTCCCGCCGACTGCACGGTCGAATTTAAGGAAAACGGCGGCAGCCCCGGGATCACGCTCGATCACACCCTGCCGGAATTCCAGAAAGCGACCACGGCGCTGCACGAGGAGTGGGGCCGCGATACCGCACTGATCGCAATGGGCGGATCGATCCCCATCGTCGGGGATTTCCAAAAGGTGTTGGGCATGGATTCGCTGCTGATAGGCTTTGCCCATGCCGACGACCGCATCCATTCGCCGAACGAAAAATACGACCTGAAGAGTTTCCACAAGGGCATGCGCAGCTGGGCCCGTATCTTACAGGCGCTGGCAGAGTAGATCGCGCGTTCGCTATTCGGCGGGATGAAGCCGGGCGGGCTGCTGAGAAGCCGGTTCTTCGTGGTCAATCCGGGCCCAGCGCGGCCGCTCAAACAGGAATTTGCCGTAACCCGTTCGCTGGACGAGGTAATGGAGGATGACTGGACCGGACACGCCGGCAACGGTCACCAATAACGAGACTGTGCCAATATCGAGGAAGGGCGCGAAATTCAGCAGGATGCCGCGTGTAACCGCCATCGGGAAAAAGAAGGCGAGATAGACCACGATGGAATGACGTCCGATGTAACTGAGGAAGGATACCCAGCTGACTTTCGCCAGAAGCGCAGTGGCGATGACGACCGCAACGGCGCCTGCTCCGCCAAGCCCCAGCGAGACCAAGGGCAGGTCGGAAACCATTTCCCAGCCCGTCACCGGCGAAGGCATAAACGTCAACAGGCCGTTTACCAGCGCCCAGCCTGCGAGCAATGCGAGGGCGTAACGCGCATTACCCTGTGCCCAATCTGCCAAGCGGAAGATCTGTGAGACAAATATATAGCCGGCAAAGAAATATACGTACCGCGCAGCGAACTCATCAATGATTACGGAGCCGGTATGAACCGGTAGAATCTCCAGCAATGCCGCGCCAGCCAGCACAAGCAGCGACGGTACGCCCCTTAGCAGGCGCGTCACAACGAAGAAGACCGGCAGCAGGTAAATGAACCACAGCGTCCCGAAAGGTTCGATGAAGGCAAACAGCCATTCGCCTGCGACGCCGGCGGGTGTCTGCCCTTCAGCGACCCAGCCCGGCGCCTTTATCGCGAACTGGATGGTGAGCCAAAGCAGGTAGAAATAGGCGAAGTGGACAACCTTGCGGTCGAGATAGCGCAGCCAGGGCCGGGCGATCACCAGTCCCAGAAAAAGGCCGGAGATCATGAAGAAATCCGGCATTCGGAACGGTTTGGCGAACTGCACCAGTGCGTGCATCCAGCCGATATCACCGGCGGCCTTTTCCACGCCGAGAGTCGAATGCATCATAACAACGAAAATGATGCAGAAACCCTTGGTGTAATCGACCCAGTCGATACGCTGCTCATTTTTGGTAGACGGGAGTGCGGACATCGGGTTTTCCCTTCCCCTTCAGACAGTTCTCGCCGGTGCGGGTGCAGATAGCTCCAATTTGAAATGAATTTAGCCCGGCTTTCCCAAAGAAAGACTGAAGCGAATTGATAAAATTTTAGCCATTCGCGGATGTTTGCGCGGCAACAAGTGGTTGTTAACGAAATGCCAGTCATGAAACGGCCAAGATGGCTGGCAGATAACAGACCCGCCCAACATGCATCCGGACGGACAATGGCCAACAATCGCAAACCATCGGGACGAAAGGAACCGCCGCCGCTTTCGCGCGCCGGTGGCCAAGCGACGCTCGATCTGCGGCTGGATTCTGAAGACCGGGTGTCGCGTCAGCATGGATCAAGACCTCAAGGCAAGCCCGCGCCCGGCAAAGACCGGCCGGGAACCGTTCGGCAGGTGACGAAGGCTAAGGCCAGACGCAAAGGCGGGAACGGCAGGGGCCGCAAACCACGCCGTACTGGCTGGCGCAGGCTGGCCGGGCGCGCCGCATACTGGAGCCTGGTGTTCGGGATCTGGGGCGGTATTGCACTTGCCTGCGTAATCGGTTGGTACGCGGCGCAACTGCCGCAAATGTCGACCTGGAACGTTCCGCAGCGCCCGCCCAATGCGCGCATCATGTCAGTGGACGGGGCGCTGATCGCCAACCGGGGAGCGACGGGCGGCGAGGCCATGCGGCTGGAGGAGATGTCGCCATATATTCCCATGGCAGTAATCGCCATTGAGGACCGGCGCTTCAAGTATCATTTCGGCATTGATCCGCTGGGGTTGACGCGGGCGATGATTACCAATGTCGTTGCAGGCGAGGTCGTCCAGGGCGGCTCGACGCTGACCCAGCAGCTTGCCAAGAATTTGTTCCTCGAGCCGGACCGGACCATTGGCCGCAAGGTGCAGGAGGCGGTGCTGGCGCTCTGGCTGGAGACGAAGTTCACCAAGGACGAGATCCTCGAACTCTATCTCAACCGCGTCTATTTCGGCTCCGGGGCCTATGGCGTGGATGCCGCATCGCGGCGCTATTTCGGCAAGTCGGCGCGTGATGTGACGCTTGCGGAAGCAGCCCTTCTTGCGGGATTGCTGAAGGCGCCGTCGCGCCTTTCGCCGGCACGCGATACCGAAGCGGCGAACGAACGCGCACAGATCGTTCTGGCAGCCATGCAGCGCGGCTACTTTATCACACAGGGCGAGGCCGACCGCGCCAAGGCGATGGATGCCGCCACGGCCCGCCATTTCTGGAGCGGATCGGAACACTACGCCGCGGATATGGTGATGGACGAACTCAAATCGCTGATCGGCGAGGTGAACCGCAACATCATCGTTGATACGACGATCGACTTTGAACTGCAGCGCGAAGCCGGGAAGGTGATCGCGCAGGCAGTGAGTGAGAATGCATCGGCGCATCAGGTCAGCCAGGGCGCGCTTGTATCCCTCGACGGAACCGGCGCCATAAGGGCAATCGTGGGCGGCGCGGATTATTCCAAAAGCCAGTACAACCGGGCAAGCGACGCCAAGAGGCAGCCCGGCTCGGCCTTCAAGCCGATTGTTTATCTGGCGGCACTGGAAGGCGGCAGAACGCCTGATTCAGTGCGTCAGGATACACCGGTACGGATCGGAAAATGGACGCCAGCCAATTATGACAAGGAATATCGTGGGCCGGTTACGCTGCAGGAAGGACTGACCCTGTCGCTCAATACCATCGCTGCGCAGCTTGTCATGGAAGTCGGACCCAAGACAGTAATAGAGACGGCGCACCGGCTGGGGATCGAATCGGAGCTGGAACGCAATGCGTCGATCGCGCTCGGCACTTCCGAGGTCTCGTTGCTGGAATTGACCACGGCGTACGCACCGTTCTCCAATGGCGGTTACGGGGTGCAGCCGTGGCTCATCCGCCGGGTGATGACCGCGGATGGTGACGTGCTCTACGAGCGCCCCACGGCACATTCGCCGCAAGTCGTCGGCACACGCGAACTCGGCATGATGAACGCCATGCTCAACAATGTGATGCGCAACGGCACCGGCAAGGCAGCACGCATTTCGGGCTGGGAGACTGCGGGCAAGACCGGAACGACACAGAATTCGAGGGACGCGCTGTTCGTCGGCTACACGGCCAACCTCGTCACCGGAATCTGGTTCGGCAATGATGACGGCACGCCAATGAACAAGGTCACCGGAGGCACGTTACCGGCCCGAAGCTGGGCGCAATACATGTCATTTGCGCACAATGGCGTGCCGGTCGCAGCATTGCCCGGAAACTGGCAACCGCAACTTGCAGTCGTTCCGCGCCCGGCACCGGTACGCCCGGCAAACGGCGTTCAACGGCCGGTTGCCAGCCAGCAAGAACTGATTGCCTCGGATCGTGGCGAAGGCGGGCCCAGGCCGCAGGCGGGTGTGGGCGAAGGTGCCCCGCGCGAGCGCCGCAGCCTGTTCAACATCCTGTTCGGGGGAAGCAATCCGGGTTGAGGCTCAGCCTGGCTGCGCAATCGTCAAGCCAGTTCGAGCCGCTCGGCAACAAGGTCCTGCAGTTTCCACAAATGCCGGTCGTGAATACCCTTTTCCTCCAGGTAGGCAACGGTGGATTGAAGATACTCGGCCATGCTGCCTCCGGGACCTGCCGCGGTTGCGAGCACCTCAGTGATCCGCTCGTCAGCAAGACCGGAAATATAGACACCTGATTTGCGGTCGATGGCGAATGTCAGGGCACGAAGCGGACCCGCTTCGGTCTCAACGTTGATCCATCGCTCGGGAAACGGGTGCGGCAACAGCAGACGTTCCCGCCGAGAGAGCGCAACAAGGTTTTCCCGTTCGTGGCCGGGGGGAAGCTGATACGCCACACCCCTGCACTGACCGCCGCGGTCCAGCGCCAGCATCAGACCCGGCCGGTCCGGGCTGCCGCGATGAAAAGTGTCCCATCCAAGGCAGAACGTCCGCCGCCACCCCCGCGCCAGCGCAAGCCGCTCGCCCACATGTGCGCAGGCGGGCTTCCAGATCAGCGAGCCATAGGCAAATATCCAAACAGCATCTGTCGGATCTGCTGCAGCCAATACGGTATCGGCAAAGGCCTCGTGATCGGCAGGGGTCGCTGGATGGCGGTCTGCCGGTGGCCCGAAAGGTGTCTTGGTTTCTTCGGCCGGTGGGACGCGCCTGACGAGGTCTTCCGTCAGGCGCATACGGCGTGGAGCGCCGCGTTCCATTAGTCGAGCGGCGGAATCCGCAGGTTCTGGCCCGGATAGATGAGGTCGGGATCCTTGAGCATAGGCTTGTTGGCCTCAAAGATGACCGTGTATTTGGCGCCCTTGCCCTTGCCGTAATGCTTTTCGGCGATCTTCCAGAGATTGTCGCCCTTCTTGACCTCGTAGAAGACCGGGTCCTTGCCGCTGCCGCCGGCGACCTTGACCTCTGAAGCTTCCACCTTTGAGATGCCAAGCGTGTTGCCGACCGCGATGATGGCCTTTTCGAATGCCGACTGGTCCGCCACCTCGCCCTTGATGATGGCCTTGTCGCCATCGACCTCGACTTTCACCTTGTCGGTTCCGAGGTCATAGCTGTCGAGTTCCTTCTTGAGCTCATCCGCCGATGGCGCTTCGTCGTCGCCGATCCCCAGCTTCTTGCCCACGGATTTCACGAAATCGAAAATGCCCAATGCAGCCTCCTGTTGTCACGGGTTCCCTATGGGTAGCATTGCACCCGGGTACCCCCGCGGCAAGCCGAAACTTGGCCACGCGATACTTGGCAGCGCAGTGTTGGCGCCGCCTCCATCTGAAATCGAAAGGGTTCGCGCTCTACTCGGCGGCTTCCAGCGCAGCGGGCGCCGCTGACCTGATGTCGTTGTCGACATGGTCTTCAAACTTGCCGAAATTGTCGGCAAACATGGTCACCAGCCGGGCTGCCTGAGCGTCGTAGGCCTTTGTATCGGCCCAGGTCGCGCGGGGATCGAGGATGGAACCATCGACGCCCGGTACCGAAAGCGGTACCTCGAATCCGAAATTGGCGTCGGTGCGGAATTCGCAAGCATTAAGCGAACCGTCGAGTGCGGCGGTGAGTAGTGCGCGCGTTGCCTTGATTGGCATGCGGCTGCCGGTACCGAATGCGCCGCCGGTCCAGCCGGTATTGACCAGCCAGCAGGTCACGCCGTGTTCTGAGATCAAATCACGCAGCAAATTGCCATATTCGGACGGATGGCGTGGCATGAAGGGCGCGCCGAAACAGGTCGAGAAAGTGGCCTGCGGCTCTGTCACGCCCTTTTCCGTGCCGGCAACCTTGGCGGTGTAACCGGAAAGGAAATGATACATTGCCTGCGCCGGGGTCAGCCGTGCAATCGGCGGCAGTACGCCGAAAGCATCGGCAGTCAGCATGATGATATTCTTGGGGTGACCGGCGCGGCCGGTTTCTGAAGCATTGGGAATGAAGTCCAGCGGGTAGGCGCATCGGGTGTTTTCCGTCAGCGATCCATCGTCGAAATCGGGAACCCGGTTGTCGTCGAGAATGACGTTCTCCAGCACGGTGCCGAACCGCTGAGTGGTCGAATAGATCTCCGGCTCGGCTTCCTGCGAAAGCCGGATCGTCTTGGCGTAGCAGCCACCCTCAAAATTGAAGATGCCGTCGGAACCCCAGCCATGTTCGTCGTCACCGATCAGCGTGCGCGCCGGATCGGCAGACAACGTCGTCTTGCCGGTGCCTGACAGGCCGAAGAATACGGCAGCGTCGGATTTGTCGCCGACATTGGCCGAACAATGCATCGGCATCACGCCTTTGGACGGCAGCCGGAAGTTGAGGAAAGTGAAGACCGATTTCTTCATTTCACCGGCGTACGAGGTGCCGCCGATCAGCACGGTATTGCGCGAGAAGTCACAGGCGATGACCGTTTCGGTGCGGGTGCCGTGGCGTTCGGGATGCGCGCGGAAAGACGGCAGGTCGATGATCGTCAGTTCCGGCGCGAACTTGTCCAGTGCCTCGCGCTCCGGACGGATCAGCAGATTTCGGATGAACAGGGAATGCCACGCATACTGGGTGATTACCCGCGTGTTGAGACGGTTCTGGGGATCGGCGCCGCCGTAAAGGTCCTGAACGTAAAGATCGAGGCCTTTGGCGTGCTCCAACATGTCCTGATAGAGCGTCTCGAACTTCGCCGGCGACATCTCCTTGTTGTTGTCCCACCACACGCTTTCTTCTGTAAGTGCGTCGCGGACAACAAACTTGTCCTGTGCCGAGCGGCCCGTGTGGCTGCCGGTTTCAACCACCAGCGCGCCACCGGCAGAGATCCGAGCCTCGTCATTGCGTGCTGCGTGCTCATAGAGTTCGGCAGCCTGCAAATTGTAGTAAACCGCTCCGGTCTCCTCCAAACCGAACCGGTCGATGCCGAAGTCCGGATTTCGCCGTCCGGTCTCACCGCCCGCAACATGAATGCTCATGAAACAATCCTCTTCCCGGTCCGGTCCTTGGGCGGGTTGCCCGAACGGACCATAGATACTTGGCGGCGCTTGATTGTCCCTGCCGGGTCTCCCGCCGCCGAAAGGTGCGCCGCTATACCTTCATGAATAGTGCATGACAAGACACGAAACAGGAAAAAATCAATTATATCAATTATTTAATCGATTTAAAAAGTTTAAAACGGTTAGAGTTTGATTAGCAGAAGATGAAGCCAATCCTGTTCCAAATCCGAGAACCGTTGCAAAACAAGCGCTTGTCGAATACCGCAGTGCGAAACACCGGTCATGCGCTGTTCGGGCGGTATCGGCGACAAGAGGCTATGCCGGACAACAGCGATTGTGCCACAATTTGTGCGTAATTTTGAAGCCATTGCAGCCACCGATCTGCTGCGCCGTTCTTGTCTGAAGGCGCATGAGCCGCCAGATGGCGGGAAACCAGAAAATAGCGGGCACGGGCCCGCATGGAGCGAGACATGCCAACAATCGCGCTTGTCGATGATGACCGCAACATTTTGACCTCGGTATCGATCGCGCTTGAGTCGGAAGGTTATCGGGTAGAGACCTACACGGATGGCTCCTCGGCGCTGGACGGGCTGCAGGCGCGACGGCCTGATCTGGCTATCTTCGATATCAAGATGCCGCGCATGGACGGCATGGAATTGCTGCGGAGGCTGCGCCAGAAATCCGACCTCCCGGTGATTTTCCTGACCTCGAAGGACGATGAGATAGACGAATTGTTCGGTCTCAAGATGGGCGCCGACGACTTCATCAAGAAGCCGTTTTCACAAAGGCTGCTGGTCGAGCGGGTGAAGGCGGTGCTGCGGCGCGTCGGTGCGATCGTGGAGAGCGGTGTCAAGCCTGCGAGCAGCGGCGAGGCCAAGACGTTGGAGCGAGGCAGTCTCGTCATGGATCAGGAGCGCCATACCTGCACCTGGAAGGGCAAGAATGTCACACTGACGGTGACCGAGTTTCTTATTCTCTATGCGCTGGCGCAGCGGCCTGGCGTGGTGAAAAGCCGTGACGCGTTGATGGATGCCGCGTATGATGATCAAGTCTATGTCGATGACCGGACCATAGACAGCCACATCAAGCGGCTGAGAAAGAAATTCAAGGTTGAAGACACTGAGTTCGACATGATCGAAACGCTCTACGGGGTCGGATACCGTTTCCGGGAAGTTTGAGCCGCCAATAGGCGGCCGGAGACCGGATGGAAATCGAACGCCAGGACTACAGGCCAGACAGGCAGGAAACCGGCAGCGAAGCGGAGCGCGTTTCGGCTGACGAAGGCAGGCGTGGTAACGATTCTTCCGGTTCTGCCGGTGACGTAGCCTCGCAGTATGCGAAATCCCGTCCAAGTGAAAGCCGCGCCAGAACGCTTGATCGCGACTCCGGCGCGCCGCCAAGGCCTGGCCCTGTAGCCAGAACCTGGAACGGCTTCCGGCTGATCTTCTTTTCCTCGCTGACCCGGCGCATTGTCTTTCTCAATCTGACCGCGCTGGCGGTTCTGTTGTCGGGTATTCTTTATCTCAACCAGTTTCGGGAGGGGCTGATCGACGCCCGCGTCGAAAGCCTGCTCATTCAGGGGCGTATTATCGCGGGCGCCATTGCCGCTTCAGCCACGGTGGAGACGGACACAATTACCGTCGATCCCGAGAAACTGCTGGAACTGCAGGCAGGAGAAAGCGCTGCACCCACCACCGACACGCTGGAAACGCTGGATTCCCCGATCAAGCCGGAACGCGTGGCGCCTGTGCTGCGCAATCTGATCCAGCCGACAAGGACAAGAGCGCGCATCTATGATCGCGACGCTATCCTTATCCTCGATTCGCGCCATCTTTACGCGGGCGGGCAGGTGTTGCGCTACAATTTGCCATCGCTCACCAAGAATCCTGACGGCATGATCATGCGCATCGGGAAACTCCTCAACCGGCTGTTGCAGCGCCGCGACCTGCCGATTTACCGCGAAATGGTGGGCAGTGGCGCCGGGTATCCCGAGGTAATGTCCGCACTAACCGGCTCTCCTGCCACCAGCCAGCGCATGACGGACAAGGGCGAACTGATCGTTTCGGTAGCAGTTCCGGTGCAGCGGTTCCGCGCCATTCTCGGCGTGCTGCTGCTGTCCACGCAGGGCGACGACATCGACCGCATCGTCGCGGAGGAACGCATTGCCATCATGCGCATCTTCCTGATCGCCGGAATCGTGATCGTTGTCCTGTCCATCCTGTTGGCCATCTCCATTGCCAACCCGCTGCGCAAGCTTTCTGATGCAGCGGTACGGGTGCGCCACGGCGTAAAGACGCGCGTGCAAATTCCTGATTTCTCCCGACGCGGGGACGAAATCGGCAATCTGTCGCGCTCTCTGCGCGAGATGACGGGAGCGCTATACGCGCGTATCGACGCAATCGAGCGGTTCGCCGCCGATGTCAGCCACGAGTTGAAGAACCCGCTCACCTCTCTGCGAAGCGCCGTCGAGACCCTGCCGCTGGCGAAGAATCCCGGATCCCGCGAACGGCTGCTGGAGGTCATCCAGCATGACGTGCTCCGCCTCGACCGGCTGATTACCGATATTTCCGATGCGTCGCGTCTTGATGCCGAACTGGCGCGTGAGGATGGCAGCGAGGTCGATCTGGCAGACCTGCTGCAGAACCTCACCGCCATGCGTGAAATGGTTCCGACGGACGAGAAGAACGTAGCCATAACGCTCGAAGTGGAAAAGTCCGCGAGACGCGCCGCCGCAGGCCAGTTCACGGTGCTCGGGCACGACATCAGGCTCGGCCAGGTCATCAACAACCTGATCGACAACGCCTATTCCTTCGTGCCGGCAAAGGGGGGCAAGGTTGAGATCGCGCTCAAGAAGAGCGGAGAGATGGCCGAGATACTGGTTGAGGATAATGGCCCCGGTATTGGCGAGGACATGGCGGAGCGGATATTCGAACGCTTCTACACCGACCGCCCCGCGGAAGAAGGCTTCGGCCAGAATTCCGGCCTTGGCCTTTCCATCTCCCGGCAGATCATTGAGGCGCACGGCGGAACGCTCACCGCGTCCAACCGTCCGGCGCCCAAGCATGGTGCGCGGTTCACCATCCGGTTGCCGCTTGCCTCAAAATAGGTCTTGGCGATGAGCCCAGCGCAAGACATCGACACGCGGGGATTACCGGTAAATCATCACTGCACCGTCATCGAACTGGACGGGATCGGGATCGCCATCGAGGGGCATTCGGGCAGCGGCAAGACCAGCCTTGCCTTCGGGTTGATTGAGGCAGCCAAACGGCGGAACATGGTGGCGCATTTCGTCTGCGATGATCAGGCGCTGCTTGAAGCCCAATCGGGAGAACTCGTCGCGTATGCCCCTGAGATCATTGCCGGCAAGGCCGAATTGCGTGGCTTCGGCATCATTGAAGTGGATTACAAGCCGCAAACGAAGCTGAGACTGCTGGCAAGGCTAACTGGCACGGTTACCCGTATGCCAGAACAGCGCCAAGCCATTCTGTCGGGCGTCCCCCTGCCCCTGATTGAACTCCCCGAGAGGCACGAAAGTCAGTCAATCAGGATCGTTCTTGCATGGCTGGAGGCGAATCGTGGAGCATTTCGCACTACATAGGCCGGATTCTACCGCTGCCAGTGAGGCAAATGGCCTCTTGGCTGGATTTTCCTTGCACTGCAGCAAAAAGCCGACAAGATGGCGCGCGTTTGGCTAAGGATCAGGGCGCCTGACGGGGGCGGAGAACATTAATGATCGGACTTGTGCTCGTAACGCATGGCCAGCTTGCCAGTGAATTCCGCCTGGCGCTCGAACATGTAGTCGGCCCGCAGGACGCCATCGAAACCATCGCAATCGGCCCCGACGACGACATGGATCAGCGCCGCCAGGACATTCTGGACGCGGTCTCTGCGGTCAATGACGATTCCGGCGTCATCATTCTGACTGACATGTTCGGCGGGACGCCGTCCAATCTCGCGATCTCCGTGATGCAGGCGGGTTCGATCGAGGTGATTGCGGGTGTCAACCTCCCCATGCTGATCAAGCTGGCAAGCATTCGCGGTGAGGGCAATCTTCAGCAAGCGCTGACGGAGGCGCAGGAATCGGGCCGCAAATATATCAATGTCGCCAGCAAGCTCCTGCAAGGGCAATGATCTTGCAGGCAGATGCGGTCACGAGGGATTTCACCATCTGCAACATGCGCGGCCTGCATGCGCGCGCCTCGGCGAAGTTCGTCCAGTGTGCGGAAAGCTTTGACGCCGTGGTCACCGTTTGCAAGGACGGTCAATGCGTCGGCGGCACCTCGATCATGGGGTTGATGATGCTCTCGGCGGCCAAGGGTTCGAGCGTTCGGATCAGCGCCACCGGTCCCGAGGCGGAAACGGCAATCAACGCGCTCGAGAAGCTGATTTGTGAACGCTTCGGTGAGGATGAATAGCTCGCGGGACTTAAAGACATAAAGAACTCTTTATGTCCTATTGCGAATCCGTGCCATCATTGGTAAATCATCGGTTCGTTTCCGGGCTGCCGCGCATTTCGGTATCCCCATTGCAAACGCGCCTGTGGCGCCATTGACAGTTTCAGGACATTCACATGAGCAAGGCAAACGACTACGCCGTCGCGGATATCGGTCTGGCCGATTTTGGCCGCAAGGAGATCGAGATCGCCGAGACCGAAATGCCCGGCCTGATGGCCAGCCGCGAGGAGTTCGGCTCGACCAAACCTCTCAAAGGTGCGCGGATTTCGGGTTCGCTGCACATGACGATCCAGACGGCAGTGCTGATCGAGACGCTGAAGGAATTGGGCGCGGATGTGCGCTGGGCGTCATGCAACATCTTCTCGACACAGGATCACGCCGCCTCGGCGATTGCTGCGACCGGCACCCCGGTCTTCGCCATCAAGGGTGAGAGCCTGGAGGATTACTGGTCCTATACCGACCAGATCTTCCAGTGGCCCGATGGCGGCATGTCCAATATGATCCTCGACGATGGTGGCGACGCCACCATGTACATCCTGCTCGGCGCTCGCGCGGAGGAAGGCGAGGACGTGCTTTCCAAGCCAGGGTCGGAGGAAGAGGAATATCTGTTCGCGCAGATCAGGAAGCGCATGGAGGCTTCCCCCGGCTGGTTCACCAAGCAGCGCCACGCGATCAAGGGCGTGACCGAGGAGACGACTACCGGCGTCAACCGGCTCTACCAGTTGCAGAAGCGTGGTGAACTCCCGTTCCCCGCGATCAACGTCAACGACTCGGTGACCAAGTCCAAGTTCGACAACAAGTATGGCTGCAAGGAATCGCTGGTCGATGGCATCCGCCGTGCGACTGACGTGATGATGGCCGGCAAGGTGGCCGTAGTGCTGGGTTATGGTGATGTCGGCAAGGGCTCGGCAGCCTCGCTGCGCGGCGCGGGCGCACGCGTCAAGGTAACGGAGATCGATCCGATCTGCGCGCTGCAGGCGGCGATGGACGGCTTTGAGGTCGTGCAACTGGAAGACGTCGTCTCAAGCGCCGACATCTTCATCACCACCACCGGCAACAAGGACGTGATCCGCCTCGATCACATGCGCGAGATGAAGGACATGGCGATCGTCGGCAATATCGGCCATTTCGACAATGAAATTCAGGTCGCCGCGCTCAAGAACATGAAGTGGACCAACATCAAGCCGCAGGTGGACCTGATCGAGTTTCCCGGCGGCAACCGGATGATCCTGCTATCGGAAGGACGCCTGCTCAATCTCGGCAATGCGACGGGCCATCCCAGCTTCGTGATGAGCGCGTCCTTCACCAACCAGGTGCTGGCGCAGATCGAGCTCTACACCAAGGGCGATCAGTATGGCCATGAAGTCTATGTGCTGCCCAAGCATCTCGACGAGAAGGTCGCACGGCTGCACCTGGCCAAGCTTGGCGCCAACCTGTCCGAGCTTTCAAACGAACAGGCTGCCTATATCGGCGTGGAAACAAGCGGACCCTACAAGCCGGAACACTACCGGTATTAATTCGTTAACCATAGCTGCAACATATTGGGGCTGCCGGTCTTTCTTTCCGGCAGCCCTTGTTTTTTGTGCCGGAAGACTTCTCGGCGAATCCCGTTTTGAGTAAGGTTTGACGAATCACAGATCGCGTATCGGGGAAGCGAGGCCCCGCAAACGCGGCATTATCTACAGGGCGGTCTTCAGGGTTCCGAAGCGGCGAGAGGACCAGGACATGCCAGGGGTGACAACCCGCAGGCCGGCGGACACGCATCCGCTGTCGACGAAAGTTTCAGCAACTGGCTGGAAGCGAAAATTGTTTGGCAGCACCGCGCTACCTGCGTTGCTGTTGCCCGTGCGCGCGCACGGCGCAGAAGGCGCGCTCATCCCGGCCATGAGCTTTACTTCGACCGAAATCATCATGCTCGCCGTATTCGGCGGGGCGATGAGCTTTGCCTTGCTGTCAGCCTCCTGGCTTATCCGCGACCGCAGCCGGATCTTGGGGGAGAACACAAAATTCCGCCATCGCCTCGCCGGGCTGCGCGCGGTCAACGACCGACTGGAAGCATTGGTCAGCGCACCCGATCAGCGCGTGATCATGTGGAGCAGCGAAGCAGAAACACCCGCGGTCATGGGAACGCTGGCGAAGACAGCGGGCGCGCCGGATGACGAGGAAGAATTCCTGGCCTTCGGGCGCTGGCTGAAAGCTGATTCGGCGGTAAGTTTCGAAGGCGTGCTCAAGCGGCTGCGTCAACACGCGGAAGCGTTCGATATGCCGCTGATCACGCGGTCCGGCGGCGTGTTGGAAGCGCAGGGACGCACATCTGGAAGCCATGCCTTCGTACGCTTCATCGAGCTCACCGGCGAGCGCATGGCGCTGGCTCGGATGGAGGCAGAGCATGCGCATTTGCTTGCCAGTTTCGCAAGCGTACAAGCCCTGTTCGAAAAACTGCCCCTGCCGGTTTGGCTGCGCGATCCTGCTGGTGCGCTCTACTGGGTCAACTCCGCCTATGCAAAGGCAGTCGAGGGGGAGGATAAAGACACTGTGGTCGAGGCAGGAACCGAACTGCTCGACAGTGCGCAACGCCGCGAGGTCACCCGCGCCCAGCGTGAGAACGCCGCCTTCTCGGGCCGCATACCTGCGGTCATTGCCGGCGACCGGCGTCTGTTGGACGTCACCGAGGTTCGCACCGAAGCCGGTCTTGCGGGCATCGCCATCGACCGCGACGAGATAGAAACCGTGCGGGCGACTCTGAAGCAAACCATTGCCGGGCATGCGCAAACGCTCGATCATCTCGCTACGGCAATCGCCATGTTCGACGAGCGCCAGCAGCTCAAATTCTACAATTCCAGCTTCCAGAAGCTGTGGGAACTCCCTGAAAGTCTGCTGCAGTCGGCACCGAGCAACACGCAGGTTCTGGAAGCCATGCGCGCGGAAGACAAGCTTCCCGAAGTGCCCGACTGGCGCAAATGGCGCGAGCAGCAGCTGGAAATCTACCGGGCGCTCGAGCCGCGTGAGGACTGGTGGTATCTACCCAACGGTCAAACGCTGCGGGTCGTGGTAAACCCACACAATCAGGGCGGCGCGACCTGGGTGTTCGAAAACGTTACAGAGCATCTGGCGCTGCAGAGCAGTTATAATGCGTTGATGCGCATCCAGGGCGAAACGCTCGACCATCTCGACGAGGCAGTTGCCGTATTCGGTTCCGACGGTAAGCTGAAACTGTTCAACCCGGCCCTGTTGCACATCTGGAAGCTCGGCGAGGACGCGATTGCGCCGGGGCTGCACATTTCCGCTCTGGCGCGGAAGTGCAGCGCGCTTACCGGCGATGGGTCGGAATGGGACGATATCACTGCGGCGATCACCGGATTCGAGGACCAGCGCGGCAATCTGGCCGGCAGGCTCGAGAAGGTCGATGGCGAGGTGGTCGACTACTCGCTGGTGCGGCTGCCGGACGGTCAGACCATGCTTGCCTTCGTAGACATCACGGCGGCAGTTAATATCGAGCGGGCGCTGAAGGAGCGCAATGAGGCGCTGGAGCAGTCTGACCACCTCAAGAGCCGCTTTATCCAGCACGTATCCTATGAATTGCGCGCGCCGTTGACTTCAATTTCCGGCTTCGCGGAACTGCTCGGCATGCATGCGCTCGGCAAGCTCAACGAAAAGCAGGACGAGTATGTCGCGAATATCTCGAGTGCATCTGACACACTGAAAAACATCGTCGATGACATTCTGGATCTTGCTACCGTTGATGCCGGTTCAATGACGCTCGACATTGCGCCGATTGATCTGGCGGCGGTTGTCGGCGACTGCCTGCATGAACTCGACGAAGAGATGAACCGTCGTGGTATTGGCGCCAACACCTCCATCGGCGTGGACAAATTCACGTTGCAAGCTGACGAGCACCGGCTGCGGCGAATCGTTGAAAACCTCTTGACCAATGCAGTCCGCTTTTCGCCGGATGGCGGCACGGTTACAGTTGAGGCAAGGCGCGCCGGTTCGGCAATCGAAATTGCTGTGAGCGATCAAGGTCCGGGCGTTCCCGAGCAATACCGGGAGTCCATATTCGGCCGGTTCGAGAGCCGGGCATCGGGTGACCGGCGCAGGGGGGCAGGACTTGGCCTGTCGATCGTCAAGGCATTTGTCGAACTGCATGGCGGAACGGTGCATGTGGAAGACGCCGGCAAGCGAGGCGCGCGCTTTGTCTGCCGTTTCGCGCTTGAAGCCGGCCAGGACAGCAAGGCGGCCTGAGGGCCGGCGCCCCGGGTGCATGGCTTTCCAATGAATGCGACAATCGATCTGCGAGTGGACGGCGAAGACCAGATGGTTCTCTTGGGCGAGGATCTGGCGCTGGCGCTGAGAGAGGGCGATGCCCTGTTGCTGAGCGGGCCGCTCGGGGCCGGCAAGACCGTGCTTGCCCGAGCTATCCTGCGGGCGCTGGCCGATGATGACGCGCTGGAAGTGCCGAGCCCGACCTATACGTTGTGCCAGACCTACGAGACGTCCCGGCTCGCGGTTAGCCATTACGATTTCTACCGCCTGGGGGAGGCGGACGAGGCGCTGGAACTCGGGCTGGGCGAGGCCGTGGCAAACGGCGCCGCCATTATTGAGTGGCCAGAGCACGCCGTGGAACACGTTTCAGGCGACCGAGTGACGGTCAGCATCGAACCGGGCGAGAACGGCCGCCGCAAACTCGAGCTAGGCGGCGGGGACGGCGCAACGAAAGGCTCATCGCTCATGCGGCGCATCAAGCGAACGCTGGAAATACGCGCATTCCTCGACAATGAATGGGGCGCTGGTGTGAAGAGGCGGTTTCTGCAGGGTGACGCTTCCAGCAGACGCTACGAGACTGCCGCGCTTAGCGGAGAAACCCGCATCCTCATGGACGCACCCGAACAGCCGGATGGGCCTCCTGTCGACGGTCTGCCCTATAGCCGCATCGCGCATCTGGCGGAAAATGTGCGGCCCTTCATCGCCATCGACGGGATCTTGCGTGAGGCCGGTTTTGCCGCGCCGGAAATCTTTGCGCGCG